>Ga0156283_1144_pt4 | contig 70385 bp, 70 predicted proteins | sample RifCSPlowO2_12_FD_107932 | JGI IMG/M metagenome (GOLD analysis project Ga0156283, IMG submission 107932) | Betaproteobacteria bacterium RIFCSPLOWO2_12_FULL_65_14 | reverse complement strand
GAATCGTCCCCGAGGAATAGGCGCCGGCGCTACGCCAGCGCGGTCGGCTGGGGGGTGACCCTCAGCAGCCGCTCTTTGCCCGTAAACGCCAGGTAATGCCGGCCGCTCGCGCGTCCGAGCATCGTGATCCCGACCTTGAGCGCGATCGCGTGGCCCATGTGCGTGAGGCCCGAGCGCGACACGAGGAAAGGAATGCGCATCTGCGCGCACTTGATCACCATCTCGGAAGTGAGGCGCCCGGTGGTGTAGAAGACCTTGTCCGAGCCGCCGATGTGCTCGAGCCACATGCGCCCCGCGATGGCGTCGACCGCGTTATGCCGGCCCACGTCTTCGATGAACATCAGGATCTCGCCGGCCGTCGTGGCGAGCGCGCAGCCGTGCACCGCGCCTGCCTGCTTGTAGATCGTCTCGTGCTTGCGCACCTTCTCGAGCAGCGCGAACAGGTCGGCGTCGGCGAGCCTCACGTCCTTGCGCAGCTTCACCGAATCGATCTCCTCCATGAGGTCGCCGAACATCGTGCCCTGCCCGCAGCCGCTGGTCACCGTTTTTTTCTTCAGCGACGGGGGCTTTCTCTTCGAGCGCGTCGTGATCGCGACCGACTCGGTCTCCCAGTCGACCTGCACCGCGGCGATGTCGTCGATCGAGTCGACGAGGCGCTGATTGCGCAGGTAGCCGATGGCGAGCGCTTCGGGCGCGTGACCCAGCGTCATCAGCGTGACGATCTCGTGCTTGTCGAGGTAAAGCGTGAGCGGATGCTCGCCGGCAATTGCGGTGGGCACCATCTCGCCGCGCTCGTTGTAGGCCTCGACCTCGAAAGTCGCGGGCCGCGCGGCGTTCGTGAGCAGCGGTTTCCGGCTAGCCGCCAATGTAGGACATCTCGACCTTGCGCTGCCTCGCCGTTTCCGCGGTGCGGATCTCGGAATAGCGGTCGCCGCGCTGCTGCCAAACCGCGGCGATCTCGCTGCGCAGCGCCTCATCCGAGGCACCGCCGCGCAGCAGCGCCTTGAGGTCGTGCCCGGACTGGGCAAAGAGGCAGGTGAAAAGCGAGCCCTCGGTCGACAGCCGCATGCGATTGCAGGTCGCGCAGAACGCCTGGGTGACCGAGGAGATGACGCCGATCTCGCCGGCGCCGTCCCGGTAGCGCCAGCGCTCGGCGACCTCGCCCGCATAGTTCGGGTCGATGGGCTCGAGCGGCCAGCGCTCCGAGATGCGCCGCACCACTTCGGCGGATGGCACCACGTCGTCCATGCGCCAGCCATTGGTGCTGCCCACGTCCATGTACTCGATGAGGCGCACGATGTGCCCGCTGCCGCGCCAGTGCTCGGCCATGGGAAGGATGTGGTGGTCGTTGGTGCCGCGCTTCACCACCATGTTGATCTTGATCGGCGCCAGACCCGCCGCGGCGGCCGCGGCGATTCCCTCCAGCACCTTCGCCACCGGGTAATCCGCGTCGTTCATCGCGCGGAAGGTGGCGTCGTCCAGCGAGTCGAGGCTCACGGTCACGCGGTCGAGGCCGGCCTGCGCCAGCGCCTTGGCCTGCTTCGCGAGCAGCGAACCGTTGGTCGTCAGTGTAATTTCTACCGGCAGCTCGGCGAGCATCGCCACCAGGCGGTACACCTGCTTGCGCACCAGCGGCTCGCCGCCGGTGAGGCGGATCTTCTTCACGCCGAGCTCGACGAACACGCGCGCCACGCGCGCGATTTCCTCGAAGCTCAGGATCTGGCTGTGCGGCAGGAACTCGTGGCCCGCGTCGAACACCTCGCGCGGCATGCAGTACACGCAGCGGAAATTGCAGCGATCGGTCACCGAGATGCGCAGGTCGCGCAAAGAGCGCCCGCGCGTGTCGGCGAGCTTGCCGCCCTGGAAAGGCGCCGCGGGTTCGCGCGCGGCTTGGATGGGAATGACCTTCATCGGTAGAGGGACTTGGAACCGAAAATCATAGCAGACCGGGGTATAGTGCGCGCCATGGAAACGCCCACAAAACGCGTCGCGGTGGTGATGCAGCGCCGTCCGCTCGCCAATCGCTGGCAGAGCGAAGTGTGGGAGCCCGTCGGCGTGCTCGACGATTACCAAGGCGCCGCAGAGCCGCGCCAGATCGTCGACGAGGAGAGCTCGCGGCAATGGCTCTACCCCGGCTTCGATCTCGTGCTGCGCCGCTCGGAGGCGGAAGGCTATTTCCACAACGTCTCGGCGCGCGAGCCGCGCGTGTTCGTGCTCTGGCGCATGGAAAACGAGCGCGCCGTGCCGCAATTCGTCACCGTGAGCTACGACGAGGCGAGCCGCTGGATGGACGGCGGCGAGAACGTCGACTCGGTGCCGATGCCGGCGAGCCTGTTCGCGTGGGTGGGAGAGTTCGTGGAGAACAACTACCGGCCCGCGCCCAAGAAGCGCATCAAGCCGCAGTCCTTCCTCTCGCCCAAGGACCGGGCGCGAAGCTGATGGCGCAGGACAACGACGATTTCCTCCGGCGCTGGGCGCGCCGCAAGCGCGAAGCCGCCGCCGCCCCGGCGGCGAAGCCCGTGGAGGCCGCTGCGGCACCGCAGTTGCCCGCGCTCGACAGCCTCAACTTCGAGTCCGACTTCAAGGCGTTCATGCAATCGAAGGTCGAGGAGGGCGTCAAGCGGGCGGCGCTCAAGAAGCTCTTCTCCGATCCGCGCTTCAATGTGATGGACGGCCTGGACACGTACATCGACGACTACAGCAAGGAAGATCCGATCCCCGACGCGATGCTCGCCACCTTGGAGCACGCAAGACAGACGCTTTTCGGCGCGAAGAAGGAAGAAGAGCCCGCGGCCGCGGAGCAAGCGAAAACGGAACCCGAAAAAGACGATGGCGATCCAGCACAAGACCCTAAAGCTGTGTAACTGCAACCGCACGATCCCGCTCGATGCGGCGGCGCTCGGGGCGGCGCTCAAGTCCGGCGCGCCGCTCACGGTGCATACCGAGCTCTGCCGCAAGGAAGCAGGGCGCTTCCAGAGCGCGCTCGGCGACGCCGAGATCCTGGTCGCGTGCACGCAGGAAGCGCCGCTCTTCAGCGAGCTCGCGGACACGGCGCAATCGCAGGCCGAGCTCCGCTTCGTGAACATCCGCGAGGCGGCGGGCTGGTCGGCCGAGGCCAAGCAGGCGACGCCGAAGATCGCCGCGCTGCTCGCGGCCGCCGCGCTGCCCGAGCCCGAACCCGTGCCGAGCGTCGAGTACAAGTCGGGCGGGCAGGTGCTCATCATCGGCCCGTCCGCCGCGGCGCTCGATTGGGCGCAGCGGCTGGCCGGTACGCTCGAGCCGAGCGTGCTCATCACGCGCCAGGAAGGCGGCGAGCTGCCCGCGCAGCGCGCCTTCCCGGTCTGGTCGGGCAAGCCGCTGCGAGTGTCTGGCTGGCTTGGCGCCTTCGACGTGGAATGGCAGCAGGAGAACGCGATCGACCTCGAGGTGTGCACCCGATGCAACGCCTGCGTGGACGCTTGCCCGGAAGGCGCGATCGACTTCACGTACCAGGTGGACGCGGCGAAGTGCCGCGCGCACCGGGACTGCGTGAGCGCCTGCGGTGCGGTCGGCGCGATCGACTTCTCGCGCGCCGAGCGGCTGCGCAAGGAATCCTTCGACCTGGTGCTCGACCTGTCGCGCGAGCCGCTGCTGCGCATGCCGGACCTGCCGCAGGGCTATCTCGCTCCGGGCGCCGACCCGCTGGAACAGGCGCTCGCCGCGGCGAAGCTGGCGCAGCTCGTCGGCGAGTTCGAGAAGCCGCGGTTTTTCTCCTACAAGGAGAAAATCTGCGCCCACTCCCGCTCCGGCATCCAGGCCTGCACCCGTTGCATCGACGTCTGCTCCACCGGCGCAATCCAGCCAAACGGCGACGGCGTGCGCGTCGAGCCGCATCTGTGCGCGGGCTGCGGCGGCTGCGCCACGGTGTGCCCCTCGGGGGCGATGACGTACGCCTATCCCAAGGTTCCGGATATAGGCCTGCGTCTCAAGACGCTGCTTGCGACCTACCGCGAGGCCGGCGGCCGCGACGCCTGCATAGTCTTCCACAGCTCGGAAAGCGGCCGGCAGGCGCTGCACACGCTCGGCCGGCGCGCGGTGCGCGGCGGCAAGGGGCTGCCGGCGCGGGCGATTCCGTTCGAGGTCTTCAGCGTGGCCGCGGTGGGGATCGACATCCTGCTGGCGGCGGTGTGCTATGGGGCGAGCCAGGTCGCCGTAGTCGTGAGCGACGAAGCCGAGTCGTATGTCGTGGCGCTGCGCGAGCAGATGGCACTCGCCGAGACGCTCCTGCACGCGCTTGGCTTCGACGGCGCGCATTTCGATGTGATCGAGACTGGCGCCCTGGAGCAGCGGCTCTGGGCATTGAAGCCGGCCGCGACGGTGACCAGGGCCGCGGTGTTCAACCTGTCCGCGGAGAAGCGCACGACGCTCGACTTTGCGTTCGAGCACCTCGCGCAAGAGGCGCCGCGCCCGACCGAGCTCATCGCCCTCGATACGAACGCGCCATTCGGCGCCATCGCCGTCAATAAGCAGACCTGCACGCTCTGCAAGGCCTGCATCGGCGCCTGTCCGGAAGCGGCGCTCCTCGACGCCCCCGATACGCTGCAGCTGCGCTTCATCGAGCGCAACTGCGTGCAATGCGGCCTGTGCGCGACCACCTGCCCCGAAGACGCCATCCAACTCGTGCCGCGGCTTGCCCTCGGGGCGCAGGCGAAGCAGCCGGTCGTGCTTCATGAAGCCGAGCCCTTCCATTGCGTAAGCTGCGGGAAGCCGTTCGGTACGCGGCAGATGGTGGACAACATGCTCGGCAAGCTCGCCGGCCACTCCATGTTCGCCGGCGGCAATGCGCTGCGACGGCTGCAGATGTGCGCCGATTGCCGGGTCGTCGACATGATGGAGAACCGCTCGGAGGCCACCATCTTCGACTTTCCCAAGCAATGAGCGGCGCCCAGCCGCTCAGCTTCGAGCCGACCCTGCCGCCGGAAGAGGTGGCGCGCGCCAACTTTTATGGCCTGCTCGCGCGCCTGTACTACGCGCCGCCGGATGCGGCGTTGCTCGAGGCCATCGCCGGCGCCGACGAGATCGAAGCCGAAGACGGCGGCATCGCGCTCGCCTGGCGTGATCTCGCGCGTGCCGCCGCGGCGGCCGACCCGGAGACGCTCGCCGCCGAGTACGAGAGCGCCTTCGTCGGCACCGGCAAAGCACCCATCACGCTGTACGCCGCCGCGTACTCCATCAAGTACTCGAACGAAGTGCCGCTTGCGGAGTTGCGGGGCGAGCTCGCCGAGCTGGGACTGGCGCGGCGCGAAGCAGTGCACGAGCCCGAAGATCACATAGCGGCCCTGTTCGATGTAATGCGCTTGCTTATTGCGGAGCAAAAAAGCGCGCTCGAGGTGCAGCAGCGCTTCTTCACTCGGTGGATTTGGCCCACTGTCCAACCGTTGTGCGCTGCAATAGACACTTCATCGCACACCGCTTTCTACAAAGCGGTGGCGCGTTTCATGAAAAGCTTTCTCGAGCTTGAGCATGCTGCGTTTGAAATGCTCTAGAATCGCCCGAACGTCAGCAAAACTATAGAAGGAGGAGGCTCAATGAAGGTCACCGGCAAGCGTCTATCCCGTCGCAACTTCCTTCTGACTGTCGGCGCCGGCGGCGCCGCGACCGCCGCAGCCATCGTGGCGAAAAACTCCGGCCCGGCGCAATCACCCTCCGGCAACAACAAGCGCGCGACGCGCGGCTATCACGCGACCGAGCACACGAACAACTACTACCGCACCACGAAGGTCTGAGGAGGCCGGCATGCTCTTGACGAGAAAATCGAACGCCAGCGCTGCGTCCCAGGCGCGCCTCGCGCGCGGACTGTCCGGCGCCCTGGCGAAAACCATCGACCGCCGCACGTTCCTCAAGCGCTCGGGCGTCACGCTCGGCGCCGGCGCCGTCGCGGCGCAGCTGCCCTACAACATCATCGGCCAGGCCGAGGCCAGGGCGCAGGACGCCAAGAACGTCCAGGTGAAGCGCACGGTGTGTACGCACTGCTCGGTGGGCTGCGCCATCGACGCGGTGGTGGAAAACGGCGTCTGGGTGCGCCACGAGCCGGTATTCGATTCGCCGATCAACCTGGGCGCGCACTGCGCGAAGGGCGCCTCGATCCGCGAGCACGGCATCACCCACGACTCGCACCGCCTGAAATACCCGATGAAGCTCGAGGGCGGCAAGTGGAAGAAGATCTCCTGGGACGAGGCCCTGAACGAGGTCTCGCAGAAGCTGCTGCAGATCAAGAAGGAGAGCGGGCCGGACGCGACGTTCTGGATCGGCTCCTCGAAGCACAACAACGAGCAGTCGTACCTGCTGTGCAAGTTCGTGCGCCTTTTCGGCACCAACAACACCGACCACCAGGCGCGCATCTGCCACTCGACCACGGTCGCGGGCATCGCGAATACCTGGGGCTACGGCGCGATGACCAACTCGTACAACGACGAGCAGAACTCGAAATCGCTGCTGTTCTTCGGCTCCAACGCCGCCGAAGCGCACCCGGTGTCGATGCTGCACACGCTGCATGCCAAGGAGAACGGCTGCAAGGTGATCGTCGCGGATCCGCGCTTCACGCGCACCGCGGCGAAGGCCGACAAGTACGTGCGCGTGCGCTCGGGCAGCGACGTGGCGTTCCTCTTCGGCCTGCTGTACCACATCTTCGCCAACGGCTGGGAGGACAAGGAGTACATCCGCCAGCGCGTGTACGGCATGGACAAGGTCAAGGAAGAGGTCATGGCCAAGTACACGCCGCAGGCGGTGGAGGAAGTCACCGGCGTTCCCGAGAAGGAGATGTACGAGACCGCCAGGATCCTCGCCGAGAACCGGCCCGGATTCATCATCTGGGCAATGGGCCAGACGCAACACACGAACGGCAATGCCATCGTGCGCGCGAGCGCCGTACTGATGCTCGCCCTGGGCAACGTCGGCCGCTCCGGCGGCGGCGCCAACATCTACCGCGGCCATGACAACGTGCAGGGCGCGACCGACATCGGCCCGAACCCGGACTCGCTGCCGGGCTACTACGGCCTGCTGCCCGGATCGTTCGCGCACTGGGCGCGCGTCTGGAACGTCGATCTTGACTGGCTGAAGAAGCAGTACCCGTCCGAAGCGATGATGGGCAAGCCGGGCATCACCGTGTCGCGCTGGATCGACGCGGTGACCGAGAAGAACGAGAACATCGACCAGGATCCGAACCTGCGCGCGGTGGTCTACTGGGGCCATGCGCCCAACTCGCAGAGCCGCGGCCTCGACATGCTCGAGGCGATGAAGAAGCTCGACCTGATGGTGGTGATCGACCCGTATCCCTCCGCCACCGCCGCGATGTTCGCGATGGTGAGGAAGGACGGCGCCTACCTGCTGCCTGCGGCGACCCAGCTCGAGACCGAGGGCAGCGCGACGGCCTCGAACCGTTCGCTGCAGTGGCGCGAGAAGGTGATCGACCCGCTGTTCGAGTCGCGCACCGACCAGATGATCATGTACCAGCTCGCCAGCAAGCTCGGCTTCGGCGACCAGCTCATCGGCAAGCGCGGCGACAAGCAGAACATCCGCCTGGTGAAGGGTAAGGGCGGCCTGGAAGAGCCCTCGATGGAGGACACGCTGCGCGAGGTCAACCGCGGCACCTGGACCATCGGCTACACCGGCCAGTCGCCGGAGCGGCTGCAGGCGCACATGCGCAACATGCACGTGTTCGACGTAAAGACCCTGCGTGCGCGCGGCGGCAAGGACGCGAAGACCGGCTACGACCTCACCGGCGACTACTTCGGGCTGCCGTGGCCGTGCTTCGGCACGGCAGCGATCAAGCACCCGGGCTCGCCGAACCTCTACGACACCTCGAAGCATGTGATGGACGGCGGCGGCAACTTCCGCGCGAACTTCGGCGTCGAGCGCGACGGCGTGAACCTGCTCGCCGAGGACGGCTCGCATTCGAAGGGCGCCGAGATCACTACCGGCTACCCGGAGTTCGACCACGTGCTCCTTAAGAAGCTCGGCTGGTGGGACGACCTCACCGACGAGGAGAAGAAGGAGGCCGAGGGCAAGAACTGGAAGACCGACCTCTCGGGCGGCATCCAGCGCGTCACCATGAAGCACGGCTGCCATCCGTTCGGCAACGCCAAGGCGCGCGCGGTAGTGTGGAACTTCCCGGACGGCGTGCCGCTGCACCGCGAGCCGCTGTTCGCGCCGAAGGCCGAGCTCATCGACAAGTGGCCGACGCACGACGACGTCAAGACGCTGTGGCGCCTGCCGACGCTCTTCAAGACGGTGCAGCAGAAGCACAAGGACGCCGGCAAGCAGTTCCCGCTCATCCTGACCAGCGGGCGCCTGGTGGAGTACGAAGGCGGCGGCGAGGAGACGCGCTCCAACCCCTGGCTCGCCGAGCTGCAGCAGGACAACTTCGTCGAGATCAATCCCAAGGCGGCCGCCGACCGCGGCATTCGCAACGGCGAATACGTCTGGGTGAGCACGCCCTCGGGCGCCAAGCTCAAGGTGAAGGCGCAGGTCACCGAGCGCGTCGGCCCCGACACCTGCTTCATCCCGTTCCACTTCTCGGGATGGTGGCAGGGCCAGGACATGCTGCCCTACTACCCCGACGGTGCGGCGCCGATTGTCCGCGGCGAGGCGGTCAATACAGCCACGACCTACGGCTACGACCGGGTCACGCTGATGCAGGAAACCAAGACGACGCTCTGTCAGGTCGCGAAGGCATAAGGAGGAGACGCCATGGCAAGAATGAAATTCCTGGTCGACGCCGAGCGCTGCATCGAGTGCAACGGCTGCGTGACGGCCTGCAAGCAGGAAAACGAGGTGCCTTGGGGCGTCAACCGCCGCCGGGTCGTGACCATCAATGACGGCGTCGTGGGCGCCGAGAAATCGATCTCGGTCGCCTGCATGCACTGCTCCGACGCGCCGTGCATGGCGGTATGCCCGGTCGATTGCTTCTATCGCACCGACGACGGGGTGGTGCTGCACGACAAGGACCTGTGCATCGGCTGCGGCTACTGCTTCTATGCCTGCCCGTTCGGCGCGCCGCAGTTTCCGCAAGCGGGGGCTTTCGGCCTGCGCGGCAAGATGGACAAGTGCACCTTCTGCGCCGGTGGCCCGGAGGCGGACAAGAGCGACACGGAGTTCAAGAAATACGGCCGCAACCGCCTGGCGGAGGGCAAGCTTCCGGCGTGCGCCGAAATGTGCTCGACGAAGGCGCTGCTCGGCGGCGACGGCGACGTGATCGCCGATATCTATCGCGAGCGCGTGCTGCGCCGTGGCAAGGGCTCGGAGGTCTGGGGTTGGGGTACCGCCTACGGGCCGGGCAAGCCCGGGGCCCAGCCGCCCGCGCAGCAGCCGCAGCCCGCGGGAGGCCGTTCATGAAAAAACTCTTGATGCTGATCGCCGTGTTCGGGCTCGCCGGGTGCGGGGAGCCCGACCAGGTGGTCGTTTACAAGCAGGGCAAGTACCAGGGCAAGCCCGACACCCGTCCCTGGGACAACGAGCCGCTTGCGCTCACCGGCAGCGGAAAGTGGACCAAGGGCGATCGCGCAAGCTGGGAAACGCAGATCAAGGCGCGGCAACTGACGCAGCACGAAGACAAACGCATCTACCAGTAGGTTGAAGGTAGAGCGGCAAGGAGGCGGGATGAAGGTACTTACCAGTGTGTGCCTGGCGTTGTCGCTGCTCGTCTGGGGTGCCACATTTGCCCAGCAGACCGACATCCAGCAACAGCAGCAGCGCCAGCTCGTCCAGCCGGGAAACAACGCTCCGGTCTGGCGCGAAGTGCGCAAGGAGGCCCAGGAGCACACCACCACGGTCCGCGGACGGGAGGCCGGCGTCCTGGTGCAGTCCGCAGGGCAGACGTGGCGGCAGATTCGCAACGGACCGGTCACCTTCTACGGCGGCTGGCTGGTGGTGCTCGTGGTGCTGATCATCGCGGGGCTGTACTTCGCCAAGGGCCCGATCAAGCTGCATGAGCGCCCCACCGGGCGGCTGATCGAGCGCTTCAGCACCGTCGAAATGGTGGTGCACTGGTCGACCGCGATCAGCTTCTGCATTCTCGGGCTCTCCGGGCTCATCATGCTCTTCGGCAAGTACGTGGTTCTGCCGGTCATCGGCTATACCCTGTTCGCCTGGCTCACCGCGCTTTCCAAGAACCTGCACAACTTCATCGCGCCGCTCTTCATCCTTTCGGTCGTCGTGATGATCGTCATATGGCTGCGCGACAACCTGCCGCGCGCCTACGACTGGCAGTGGTTCCGCAAGTCATGGGCGTTCTTCATGCGCGGCGAGCACATCCCGTCGGGCCGCTTCAACGCGGGCGAGAAAGGCTGGTTCTGGTTCGGCATCGTCGGGCTGTCGATCGTGGTGAGCTGGAGCGGCGTGATCCTGCTGTTTCCGAATTTCGACCAGACGCGCGCTGCAATGCAGGAAGCCTGGATCTGGCACGCGGTGGCGGCCCTGATCTACATCGCCATATCCTTGGGACACATCTACATGGGCACGATCGGCGTCGAAGGGGCGTACGGCAACATGCGCACCGGCTATACCGACGAGACCTGGGCCAAGGAGCACCACCAGATGTGGCTGGACGAAGTGAAGTCGGGCAAGGCGGCCGCGCCGGGCGGCGCGGTGCCCGCCGGCGCCCCGCATATGAAGGAAAAATCATGAAAAAGATCCTCGCTGTGCTTACCGCCGGGCTGATGATCGGAGCGATCGCCGCTTCCCATGCCAAGCTGCCTGCACCGCCGCCGAAGAGCGACGCGGAGAAGGCTGCCGACGCGGAGAAGGCAAAGGCCTCCAAGGCGAAGGAGGCGGAGCTGCTCAACAAGTACATGGACAAGGCGGTCGCCAACCACAAGAAGAACACCGCGTCGATGGACCGCAAAAAGTGAGAGTCGTCCTGCTAGCGATTGCGGCAGCCGCTCTTGCCGGATGCCAGAGCATGCCGGAGGAAGCCCCGCGCGCCACGGCGAGCCTGCAGCCAACCAAGGGCAACAAGACGTTCGGCGAGGCGACCTTCGAGCAGGTCGGCCCCAACAAGGTGCGCGTCGTCGTGTTCGCCCAGAACCTCAAGCCGAACGCCGAGCACGGCTTTCATATTCACGAAGCCGGCGACTGCAGCTCCGGCGACGGCATGAGCGCAAAGGGACACTTCAATCCGCTCGGCAAGCCGCACGGCATGCCGGGGCCGCAGAGCCATGCGGGCGACCTGCCGATGCTCAAGGCGGCGAAAAACGGCCGTGCCAAGCTGGACTTCGAGCTCGAGGGCATCACCGTGGCGCCGGGTTCGACCAGCATCGTCGGCCGCGGGCTCATCATCCATGCCGGCCCGGACGACTTCAAGACCCAGCCCACCGGTAATGCCGGAGCGCGCTTCGCCTGCGGGGTCATCCAGGCGAGCTGAATCGATACTGGAGGAGAGGGGCGGAAGGGCGCCGAGAGACGCCCTTCTTGTTTTTTGCTAGGCGCCCTCGACGGCGATCAATTTGCCGCGCGAGCCCTGTTGGCGCAGCCGGATCAGCGGCGCGTATTCCTCCGAGCGGTACCACTTCAGCGCCTGCTCCATCGACGGGAACTCGAGGGCGACGAAGCGCTTGGGCGACCAGCCGCCTTCGAGCGCCTCCACCCGGCCACCGCGCACGATGAACCTGCCGCCGTACTTCGTCACCACCGCCGGCACCTGCTTGCGGTATTCGTCGTAGACCGCCGGATCGGTCACCTCGATTTCACCGAAAATGTAAGCCGCCATCGTCGTCACCTCCAGAACGTGTAGATCATGCCCGCCGCGCCGGACGCCAGGATTACGGGAATCAGGCCGACCTTATAGCGCGTGAGCGCGACGAGCGCGAGCGCCGCGGCCGCAGCGGCGATCCAGTCGATGCCCTCCGGGAAGAAGACGTGCTCGGCAAAAAACGCGGCAAGGCTCACCACTACGCCGACGACCGCCGCGGTGACCCCGGTCAACGGGGCGGTGAACTTGAGGTCGCCGTGGGTCGACTCGACGAGCGGCCCGCCGATCAGGATGAAGAGAAACGAAGGCAGAAAGGTGAAGAACGTAGCGACCGTCGCGCCGGCGGCGCCGGCGAGGAAAACCGAATCCGAAAGGCCGCCTTGCCAGGCGCCGACGAAGCCGACGAACGCGACCACCATGATGAGCGGCCCGGGCGTGGTTTCACCGAGCGCCAGGCCGTCGATCATCTGCGTGCCGCTCAGCCACTGGTAGTGCTCCACCGTGGCCTGGTAGACGTAGGGCAGAACCGCGTAGGCGCCGCCGAAGGTGAGCAGCGCCGCCTTGGTGAAGAACCAGCCCATCTGCGTGTACATACCGTGCCAACCGAACGCGGCCGCGAGCGCGAGGATCGCCGCCGCCCAGATGAGCAGACCAGAAATCGTATAGGTCAGCAAAGTGCGCAAGGCGTAGCGCGCGTGCGCCGGCACCGGGGTATGGTCGTCGATGAGGGCGGCGCCGTAGGTCGTGGCGCTGCCCGCGTGTCCGCCGACGGCGAAGACCCGCGGCGCAAAGCGCCCGCCGAGCGCGCCGATCAGCCCGGCAGCGACGACGATCGCCGGAAACGGGACCTCCAGGAAGTAGATGGCAACGAACGCCGCGATGCTGATTGCCCAAAGCGCCGGATGCTTCAGCGCGCGCGAGCCGATGCGCCACGCCGCTGCCAGCACGATCGCCACCACGGCGGGCTTGATGCCGTAGAGAAGCCCGGCGACGGCCGGCACGCCGCCGTAGGCCATGTACAGGTACGACAGCGCGATCAGGATGAAGAGCGAGGGCAGCACGAACAGCCCGCCGGCGACGATCCCGCCCCAGGTCCGGTGCATCATCCAGCCGATGTAGGTGGCGAGCTGCGTCGCCTCGGGCCCGGGCAGCAGCATGCAGTAGTTGAGGGCATGCAGGAAGCGCCGCTCGGAGATCCAGCGCCGGCGCTCCACCAGCTCCTGGTGCATGATCGCGATCTGGCCGGCGGGGCCGCCGAACGAGATGAAGCCGAGCTTCAGCCAGAAGCGAAACGCCTCGCCTAGCGGTACGCCGCCGGGTTCCATGTATGGATCTCGTCCTTGCCTTTCTTACACCAGGCGTACAGGGCGTCGTACATCACCATGCCGCGCTCCAGCATTTCATGGTCGTTGTCGTGGAGGATGGATAACCCGAGCGAGATTGCAGCCAGCCCGGCCGCTTGCGGGGCGAGCTCCGGCCGGTTGGTATCGGCTCCCCGGACGATCACCGCGAGCTCGCGCAACGCCGGATCGTCGAGACGGTAGTGTTCCAGGAAGGCGTCGAAGCTGCAGCGCTCGCCTTCGTGCGAGAAGCTGACGCCGGGGATGTCGTACGGCACCGCCTCGCGTTCCCCCGCGATCGTCTTGACCTCGCGGGGAGGAACGTAAAGGAATTCCGCGGACGGGTCGATGAAGCGCCGGATCAGCCACGGGCACGCGATGCGGTCGATTTTCGGCCGCTCGCGAGTGACCCAGCGGGTGGCCGCTCCCCTGGGTTTGCTGTCGAGCACACCGCCGGTGTCGCGCCAGGCTTCGATGCCGCCTTCGAGGTAGCGCGCGCCCAGGGCCCTGGCGACGCCTTGGCTGACCTCGTGGCCATGCACGCAGTACACGACCGCCTGCGCGCCCTGGGGCAGGGTGCCTTTCCAGGCGTCGACGGTCTCCGGGTCGCGCCGCAACGCGCCCCGGATCATGTAGGCGGATTCATGGAAACGCTCGGCGCGGCGCACGTCGATGACGAGCGGCGGGCGAAGGCCAGCGAGGGATTGTCCTAGGGCGGCGGGTGTAATGGACGCGTCCATGCTCTCTCCTTGAGAGTGACGCAGAGCTTGGACGGACCGCCCGTCTTGGATCGCCGGGAGCCTGCATCCCGACGTGAACCCGCGGAAAGTCTAGATCAAGGCCGCAGCGCCGGCAAGCAGGTGTGGCCGCCGCCTTCGACCGCGAGCACGCGGACCGAGACGCCGTAGAGGCGCTCCAGCGTTTGCGCGTTGATCACGTCGGCGGGCGGCCCGAGCGCGAGCGCGCGGCCCTCGGCGAGCAGCAGGACTTGTTGCGCGCAAAGGAACGCATGGTCCGGGTCGTGGCTCGAGAAGAGCACCGCGATGCCGGACTCCGCGAGCCGCGAAATGCGCTCGAGAACGCGCACCTGGTTGCCGTAGTCGAGGCCGGAAGTCGGCTCATCGAGAACGAGCAGGCTGGGCTCCTGGGCGAGCGCCCGGCCGACCAGCGCGAGCTGGCGCTCGCCGCCCGAAATTTCGGTGACCGGCCGCGCCGCCAAATGCGAAATGTTGAGCGACTCGAGAACCCGCTCGGCCACCTCGCGGTCCTGCCGGCCCGGCACCGCGTAGACGCCGAGGTGCGAGGTGCGTCCCATCAGCACGAACTCGAGAACCGTATAGGCGAAGTAGGCGGCGTGGCCCTGCGGAACGTAGCCGGCGAGGCGGGCGATGCGGGTGCGCGCGAGCGATTCGAGCGCCTCGCCGTTCAATTCGATGGAGCCCGCCTGCCGCGGCAGCAGGCCGAGCAGGGTCCGGAAAAGCGTGGTCTTGCCGCCGCCGTTCGGGCCCAGCACGCACATCACCTCGCCGGCGGCGAGGCCGAAGGCGACGTCGCGTCCCACGGTGCGGCCGGGAAATCCGAATGCCAGCGAGCGCGCCTTCAGCATCACCAGCTTCCGGTTTCCAGCGGGCATCACCAGCTCCTTCGCGCGAGCGCGAATAGCCACAGGAAGAACGGCGTGCCGATGAGGGCCGTGAGCACGCCGGGCGGCACTTCGATGCTGGAGAGCGTCCGGCTCAGCGTGTCCACCGCGAGGAGGAACGCGGCGCCGAGCAGCATCGAGAGCGGCAGCAGCCGCCCGAAATCCGGCCCGACCACGAGCCGCGCGGCGTGGGGAATTAGCAGGCCCACCCAACCAATGATGCCGCTGATCGCCACCGCGGCGGCGGTCATGAGCGTGGCTGCCGCGATGACGAGCGTGCGTAGCTTCGTCGTGTCGACGCCGAGCGAGCGCGCCTCGTCATCGGGAAGCGCGAGGACATTGATGCGCCAGCGCAGCAGCAGCATGGGGGCGAGGCCGAGCAGCGCAAGCACTGCCGCCGCGGCCAGGTCGTGCGGCGCCACCGAGGCGAGGCTGCCGAGCAGCCAGTAGGTGATGGCGGGCAGCTTGTTATAGGGGTCGGCCAGGTACTTGAGAAGCGCGATGATCGAGCCGAGCAGCGTGCCGATCACCACGCCGGTGAGCACCAGTGCGAGCAGCGGATCGTGCCGGCGCAGGCGCGAGCCGACCCAGTAGACGAGGCCCACCGCAGCGAGCCCGCCGGCAAAGGCAGAGAGCTGCACGACCAAGGTATCCACGGTAAAGAAAATCGCCGCCGCAGCGCCAAGCGCCGCGCCGGTCGACACGCCGAGGATGTCGGGCGAAACCAGCGGGTTGCGGAACATGCCCTGGTAGGCGCTGCCCGCGGCGGCGAGCGCCGCGCCGACCACGATGGCGGCCATGACGCGGGGCCCGCGCACCTGGAGCACGACCGACTGCACCCGCGCGGAGGCGTCGCCCGTCACCACGCCCCAGAGGTCGCCGGGCGAGATGGGAAAGCGGCCGACGTTGAAGGCGAGCACGGTGAGCCCGAGCAGCACCCCGGCTGCGACGGCATAGGCCAGGCCTCGTGAATTCATAACGCTCCAGGAAGATCAGCCACGCGGTCGCTCGACCCAGGTGAGGGCGGCATCCAGTGTGTGGCGCGTGCCTGCCTGCGACGCATCATAGCCGGGCAACCGCGCGACATGCGCGGCGAAGTCGCGGCCCTTGAGGACATCGATCAGCGCATGCGCGCCCGCGCTGCGCAGCGCGGCCTTCTGGCAGGCGATGAAGTATCGCTCGACGGCGAGCGGCACGAACGCCAGCCGCAAGCCGGTGGCCTCGGCGCGCAGCCCGAAGCCTGCGTCCGCGCGGCGCGCCGCCACCGCGGAGGCCACCGAAGCAACCTCCGTGCCGCTGGCATGCTGGCGGTTGATGAAGCGCACCCCTGGACGGGCGAGGTCCTGCACGCCGCGAATCTTCGCGCCGGGGCGCACGATGAGGCCCTGCTCGCGCGTGACGAAGTGAATCAGCGCGTGCCGGCGAGGATCGAGCCACTTGCCCAGCGCCGCCGCCGCCGCCGCGGCGCGCGGGAGCGCATCGGCCACGTGGAACCCCGCAAGATCGCACTCGCCGCGCGAAAGCGAAGCGAGGCAATCGTCCGAGCCCTTGAACAGGAGCTCCAGGTCCAGCCGGTTGGCGCACAGCGCGGGCAGCGCCGCGAGCGCGAGGTCGTGACTCGCGTGCAGCGTGAGGCGAGGCCGTGTTTCCTCCACGGACGGCGCGAGCATCGCAGGAATCTCGGCGCGAAGCCGCTCCAGGTGCTCGGCGAGCGTTGCCTTGATCTTCTGGTCTGCCTGCAGCACCTTGCGTCCCAGCGGGTTGAGTCGCGCGCCGCGTCCGCGCTGCATGTCCACCAGCGCCGCGCCGAAGAGATTCACCGCGTCTCCCAGAATGCCCCACGCAAAGCGGTAGGAAACGCCCGCGGCGCGGGCCGCCTCGCGCAGGGAGTTGGAGCGCTCGAGTTCCGCGAGCAGCCGCAGCAGGGCCTTGCCGCGCTCGCGCGACATTCCGGGCCCCGACAGCCAGGCAGCGTCGAATTGGAAAGGAGGCTTCGTATGCACCAGCGAACCTATTCAGTGAGAGGGTCGGCCTAGGTAGAGTAGCGAAAATCCATATGATTATGCAAATTGGTGCATACGTAGCGCTCGGCCATGGCTGAATTTCTCTCGGTACTGCAGCAACCGCGGCTGTGGGAGATCGTGGTTTTGAGCCTGCAGGTGAGCCTGTCGGCCGTCGGCTTCGCGGCGCTCGTCGGGCTGCCGCTCGGCGCGGCGATCGCGGTCGGGCGTTTCCCCGGGCGCTCGGCGGTGATCGTGCTTCTCAATGCGCTCATGGGCCTGCCGCCGGTCGTGGTCGGACTCGCCGTCTACCTGCTGCTATCGCGCGCCGGGCCGCTGGGCAGCCTCGGGCTGCTGTTCACCCCGGGGGCGATGGTCATGGCGCAGACCATTCTCATCCTGCCGATCATCGCCGCGCTCAGCCGCCAGGCCGTCGAGGACGCATGGCGCGAGTACGACGAGCAATTGCGCTCGCTCGGCGTCGAGGGCGTGCGCGCCGCGCTTACGGTCCTCTGGGACGTGCGCTTCTCGCTTCTCACCGCGGTGCTCGCCGGCCTCGGGCGCGCGAGCGCCGAGGTCGGGGCGGTGATGATCGTCGGCGGAAATATCGACGGCGTGACGCGCGTCATGACCACCACCATCGCCCTCGAGACTTCCAAGGGAGATCTGCCGCTCGCCCTTGGCCTGGGTGTCGTGCTGATCGGCATCGTGCTGGTGCTCAACGCCGGCGCATTCCTGCTGAAGGAGGCGGCGCAAAGGCGCTTCGGATGATCCTGTCGCTCAAGCTCGAAGCGGTCTCCTTTCTGAACATCATCCAGCCGCTCACGCTGGAGATCGAGGCGGGGCCGAGCACCATCATCCTGGGGGCGAACGGCGCCGGGAAGAGCGTGCTGATGCGGCTGATGCACGGCCTCATAGCACCCACCTCCGGAGCCGTGCTCTGGAACGGCTCCGACGTGCGCCGCAAGCAGGCGATGGTGTTCCAGCGGCCGGTGATGCTGCGCCGCTCGGCGCTCGCCAACGTGGTGTACGCGCTCGAGGCGGCGGGCGAGCGCGACGCGCAGCCGACCGCAATGGCGGCGCTCAAGGAGGTCGGGCTCGCGCACCTCGCGCACCGGCCGGCGCGGGTGCTCTCCGGCGGAGAGCAGCAGCGCCTCGCGCTCGCCCGCGCGTGGGCATTGCACCCCGAGGTGCTGTTTCTCGACGAGCCCACTGCGAGCCTCGACCCGAGCGCGACGCGGGAGATCGAGGCGGTGATCCGCGCCTTCGACGCGTCCGGAACCAAGGTGGTGATGGCGACCCACAACCTGGGCCAGGCACGCCGCCTCGGCGACGAGGTTCTGTTCATCCACCAGGGGCGCCTCGTCGAGCGCGCGCCCGTCGAACGCTTCTTCAAGCAGCCGGGCTCGCCCGAGGCCGCCGCTTTCATCAAGGGGGAGTTGCCGTGGGATTGAGGAGGTTTATTCTCATCCTCGCTTTTCTCTTTTCGTTCTCGGCGCAGGCGCAAAGCGGCTACATCACCGTGGCCTCGACGACCTCGACCGAGCAGTCGGGGCTGTTCAAGCATCTGCTGCCGCTCTTCGAGAGAAAGACCGGCATCCAGGTGCGCGTGGTGGCGCTGGGGACCGGGCAGGCGCTCGACATGGGCCGGCGCGGCGACGCCGACGTGGTGTTCGTGCACGCGCAGCCGCTCGAGGAGAGATTCGTCGCCGAGGGCTACGGGGTGCGGCGCTTCGCGGTGATGTACAACGACTTCGTGCTGGTCGGGCCGAGATCCGACCCGGCCAAGGTGGCCGGCACGAAGGACATCGTGGCCGCGTTTCGAGAGATCAAAGCCGCGCAAGCGCCGTTCGTTTCGCGCGGCGACCGCAGCGGCACGCATTTCGCCGAGATCGAACTCTGGAAGGCGGCGGGCATCGACATCGCAGCCGAAAAAGGTCCATGGTACCGCGATACCGGCCAGGGCATGGGTCCGGCGCTGAACGCCGCGGGCGGCATGAACGCGTATATTCTTGCCGATCGCGGAACCTGGCTTTCGTTCAAGAATCGCGCCCGGCTCGCGATCGTGGTGGAAGGCGACAGACGACTGCTAAACCAGTACGGCATCGTGCTGGTCAATCCGGCAAGGCACCCGCACGTGAAGCGGCGGCTCGCCCAGGCGTTCATCGACTGGGTGATCTCTCCGGAAGGCCAGGAGGCGATCGCCGGCTTCCGAATCGGCGGCGAGCAGCTCTTCTTTCCGAACGCCCGGCGGTGACCTCAGCTGGTCGGTTCGGCGGGCATCAGATGGATGCCTTCCGTTAGCAACGATACGGCCGCCTGCTCGCTCTCCGCGACCCGGTTTCTTCGCGCCACGTGCGTCGGAATCGAAAAACGGATGTGCGCGCCTTTCTTGCTGCGCAGCGTGATGCTCGTGTTTTCTCCCAGAGGCAGACATTCGGCGACGATGCCGTGAACGGGATTTTCATGCTCGCCGCGCGAAGGCCGGTCGCGGCGATGCAACACCACGTGAGCCGGCGGAACCACCCAGGAAATATCGGAGCCAGGAGCGAACTCCGGCTGCAGCCGCGCCTCGAGCACCATGCCGTCCCAATCGATTCGCGTGGCGCGGTCGCGGTGGTCCAGCACCCTGCCTCTGTAGAGGTTGTGGAGCCCGACCAGCCTCGCCACTTCGGCGTTTCGGGGCCGCGCCCGCAGCTCGTAGGGCGGCGCCGTCTGGAGCGTCACGCCGTGATGCAAGATGCACATCCGATCGGCGAGCATCGAAGCCTCGTCGAGATCGTGGGTCACCAGCACGACCGGCATGCGCAGCTCGCGGCGCAGTTCCGCCAGCTCGACGTAGAGCCGCTCCCGAGTCGCGCGATCGACCGCCGAGAACGGCTCGTCGAGGAGCAGGACCTTGGGATCGCGCGCGAGCGCTCGCGCGACCGCGACGCGCTGCTGCTGCCCGCCGGAAAGCTCCGCGGGCCGTCGGGCCTCGAGCCCTTTCAAATGGACTTTCTCGAGCAGAGCCTCGGCACGCGCGCGCCGTTCCGCGGCGGGGCGGTGGCTCAGCGCCGCGAGGACGTTGCCCAGCGCGGTCATGTGCGGAAAGAGCGCGTAGCTCTGGAAGACGAAACCGACCTACCGGCTGCGCGCGGGGAGATCCAATCCTCGCCGGCTGTCGAGCCAGGTTTCCCCGTCGCAGGTCACGAAACCCTCCGACGGGTGGAGGAGTCCCGCCACCGCGCGAAGGAGCGAAGTCTTCCCGCTCCCCGAAGGGCCTACGAGCGCAAGGACCTCGCCGGCACGGCACGATAGCTCGGCGTCGAGCGATATCGGTGCGTGCTGGCGCACGCGCGCCGTGAGCCCGGCCTCATCCATGCTTGCGGGTCGTCCGCGAGGAGGTCGAATACACCACCGCCATGGCCGCGAGCGCGAGCACCAGTAGCACCGCGGACATGGTGCCCGCCGCAGAAAGCTCGAACGCCTGGACACGGTCGTAGATGGCGATCGAAACGGTCTTCGTCTCCCCCGGTATGTTTCCGCCGACCATCAGCACCACGCCGAACTCGCCGAGGGTGTGTGCGAACGTCAGCACCATCGCGGAGAGGACGCCCGGCCAGGCGAGCGGCAGCTCCACGCGCACGAACGCCCGCCAGCGCGTCATGCCGCAGCAGGACGCGGCGTCGCGCACCTCGGGCGCGATCGCTTCGAACGCGCGCTGCATCGGCTGGATGGCAAAGGGGAGGTTGAAGACGATCGAGGCGAGCACCAGACCTTCGAACGTGAACGCGAGCGGCCGCCCGATCACGGATTCGTACATCTGCCCGAGAGTCGCGCCCGCGCTGAACGCGACGAGGAAATAGTAGCCAAGCACGGTGGGCGGCAGCACGAGCGGCAGCGCGAGAAAGCCCTCGACCCACGGCTTGCCGGGAAAGCGGCGCCAGGCGAGCCAGCGCGCGCATACGACCCCGATCGGGAGAAGGAGCGCGGCGGTCCACGCGGCGAGCTTGAGCGAGAGGGCAAGGGCCGGCCAGTCCATGCGCGGACGCTATTCTCCAGGAAGGACGAAACCGTAGCGCTTCAGAACGGCGCGGGCACCGGCCTGCTGAAGGTACCCGTACAGCTCTCGCGCCGTTTCTCCCGCGCCGCGCAGAAGGGCCATGCGCTGCCTGAGCGGCGCGTGCAGTTCCGCGGGGAGCACGCAGTGGCGGCCGAGTACGGAAACCTCGGGGGAAAGCGCGAGCGATAGCGCGATGATGCCGCCCTGCGCGCTCCCGCTGGAGGCGAACTGCGCGGCCTGGGAGACGTTTTCGCCTAAGACCAATCGGTCCTTGAGCGTCTCCCATAACCCGAGCTTCTGAAGCGCTTCGCGCGCCGCCCTCCCGTAAGGCGCGTGCTCCGGGTTGGCGATGGCGAATCGGCGCACCGCGCCCGCCGCAAGCGCGCGCCGGAGATCTTTCAGCTCGGGGTCAGGCGCGAGCGGTGCGCCTTTCGGTACGAAGAGCACGATGCGTCCGACCGCATAAAGCCTTCCCTCGTCCAGCGTTCGCCGCTCGCGGTGAAGCGCCAGCACGTAGCTCTCGTCCGCGGACATGAAAAGCTGGAACGGCGCCCCGGCGGCGATCTGGTGACGGAAATTCCCGGAAGAGCCGAAGCTCAGCTTCACCTCGCGTCCGGTTTCCCTTCGGAAGGAATCGGCGATCTCGCGCATCGCGAAGCTCAGATCGGCCGCGGCGGCGACGAGCGCGACGTCCGCGGCGATTGCGGAGAGCGGCGCGAGCGCGAGTACGAGTGCAAGGAAGCGCATCAGGCGACCGAGGGCCAGGCCACGACGAGCAGCCTCGACCCGGCCATCGCGAGGACCAGCGCGAGAATGAGAAGCAGCGCTCTTGCGTTCAATTTTTCGATGCCCAGCCAGGTTCCCGCAAGCGCGCCGGCAACCGCGCTCGCCGCAAGCAGCGGCAGTTCCGGGGGCAACGTCTGAACCGTGAGCGATCCCGCCGCGAGCGCCACCGCGGAGTTGGCAAGAATGAACGGGGCCGAAACGCCCATCGCCGCTTTCGCGTCCGCCCAACCGAGGAACAGGAGCAGCGGGCTGAGGAATATCCCGCCGCCGATGCCGGTCAGGCCCGAGAGCAGGCCGATCATGCCGCCGGTGAACGCGGCGGGCATCGGCCGAGCGCGAACGGGCGTGTGCTTCTCGGGGAAGGTGCCTCGAAGCGTGCGCCACGCCATGTACAGGGATGCCGCGATCAGAAGGGACCCCACGACCGCGTAGTAGGGGCCGCGCGCGAGGCTGATCGCACCGCCGACCGCGGCAAGCGGCAGCGACCCCGCCAGGAACGGCCACAGCGCGCTCCAGGAAAAAAGCTTCGCGCGGCGGAACCGGTACACCGTGACCGCCGAGGCGAGCATGTTGATCGTAAGCGCCGTCGGGCGCATCACGTCCGGCGCCAGCCCGCCGAGGGCGAGGATGGCGAGGTAGCCCGAGGCGCCGGCCTGCCCGACCGAAGAGTAGAGCATAGCCACGGCGAAGAACGCCGCGCAAATAAGCAGGGTTTCCTCGAGGGACATACCCGCGCGAGCGTAACGTAAAATCGGAGGAGCCATGAAAACGTTCGGCTTCGCCGGCTGGTCGGGCAGCGGCAAGACCACGCTGATCGAGAAACTGATACCGCGCTTCGTGGGCGCCGGCCTGCGCGTGTCGCTCATCAAGCACGCGCACCATACGTTCGACGTCGACCAGCCCGGCAAGGACTCGTACCGCCACCGGCACGCCGGGGCGGCCGAGATCCTCGTCACTTCGTCGCGCCGCTGGGTGCTGATGCACGAGCTGCGCGGCGCCCACGAGCCCTCTTTCGAAGAACAGGTGAAGCGCATGTCGCCCTGCGACCTTCTGCTCGTCGAGGGCTTCAAGTTCGCGGCGATCCCGAAGCTCGAGGTGTGGCGCGCCCAGACCGGGGAGGGCATGCTGCACCCGAACGATCCGCATATCGTCGCGGTCGCTTCCGACGTGAAGATCGATACCCGGCTGCCGGTTCTCGACCTCAACGACGACGCGGCGGTCGCCGACTTCGTCATGGGCCACCTCAAGCTGCGATGAACAAGGGTCTGCTCAGCGTAGACGAGGCGCTCGCGCAGCTGCTTGCCGGCGCGCAGCCGGTTTCCGAGATCGAGGACGTGCCGGCGCTCGAGGCGACCGGCCGCGTTCTCGGGCGCGCGCAGCGCTCGGCGATGGACGTGCCGCCGATGGACAACAGCGCCATGGACGGCTATGCGGTACGCGCCGTTGAAGTCTCCGGGAAACTGAAAGTCACTCAAAAAATCATGGCCGGTTCGGTCGGCGAGCCGCTCGAGCCCGGCACCGCGGCGCGCATCTTCACCGGCGCCCCGATCCCGCCGGGGGCCGATGCGGTCGTCATGCAGGAGCACACCGCGGTCGAGGGCGAGTTCGTCTCGATCAAGAGCAAGCCGAAGCCCGGCGACTGGATCCGCTACGTCGGCAGCGACGTAAAGAAGGGTGGAGAAATCCTGCCCGCCGGAAAGCGGCTGCTGCCGCAGGATACGGGGCTCGCGGCCTCGGTCGGGATCAAGACGCTTCCCGTATTCCGCAAGGTGCGGCTCGGCCTTTTCTTCACGGGCGACGAGCTCGTCATGCCCGGCGAGCCGCTCGCGCCCGGGCGCATCTACAACTCGAACCGCTTCACCTTGCGCGGGCTCGCAGCGGTGTTCGGCTGCGAGACACGCGATTACGGCATCGTTCCCGACAGCCTCGAAGCGACGCGCGAGGTGTTGCGCCGTGCGGCGCAGGAATGCGACGTGATCGTCACCTCGGGGGGCGTGTCGGTCGGCGACGCGGATTACGTGAAGCCGGCGGTCGAAGCCGAAGGCGAGCTCCTGATGTGGAAGATCGCAATGAAGCCGGGACGCCCGCTCGCCTACGGGAAAGTGCAGCATGCGGCCTTCATCGGCCTGCCGGGCAATCCGGTCTCGAGCTTCGTCACCTTTCTGGTCTTCGTGCGTCCCTTCCTCTTGAAGACCCAGGGCCTTACCGATGTGGCGCCCAGGGCCATTGCGGCGCGCGCGGACTTCGACTGGCCGCAGCCCGACGCCAGGCGCGAGTTCCTGCGCGTAAAATGGAACGCGCAGGGCGGCCTCGAGCTCTACCCGACGCAGGATTCCGCGGTGCTCACCTCCACGGCCTGGGCCGATGGCCTGGTGGACAATCCGGCGCAGCACGCGATCCGCAGGGGAGACAGCGTCCGCTTCCTGCCGTACTCGGAGCTCTATCGTTGAAGATCAGGATTCTTTTTTTCGCTTCGCTGCGCGAGAGCCTCGGCACCGGCGCCGAGGAGCTAGAGCTGCCCGCAGGCGTGAGCACCGTGGCCGGGCTGCGCGCGCACCTCAAGGCGCGCGGCGGCGCCTACGAAAAGGCCTTCGCGGACAGGAGCCTGGTGCGCATCGCGGTCAACCAGGAAATGGTATCCCTCGCCAACCCGATCAAGCACGGCGACGAGGTGGCGTTCTTTCCCCCGGTGACCGGCGGATGAAGATCTCGGTTCAAAGAGAGGATTTCGACGCGGGGGCCGAGATGCGCGCCCTTTCCCGCGATTCTTCCGTTGGCGCGGTGGCGAGCTTCGTCGGGGTGGTGCGCGAGGTGCCGATGAGCCTCGAGCATTACGCCGGCATGACCGAGCGCGAGATCGCGAAGATCGTCGAGGAGGCGGGCTCGCGGTGGTCCGTGATGGACGCCACCGTGATCCACCGCTACGGCGATCTGCGGCCGACCGACCAGATCGTGCTCGTGGTGGTCGCCAGCGCGCACCGCGGCGACGCGTTCGCGGCCTGCGAGTTCATCATGGACTACCTCAAGACGCGCGCGCCGTTCTGGAAGAAGGAGCACCGCCCGGAAGGCGCGCGCTGGGTCGAGGCGCGGGCCTCGGATGACGAGGCGGCGGAGCGCTGGGAAAGCGCGGCGAAAAAGGCCGTGTGAGCGCTCTTCAGCCTGCTGCAAGCTTGCGCCTGTAGTCTGCGTGCCTCCATGAAGAGGCTGTCTGCCCGCTTCACGCCCGCGCTGCTCGCGGCGGCCGCATTCGTCGCCGTATCGACGCTTACCCGCGTCGTTCTCGCTATGCGCCCGGAAATCGAGCTCGACGGGGTCGGCGACTGGGTGAGGGTATTCGGCTACGGCGCGCTGTTCGACTTTGTCGCCGCATGCTTTGTCAGCGCGCCGCTCGTGCTGTGGCTGGCGCTCGTTCCAGACCGCGTCGCGCGCAGCCGGCCGCACCGCGTGCTAGCGGTATTCGGCTTCGCAACCTTGCTGTTCGCTTCCCTGGTGCTCGCGGTCGCAGAGTGGCTTTTCTGGGACGAGTTCGGCGGCCGTTTCAACTTCATCGCGGTCGACTATCTCCTCTACACCCACGAAGTGCTGCACAACATCTGGCAAAGCTACCCGGTCGGCAAGCTCCTGCTTGCAGTTCTGCTGGTCGCCGCTCTGTGCGCCTTCGCGCTGAGGCGTCCGCTGTCCCAGGGCCCGGCCGCGCCGCTCACGTGGCGCGCCGCGGCTGTCGCGATCGTCGCCACAGTTGCGGCCGTGGCCGGCAGCCTGCGCTGGGTCGACAGCGACGCCAAGAATTTTTCCGCCCGGGATGCGGCGAACGACCTCGCGGGCAATGGGCTGTACGAGTTTTTCGCGGCCAACTACAGGAACGAGCTGAGCTACGAGCGCCACTACGCCACCATTCCGCAGGAGGAGGCAATGGCACGCGTGCGCTCGGCGCTGCATGCTGGCGGTGAGGGCGTGGAGCGCCACGTGGCGCCTAACGCGCCCGAGAAGCGCCTGAACGTGGTGCTGGTGAGCGTCGAGAGCCTTGGCGCGGAGTTCCTCGGCAGCTACGGCAGCGCAAAGGGCCTGACGCCGAACCTGGACCGCCTGTCGCGCGAGAGCCTGTGGTTCAGCAATGTCTACGCGACCGGCAACCGCACGGTGCGCGGCCTCGAGGCGCTCACGCTGGCCCTGCCACCGACGCCGGGGCAATCCATCGTGCGACGTCCCCGAAACGAAGCGCTCTTCTCGCTCGGCAGCGTGTTCGAGGACAAGGGCTACGTCGTGATTTTCGCGTACGGCGGCTACGGGTATTTCGACAACATGAACGCTTTTTTCGACGCGAACGACTACCGCTCGGTCGACCGCCGCGCCATTCCGTCCGAGCGCGTGCAGCACGAGACCGTATGGGGCGTGGCCGACGAGCACCTGTTCGACCAGGTGCTCGAGGAGATCGACCGCGAGAAGGCGAGGCAGCCCGAGCGCCCGTTCTTTGTGCACGTGATGACGACCAGCAACCATCGCCCCTACACCTATCCGGCAGGGCGCATCGACATTCCTTCGGGTAGCGGCCGCGACGGCGCCGTGAAATACAGCGACTACGCGCTGGGTCGCTTCCTCGAGGGCGCGCGCGCCAGGGCCTGGTTCCAGGACACGCTATTCGTGATCACCGCCGACCACGGCGCCAACGCCCGCGGCACGACCCGCATTCCGGTCGACAAGTACCTGATCCCGGTGTTCCTCTACGCCCCGAAGCAGGTGGCGCCGCGGCGCATCGACCGCCTCATGTCGCAGATCGACATCGCGCCCACCGTGCTCGGCCTGCTGCGTTTCGACTACTACAGCAAGTTCTTCGGCCGCGACGTGCTCGACTCGCCGCAGGAGTCGGACCGGGCGTTCGTCGCCAATTACCAGACGCTCGGCTATCTGCGCGGCGAGCGCATGGTGCTGCTGCATCCGAAGCGCAAGACCGAGGTGTTCCGCGTCGACCGCGACAAGAACATAGTGCGGCCGGTGAGCGATGCCGAGGCCCTGCGCGAAGCCGTTTCGTTCTATTCGGCCGCCTCGTACGTGTTCCGCAATGGGATGTACCGCGACGAAGAGCAGACTCCTCCCGAGCAGCGCGCTGCGCTGAAGCGCATACGGCACGGCGGCTAGACCGCCGCCGTCTGGCCATCCACCTCGCCGCGCTGGCGGCCGGGGCGCTGGCGATCTGGCTCCTGTTTCACGTCGCGGCGCTCGACCGCGCCGTAAGCGCGCTGGTCTACGATCCGGTCGCGCGGCGGTTTCCCATGCGCGATGCGTGGAGCCTGACCGTCCTCGGTCACGAGGGCCTGAAATGGACGATGCTCGGCGTCTGGGCTGCGTGCCTCGCATGGCAGCCGCTGCGGCGCGGGGCCTTATTGATGGCGGTGGCGGCGCTCAGCGTCACGCTGCTCAAGCAGTCGAGCCCGTTCTCTTGCCCCTGGGACCTCGTTGAGTGGGGCGGAGCGGCCGTGCCTCCGGGGCCCGGGCGCTGCCTGCCTGCCGGCCATCCGGTGAACGGATTCATGCTTTTCGGCCTGTACTTTGCGCTGCGGCCGGAGCGGCCGCGTGCCGCGCGCGCTGCGCTACTCGCCGCGTGGGTGGTCGGCCTCGCGGCCGGTGCCGTGCAAGTGGCGCGCGGCGCCCACTTCGTCTCTCACGTTCTCTGGAGCGCGTGGGCGGCGTGGGCCGTCACGCTGGCTGTGGATGCACTGGTCCCAAGGCGCGCTTGAGCTCGCCGAGCTCCGCGTCGGCCAGCGTTTCCTTCTCGAGCAGACGGCGCGCCCAGGTTTCGAGAACCTGCTTTTCCTTGGAAAGAATCGCGAGCGCCTTGTCGTAGGCCGCCTTCACGATGTCGCGCACCGCGACGTCGATCTCGCGCGCGGTCTCCTCGCTGTACTCGCGGTGCCCTTGCGGCAGCGGGCCGCCGAGAAACGGCGCGCGCTCCTCCTCGTAGGCGACGTGGCCGAGCGCCTTCACCATGCCGAAGCGCATCACCATGCTGCGGGCGATGTCGGTGACCTTGGCGAGGTCGTCGGCGGCCCCGGTGGAAAGATGCCCGAACACGACTTCTTCTGCGGCGCGCCCGCCGAGCAGCACCGCCATCTTGTTCTCGAGCTCCTCGCGCGTCATGAGGAAGCGGTCCTCGGTCGGGCGCTGGATCGTGTAGCCGAGGGCGCCGACGCCGCGCGGGATGATGGAGATCTTGTGCACCGGATCGGTGCCCGGCAGCGCCATGGCGACGATCGCGTGGCCGAGCTCGTGGTGCGCGACGACGCGCCGCTCGTTCGGGTTGAGCACGCGGTTTTTCTTCTCCAGGCCCGCGACGATGCGCTCGATGGCCTCGGTGAAGTCGCGCAGGGTCACCGAATCGGCGCCGCGCCGCGTCGCGAGCAGCGCCGCCTCGTTCACCAGGTTGGCGAGATCGGCCCCCGAGAAGCCGGGCGTGAGCGCGGCGATCTGCTCGAGGTCGACGCCCTCGGCGAGCGTGATCTTCTTCGCGTGCACGCGCAGGATCTGGATGCGGCCGTGCTTGTCCGGCCGGTCGACCAGCACCTGGCGGTCGAAGCGCCCCGCGCGCAGCAGGGCCGGGTCGAGGATCTCCGGCCGGTTGGTCGCCGCGAGGAGCACGAGCCCGGTGCTCGGGTCGAAGCCGTCGAGCTCGACGAGGAGCTGGTTCAGGGTCTGCTCCTTCTCGTCGTGCCCGCCCAGGCCGCCGGCGCCGCGCGCGCGGCCGAGCGCGTCGAGCTCGTCGATGAAGATGATCGCGGGGGCCTTGCCGCGCGCCTGCTCGAAGAGATCGCGCACGCGCGCCGCGCCCACGCCGACGAACATCTCGACGAATTCCGAGCCGGAAATCGAGAAGAACGCGACGCCGGCTTCGCCGGCGACCGCGCGCGCGAGCAGCGTCTTGCCGGTGCCCGGCGGGCCGACGAGGAGCACGCCTTTCGGCACGCGCGCCCCGAGGCGCCCGTAGCGCTTCGGATCCTTGAGGAACTCGACCACTTCCTGCAGCTCGGCCTTCGCCTCGTCGACGCCCGCCACATCGGCGAACGTGACGCCGGTTTTCTTCTCGACGTAGACCTTCGCGCGGCTCTTGCCGATGCTCATGAAGCCGCCCAGCCCGCCGCCTTGCTGGCTCGCCATGCGCCGCACCAGCAGGTACCAGACGCCGAAGAACACCAGCGCGGGCAGCACCCAGGACAGGATGTCGCGCAGGAACGTGCTCTCGTAGGCGCGCGTGTATTTCACGCCGTACTGCGACAGCCGCTCCGCGAGGTCCGGCTGCACGAGATTCGCCACCACGACCGTCTTGCCGCCTTCGGCCGCCTTCAGCTTGCCGGTGATGCGCTGGTCGGAGACCACGACCTCGGCGATGCGCTGCTCCTTGAGCAGGTCCTCGAACTCGCTGTAGGGCACGACTTCGACCGTCTGCGCCTGCTGCCACCATTGCTGGAGCGCGAGCATGGCGAGCAGGGCGAAGAGCAGGTAAGCGAGGTTGAACTGTGCTCTTCGCTCCATCATCGGGTTTGGGCAGCTTCCCTTGAATACAGGTTCAAAGTCCCCATCTGCGTACCAGGAATATCGGGGAAAACTCCCAAGGATCAAGAGCATGAGATTCGAAAAGTTCACCACCAAGCTGCAGGAGGCGCTGGCCGAGGCCCAGTCGGCGGCGCTCGGGCACGATCACCAGTACATCGAGCCGCAGCACCTGCTGCTTGCCCTTCTGAATCAGGAAGATGGCGGCGTTGCGGCGCTCGTCGCCAAGGCCGGCGGCAACCCGAATTCGCTCAAAAAGGCGCTCGGGGAGGCGATCGGCCGGCTGCCAAAGGTCGAGGGCACGCCCGGCGAGGTGATGCTCTCGAGGGACCTTGCGCAACTGCTCAACGTCGCCGACAAGGAGGCGCAGAAGCGCGGCGACCAGTACATCGCCTCCGAGCTGTTCCTGCTCGCCGCGAGCGGCGACTCGGGAGAAACCGGCCGCATTCTGAAAAGCTCCGGAATCACGAAAGGCGCGCTGGAAAAGGCCATTGCGGAAGTGCGCGGCGGCGAAAACGTGTCTTCACAAGCCGACGAGTCCCAGCGCCAGGCGCTGACCAAATATACGCTGGACCTCACCGAGCGCGCGCGCCAGGGCAAGCTCGACCCGGTCATCGGTCGCGACGACGAGATCCGCCGTTGCATCCAGATCCTGCAGCGGCGCACCAAGAACAACCCGGTGCTCATCGGCGAGCCCGGCGTCGGCAAGACCGCGATCGTCGAGGGCCTCGCGCAGCGCATCGTCAACGGCGAGGTTCCCGAATCGCTCAAGAACAAGCGCCTGCTGAACCTCGACATGGCGGCGCTGCTCGCCGGCGCGAAGTATCGCGGCGAGTTCGAGGAGCGCCTGAAGAGCGTGCTCAAGGAGCTGTCGAAGGACGAAGGCAACACCATCGTGTTCATCGACGAGCTGCACACCATGGTCGGCGCGGGCAAGGCCGAAGGCGCGATCGACGCGGGCAACATGCTCAAGCCGGCGCTCGCGCGCGGCGAGCTGCATTGCATCGGCGCGACCACGCTGAACGAGTACCGCAAGTACCTCGAAAAAGACGCGGCGCTGGAGCGTCGCTTCCAGAAGGTTCTGGTCGGCGAGCCGAGCGTCGAGGCGACGATCGCCATCCTGCGCGGCCTGCAGGAGCGCTACGAGGTGCACCACGGTGTCGACATCACCGATCCGGCCATCGTCGCCGCCGCGGAGCTGTCGCACCGGTACATCACCGACCGCTTCCTGCCCGACAAGGCCATCGACCTCATCGACGAGGCGGCGGCGCGCATCAAGATGGAGATCGACTCCAAGCCCGAGGCGATGGACCGTCTCGACCGGCGCCTGATCCAGCTCAGGATCGAGCGCGAAGCGGTGCGCAAGGAGAAGGATGAAGCCTCTCAAAAAAGACTGAATCTTCTCGAGGAGGAGATCGCACGCCTGGAGAAGGAGTACTCGGACCTCGAGGAGATCTGGAAGGCCGAAAAAGCGCAGGTCCAGGGCAGCCAGCAGGTGAAGGAGGAGCTCGAGAAGCTTCGCCAGCAGATGGAGGAAGCGCGCCGCAAGGGCGACTGGCAGCGCATGTCCGAGATCCAGTACGGCAAGATTCCGCAGCTCGAGGCGCAGATCAAGCAGGCCGAGAGGCCCGCCGAGGCAAAGAAGGCGAAGCTCGTACGCACGCAAGTCGGCGCGGACGAAATCGCGGAAGTCGTGTCGCGCGCCACCGGCATCCCGGTGTCGAAGATGATGCAGGGCGAGCGCGAGAAGCTGATCAAGATGGAAGAGAAGCTGCACGAGCGCGTCGTCGGCCAGGACGAAGCGGTGCGCCTGGTGAGCGACGCGATCCGGCGCTCGCGCTCCGGCCTGTCGGATCCGAACCGGCCTTACGGGTCATTCCTCTTCCTCGGGCCGACCGGGGTCGGCAAGACCGAGCTCTGCAAGGCGCTCGCCGCGTTCCTGTTCGACTCCGAGGAGCACCTGATCCGCATCGACATGTCGGAGTACATGGAGAAGCATTCGGTGTCGCGCCTCATCGGCGCCCCGCCCGGATACGTGGGCTACGACGAGGGCGGACAGCTCACCGAGCAGGTGCGCCGCAAGCCCTACGCGGTGATCCTGTTCGACGAAGTCGAGAAGGCGCACCCGGATGTGTTCAACGCGCTGCTGCAGGTGCTCGACGAAGGGCGCCTCACCGACGGGCAGGGGCGCACCGTCGACTTCAAGAACACCGTGATCGTGATGACGTCCAACCTCGGCTCGCAGATGATCCAGGGAATGGCGGGGAGCGACTACCAGGTCGTGAAGCTCGCGGTAATGGCCGAGGTGAAGACGCATTTCCGGCCGGAGTTCGTGAACCGCATCGACGAAGTGGTGGTGTTCCACGCGCTCGCAGAGGAGCACATCAGGGCGATCGCGCGGATCCAGCTCAACGTGCTGAAGGCGCGGCTCGCGCGGATGGATTACGGCTTCGACGTTTCGGACGCTGCGGTCGCGGAGCTCGCCAAGGTGGGCTTCGATCCGGTCTATGGAGCGCGGCCGCTGAAGCGCGCGATCCAGTCGGAGATCGAGAACCCGCTTGCGAAAGCGATCCTGGAGGGCCGCTTCGCCCCCAAGGAGACGATCTACGTCGACTACCGCGGCGGCAGGATGGCGTTCGAGAAGACGCCGGCTAGGGCCGCGGCGTAGCGGCGATCTCTCCGTTGCCGATGGCGGTGAACTCGACGCGGCTGATGCGCCCGTCGCCGTCGCGGTCCACCGAAAGCCAGTTGGCGGTGGCCGCCTCGGGGCTGGTGAGCTCGCCGCCCGTCAGGTAGCCGTCCCGGTTCTTGTCGAGGCGTTCGAAGAGCGCCCGGCTGGCGGACTCATTGCGCGCGAAGCTCGGCCGCCGCGCGGTGGCGCCGCCCGAGGCGCTGTCCACCTGGCGCGCGGCACCGGGCTTGTCCTGTGCCTGTGCGGCTGCCGCGGCAAGCAGCAAGCCGGCCAGTATCGTGGCGATTTTCATCGTCGTGACGATACGCCGGGCGGCATTGAAATTCCGGCTCCGGGCGTATGCCGCCCGGGCCGTCGTCAGTCGGCGACGGCGAGGGTTTGCAGGCCGGGAGCGGACTCGGCCCGGATGCGGCGCGTGGCCTGCAACAGCTCTTCCCACAGGCCTTCGGTGTCCTTGCGGAAGATGGTATCCACTTCCGCGTTAATCACGGACCACAGGCCACGGTCGATCTCGCTCTTCAGCTCGCCCGGGCGCCAGCCGACGTAGCCGACGAAGTAGCGCGCTTCGTTCGGCGTGGTCTCGATGACGTGGTCGATGGTGTTCGCGCGGAAGGCGAGATAGAGGTTCTTCATGAGCAGCACCGATCCTGAGCCCGGAGCGTTGTCCGCGCGCACCAGGGCGACGAGCGCGCCGCGCGAAAACGGGCCGCCGTAGAAAACCGGCTCGACCACTTTCTTGGACGGCTCATGGTCGGGGAACAGGCTGCCGAGCGAGCGGCGCGTGGGGCGGTTCAGGATCACGCCGACGTGGCCGCCGTTGGGCGCGGGCGCCGCGATCAGCACGGTCTGGCGGTACTCGAGATCGCGAAATGCGGGATGCGCGACGAGCAGCATCGCGTCCTCGTGCGGCTGCGCGAGCGCCGTGCCGGACGAGGACAGGACAAAAAACAAAAGAGCAAAACGCAGCGAACGCATCATGGTTTCGAGTATACCTGCTGTATCGACAACGGGGCCACCGCCGAGTTTCTCGCCGCGTCATGCCATCGCCGAATTGCTACATTCGTCACGTTTTTGCGCTGCGTGCGCTCGCCGCGCGCCCGCTCGAGGAGCTCGCGCCACATGCCCGCGGTCTCCTTGCGGAATACGAGCTCCTCGTTCGCCGCCAGCACGTACCAGCCGTCGCGGCGCATTTCGGCTTCCAGCTGGCGCGGCGCCCAGCCCGAAAACCCCGCGAAGAGGCGAAAACGCCGCGCGGGCCGCGCGAGCAGCCGCTCGATGTTGTCCGGATGCATGCTGAGGTACACGCGTTTCAGCACGTGAAACGCCGGCGCCTCGGGCGGTTCGTCGGAGCGGAACAAGGCGACCAGCGTGCGGGGCATTACCGGGCCGCCGCCGTAGATCGGTTCTCCGGTCCGCTCGTGCCTTGCCGAAGTCGGCCGGTTCAGGATCACGCCTACCGTGCTGTAGTCCGGCGCCTGCGTGACCAGCACCACGGTTTCGCGGAAGTTCGGATCGAGGAGGTCCGGCTTCGCGATCAGTAGCAGCCCGTTTGGTTCACTCGGTTCCTGCGCTTGCGCGACGGCAGCGTAGACGAGAACGGCGAGTGCCCACCAAAGCTTCATGCCGAAATTATGCGCTGCGACATCAATGTGGTAGACAGCTTAGCCTTGCCTGGAACGCTGCACCGCGGGCACCATCGGGCATCGCCCCCGGGGCGGTGCCCATGTTTTTGATTAAGCTCAAGTAACGATCATTGAAAGGGGAACACCATGGCTGAGGAAGTCCGGGCCCCGCTGGCGGGGAACATCTGGAAGGTGCTCGTCGAAGTGGGCGCGAAGGTCGACGAAGACGACGAGCTCGTCATCATCGAGGCGCTGAAGATGGAGAACCCGATCTACGCGCCGCGGGCCGGGACCGTGAAGGACGTGCGCGTCAAGCCGGGCGACAAGGTGGCCGAGGACGACCTCCTCGTCGTGATCGAATGAAGCATTCTCTAGGGTGAAAGGCAAGGAGCGATGAATTTTGAGCTGAGCGAAGACCAGCGGTTGATCCAGGACACGGCGCGGCGCTTTGCCGCGGAACAGATTGCGCCCACGCTCGCGGAAGAGGAGCGCAAGCACGAGTTCCGGGCCGACCGAGTGGCGAAAATGGGCGAGCTCGGCTTTTTCTCGTGCGCGCTGCCGGAGGAGCTGGGCGGCAGCGGCATGGGGTTCATGGAGTCGGTGCTGATGGCCGAGCAGATCGCCAGGGTGTCGGCCTCCTGGCGCCTGCCCTTCAACATGCAGAACCTCGGGCCGGCGCTCACCGTGAGCAAGTTCGGCAGCGAGGCGCAGAAGAAGAAATACGTTCCGGGATGGGTGGCCGGCACGCAGCTCGGCTTTTTCGCCATGACCGAGTCGAATACCGGCTCGGATGTGGCCAGCATGAAGACCTACGCGCTCGACAAGGGCGACCACTGGGAGGTGCACGGGTCGAAGATGTGGATCTCGCAGGCCCACGTCGGCCACGCCGGACTGCTCTATGCCTATACCGACAAGGCGGCGGGCAACAAGGGCATGACCGCCTTCATCATCGAGCCGAAGAAGATGAAAGGCTGCACCGCGCGCGCGATCGAGACCAAGCTCGGGCTGCATTGCGCGCCGACCGGGGAGTTCGTCTTCGAGGGCATGAAGGTGCCGAAGGAGAACGTCCTCGGCAAGCCGGGCGCGGGCTTCCGCATCTGCATGTGGCAGCTCAACCAGACGCGCCTGGGCTGCGCCGCGGGCGCGCTCGGCGTCGCGGGCGGCGCCCTCGAGCTCGCCATCGATTACGCCAACCAGCGCACCCAGTTCGGCAAGCCGATCGCGCAGCACCAGATGATCCAGGCGCAGATCGCCGACATGGTGCTCGAGCACCAGGCGGCGCAGATGCTGGTGTACCGCGCCGCGTGGCTGAAGGACCAGGGCAAGCCGAGCCAGTACGAGACCTCGGTCGCCAAGCTCGCCGCGTCCGAAGCCGCCGTGCACGCGGCAAACGAGTGCATGAAGATCTTCGGCTCGTACGGCTACTCGACGGAATACCCGGCCGAGCGCTTCTACCGCGACGCGAAGTCGCTGCAGATCGTCGAGGGCACCTCGAACATCCAGCGCATCATCATCTCGGGCATGGCGACCGGCGCCACGCCCAACCGGGAGTAGAACAATGAGACCGTATTTCGAAAAAATGCCCGGCTTCGGCAAGCCGCTGAAGGAAAACCGCATCGCCCGCTCGCAGGAAAGCCGCGCCAAGCTGGAGGAGGTCGAGGCCGCGATCGCAGCCGCGCGCAACGCTCGCCGCGAGGTCGGCTTGCCGGCCGCGGAGATCAACAAGCGTGGCGCGCTCACGGTGTGGCAGCGGCTGGAATACCTCGTCGACGCGGGCACCTGGGTGCCCTTGCACAGCCTCTACAACCCGATGGATAACGAGGAAGGCACCACCAACGTCGTCGACGGCCTGGGCAGGATCGGCGGCCGCTGGGCGGTGATCATCGGCTTCGACAACAAAGTGCTCGCAGGCGCCTGGATACCCGGTCAGGCCGAGAACGTGCTGCGGGTGACAGACCTCGCCAAGCGGCTCAACCTGCCGCTCGTGTGGCTGGTGAATTGCAGCGGCGTGAAGCTTCCCGATCAGGAAAAGTTCTACCCCGACCGCCGCGGCTCGGGCACCTGCTTCTTCCGCCACGCCGAGCTCGAGCAGGCCGGGATACCGATCCTCGCCGGCATCTACGGCACCAACCCCGCGGGCGGCGGCTACCAGGGCATCAGCCCGACCATCCTGATCGCGCACAAGGACGCGAACATCGCGGTGGGCGGCGTGGGCATCGTCTCGGGCATGGCGCCGCGCGGCGGCTTCGATGTGCCGATGCTGGAAGATCTGATCGCCATGACCCGCGACTTCCGCGAGCGCCCGCCGGGCCGGGTCGAAACGCACTACGGCGAGACCGGCTTTTTCGCGCGCGTCTACGACGAGGAAAAAGGCGTGCTCGACGGCATCAAGGAATACATGCGCGCGATCCCGGCGTACGACCCGATGTTCTTTCGCGTCGCCGCGCCCGCGGAGCCGCAGTTCCCGGCGCAGGACCTCTACCATCTGCTGCCCTTAAACCAGAAAGAGGTGTACTCCTTCGACGATCTGCTCGCCCGCCTGGTCGACGGCAGCGAGCACATGGAGTACCGGCCCGACTACGGGCCGGAGGTCTACACCGGCCTGGTGAAGGTCGACGGCATGCTGCTCGGGGTGATCGGAAACCGGCAGGGCCTGCTGCCCAAGGGCTATCCCGAGTACGCGGACTACCCGGGCATCGGCGGCAAGCTCTACCGCCAGGGCCTCATCAAGATGAACGAGTTCGTGACCCATTGCGGGCGCGACCGCGTGCCGGTCATCTGGTTCCAGGATACGAGCGGCATAGATGTAGGCGATCTTGCGGAGAAGGCGGAGCTGCTCGGACTCGGGCAGTCGCTCATCTACTCGATTCAGAACACGGACGTGCCGATGATGCTCGTGGTGCTGCGCAAGGGGACCGCCGCGGCGCACTACATCATGGGCGGGCCGACCGCCAACCGGCACAATGTCTTCACGCTCGGAACGGCGGCGACCGAGATCTACGTCATGCACGGCGAGACGGCGGCCGTGGCCACTTACGCGCGCCGCGCCGTGAAAGAAAAGGACTCGGGGCGTCCGCTCGAGCCGATCGCGCAGAAGATGAACGAGATGGCGAAGAAGTATTACGACACCTCGCGCCCCGCGTACTGCGCGCAGCACGGCTTCGCGGACGAGATCGTCAGCCTGAAGGAGCTGCGCAACTATCTCAAGGCGTTCGCCGGCTGCGCCTACCAGAACCCGAGATCGATCTGCCCGCAGCACCAGATGATGCTGCCGCGGATCATCAGGGGGTAAGCGCTCAGATCAGCCCCATGCCCTTCATCACCGAAAGCATCACGGCGGCGGCCATCACCGAGCCGATCTGGCCGCCGGTGTTCGCGCCGGCGGCGTGCATGAGGAGGTAGTTCTTCTTGTCGTAGCGCTGCCCCTGCTGCTGCACCACCCGCGCGGCCATCGGGTAGGCCGAGATGCCGGCCGCGCCGACGAGCGGATTGACCTTGCCGCCGCTCGCCCAGCACACCAGCTTGCCGAACAGCACGCCGGCCACGGTATCGAGGCAGATCGCTATGAAGCCGAGGCCGAAAATCAGGAGCGTCTGCGGCGTAAGAAACGCCTTGCCCTCCATGGTGCCGCCGATGGCAAGGCCGAGGAACAGGGTCACTACGTTTGCAATCTCGTTTTCGGAGGCCTTAGTGAGCCGGGCGACCACGCCGCATTCGCGCAGGAAGTTGCCGAGCATGATGGTTCCCATGAGGGGCAGGCCCTTCGGCGCGATCAGCCCGGTCACCAGCGTCACGACGATGGGGAAAAGGAGCCTCGCGGTGGGAGAGACGCTCTTTTTCAGCGCGCCCATGCGCACCACGCGCTCCTTGCGCGTCGTGAGCGCTCTCATGATCGGCGGCTGGATGATGGGGACGAGCGCCATGTACGAATACGCGGCGACCGATACCGCCCCGAGCAGATGGGGCGCGAACTGCGAGGTCACGTAGATGGCGGTCGGGCCATCCATTGCGCCGATGATCGCGATGCTCACCGCTTCCAGCTCGGTGAAGCCGAGCCCGAGCGCCAGCAGCAGCGTGAGGAAGATGCCGACTTGGCCGGCAGCGCCGAACAGCAGGATCTTCGGGTTCTCCAGGAGCACGCCGAAGTCGATCATGGCGCCGATGCCGATGAAGATGAGCAGCGGGAACAGCTCGTTCGAGATCCCCATGTCGTAGAGGATGCGCAGCAGGCCGCCCTCTTCCATCAGGTCGCCGAGAGGCACGTTGGCGAGCAGGCAGCCGAAGCCGATCGGCACGAGCAGCAGCGGCTCGACCTGCTTCCTCACCCCGAGGTAGAGCAGCCCGGCGGCGACGAACAGCATGATCAGATTGGGCAGTCCCGCCTGCGAGAACAGGTGAATCGCGCCGCTGCCCAGCCCGGAGAGGCCCCCCAGGATGCTCTCCAGCATTTTGTTTCTCCCTTCTTAAGTGTTCTTGTCGGGCTTCGTCTCTTCCGCTCGAAGCGGAAAGACTTTTTTGAGCAGGTCCATCACCAGGCTCAGCACCCAGAGCGTGAGGAAAGTGCCCGCCACGCCGACGATCGTCATGGTGATCCCGAAGGCCCACTTGTCCATCAGCTGAACCCTTGTATGCCGGTCTGCGCGCGCCCGAGGATCAGGGCGTGGATGTCGTGCGTGCCCTCGTAGGTATTGACCACCTCGAGGTTGACGAGATGGCGGATCACGCCGAACTCGTCGGAGATTCCGTTGCCGCCCAGCATGTCGCGCGCGAGGCGCGCGATGTCGAGCGCCTTGCCGCAGGAGTTGCGCTTGAGCATCGAGGTGATCTCGGGTGCCGCGGCTCCTTCGTCTTTCAGACGACCCAGGCGCAGGCAGCCCTGCAAGCCGAGCGCGATCTCGGTCTGCATGTCGGCGAGCTTCTTCTGGATGAGCTGGTTCGCGGCGAGCGGCCGCCCGAACTGCTTGCGCTCCATGACGTACTGGCGCGCGCGGTGCCAGCAGTCCTCGGCCGCGCCGAGCGCGCCCCAGGCGATGCCGTAGCGCGCCGAGTTGAGGCAGGTGAACGGCCCCTTCAGCCCGCGCACTTCCGGCAACGCGTTCTCCTCCGGACAGAACACGTCGTCCATCACCACTTCGCCAGTGACCGATGCCTTGAGGCCGACCTTGCCGTGAATCGCCGGAGCCGACAGGCCCTTGAAGCCCTTTTCCAGGATGAAGCCGCGGATGTCGCCTTCATCGTCCTTCGCCCAGACGACGAACACGTGCGCGATCGGCGAATTGGAGATCCACATCTTGCTGCCGCTGAGGCGGTAGCCGCCGGGGACTTTGCTTGCGCGCGTCTGCAGCGAGCCGGGGTCCGAGCCGTGGTCGGGCTCGGTCAAGCCGAAGCAACCGATCCACTCGCCCCGGGCGAGCGGCGGCAGGAACTTCTGGCGCTGCGCCTCGGTGCCGAACTGATAGATCGGCAGCATGACGAGCGAAGACTGCACGCTCATCATGGAGCGATAGCCGGAATCCACGCGCTCGACCTCGCGGGCGATCAGCCCGTAGGCAACATAGTTCATGCCCGGTCCGCCGTACTGCTCGGGAATCGTCGGCCCGAGCAGCCCCATCTCGCCCATCTCGCGAAAGATCGCCGGGTCGGTGTGCTCCTGGCGAAACGCTTCGAGGATGCGCGGCGCCAGCTTCTCCTGGCAGTAGGCATGCGCTGCGTCGCGCACCATACGCTCGTCTTCGGCCAGTTGGCCGCCCAGCAGCAGCGGATCGTCCCAGACGAACTGGGCCTTGGGCGGCTTGGCCTTGAGTGGCGCGTTCATTGTTCTCCGGATTCGAATGCGAGTTATGCCGCGTCGCCGCGGCTTTGAATCTGAGCTAAATCAAGGAAGTCAGCTCTGCGAATTTTACCCGCCTGGTCGGCTAAGATTCGGATGCCTTCGGCCCGGGAACCGCAGCGCATGACACCAGAACAACAAACCAGAGCCAATATCGATCGCCAGCTCGCGGCTGCGGGTTGGATCGTGCAGGACCACAAGGCAATGAACCTCGGTGCAGGTGGGGGGGTCGCGGTACGGGAGTTCCCGCTGGAGACCGGCCCGGTGGATTACCTGTTCTATGCCGGCGGCAAGGTAATCGGCGTTGTCGAGGCCAAGCCCGAAGGCCACGCGCTCAAGGGCGTCGAGATCCAGAGCCGCAAGTACGTGCTCGGAGTGCCGGCCCATCTTCCGGCCTGGCGTCGGCCGCCGCCTTTCGCTTACGAATCCACGGGGGCGGTCACGCAGTTCACCTGCAGATCCAGACGGTCGAAAATCTCGAGAAATCCCTCGCGAAGGGATTGCTGCGCTCGCTCATCCAGATGGCCACGGGCAGCGGCAAGACGCACACTGCGGCGGCATTCTGCGAGCGGCTGATCCGATTCGCAGGCGCGAAACGGATTCTTTTCCTCGTCGACCGCAATACCCTCGGCGACCAGGCCCACGACGAGTTCCAGCGTTACACGAGCCCCTACAACGGTTACCGCTTCACCGACGAGTACCCGGTCCAGCACGCTCGCAAGAATGCGATCGAGCCCGCCGCCAAGGTGGTGATCACCACAATCCAGCGGCTTTACTCGATCCTCAAGGGCGAGCCCGAGTATGACGAGGCGAATGAAGAACAGTCCATGTTCGAATCGGGACCGGCGCTGGCCAAGGAACCGCTGCCGGTGGTCTACAACGCAGCGCTCCCCATCGAGGCATTCGACTTCATCGTCGTGGATGAGTGCCATCGCTCGATCTACAACGTCTGGCGCCAGGTGCTGGAGTACTTCGACGCCAGCCTGATCGGCCTTACCGCAACGCCCACGCCGCAGACCATCGGCTTCTTCGGCGGCAACGTCGCGCAGGACTATTCCCACGAGCGCGCGGTGGCCGATGGCGTCAATGTGGGCTACGACGTGTACCGCATTCGCACCAAGGTGACCGGGGGAGGGGCGACGTTGGACGGCTCGCCGGGCCTGTTCATCCCGATGCGCGACCGGCGCACCCACAAGAAGCGGCTGCAGGAGCTGGCGGACGACCTCACTTGAAGAACTACTTTCAGATCTGGATGCAGGTACAGCTGCACTCGAACGCGCGCGGGCGAACCTGAAGCGCTACCGTGCGGCGGTGCTCAAGGCGGCGGTCGAGGGGCGGCTGACTGAGAAGTGGCGTGCGTCGCATCAAGACACAGAGGCCGCCGAGAAGCTTCTCGAGCGCATCCTGTGCGAGCGCAGGAAGAAATGGGAGGAAGCGCAACTCGAGAAATTTTCTGAGAGAGGGCAGTTGCCGTCGAAGGGGTGGAAGGATCGGTATGTGGAGCCTGCGAAACCGGATGTTGCGTCGTTGCCTACGCTGCCCAACGGGTGGTGCTGGGCGACACTTGAAATGCTTTCTGAAATTGTCGGTGGGATTACTAAAGGACAAAAGCGTGAAAAGGGCGAAGTGCTGCGCGAGGTGCCTTATTTGAGGGTAGCAAATGTTCAGCGAGGCTTTCTCGATTTGGAAAAGATGAAGACGATCGCTGCTACTGAAAGAGAAATCGCTGAGCTAAGGCTTGATCGTGGTGATGTTCTTTTCAATGAAGGCGGGGATCGGGACAAACTCGGACGTGGCTGGGTATGGGAAGGGGCTATTGATGAATGCATTCACCAAAACCATGTTTTTCGCGCCAGGTTTTTGAATAGGGGTATTCAGCCAAAATTTGTTTCCGTTCACGGAAATACTTTTGGCAAGTGCTGGTTTCAGAGAACCGGAAAGCAAAGCGTCAATCTGGCCTCCATAAACATGACTGTTCTGCGAGCGTTCCCGGTTCCGGTGCCGTCCGGCGCGGAACAGCGTGCGATTGTTGATGAGATAGAAGCGTAGCAGTCTGTGTGTGACGCAGTGGAAAAGCAGCTTGATATGGAAGCGGTCCGCGCTACTCGATTGCGGCAAGCCATCCTCAAGCGAGCCTTCGAGGGAAAGCTGGTGCCGCAGGACACGAAGGACGAGCCGGCGAGCGAGCTGCTGGCGAGGATTCGAGCGGGGAGGGCGGTTCGGGTTGGAGAAGGGCGGTCGCGCCGAACTCGTAAGTAACTGATATTTAGTGATAATGTAGTCGTATAGTTTACTTAGTTAAAAAAATGTATATCCTGGATTTTCTTCTTTGATGGTATTCAAACTTTTTGCCTAGCTGGTAGTTTCAAAATATAATAAAATGCTAACTATGGTTGAGCATTTTAAGTCAAAGATAAACTATCTCCAGACACTCCTGCCCGAAGGTCTGCTTGCGCCGACGTCCTGGCTGGAGGAGCGCGGGTACTCGCGCAGCCTGTTGGCGGGCTATGTGAAACGCGGCTGGCTGGCGTCGCCGGCGCACGGGGTGTACCGGAGGCCGGGGGCGCCGCTGAAGTGGCAGCACGCGGTCTACTCGCTGAGCCGGATACTCGGCGGATCTGTACACGTCGGCGGGCTGACGGCGCTGGAACTGCGCGGCTACGCGCATTTCCTCAAGCCGCGCGGCCTGGCGCAAGTGGAGTTGTACCTGGACGCGAAGCCGCCGGGCTGGCTGGCGAAGCTAGGCCTCGCCGAGCGCTTTGTCGCGCATCGCAATACGCTGTTCGCGTTCCCGGTGACGGCGATGCACGAGCCGCCGCCACCCGCCTACGCGCTGCGGCAGGAGGTGAACGGCGTGGCCGCCGAACCCTGGGGGGCCTGGGACGATCCGCTGCCGGTCGCGCTGCCCGAGCGCGCGATGCTGGAGTTCCTCGACGAAGTGCCCAGGAACCAATCGCTCGAGCACGCGGCGCTGCTGATGCAGGGCTTGCACGATTTGGGCTCGCGGCGGGTGCTCGAGCTGCTTGGCGCGTGCCGCAGCGTGAAGGTGAAGCGGCTCTTTCTCGCGCTTGCCGCGCGCCAGCAGTTCCAGTGGGTGAAGCCGGTGCTGGCTGCGGCCGACAGAGGCGAGGTGACCCTCGGCCGCGGCAAGCGTTCGCTCGCGAAGGGCGGGAAGCTCGACCCGAAGTATCAGATCACCGTTCCGGACGAATCCGATGCACGCGGCTGATAATCCGTTTCTGCCTCAGGCGCGCCTCGCGACGCGCGTGCTGCGCGTCGTGGCGGCCGAGGCCGCGCTGGCGCTGAAGGGCGGCACGGCGATCAATCTCTTTTTCCGCGACGCCCCCCCGCCTGTCGGTGGACCTCGATTTGGTCTATCTCCCGCTGCAAGCGAGGGCGGACGCGCTGCGCGGCATCGCGCAGGCGCTCCAGCGCGTCGCGAAGGCGACTGAGGCGCGGCTGCCGGGCGCGCGGGTGAATGCTTCGAACGCCTCGCGCGGCAAGCTGGTCGTGCAGGAGCTGGGCGTGCAGGTCAAGGTCGAAGTGAATACCGTGCTGCGCGGCAGCGTTCTGCCCGCCGGCCTGCGGCCGGCAAGCCGGGCGGCGGTCAGCCTGTTCAACGATCTGGAGGCGCGGACGCTGGCGTTGGAGGAGGTTTACGCGGGGAAGCTCGTGGCCGCGCTCGACCGGCAGCACCCGCGCGATCTCTTCGATGTGATGCTGCTGCTGGATGCCGAAGGCCTCCCGCCGGCGATGCTGGATGCATTTGTGGTGTATCTGGCGAGCCACGACCGGCCGATCGCCGAGGTACTGGACCCCGCGGAGAAGGATGTCGCGGCGATCTACGCCGCGGAGTTTGCCGACATGCCCGCCGAACCGGTGCCGCTGCAAGCGCTGCTGGACGCGCGACGCCGCATGGTCCAGGCGCTCCATCGAGGGCTCGAAAAACGGCACTGCGCCTTCCTGCTTTCGCTGAAGCGCTGCGAGCCGGACTGGTCGATGCTGCCGATGCCGCACCTCGCCGAGATGCCGGGTCTGCGCTGGAAGCTGCTCAATCTAGAGAAGCTCATGCAAGAACAGCCCGCGCGCCACGCGGCAGCAGTCGCCAACCTGGAGCGCACGCTGGATAGAATCGGGCAATGAGCGGCAACGCCACCCAGCAGATCGTCAACAAGGCGTGGAGCTTCGCGCACGTGCTGCGCGACGACGGGCTGTCGTACATGGGTTACACGGAGCAGATCACGTTCCTGCTCTTTCTGAAGATGGACGACGAGCAGACGAAGCTCCCGGGAAAACGGCCGAGCATGATCCCGAGGGGCAAGAAGGGCGAGCGCTACGACTGGGCGGCGCTGCTCGACAAGGATGGCGAGGCGCTCGAGATGCAGTACCGCGCGACGCTGGAGCATCTCTCCCGCCAGACCGGGATGCTGGGCGAGATCTTCAAGAAGGCGCGGCCCGACATCCAGAACCCGGCGACGCTCAAGCGCCTGATCGTGGATCTGATCGAGCCGGAAAGCTGGCTGTCGCTCGAAGCGGACGTGAAAGGCGACATCTACGAGGGGCTGCTCTCCAAGAGCGCCGCCGAGTCGCCCAAGGGGGCGGGCCAGTATTTCACGCCGCGCGAGCTGATCAGGGCGATCGTCGATGTGATGCAGCCGACGCCCGAGGACACGGTTTGCGACCCGGCCTGCGGCACGGGCGGATTCCTGCTCGCGGCGCACGCGTACGTGACCAGCCGGTACGGAAGAAAGCTCGACCCCGATCAGAAAAAGCACCTTCGCACGTCTTTCGTGCACGGCACGGAGCTGGTGCCTGCGACTGCACGCCTGGCGATCATGAACCTGTTGCTGCACGGCGTTGATGCGGATCCCTGCCCGGTGGTGTCGGGCGTGGACAGCCTGGCGGCGGATCCCGGCGAGCGCTATTCGATGGTCCTGACCAATCCGCCCTTCGGCAAGAAAAGCTCGATCTCGATCGTCAACGAGGAAGGCGATCTGGAAAAGGAAGACACTTCCTACGAGCGGCAGGACTTCTGGACCACCACCAAGAACAAGCAGCTCAACTTCCTGCAGCACATCAAGACGCTGCTCAAGATTAACGGGCGCTGCGCGGTGGTGGTGCCGGACAACGTGCTGTTCGAGGGCGGCGCCGGGGAGACGGTACGGCGGCAGCTTCTCAACCAGTTCGACGTGCATACGCTGCTGCGCCTGCCGACCGGCATTTTCTACGCGCAGGGCGTGAAGGCGAACGTGCTGTTCTTCGACGCCAAGCCCGCACAGGAAGCGCACTGGACGACGCGGTTGTGGGTGTATGACCTGCGCACCAATATGCACTTCACACTCAAGACCAACCCGCTCAAGCGCGCCGATCTTGACGAGTTCGTGGCTTGCTTCAACCCCTCGAACCGCCACGAGCGCAAGGAGGGCGCCGCCGATGGCCGGTGGCGCTCCTTCGCCTACGACGAACTCGCGAAGCGCGACAAGCTGAATCTCGACATCTTCTGGCTCAAAGACAAGAGCCTGGAGGATTCCGAGAACCTGCCCGAGCCGGACGTGCTCGCACAGGAAATCGCCGACGACTTGCAGACTGCTCTGGAGCAGTTTGCCTCGATCGCCGCGGAACTGAAACGCTAAGGGGTGGTTACCCGGCCCGTTCGAGAATAACCGCGAGGCCTTGGCCCACGCCGATGCACAGCGACACCGCCGCATAGCGGCCGCCGGACTGCTGCAGCTCGCGCGCCACGGTGAGCGCGAGGCGCGCGCCCGAGCAGCCGAGGGGATGGCCGATGGCGATCGCGCCGCCGTTGGGATTCACGCGCTGGTCCTTGAAGTCCACGTCCATGAGCTTCAGGCAGCCGAGCACCTGGCTCGCGAAGGCCTCGTTGATCTCGATGATGTCCATGTCCTTGAGCGCGAGGCCGGCGCGCTGCAGGGCAAGCGGGATCGCGTACGCCGGCCCGACGCCCATGATGCGCGGCTCCACCGCGGCGCTGGCCGCCGCGAGGATGCGCGCCATCGGCTTCCTGCCCTTTTTTTCTCCCCAAGCCCTTGAACCGATCACCAGGGCCGCGGCCCCGTCATTGACCCCGGACGCATTGCCCGCGGTCACCACGCCGCCGTCGAACAGCGGCTTGAGCTTTGCAAGCGAATCGAGCGTGCTGTCGCGGCGGGGATGCTCGTCGGCGTCCACGACCGTCGGGGGAGCGTCCTTCTTCTTCGCGGGCAAGGTGACGGCGTGGATCTCTCCCTTGTAGAAGCCTTCCTTCTCTGCGGTGGCGTACTTCTGCTGCGAGGCGAGCGCGAACTCGTCCGCCTGCTCGCGCGAAATTCCGAAGTCCTTCGCCACGTTGTCGCCGGTCTGCGGCATCGAGTGGTCGCCGAACTGCTTCACGAAGCGCGGGTTCTGGAAGCGCGAGCCGATGGTGGAGTCGTACATCCTGACGTCGCGGCTGTAGGGCGAATCGGACTTGCCGATGACATAGGGTGCCCGGCTCATGCTCTCGACGCCGCCGGCGATGTACATCTCCCCCTCGCCGCAGGTCACCGCGCGCGCGGCGTCGACCACTGCCTGCAAGCCGCTCGCGCACAGCCGGTTCACCGTCACGCCCGGCGTGGTCGGCGACAGACCGGAGAGCAGCGCGGCGAAGCGCGCGACATTCCGGCAGTCCTCGCCGGCCTGGTTGACGCAGCCCATCACCACGTCGCTGATCTCGGCGGGCTCGAGCTTGTTGCGCGACACCACCTGCCTGATCACTTCGGCGGCGAGCTCGTCGGGGCGCACCGGCGCGAGCTTGCCGGCGTGCCGGCCGATCGGGGTGCGCAGTCCGTCATAGAGGTAGGCGTCTAGCATGGTTCACTCCGGAGTAAGCAGGGATAGGCCGAGCCGCGCGCGGCGTTTGAGCCAGGGGCTCGGCCGGTAACGCGGCTCCTGATAGAAATCGTGCATGGCCTCGAGCACTTCGAGGATGCGCGCCGCGCCGAGCGCGTCGCCCATGGCGAGCGGGCCGCGCGGGTAGCCCAGGCCGAGCGCCACCGCGCGGTCGAGATCCTCGGGCGCAGCGATGCGCATCTGCGCGATGTCGCACCCGACGTTGACGATATGGGCGACCACGCGCTGCGCCACGAATCCGGGCGAGTCGTTGATCACCGAAACCGGCGTGCCGTCGGCGGCGAGCAGCGCATGCGCGGCATCGCGCGCGTCCCGGTGCGTAGCGGGCGTCGTCATGAGCGTGCGGCGCTTGGCGAAGCCGAAGAGCGGGTCCACGGCGAGCGTGCGCGCCGGGTCCAGGCCGTGCTCGAGCGCACTCGTGGTTGCGTCCTTGCCGAGCGGCGCTACCAGGCAGACGCTTGCATCGGCTTTGCTGCCAAGCGGCGCGTTCAATTTTGCAAGCAACTCTTTCAGCTCCGGGGCGGCCCATACGCTGCGTGGCCTGGAAGACGGCGCCGCAGGCTCGGCAAGCGCCTCGGCTGTTCCATCCTTGCCGTAGCTGTACCAGCCGCGGCCGGTCTTGCGGCCGAGAAGCCCCGCGGCCACGCGCGGCTCGGCGAGGAACGACGGCCGGTATTTCGGCTCCTCGTAGTACTGGCGGTACATCGACTTCATGACGGCGTGCGAGACGTCGAGCCCGACGAGATCCATGAGGCCGAATGGCCCGAGCCGGAATCCCGCCGCGTCCACCAGGATGCGGTCGATGGTGGCGAAGTCGGCGATGCCCTCGGAAAGAATGCGCAGCGCTTCGGGCACGAAAGCGCGCCCGGCATGGTTGACGACGAAGCCCGGCGTGTCCTTGCAGCGCACCGGGGTGTGGCCGAAGCGCCTGGCAAGCGCCGCGAGCGCATCGCTCGCCCACGCCTCGGTGAGCACGCCGTCGACCACCTCGACGATTTTCATCACCGGCACCGGGTTGAAGAAGTGGTAGCCGGCGACGCGCTGCGGCAGCTTGCAGGCGGCCGCCATCGCGGTCACCGACAGCGACGAGGTGTTCGACGCAAGAATGCACTGGGCGCCGACGATGCCTTCCAGCTTCGCAAAAAGCTCGCGCTTCGCGTCGAGGTCCTCGACGATCGCCTCGACCACCACGTCGCAAGGCGTGAAGCTGTCGAGCGAGCCCGCGATCTCGATGCGGCCGAGCGCGGCCTCGAGCGCCGGGCGCTCGAGCTTGCCGCGCTCGGCGAGCTTGCCGAGCGCCTGCGCGATTGCCTCGCGCGCCTTGTGCGCCGCGCCGGGCTGGGCGTCGTACACCAGCGCGCGCACGCCGCACTGCGCGAGCACCTGCACGATGCCGCGGCCCATGGTGCCGGCGCCGGCGACGCCGGCGACGAGATCCGCGCGGGAAACGTCGAGCATAGGGGAAACCGTTATTCTAGCGGCCGGGGCGCGGCTATAATCGGTTCGCGAACGATCGAGAGGAGAGCGGCATGAGGAGGATCGGAGCTGGCGTCTTTGCGGCGCTGCTGTTTGTCGTCTGTGCGCAGGCCTCTGCGCAAACGTTTCCGTCGAAGCCGATCACGCTGATCGTCCCCTGGCCGGCCGGCGGGGGCACGGACATCCACCTGCGCAAGCTCGGCGAGATCGCCGCCAAGAAGTTCGGGCAGCCGGTAGTCATCGAGAACCGGCCCGGGGGCAGCGGGATGAACGGCCCCGCGACCATGGCGAAGACCGCCAAGCCCGACGGCTACACCATCTCGCAGCTGGCGATCACGGCCTTCCGCATTCCGCATATGCAGAAGGTCGACTGGGACCCGCTCAGGGACTTCACCTACATCATCGGCGTATCCGGGTACACGTTCGGCGTGGTGGTTAAGGCGGATTCGCCGTTCAAGACTTTCCGCGACCTCATCGACTACGCCCGCGCCAATCCCGGCAGGCTTTCCTACGGCACGCCGGGGACCGGCACGTCACTGCACCTGGCCATGGAAGAGATCGCGGCGAAAACGGGCGTCAAGCTGCTCCATGTGCCGTTCAAGGGTAACGCGGACTCGACGCAGGCCCTCATGGGCGGCCACATCATGGCGCAGGCCGATTCCACCGGCTGGGGCCGGCATGTCGACGCCGGCACGTTCCGGCTGCTTGCCACGCTGGGCGAAAAGCGCACGCGCTGGAACGCGCCCACGGTGAAGGAGCTCGGGATCGATACGGTCTCGGATTCTCCATACGGACTCGTAGGGCCGAAAGGCATGCCGCCGCAGGTCGTCAAGGCGCTGCACGACGGCTTCAAGGCCGCGATGGAGGAAGCGGAGCATCTGAAGACGCTGCAGCAGCTTGATCAGAGCTACTGGTACAAGTCGGGAGAAGACTATGCCCGGTGGGCGGCGGAGACTTTGAAGGCGGAACGCGCGACAATCGAGCGAGTGGGCCTGCTGATCAAATAAAAGGGGACAGCGCGATGAAGTACTCGAAGATCCTTCTCGCATACAACGGCTCCAAGGAAGGCAGGCGGGCGCTTCTGGAGTGCGCTGACCTCGCGGGCTTCCTGCAGGCCGAGACGCATCTGCTTGCCGTGGCGAGCATGCCTCCGAGCCTGTTCCTTACCGAGGGCTTCGTGCCGGAAGAGCTGCTCGAAGAGGAAAAAAAGCGCACCCAGGCGGTGCTCGACGAAGGCATCCGTGCGCTGCGCGACCGCGGCTTCAATGCCACGGGACACCTGGCGGTCGGCGAGCCGGTCGAGGAGATCTGCAGGCTCGCGAAGGGCCTGGGCGTGGATCTCATCGTCGTCGGCCATAACCAGACCACCTCTTTCGCAGCGCGCTGGTGGAAAGGCTCGGTGGGCGCTTCGCTGCTCGACTACTCGCCCTGCAGCATCCTCATAGCGCTGTCCCGAACGTGATGCGCGCGCTCCTCCTCGCGCTGGCGCTCGCCTGCGCCGCCGGGGGAGCTTTTTCCCAGCAAGCCCAGCCCAGGAAAAAGCCGGCGCCGGCGCGCCAGGTCGACGACAGCCGCGCGCGCCAGGCGCTCGAGGAGGCGCAGGACGCTCTGCAGCGCGGGGACTATCCCGCCGCCGAGGCCGCCAGCCTGCGCCTGCTCGAGGAGAACATCCGCACCTTCGGCCCCAGTCATGCCAACGTCGCGGTGGCGCTCAACCTGCTCGGCGCGGCAAACCTGCGCCAAGGCAAGTTCAACGAGGCCGAGGGACATTTCCGGCGCATGCTGACCATCTACGAGCGCCGGCTCGGTCCGAACCACGAGGACACCGCGGCGGCGCTGAACAGCCTCGCGCTGGTGCTCGAGAAGCTCGGCGACTATCCCGGCGCGGAGACCCTGCTCAAGCGCGCGGTCGGTATCCTCGAAGCGAAATTCGGGCGCGAGCATCCCAGCACCGCGACTGCGCTCTCCAACCTCGCGCGCGTGCTCGACAGCCAGGGAAAGTTCGCGGTGACCAGGGCAGCCCCGCCGCATCCGGGCGAGGACGCCGCCCGTCTCGCGGTACGCGCCGAGGAAGCGTTGCGCCGCGGCCAGTTCGGCGAAGCGGAGACCCTGCACCACCAGGTGCTCGCCATCCACGAAAGAACGCTCGGCCCCGAGCACCCTACGACCGCGACTTCGATGTCCAATCTCGGGCGGGTTTTCGACCTGCAGGGCAAGTACGCCGATGCCGAGAATATTTACCGCCGCACGCTCGCGGTGCGCGAGAAGGTGCTCGGCGGCGACCATCCCGACGTGGCCACGGTGCTGAACAATCTCGCGAAGGTGCTGCAGGAGCAGGGACGCGATCAGCAGCTCACCGCCTCGGAGGCGCGCGCCCGCGCGCGCGGCGGCGCAATCCTCGGCGCGTTCACCGAGGTCGAGACGATGTACCGCCGGGCGCTCGCGATCCAGGACCGTTCGCTCGGGCGCGAGCACCCGTCCACCGCGCTCACGCTGAATAACTACGGCAGCATGCTCGCCTTGCGCGGCGATTTTGTGCAGGCCGAGCAGATGCAGCGCGCCGCGCTCGGCACCATGGAGAAGGTCTTCGGCGAGCAGCACCCGGACACGGCCGCGGTGCTCACGTCGCTCTCGCTCGCGCTCGACCGGCAGGGCAAGATCGCCGAAGCCGAGGCCTCATACCAGCGCGCGGTCGACATTTCGCGCAAGACCGGCAATCCACGCAACCGGCTCATCAACGCCGCCAACCTCGGGTTCTCGCTCGCCAAGCGCGGCCGTTACCGCGAGGCGCTCCCCTACTACAAGGAGGCGGTCGAGACGGTGGACTTCCTCTATTCGCAGACCCGCGGCTACTCGGAAGAAACGCGCGCCACCTTCCTGGAGCAGTTCACCGCGATCTATCGCGAGACCATCCGCGTGCTGCTGCAGTTGCACCGCGCGCACCCCGCGGCCGGGTACGACCGGGAAGCGCTCGCCATCGCCTCGCGCAACCAGAGCCGCATCTTCACCGAGATGATGCGCCAGGCCGACGTGGCGCGCTTTTCCGCGGACCCCGCTTTCATCAAGCTGCGCGAGCGCCGCGAGCAGCTGCAGGAGCGGCTGGCGCAGCTGCGACAGGGCCGCGCCACCGTCCCGGTGACGCTCGCGAACGCGGCGGAACGGGTGGCCGAGTTCGACGCGCAGATCGGCGTTGCCGTCACCGAGCTCGGCGGCGCGGAGGACGACCTCTGGCGCGGCTATCCGCGCTACATGGAGCTCGCCAATCCCCGCCCGGTCACGGTCGACGATCTGCAGCAGCGGCTGCTCAAGGACGGGGAAGCGCTCTTGTCCTACGTACTGCTGCCCTCGGAGACGGTGATCTTCGCCGTGACGCGCGAAAGCTTCAGGATGGCGGTGAGCTCGGTGCGCCGGTCCTCGATCGCCGAGCGGGTGTTCCGTATCCGCAGCGCGATGGACAAGGTAGCGGCCGGCGAATCGGTGCTGTTTTTGCGGGATATCGATCCGGCGCTGCTGCACTCGCTGTACCGCGATCTCTACGTGCCGGTCGCCGCGACGCTTGCCAAGCGGGAAAAACTGCTCGTGGTCGCCGACGGGCCGTTGCAGACCATTCCGTTCGAGCTCCTGGTGAGCGCTTTCGGTTCCGAAGAGCGCGCGGCGTTCGAGCGCCGCAAGGCGCTGGCCGACGGCAGCGCGGCGCATCCTTACCTGGAGGAGTACTCCGGCCTCGCGTACCTTGCCGCCAAGCACCACTTTGCCTATTTGCCGAGCCTCTCGGCGCTTGCCTCCCAGCGGCTTTATCCGAAGCGCTCGAGCCTTGCCCAGATCGAGCTCGTCGCCTTCGCCGATCCGGTGTTCGCCCCGCAAGGCGCGCGCACCATGCCGGACGAGACGATGAAGGCCCTCGCCCGGTTGAACGTCGGCTTCGGCCGCACGCCGAGCGGGACGCCTTCCATTCCGCGGCTCGCCGAAACGGCCGAGGAGGCGAAAGACATCGCCCGCGTGCTCGGCGGCAAGGCCGAGCTTTATATCGGCGAGCAGGCGCAGGAGCGCGCCGCGAAGGCGGGCGCGCTGCGCGCCGCCCGTTTCGTGTTGTTCGCCACCCATGGCTTCCTCGGCGGCGAGTACCTCGCGAGCGATCTGCCGCCGGAAGAGGGCGAGACGCGCCGTGCGCCGCCTCGCGCCCAGGCCCAGCCGGCGCTCGCGCTCACGCTCGTGGGCGACCTCAAGGGCGAAGACGGCCTGCTGACCATGAAAGAGGTCATCGAGGACCTCGAATTGAACGCCGAGCTCGTCGCGCTATCGGCGTGCAACACCGCCGGCGAATCGGCGCAGGCGAATAACGGCGAGGGCTTCGCCGGCCTCACGCGCGCGTTCATGTACGCGGGCGCGAAAAGCCTTCTCGTGTCGCACTGGAGCGTGGACAGCCTGTCGACCCAGGCGCTGATGACCGGCACCTTCCGCAACATCAAGGCCGGAATGGCGCCGCTCGCCGCGGTGAACGACGCGCAGCGCGAGCTGCTCTCCGGCCGCTACAGCCGCGGCGAGTTCCATTTCTCGCGCGCGCACCCGTTCTTCTGGGCTGCCTTCGTTTTCGTGGGCGATTGAAGGCGGTCCAGAAAAAACTGCTCCGCTGGCTCGGCGTGGCGGCCGCCGCGACAGGCCTCGCCGCGGGCTTGGCCGGCACCGACTGGCACCGGGCGCTGGAAAACGTCTACTACGACTACTGGCACGTCGTTTCCAAGGTGCGTTATCAGCCGCAATACACCGCGTTCATCACTGTCGATGACGCGACGCTGGTTGCGCTGAAGGACGACCCGCTGGCGTTCTGGGCGCCGTACTGGGGCCAGGCGATCGGCACGCTGATGAAGGCTGGCGTAAAAGCGGTGGGCCTCGACTACCTGTACATGGTGAGCGCGGAGTCATGGCTGCGCAAGCTCGACCTTCCCGACAGCCAGATCAGCCGCGAGTACGACACGCCGCTGCGCGCCGCGCTGTCCGAGGGCAAGACGGTGCTCATCACCCAGCTCGTCGAGCTTCCCGACGGCAGCCTGGACGTCCTTCAGCCGCCCGATGACCAGCGCTTCCTCTTGCCCGGCGGCAAGAACGACCTCGGCATCGCGAATCTGCATCCCGATGCCGACAAGCACGTGCGCAGCTTCATCCCGGTGATGATTCCCGACCCTTCGTTCCCTGGGCTCGCGTTCAACATGCAGCTCGCCCTGCGGGCCGCCGGCGCCGATCCGAACGCCAACGAATGGACCATCGCGGGCGCGACGCTTAGGCGCGAGCTCAGGCGCCTGCCGATCAGCTACGCCGGACCGCCCGGCACCATCCCCACCGTGTCCTTGCTCACCCTGCTGCAGCCCGACGCCCTCGAAAAGCCCGAGGTGAAGGCGCTGCGCGGCAAGGTGGCGATCATCGCGGCGAACAACTCCGGCACTTCGGATCTGCATTTCACGCCCTATTCGCGCGGCGCGGAGGCCGACCAGATGGCGGGCGGCGAGATCCACGCCAACATCGTCGAGACGATTCTTTCCGGGCGCTACCTGCGGCCGCTTTCCCCCGCGCTCGAAGTGGCCTACCTGTTCGTCACGCTTTCGGCGGCCGTGTGGTTCTTCCTGCGGCTTCGCGTCGGAACCGGCGCGGTGCTTGCCGCAGCCCTGGTGGTCGCGGCAGCGGCGCCGGCTTACTTGGCGTTTCAGCACTACTGGGTGCTGCCGGTCGCGGAGCTCCAGACCGGGTTGTCGGCCGCGTTCCTCATGACGCTCGCGCTGCGCCTCACCGGCGAGGAGCGCGAGCGCTCGCGCATGCGCCAGGTGTTCGGACGCTACGTCTCGGACGAGGTGGTCGACGTGCTGCTCGCGGAGGACCGCAAGCCCGACCTGGCCGGGGAAGCCAAGGTGGTCACGGTGCTTTTTTCCGACATCCGCGGCTTCACCACGTTTTCCGAGAAGCTCTCGGCCCACGAAGTGGTCGAGATGCTGAACGCCTACTTCACGCGGGTTTGCGAGCCGATCCTTGCGCAGGGCGGAACGGTCGACAAGTACATCGGGGATGCGGTCATGGCGGTTTTCGGCTCGCCGGTCGCTCATCCGGACCACGCGCGCCGCGCGGTCCGGGCCGCGCTCGGCATGGCGCGCGAAGCCGAGGCTTTCAAGGCCTGGATGCACAGCCGGTTCCCCGACCGCGGGCTGGCGCAGTTCGGCATAGGCGTCGGCCTGTACACCGGTGAGGCAGTGATCGGCGACATCGGCACGCCGAAGCGCAAGGAGTTCACGGCCATCGGCGACACCGTGAATGCCGCGTCCAGGCTGGAAGGGGCTACCAAGGAGATGAAGTGCGTCGTCGCGGCGGCCGAATCGACGGTCAAGGCCGCCGGAGCCGGACTGCGCACCGGGAAGGTGGAAACGCTGACCGTCAAGGGCCGCTCCGAGCCGATCCGCGCATACGAGGTTCTTGGGGTGGACGAGACTTGAATCTATGCCGCGCTGAGCGATTACCAGCTCTACGAAGACAGGAAGCCGCTGGTTGCGGAAATGTTGCGCAAGCAGCCCGGCAACGAGGAGGTGAAAACGCTCGACGCCTGGCTCAAGGCTCGCGTAGAAAGGTAAAAAACTGTTACGGGTCAATAACTTGGAAGAGTTTTGGCGTGACAAAATTCCTTCCGGGAATGGCCCATGCAGGCTTTACACTACATGCGCCATAAGGGGAGACGGAGGTCTCAATGAAGAACGTACTAAGAACTCTGGGATTCAGCGCAATGCTGGCCGCAGCGGCGGCGTTTGCCGCCGACGACGTTGGCCTGATCAACCATCTCTCGGGGGACGTCACCTACACGAGCGGCAAAAGCACCGCCAAGGCCAAGCCGTACATGAAGGTGCGGGAAGGCGACCGTTTCAGCGTCGCCGCCGGCGCGCAGCTCCGGGTGGTGTACTTCCAGGGCGGGCGTCAGGAGAGCTACACGGGGCCGGCCAGCTTCACCACCGGGGCGCAGCAGAGCGCGCTCCACAACGGCGCCCAGCCGCAGGTGAGCACGCTGCCCTCGGGCGTGCCGCAAAAGATCTCGCAGACCCCGGAGCTCATCCAGATCGCCAGGCTCGGGCGCTCCGGAGGCGTCGCGGTTCGCGGCACCGTGCGGGAGCAACGCCTCACGCCGCAGCAGCAGGCCGAAGTGCGCCAGGCGCGCCAGACCTACGATCAGCTGCGACAGTCGGCGCCTGCGGATGACATCACCGCAGAGCTTTACCTGTACTCGGTCCTTCAGGACCATCTGCTGTACAACGACATGAAAGTCGTGGTCTCGGAAATGCAGCGTCGCCAGCCGAGCAACCCCGACGTCGCGGTGATGGCTGAGTACGTCAAGGCAAAGACGGAAACCCGGTAAGCCGCAGTAGGTGTTGTGAAAGGGCCCGCTCAGGCGGGCCTTTTTATTTCTAAAATCCAAGCGATGCAGGCATTCGGGCGCAAAGGCAGGCTCGAGGACGGGCGCATGCTCACCGGCCGGGGACGCTACGTCGCCGACTGGCGCATCGACGGTCAGGTCTACGGCCATTTCCTGCGCTCCGACCGGGCCCATGCCGAGATTGCGGCAATCGACGTCTCGGCCGCGGTCGCGATGCCGGGCGTGATCGCGGTGCTCACCGGAGACGACATGGCGGCGGCCGGTTTGAACCCTATGCCCGCCGCCGCGCCGATGAAAGGGCGCGGGGGTGCCGAGCAGCGGCCTACGCCGCGTCCGGCCCTGGCGCAGGGACGCGTGCGCCATGTCGGCGAGCCGGTCGCGTTGGCGGTCGCCGAGCGCGCCGAGTTGGCGCAAGACGCGGCCGAGGCCGTGTCCATCGACTACCGGGACCTGCCCGCCGTGGTCAACGCGCACGATGCGCTCGCCGAAGGTGCGCCGCAAGTCCATGAAACGGTTCCCGGCAACCTGGTGCTCGACTTTGTCGGCGGCGACGAGGCGGCCACCCGCGCCGCCTTCGAACGTGCCGCCCACGTGGTCCGGCTGGCCTCTTATCACACGCGCGTGGTGGGCAATCCCATGGAGCCACGCGCCGGCGTCGGCGTGTACGACGCTGCAGCCGACACCTACTATCTATACGCCTGCACCCAGGGCGTGACCGGGATGCGCGGGCAGATGGCGACGGTGCTGGGCGTACCGCCGGAAAAGGTGCGCGTGGTGGCCGAAGAAGTCGGCGGCGGGTTCGGCGTACGCTTCAATATCTACCCCGAGTACTGTGCGCTGCTCGTTGCGGCGAAGAAGCTCGGTCGTCCGGTCAAGTGGGTCGGCAGTCGTTCCGAGGTGTTCGTCGGCGACGAGCAGGCGCGCGACATCGAGCAGCACGGGGAAATGGCGCTGGATGCCTCCGGCCGGATCCTCGGCATGCGCTTCGATTTCACCTGCAACCTCGGCGCCTATCTCGCCTTTACCGGCAGCTTCGTCAACACGGTGAACTTGGTGAGTGTGGCGAGCGGCGTCTACGACGTGCAAGCGGTTCACGTAAACGCGAGGCTGGTGCTCACCAATACCGTGCCGACCGCAGCTTATCGCGGCGCCGGGAGGCCGGTGAGCTCGTACGCGATCGAGCGCCTGGTCGACCAGGCGGCGTACGAACTCGGCATGGATCCCGCGGAATTGCGTCGCCGCAATCTCGTGCGCAAGGATCAGTTTCCCTACCGTGTCGTCACCGGCTTCGAGTACGACTGCGGCGATTTCGAGGGCGTGCTCGACAAGGCACTCAAGGCTGCCGACTGGAATTCGTTTGATCGAAGAAGGGAGGAAGCGAAAAACCGGGGCAGGCTGCGCGGGCGCGGCATCGCGACCTACATCGAGGCAAGCAGCGCCGGAGGATTTGCACCCTACGACCAGGTGCAGCTCACCTGGGACGAGGACGCGCGCATCACGCTGCGCGCGACGTCGCATTCGCACGGGCAGGGCCATGAAACGACCTATGCGCAGATCGTTTCGGGGGTGCTCGGCGTGCCGATGGAGCACATCCGGCTGCGCAGCGCCGATCCCGACATGAACATGGTCGGTAATCCGACCGGCGGCTCGCGCTCGCTGCACGGCGTCGGCAGCATGCTCCTCATGGCAGCGCAGGAAGTCGTCCGGAAAGGTCTAGCGCTCGCCGCCGACGAGCTCGAGGCGGCTGCGGCCGACATCGAGTTCATGGACGGCAGCTACCGCATTAAGGGCACCGACCGCCGCGTCGATCTCGGCTCGCTGGTGAAGAAACATCGCGGAGCGCTCGACGTCGATCTCCGGGACAAGAAGGTCGGCGGGACCTTCCCGAACGGTTGCCATATCGCCGAGATCGAGATCGAGCCGGAGACCGGCGTCGCGGAGATCGTGCGCTACGTTGGCTGCGACGACGCCGGCAACCTCATCAACCCGCAGATCGTCGAGGGCCAGATGCAGGGCGGCATCACCCAGGGCGCCGGCCACATATTTGGCGAGCAGGCGATTTACGCCCAGGACAGCGGCCAGCTGCTGAACGGCAGCTTCATGGACTACCCGATGCCGCGCGCCGTTCTCGTGAACAACCTGACCCTCCTTGCCCACCCGGTGCCGACGAGCACGAATCCGCTCGGCGCGAAGGGCGTGGGAGAGGCGGGAGTGACCGGCTCGATGCCGTGCTTGATGAACGCGGTGATGGACGCGCTGCGCCAGGCCGGCGTGAAGCACTTCGACATGCCGGCCACGCCGCAGCGGCTTTGGAGCGCCCTGCGGGCGGCGCGTGGACAATCTTGAGGGGCTGTTCGAGCGCGCGCGCCGGCGCCGCGGCCGCATCGCGCTCCCCGAGGCGGGCGACGAGCGCATCGTCGAGGCCGCGCGCCGGCTGAAGGCCGAGGGCCTCGCCGAGCCCCTGCTTCTGGATTCCCAGGAAGAACGAAAACTGAAGCATTACGCGGCGCTGTATCCGGGCAATCCGAAGCTTGCCGAGCGTGCGGTGCGCAAGCCGCTGTTCTACGCCGGCATGATGGTGAAGGCGGGCGATGCGGACGCCATGCTCGCCGGCGCTGCGCATCCGACGGCGCGCGTGATCGAGGCCGGGCTGATGACCATCGGGCTCGCCGAAGGGATCCATACGCCTTCGAGCTTTTTCCTGATGATTTTTCCGAATCGTGCCTTGCTCTTTGCCGACTGCGCGGTGAACGCGGACCCGAGCGCCGAGCAGCTCGCCGACATCGCGCTCGCCTCGGCGGCGAGCTACCGCGCGCTGCTCGCGGAGGAACCGCGCGTCGCGCTGCTGTCGTTCTCGACCAAGGGAAGCGCGCACCATCCCCATGTGGACAAGGTGGTCCAGGCGCTCGCGATTGCAAGAGGCCGCTCGCCCGCTCTATCGATCGACGGCGAGCTGCAGGCCGACGCCGCGCTCGTGGAAGCGGTGGCGAAGAAAAAGCTCAAGGAGCTCGGGCCGGTCGCCGGGCGCGCCAACGTGCTGGTGTTCCCCGGCCTCGATTCCGGAAACATCGCCTACAAGCTGACGCAGCACCTCGCCGGGGCGCGGGCCATCGGGCCGATCCTGCAGGGTTTCGCGAAGCCGGTGAGCGATCTCTCGCGCGGCGCGAGCGTCGAAGACATCGTGGCCACGGCCGCGGTGCTGCTAGCGCAGGTCTAGAGCAACGTACTCGCGGGGCGCGGGCCCGTCGTACAGGGTGAGGGGACGTATCAGAATGTTGTTCTGCATCTGCTCCAGCACCTGCACCGTCCAGCCGGGCACCCGGCCCACCGCGAAAATCGGCACGAAGAGATCGGCCGCAATGCCGTTCAGGTAGTAGACCACGCCGGCGTAGAAGTCCACGTTCACGTTCACCCCGTGGCGCGCGTAGGGCTTCATCGCTTCGACCAGCGCTTCCAGGATCTGGTACCACTTGGGCTGGCCCATCTCGCGCGAGAGCTTCTCCACGCCGGCGCGCATGTGGCGTGCGCGTGGATCCTCGGCGCGGTAGACGCGGTGCCCGAAGCCCATCACCGGCTCGCGATTGGCGCGCTTGCGCCTGACGTATTCGGCGACGTTCGCTGCCTCGCCGATCTCCTGCGCCATGGTCATGACGTTTTCCGCGGCGCCGCCGTGCGCCGGGCCCGACAGCGCCGCCACCGCGGCGGTGACCGCCGCGTGCAGGTTGGCCTCGGTGCCTGCCACCACCCGCGCGGCGAAGGACGACGCGTTCGAACCGTGCTCGGCGTGCAGGATCATGTCGACGTCCATGAGCCGCGCAGCGTCGGCGCTCGGCGCCGAGCCTTTCAGCATGTAGAGGAAGTTTGCCGCGTGGCCCAAGGCAGGATCGGGCGCGACCGGCGCGCGGCCGTGGCGGATGTGCTGATGCGCGGCGACGATCATCGGCACCTGCGAGGTGAGCCGCATTCCCTTGCGCAGGATCGCCTGCGGCGAGTTGTCCGCCACGTCGGGATCGAAGGCTGCCAGCGCCGACACCGCCGTGCGCAACACCTCCATCGGGTGCGCGCCCTTAATTATTTCGATGAGCTTGTTGATTTCAGGAGGCAGCTTGCGCGCCGCCTTCAGCTCGGAGGTGAAGCCCACCAGCCGCTCGCGCGTCGGCAGCTCGCCATGAAACAGGAGATAGCACGTCTCCTCGAAGGTCGAGCGCTCGGCGAGGTCGTGGATCGAGTAGCCGCGGTAGCGCAGCTCGCCCGCGCGGCCGTCGATATAGCAGACCTCGGAACGGTCGAAGTACACGCCCTTCAACCCGCGGTGGATTTCGCTTTTTTCGTTCGCCTCGCTCATGGCCGTAGGATACTTCGGCGCACCGATGCAGTCATACCTCGCGGATTACTTGATCGTCGGCGCCGGCTCCGCGGGCTGCGTGCTGGCGAACCGGCTTTCGGCCGATGCGCGCCGCCGCGTGCTGCTGCTCGAGGCCGGCCCGCGCGACGGCTCGATCTGGATCCGCATGCCGATCGGCTACGGCAAGACGATGTTTCACCCGGTCTACAACTGGGGCTTCCATACCGATCCCGAGCCGCACATGAACGGCCGGCGCATCTACTGGCCGCGCGGTCGCGGGCTGGGCGGCTCCTCGTCGATCAACGGGCTCATCTACGTGCGCGGCCAGCCGCAGGACTATGACCGCTGGGCGGCGCTCGGCAATCGCGGCTGGGGCTGGCGCGACGTGCTGCCTTATTTCGAGAAAAGCGAGATGGCGACCTCGGTCATCGGCGAGCCGCACGAGCTGATCGAGGCGATCATCCGCGCCGCCGGCGAGCTCGGCATCCCGCGCAACGACGACTTCAACGGCGAGCGGCAGGAAGGCGTCGGCTACTACCGGCTGTTCACGAAGGACGGCTGGCGCTCGTCCAGCGCCACCGCCTATCTTCGTCCCGCCGCAGGGCGCGCGAATATGACGATCGAGACCGGCGCCCAGGTCACCCGCATTCTCTTCGAGGGTCGACGCGCCGTCGGAGTGCGCTATCGAAAGGGAGCGCAGCAATTCGAAGCGCGGGCTCGAGAAGTCATCTTGAGCGCGGGAGCGATCCAGAGCCCGCAGCTGCTGCAGCTTTCCGGCATCGGACCCGGCGATCTGCTCGAGCGCTTCGGTATTCCCCCGGTTCACGAGCTGCCCGGCGTGGGAGAAAACCTGCAGGATCATCTGCAGCTTCGGGTGATGTACAAGTGCACGAAGCCGATCACCACCAACGACGATCTGGCGAGCCTGTGGGGCAAGCTTCGCATTGGCCTCAAGTGGATGCTTGCCAGGAAAGGCCCGCTCGCCATCGGCATCAACCAGGGCGGCCTTTTCGCGCGCGTGCGGCCCGAGTCCGAGACGCCCGACGTGCAGTTCCATTTCGCCACGCTTTCGGCCGAGCTCGCCGGGGCAAAGCCGCATCCCTGGTCCGGCTTCACCATGTCGGTCTGCCAGCTGCGGCCGGAGTCGCGCGGCACGGTGCGCATCCGCTCGGCCGATCCGCTCGAGGCGCCGCGCATGCAGCCGAATTACCTCTCCGCGGAAATCGACCGGCGGTATGCGGTGGCCGGCGTCAGGCTTGCGCGTTCCTTGGCCTCGACGAATTCTCTGAGGCCTTACATCGCCGAGGAGTACCGGCCGGGCGCCCAGGCAAGCAGCGACGACGATCTCCTCGAATTCGCGCGCAACTACGGTGCGACGATCTTCCATCCGGTGGGCACCTGCAGGATGGGAGCGGACCCGATGGCGGTGGTCGACGACCGGCTGCGCGTGCGTGGCGTCGGCGGGCTGAGAGTCGTGGACTGCTCGATCATGCCCACCCTCGTCTCCGGCAATACGCACGCGCCGGCCGTGATGATCGCGGAGAAGGCCTCGGACCTGATCCTGCACGATGCCCGATAGTCAGATGGCGACCATCGTCTCGGCATGCCAGCGCAGCAGGCGGCGGCGTACCAGGTCGAACAGCAGGAGCAGCACGAATCCGAGCACGGCGATGGTGGCGATGCCGGCGAACACTTTCTCGGACAGCGCCGCGCGCGCCGAAACGATCATGTAGCTGCCCAGCCCGCCGCCGCTGGTGATCATCTCGGTCACCACGGTGACGATCAGGGCCATGGGGAAGGCGATCTGCAGCCCGCTCAGGATCTGGGGCAGCGCGGCCGGGATGACGACCTTCCACAGCATGCGGCGCGGGCTGGTGCCGAGGTTCTGGGCCGACCATATGAGGTAGCGGTCGATCGAGCGGGTGCCGAGGTAAGTCGCGCTGATCACCGGGAAGATGCAGGTGAAAACGATCATGGCGAGCTTCGCCTGGTCGCCGAGGCCGAACCACAGCATGAAAATCGGCATGAAGCTGATCTTCGGCATGGGGAAGCCGACCGAGACCACCGGGTCGACGAACCAGCGCGCCCCGGCGTTGCGCGCCGACAGCGTGCCAATCGCGATGCCCGCGGCGGCGGCAATGAAAAAGCCGGAAAGCGCGCGCGCCATGGTCAGCAGCGCGTCGCGCAGGATGAACCCGGATGCCACTTCATCGACCCAGCGCGTCGCGAACGCGCTGGGGGCGGGCAGCAGGAACGGGTTGATCCAGCCCAGCCGCACCACGGCTTCCCAGACCACCAGCAGCGTCACCGGCACGATGTAACTCGCCGCGGCATGCCAGGCGCGCGGCAGGTGGCGTTTGCGGCGCAGCCTCATGCGCTCGGCAGGTCGCGCCAGCGCAGCAGCCAGCGCGATACGGCGAGGAACACGCGGTCGGAGAAGAAGCCGATGAGCACCACCACGATGACCGCTGCGAACATGGCGCCGTAGTCGGCGTTCTCGCCGTAAAAGCTGATGAGGTAGCCCAGGCCGTTGCGGGAGATGAGCAGCTCCGCGCTCACCAGCAGCAGCCAGGACAGCGCAAGCGCGATGCGCACGCCGCTCAGGATGTCCGGCAGCGCGGCCATGAGCACCACCTTCCAGAGCACGCCCGCGCGGCTGGTGCCGAGGCTGCGCGCCGACCAGACGAGCTGGGGCTCGACGCCGCGCGCGCCGTTGAACGCGCTGGTGACCACCGGCAGCAGGCAGCCGAGGAAAATCGCCGCGATCTTGGACATGTCGCCGATGCCGAACCACAGCAGCAGCACCGGGATGAGCGCCGACTTCGGCATCGGATAGAGAAACATCACGACCGGGCGGAACAGCAGGCGCAGCCATTCGATGCGTGCCATGCCGATGCCAAGCACGGTGCCGATCACCACGCTGGCGAGCAGGCCGACGCTCTCGCGGTAGAACGACACCAGGCTGTGCTGCGCCAGCTCGCCGGAGGCGGCCAGGCTGCGGAACGACTCGAGCGCCGCGGCGGGCGAGGGCATGAGCTCCGCCGACACCAGCCCGCTGCGCAGCAGCAGGTCCCACACGATCACCAGCAGGCCGATGGGCGAGTAGTAGACGGCCAGATCGCGCAGCCGGGCGATCACGCGACGGAGATCTCCTCGCGCAGGACCTGCCAGATGTGCTGCACCTGCGCTTCCACGGCTTCGCCGCGCGTGTCGACCACCGCCTTGACGCGGCCCGGGCGCGCGGTCATCACCACGACCCTGTCGGAAAGAATGACGGCCTCGCGCACGTCGTGCGTGATGAACATGACGGTCTTTTTCTCGCGCTGCCAGATCTCCAGCAGCTCTTCCTGCAGGAGATGGCGGGTCTGGGCGTCGAGCGCGCCGAACGGCTCGTCCATCAGCAGCACCTCGGGTTTGCAGGCGAGCGTGCGCGCGAGCGCGACGCGCTGCTGCATGCCGCCGGAGAGCCGGTTCGGAAAAGCGTCCTCGAAGCCGCTGAGCTTCACCATGGCGATGTAACGCCGCGCGATGTCGCGGCGCTCGGCTTTCGGCAGTCCGCGCTCGGCGAGCCCGTACTCGACGTTGCCGAGCACCGTCTTCCAGGGAAACAGCGCGAAATGCTGGAACACCACGCCGCGGTCGGGCCCGGGTCCGCGCACCGGCTTGCCGTCGACCAGAATCTCGCCGTCGGAGGCCTTGAGAAAGCCGCCGAGCAGATACAGCAGGGTGCTCTTGCCGCACCCGCTCGGTCCTACGATGGAGACGAACTCGTCCTGGCGGATCTCGAGGTCGATGCCGTTCAGCGCGACTACCGGCCGGTCGGTGTCGGTCTCGAAGACCTTGGTCAGGCCGGCGAAGCGGATCTTCGCGCTCACGACGGGTCTAGCTCGCCAGCTTCGCGGCGGTCCAGTCGGCGACCAGCGGGCGATAGCGGTAGACCATGTTGTCGCAGACATGGTTGCCGCCTTCGTAGACCACGAGCGACTTGTCGCGCGCGCCGGCCGCTTCGTGGAACCAGTGCGCGCCGGCGAGCGGCGCAGTCTTGTCCTGGTCGCCGTGCACCACGAGCAGCGCGCAGGCGATGTCCTTTGCCACCGGGCGCAGCGTGTAGCGGCTCGCCGCCTCGCGGGCGCGGGCCGGGTCCTTGATCTGCAGGCACTCCGAGAGGCTTCGATGCGTGTGCGGCTGGCAGTAGTCCCAGGTTTCCGCCAAGTCGAAGACGCCGCCAGACACCGCGCAGCTCTTCACGCGCCGCTCGAAAGCGGCCGCGCGCGCGCCGAGATAGCCGCCGAGGCTGCGGCCGAATATGCCGACGCGCTTCGCATCCACGTCGCCCCGCTTTTCGAGCCAGTCGATCGCCGCGGCGACCGGCCGTTCGTAGTCGTGGGGCACACCGCCGAGCGCCACCCCTTCGCCTTGTCCCGGGCCGTCGATCGACAGCGTGGCGAGGCCGCGCCGCAGGAACTCGCTCTCCAGGCCGTTGAACTCCTCCTTGGTCGAGCCGGCGCCCGGAATCAGCATCACCACGGCCGGCCGCGCTGCGCTTGCAGGCTTGCGCAGGGTGCCCGGGAACGACGCGCCCGCGAAGGGTATCTCCACGCGTTCACCCGGCGGGCTGAGCAGCGGCAGCGCCTTCCCGTAGAGCTTCATCTTGAGTGCGTTCACTTCGTCGGTCCCCGGCAGCGACTCGCCGCGCACGCCGAGGGCGCCGAAATGGCACAGCAGCGCGCCGCGCATGAACAGCTCACCCGCACTGAGCTTGCTGCCGCGCGCGAGCGCTGCCTCCGCGTCACGCGCGCGCGCCGCGCCCTCGGCGCCCCACTCGCGGGCCCAGTCCTCGGCGCGCTTGATGCGCTCGAGGATGCGTTCGATATCGAAATAATCGACGCCGTAGGCGAGGTAGCGCGAAAGGCGAAAGCGCGTGAGCGCGCGCAGCTTCTCCAGCGACTCGTCAGCCATGCGCTTGCGCCAGCATGGCTTCGAGGCCGGCATCCCAGGCGCCGCAGTACAGCTCGACCCGGTTGCCGTCGGGATCGCGCAGGTAGAGGCGCTCGAGCGCGCCACCGTTGCGCACGGCTTCGGCGGGGACGCCCGCATCCTGCAGGCGCTGGAGCACTGCCTCGAGGTCTGCAGCGCTGTCGAACTGCCAGGCGATGTGCGTCAGGCCCGGCTGGCGCGCCTCGCGCGCCGGGCCGTTGACGCGCTGGAACAGGCCCAGGTCGTGGTGCTCCTTGCCGAAGCTGAGGAAGGCCTGATCCTTCTTCTTGCTCTCGGCCGCCACCACCAGGCCGAGCGCGCGCATATAGAAGGCCTTCGCCGCCTGGACGTCGCGCACGTTGAGCACGATGTGCGCCAGCCTGCGTGGCCGGATCATCGGTCGAGCCGCTTCGCCGCCTCGATGATGATCGACTCGTCGATGTACGGCTTGACGTCGAACTTCTGCATCATGCCGAGCGCGGCCAGCTCGTCGGCGGTGCGCTGCAGCGTGGCCTGGTTCAGCCGCAGATCCTTTTCGCGGTAGTAGGTGGTGCCCTCCTGCAGCTCGTACTCGACGTTTTTCACCGGCTGCTTGGCGAACTTGGCGATCAGCTCGAGCGCTTCCCGGCGGTTCTTCGGGTCCATGAACCAGCGCTGCGCACGGATGTAGTCCTCGAAGAAGTCCGCCAGCACCGCGCGGCGCTTCTCGAGCAGATCCTTTTTCGCCGCCCAGAATAGGAACGCCGAGTCGCCCAGGGCGTCCTTCATGGTGAAGAGCGGCCGGATGTCGCCCTTGTCCTTGTTCGCGTACCAGGAGGGCGCCACGAAGGTCGCCGCGGCGACCTTGCCTTCGCGCAGCATCGCCGCCTGCGCCGGGAAGCGCGCCTCGACGATGGTGACGTCGCGCATCGGCACCAGCCCGTTCTTGATCATCATGGCGCGCACCGCGGCATCGTGCCCGCCGCCGAACGCGTTCACCGCGATCGACTTGCCCTTGAGATCCTTGATGCTGCGGATCGGCGAATCGGCCTTGACGCCGTACACGGCGGTGAACCACGGCCCGTCGCTGACGAGGTCGGCGATCATCATGAGGGGCATCTTGGCGTTCTGCACCGCCGCGGCGAACGCGTTCATGGTGTACACGCCGAGGTCCATCTCGTCGGCGGCCATCGCCTGCAGCACGAGCGAGCTGCCGCCGGTGTAGATGAAGTCGGTGGTGTAGCTCTTGCCCTCGTGCTTGATGAGGTCCTTCTTCATGAACAGCACCGGCACGAGATGCGGCGGCACGACGCTGTAGTTGACGCGCAGCTTGACCGGCTGCGCCCAGGCAGTCGCGGCCGAGGCTGCGAGCGCGAGCGCCACCAATAGTTTGCTCAGTTTCATTTGCCTCCTCCTCAGGAAGTGCGCTGCTGCTTAGAAGTGATGCATCTCTTCGGTTTCGCCGGTCTCCACGTTGAGTTTTGCGGTCCCCATGTTGTGGCTGCGCATGGCCTCGAAGCCGTTCTCGTGCCGGTTGCAGAACAGCTCCATGCAATTGTTGTCGGGGTCGCGGAAGTAGATGCTGCGCGTGACGTGGTGCTGCACGGTACGCTCGAACTGCACGCCGAGGGCGCGCAGCTCGCGGTAGGCGGCCTGGAGCTCCTCGAAGCTGCCGAGCTCCCAGGCCATGTGGATCATGCCCGGCTGCCCGGCGGCAGGCGGCTCTGCGGTGGCGCGCTCGAGGAGCGCGATGCGTTGTTCGCGCTCGCCCTTGGCGAGGAGCGCCATCTTCCTCGAAGGGTCGTCGGCGACCACGCGGAAGCCGACTACGCGCACATAGAAGTCTTTCGAGCGCTCGAGGCTGCGAACGTTGAATACCAGACAACCCAGACCGCGTGCCTGAATCATGGCCACCTCCTCCTGATGGCGAGATCAGTTTCTCACAGCTTCGGTTTTAAAAAACGAGAATTTTGAAACTCCGCGAGCATCTCGGCATTCGGCGGATAAGCCCGCGCGAGCGGTTCGCCGTTGCGGATCTTTTCCAGCAGAAATGCATCGAGCGCCTCCATCTCTGTGGCGGCCGCGGCGATCGTTTCGGTCATGTGCGCGGGAATCACCACCACGCCTTCGGCGTCGCCGACCAGCACGTCGCCCGGCATCACCAGCACGCCGCCGCAGGCGACCGGCTCGTCGATGGCTATCGCTACATGACGGTTGGCGAACAGCGTCGCGTTCGCTCCCGCCGCGTAGACCGGCAAGCCGATCTGCGCGAGCGCCGGCAGGTCGCGCACGCAGCCGTCGGTGACCGCGGCCACGCCGCCGGCGGCCTTGATGCGTGCGGCGAGAAGATCGCCCATGACTGCGGCATCGCGATCGCCGCGTGCGTCGATCACCAGGACCTGCCCTGGCGAGATACCGTCCATAGCTATCCGGTGCGGCGTCGGCTTGCCGGTGCTTTTCTGCGCTGCAACCACGTCGGGGCGCGTGGGCAGGCAGCGCAGAGTGCGCGCGCGCCCGACGAAACGGCGCTCCGGCGTCAGCGGCGCCACCCCCTTCAGGAAGCAATTGTGGAAGCCCGCGCGATCGAGGTTCATCACCAGAGTGCCGACCGGCAGCCGGGAGAGTGTTTCATCGATGCTGGTGTCGCGGCTCATCGGGCTACTTTATCATCGCGCCCATGATGACCGACGCAGAGCGCAAGCAGGCCGCCGATTCGCTGCTCCAGGCGGAGAAGGACCGCAAGCCCGTGGTGCAGCTCTCCAAGACCTGGCCCGGGATCACCATCGAGGACGCGTACGCCATCCAGGACCTCGTCAATCGGGCGAAGATCGCCGCCGGTTCGAAGGTGATCGGCAACAAGATCGGCCTCACGTCCAAGGCGATGCAGCAGTCTTCGCAGATCGACGAGCCCGATTACGGCGTGCTGCACGACTACATGAGGGTGGAGGACGGCGCCAAGGTGCCGTTCGAGCGCTACATCGTGCCGCGCGTGGAGCTCGAGCTGGTGTTCGTGCTCGGACGACCGCTCAAGGGGCCGGGCGTCGGGCTGCTCGACGTGCTGCGCGCCACCGAGTACGTCGTGCCGGCCATCGAGATCATCGACGCACGGGTGCAGAATCCGCGCAAGATCTTCGATACGGTGGCAGACAACGGCGCGGCGGCCGGGCTGGTGATCGGCGGGCGCGCGGTCGGACCGATGGACGTGGACCTGCGCTGGGTCGGCGGGCTGATGTACCGCAACGCCGACATCGAAGAGACCGGCGTGGCCGCGGGCGTTCTCGGCCATCCGGCAATGGGCATTGCCTGGCTCGCGAACAAGGTCGGGCGATTTGGCACGACGCTCGAGCCGGGACGCGTAATGCTCTCGGGCTCGTTCATCCGCCCGGTGTGGGCGCAAAAGGGCGACACGCTGCGCGCCGACTTCGGCGCGCTCGGAGCCGTATCGGTGCAGTTCGTCTGAGCGTGGCGCGGCGCAGGAGCATCCACCTCGAAGGCCTGCGGCACGGCGCGCCCATCCCGAGCGGCGCGGTGGTCGGAAACCTGGTGTTTTCCTCGGCGATCTCCGGGCGCGATGGCGCGAGCGACGCGCTGCCCGCCGGCCCCGACGAGCAGGCGGCCGCGATGTTCCGCAACGTGCGGCGCTTCATGGAGGCGGCGGGCGGCACGCCCGAGGACATCGGCCACGTGACGGTCTACCTGCGCGACGAAAAATATCGCGATGCGGTAAACAAGGCCTGGCTCGAGATGTTCCCCGACCCGCACAACCGGCCGGCGCGCCACGCGACGAAGGCCGAATTGCGCAGCGGCGTCCTGTTCCAGGTCGAAGTGATCGCGGTCCTCGACCCGGCTAAGGGAGCGTCGAAGCCATGACTTCGGCCGCGCGTCGCAGCACCGGCAGGTAGGCGAGCGCACGCTCCAGCGGCATGCGGGACACCGGCGCCTGCACGGCGATCGCCGCGCAGGCGCGCCGCGAGCGGTCGATCACCGGCACCGCGACGCACACCAGCCCGGCGTGGTACTCTTGGTTGTCCGTGGCGTAGCGCCGGGTGCGGATGCGCGCCAGCTCGGCGGCGAAGCGCTTCGGATCGGTAATGGTGGTATCGGTGAAGCGCGTGAGCGCGAGCTGCCCCGCGAGCCGCTCGCGTGTCGCCTTAGGGAGGAGCGCCACCAGCAGCTTGCCGCTCGCGGTGCAGTGCAACGGAACATGCGAGCCCGAGGTGAGCGTCATGCGCAGGGGCCACGCCGTCTCCACGCGGTCGACGTAAATGACCTGGTCGGCGTCGAGCATGGTGAAGTTGCAGGTCTCGCCGATCTCGTCGACCAGGCGGGCGAGGATGACGCGCCGCTCGGCACGCAGCCCGGCGTTCAGCATCACGTTGCGGCCCAGCATTGCGAGCCGCGGTCCGGGCGCGTAGCGCCGCGCGCCCGGTTCGCGCATCACGAGGCCGGCGGAGTCGAGCATGGCGAGCATGCGGTACAGCGTCGGCTTGGGCAGGCGCACCAGGGTGGTGAGCTCGGCAAGCGCCACCGGCCGCTCGGCGGCCGCGAGCGCTTCGAGAACCGCCACCGCTCGAAGCGTGGCCGGAACGCTGTCTTCCTTGCGCGGCATGCCGCCAGATTATCAAATTCTAAAACGCGACTTATGGGAAACTGAGCTGCCCCCTTTTCATAGAGACCCATCCATGACCGACATCGCCGAAGTAAAGCGCATGGTCGTTTCCGGCCGCACGCGGATGACGCCGTCGGAGGCGTTCGTCGAAACGCTGGTCGCGCAAAACGTGAGCGAGGTGTTCGGCATTGTCGGCTCGGCCTACATGGACGCGCTCGACCTGTTTCCGGGGGCCGGCATCCGGTTCGTGCCGACGGTGCACGAGCAGGGCGCGGCGCACATGGCCGACGGCTACTCGCGGGTCTCCGGGCGGCACGGCGTGTGCATCGGGCAGAACGGTCCGGGGATCACGAACTTCGTCACGGCCATTGCCGCGGCCTACTGGGCGCATTCACCGGTGATCGCCATCACGCCCGAGGCGGGCTCGATGTCGGTCGGGTTGGGCGGCTTCCAGGAAACCGACCAGCTGCCGATCTTTTCCAGGATCACCAAGTTCCAGGCGCACGTCAACAACGCTGCGCGCATGGCCGAGCTGACCGCGCGCGCGTTCGACCGCGCGCTCCTCGAAATGGGCCCGGCGCAGATCAACATCCCGCGCGACTTCCTGTATGGCGAGATCGAATGCGAGATTCCGCAGCCGATCCGCATCGAGCGCGGGGCGGGCGGCGAGAAAAGCCTCGATGCCGCGGCCGAGCTGCTCGCGCAGGCCAAGTTTCCGGTGATCATTTCCGGCGGCGGCGTGGTGATGTGCGACGGAGTCCAGGATTGCGTGGCGCTCGCCGAGGCGCTCGGCGCGCCGGTCTGCAATTCGTACCTGCACAACGACTCCTTCCCGGCGGGCCATGCGCTGTGGTGCGGGCCGCTCGGCTACCACGGCTCCAAGGCGGCGATGAAGATCATCCACAAGGCCGACGTGATCCTCGCGCTCGGCTCGCGCCTCGGGCCTTTCGGCGTGCTGCCGCAGTACGGCTTCGACTACTGGCCGCAGAATGCAAAGCTGATCCAGGTCGACGCCGATCCGAAGGTGCTCGGGCTGGTGAAGAAGACCGCGGTGACCGTGTGCGGAGATCCGGCCGCCGCAGCGCGGGCGCTGCTCGCCAGGCTAGGAGGGAAATCTCTCGCGGCAAAGCGCGAAGACATCGCCAAAGTCGTGCAGGCCGAAAAGCAGGCCTGGAGCGGCGAGCTCGCCGGCTGGGACCATGAAAAGGACGAATGGAGCCTCGAAGTGGCGAAGGGCTCCAAGTACATGCACCCGCGGCAGATGCTGCGCGAGCTCGAGAAGGCGCTGCCCCCTGATTCCATGGTGTCCACCGACATCGGCAACATCTGCCAGGTCGCCAACAGCTACCTCAAGTTCGAGCGGCCGCGCAGCATGTTCGGCGCGATGATGTTCGGCAATTGCGGCTATGCCTTTCCGACCGTGATCGGCTGCAAGGTGGCGGCGCCCGCGCGCCCGGCCATCGCCTACGTGGGCGACGGCGCCTG
>Ga0156283_1266_pt1 | contig 78114 bp, 69 predicted proteins | sample RifCSPlowO2_12_FD_107932 | JGI IMG/M metagenome (GOLD analysis project Ga0156283, IMG submission 107932) | Betaproteobacteria bacterium RIFCSPLOWO2_12_FULL_65_14 | reverse complement strand
AGGCCTTCGGTGGCGTGGGCGTGCACGCCACGACCCCGGCCGAGTTGCGAAGCGCAATGGAAGAAGCCATCCGCTCGCGCAAGCCCACGCTCATCAATGCCGTGATCGATGAGACCGCCGGCACCGAAAGCGGTCGCATCACGAGCTTGAATCCGAGCGCAAAAAAGAAATAGGTCTTTGGAGGTCAGAATGGAAGCACTCAAGGACATCCGCATCCTCGACATGACCCACGTGCAGGCGGGACCCACCTGCTCGCAGCTCCTCGCCTGGCTGGGCGCGGACGTGATCAAGCTCGAGCCGCCGCAGGGCGATGCCACGCGCGGGCAGCTGCGCGACGTGCCCAACGCGGACTCGCTCTACTTCACGATGCTCAACTGCAACAAACGCTCGATCACGGTCAACATGAAGAGCGCCGAGGGCAAGCAGGTGTTCGTGGACCTGCTGAAGACCTGCGACATCCTCATGGAGAACTTCGGCCCCGGCGTGCTCGAGCGCTTCGGGTTCCCGTGGGAGAAAATCCACGAGCTCAACCCACGGATCGTGATGGGCTCGATCAAGGGCTTCGGTTCCTCGGGGCCTTATGCCGACTTCAAGGCGTATGAAAACGTCGCGCAGGCCATGGGCGGCTCGATGAGCACCACGGGAGTTCCCAACGGCCGGCCCTTCGTGACCGGCGCCCAGATCGGAGATTCCGGGACGGGGCTGCACCTGGCGATCGGCCTGCTCGCCGCGCTGCGCCAGCGCGATCGCACCGGACAGGGCCAGTACGTCGAGGTGGCGATGATGGACGGCATCATGAACCTGTGCCGGGTCAAGTTCCGCGATCATCAGCGCCTGCAGCGCGGGCCGCTGCCGGAATACTCGGTGCCCACGCACCAGGGCATGGGCGCGGTGCCGCGCGCGTGCAACGACTCGGGTGGCGGCCAGCTGGGCAACGCCATCCGCTGCAAGCCCGGAGGCACCAACGACTTCATCTATATCGTGGTTCAGGAAGCGGTGTGGGAGGCGCTTGCCAAGCGCGTCGGGCCCGAGGTCGGAGTGCCGGAGCTGGCGACCGATCCGAAGTTCGCGCACATCGAGAACCGCCGCCGCAATCAGAGCTCCATGTGGGAGATCCTCGGCGAGTTCGCGCTGAAGTACGACAAACGCGAGCTGATGCGCATCTTGAACGAGCTCGACGTGCCCTGCGGCCCCATCATGTCCACGGAAGATCTCGCCAACGACGACCACGTCAAGCTGCGCGAAATGTACGTCGAGCTCGACCATCCGCGGCGCGGCAAGTGGTTCAACGTCGGCATGCCGATCAAGCTTTCCGCATCTCCGGCAAGGATCGAGCGCTCGCCCCTGCTCGGCGAGCACACCGACGAGGTCCTCAAGTCGGTGCTGGACTACGACGACGCGCGGATCGCGTCCATGAGACAGGCGGGCGCATTCTCCGCAACGCCGAAGGCAGCGAAGAAAGAAGCCGCCTGATGCGCATCGCCATTATCGGGCAGCAGGATTTCGGCAAAGCCGTGCTGGAGGCGTTCCTTGCGCGCGGCGACGAGGTGGCGGGCGTGTTTTGCGCGCCGGAAAAGCCGGGAGCGCGGCCCGACGCGCTCAAGGCCGCGGCGCAGGAAAAAGGCGTGCAGGTCTTTCAATTCGCCTCGCTTAAGAGCGAGGAAGCGAAAAGCGCCCTCAAAGGCCTGAATGCCGAGATCGGCATCATGGCCTTCGTGCTGCAGTTCGCGCCGCAGGACTTCGTCAACCTTCCGAAGCGCGGCACGATCCAGTACCATCCGTCGCTGCTGCCGAAGTACCGCGGCCCCTCGTCGATCAACTGGCCGATCATCCGCGGCGACACGAAGACCGGCCTGACCATCTTCCGGCCGACCGACGGCCTGGACGAGGGCCCGGTGATCCTGCAGAAGGAAACCGAGATCGGCCCCGACGACACGCTCGGCACGGTGTACTTCGATCGCCTCTTCCCCATGGGCGTCAAGGCCATGCTGGAAGCAGCAGATCTAGTTGTTTCTAATAAGCATCGAGAAGTGACGCAGAACGAGGCCCAGGCGACCTACGAGGGCTGGTGCCGCAAGGCCGAAGCGCGCATCAACTGGGCGAACCACGTCGACTTTGTGTACAACGTGATTCGCGGGTGCAACCCGGCGCCCGGCGCCTGGACTACCCTGGAGGGCAAGGAGCTGCAGGTGTTCGACGCCCGCAAGCACCCGGTACGCACCTTCGGCGCCGTCAAGGGGAAGATCGGCGAAGTCGTTGAAGTCACGGACAAGAGCTTCCAGGTGAGCGCACAGGGCGGACGCATCGAGGTGCTGCGCGCTAAGCTCGGCGACGGCAAGAAAGTGGCCGCGGGCGAGCTGCTCGCCAGCGGGCAGATCAAGGCCGGCGCCCTCCTCGGCGCCTAGTCCCCGACTTGTAAATGTTGCGCGCGAGCGGCCTCCCCGCTCGCGCTAAATATTTGACGCAGCTTATATTTAACTGCAAAAATGCCAGTTAGAACGCTGTTTTGAAGTGGGTTGTCACGCGCGGCGGGAGCGCGGTCCGGGGAGGGGAGAATGAAAGCCGGGTTTTGGAAGTCCGATTGGTTGCTCGGCGCGATCGTGGTCATCGTGGTGCTCGTCTTCAGCCGCTCGAGCGACCTTATTCCCAGCCTGGAGCGCAAGGCTTACGACCTCGGCGTGGTCGCCACGTCGCGCGCGCCGCTCGAGCGCATTGCCGTGATTGCGATCGACGAGGCGTCGCTCGAGAACATGGGGCGCTGGCCATGGTCGCGCGAGATTCTCGCCAACATGACCGACAAGCTCGCCGCCGCCAAGGCGAAGGTCATCGGCAATACAGTGCTCTTCAGCGAGCCGCAGATCGATCCCGGCTATCAGTACGTCACCAAGCTGCTCGATATCGCTTCCAAAGCCGAAGCGCCCGCTCCGGACATCATCGCGCTGCTCAAGGAAGCCGAGCAAAAGCTCAACACCGACCGCGCGCTCTCCGAGAGCTTCGCGAGGGCGGGAAACGTCCTGCAGCCGATGCTCTTCAACCTCGGACTGCCGCTCGGCAAGCCCGACAAGCCGCTGCCCGACTATGTGAGCCGCAATGCGCTTCCCGCGAGCGCGGGCGAGGAGGCGCTCCCCGCGCAATCGGTCAAGTACCCGATCGACAGCATCGGTAAATCGGTTGCCGCGATCGGGCATCTCAACCAGTTGCGCGACGTGGACGGGGCGGTGCGCACCGAGCCGCTCGCGGTGGCCTATTACGGCCAGCTCTATCCATCGCTGTCGGTGATGATCGCGGCGCGCTACCTCAATCTCGCGACCGCGGACATCAAGGTGGTTCCGGGCGAAGGCGTGCAGCTGCAGCGGCTGAAAGTCGGCACCGACCCGAGCCTGCTGATGTACAGCTATTTCTACAAGGACCGCGAGAACCGTCCGGCGTTCGCGGTCGATTCCTTCTACGACGTCTACCAGGGCAAGATCCCGCTGGACAAGTATCGCGACAAGATCGTGCTGATCGGCGCGACCGCCGCGGGGCTGGGCGACGCGCCGGCGACGCCGGTGTCGGCTTCCATGCCGCCGGTGCTCACGCTTGCCCACTCCGTGTCCTCGATCCTGCAGGAGCATTTTTTCGTCTCGCCGCCGTGGACCTATTGGACCGAGATGCTGGTGGTGCTGCTGATCGCGCTCTACGTCATCGCGTTGCTGCCGCGCCTGAACGCCGGTACGGCGCTGACGCTGTCGAGCGTCCTCTTCGTCGCGCTGCTGGCCGCGCACATGGCGCTGATGGTCTCCATGGGAGTCTGGATGCAGCTCATGCTTCCCGCGACGCTGCTGCTTCTGGGCCACGCTGCCCTGGTATCCAAGCGCTTCATCGTCACCGAGCGCGCCAAGGTGAAATCCGACGAAAGCTCGGCCGAATCGAACCGCATGCTGGGGCTCGCCTACCAGGGGCAGGGCCAGCTCGATCTCGCCTGGGACAAGTTCCGCCAGGTGCCGCTCTCCGAATCGCTGCTGGAGAACCTCTACAACCTGGCGCTCGACTTCGAGCGCAAGCGCCAGTTCAACAAGGCGGAAAGCGTGTTCCGGTACATGCACGGCTACAACCCGAAATTCCGCGACCTCGAAGCCCGCCTGACGCGCGCGAAGCAGCTTTCCGAGACCGTGATCCTGGGCGGCGCGTCGAGCCACCCGGGCGGCACGCTGCAGCTGAACGCCGGCGAGAAGCCCAAGTTCGGGCGCTTCGAGGTGCAGAAGGAGCTCGGCAAGGGCGCGATGGGCGTCGTCTACCTCGGCAAGGATCCGAAGATCGGCAGGGAAGTGGCGATCAAGACGCTCGCGCTGTCTCAGGAGTTCGAGGCGGACGAGCTCGCCGACGTGAAAGCGCGCTTCTTCCGCGAGGCCGAGACCGCCGGACGCCTGTCGCATCCGAACATCGTCACGATCTACGATACCGGCGAGGAGCACGACTTCTGCTACATCGCCATGGAGCTGCTGAAGGGCGGCGATCTTGCGCCGCACGTGAAGCCCGGCAACCTGCTGCCGATGGACAAGGTGGTATCGATCGTCGCGCGGGTCGCCGACGCGCTCGGCTATGCGCACCGCCAGGGGGTCGTGCACCGGGACGTCAAGCCGGCGAACATGATGTACCACGCGGACACCGATACCCTGAAAGTCACCGACTTCGGCATCGCGCGGCTCACCGATAGCTCGAAGACCAAGACCGGCATGGTTCTCGGCACGCCTTCGTACATGTCGCCCGAGCAGCTCGCCGGCAAGAAAATCGAAGGCCGCTCGGACCTGTTCTCGCTCGCCGTGAGCCTCTATCAGATGCTGTGCGGGCAGCTCCCGTTCCAGGGCGAGTCCATGGCGCAGCTCATGTTCAAGATCGCCAACGAGCCGCCGGCCGACATCCACGCCTTCAACGCCGAGGTGCCGCCGACGCTCATCGCGTTCCTGCAGCGCGCGCTCGCCAAGAATCCCGAAGAGCGCTACCAGACCGGCGAGGAGTTCGGCGGAGCGCTGCGCGCCGCGCTCGCCGCCAGGACCGTAGGCAGCGTCGACATCCAGCTCTAGAGCGCATGGATCTCGCCCAGGTACTCCAAATCGCGAGCTGCACCGACCCGGGCATGGTGCGCTCGCACAACGAAGACTCGATCGCCGCCGATGCGGCGAACGGGCTCGTCGTGCTCGCCGACGGCATGGGTGGCTACAACGCGGGCGAAGTCGCGAGCGGCATGGCGACCACCGTCATCATCACCGAGATGCAGCAGCTCCTGTCCGGCTCGAAGCCCTATCAGGTCGATGCGCGCACCAACCAGGAGATCGGCGCGCGGCTGGTGCGCGAGCAGGTGCTGAAGGCGAATACCTCGATCTACCAGGCCGCGCAGAGCCAGCCGCAATATGCCGGGATGGGCACGACGCTCGTCGTGTGCCTGTTCTACGACAACCGCGTCCTCGTCGCGCACCTCGGCGACTCGCGCCTTTACCTCATGCGCGACGCAAGCCTGAGGCAGGTGACCAAGGATCACTCGCTGCTGCAGGAGCAGATCGACGCCGGCCTGATCACTCCCGAGCAGGCCAAGAACGCGCAGCACAAGAACCTCGTGACCAAGGCGCTGGGCATCGACCCCACCGTGGAGCCCGAGATCCACGAGTACGCCACCAAGCCGGGCGACATCTACCTGCTGTGCTCGGACGGGCTCTGCGACATGGTGGACGATGAAGACATCAGCATGACGCTCGAGGCGCTCGGCGGCAACCTCAACCTCGCCGCGCAGCAGCTGGTGCAGATGGCCAATGACAACGGGGGGCGCGATAACGTTTCGGTTATACTGGTTCGCGTCCTCCGGGAGTACCCGGGCGCCCGCGGCGTGATGGCCAAGGTGTTCGCGTGGTTAAAATAACCTCCCCCAGGGGAACGCTATGGCGAAACTGATACTCAGCATGGATGGGCTGGTGCTCAAGGAGATCCCCTTGGCGAAGGAGCGCACCACCATCGGCCGCAAGCCCCATAACGACATCCAGATCGACAACCTGGCGGTGAGCGGCGAGCACGCCGTGATCGTCACCATCCTGAACGACTCGTTCCTCGAGGACCTCGGCAGCACCAACGGCACCGTGGTCAACGGCAACCCGATCAAGAAGCACTTCCTGCAGAACAACGACATCATCGAGCTCGGCAAGTACAAGCTGAAGTTCGTCGGCGAGAGCGCGCCCGCCGCCGCCGAGAAAGCCGACTTCGAGAAGACCATGGTGCTGCGGCCTTCGGCGATGAAGGCGGCCGCGGAGCAGGCGAAGGCCATGGCGGCCGGCGCCGGCGGCGCGGGCGGTGCTCAGGCAGCGGTGGCGCAGCGCGCCGCGGCCGTGCAGCAGGCAGCGACCACCGCCGCCGCGGCGGGCATCGCCGACAAGGACGCCACCAAGACGGCACCGACGCCTACGTCGACGCCGGTGCCGCCGAGGCCGGCTCAGCCCCTCGGCGCCATCCAGCTGCTTTCCGGCGCCAATGCCGGAAAAGAGCTCGAGCTCACCAAGCCGCTCACCACCCTCGGCAAGCCGGGCGTGCAGGTTGCCGTGCTCACGCGCCGGCCGCAGGGCTACTTCATCACGCACGTGGAGGGAGCCAACCGGCCGCAGGTCAACGGTCAGCAGATCGGTCCGGCGCCGCACGCGCTGAAGGATCACGACGTGATCGAGCTCGCCGGCGTGAAGATGGAATTCTTCCTAAAGGGCTGACCTGAAACAGCATCTCGTACGGATCGCGCTCGGCCTCGCGATCACGCTGTTCTTCATCGGGCACGCCGCCCGCGTCTACCAGGTCGGATTGATCACCCAGCTCGACAACATCATCTACGACACGCGGCTGCGCGTGACCATGCCGCGCGGGGTGGACCCGCGCATCGTCATTCTCGACATCGACGAGAAGAGCCTGGGCGAGATCGGGCGCTGGCCGTGGGGACGCAACCTCATGGCGCAGCTCATCGAGAAGCTGTTCGACCGCTATGGCGTCGCGGTGCTCGGCTTCGACGTGGTGTGGGCCGAGCGCGATACCAGCTCCGGGATCCGCACCCTCGACGCCCTCGCCGAGAAGGACTTCAAGCAGGTGCCGGTTTTCCAGGATCTCTACCGGAGAATCCGGCCGACCCTGGACAACGACGGCCTGTTCGCCAGGGCGATGCAGGGCAGGCCGGTGGTGCTCGGCTATTACTTCAACAGCGAGGAGCGCGCGGTCAAGGCGAATGCGATTCCCGAGCCGGTGCTGCCGAAAGGCACCTTTGCGGGCCGCAACATCGCCTTCACGCGCTGGGTGGGCTACACCGGAAACCTGCCCGAATACCTCAAGAACGCGGCGGCCGCCGGGCACTTCAATCCCCTCGTGGATTTCGACGGCGTATCGCGCCGCGTGCCCATGATCCTGGAGTATGACGGTGCCTATTACGAGTCGCTGTCGCTCGCCATGGTGCGCGTAGTCCTCGGCATGCCGAAGGTCGAGCCCGGCTATCCGCCCGAGCGCTTCCTCACCAAGGGCTACGGTGGCCTGGAATGGATCAAGGTCGGTCCGGTCACCGTGCCGGTCGACGACACGGCGAGCGCGCTCATCCCCTACCGCGGGCGCAAATTCAGCTACCCCTATATCTCGCTCACAGACGTGATCCACGATCGCGTCAAGCCCGAGCAGCTACGCGGCAAGATCGCGCTGGTCGGAACTACGGCGCCGGGGCTGCTCGACCTGCGCTCGACGCCGGTCGACAGCGTCTTTCCCGGGGTCGAGATTCACGCCAATCTCATCGCCGGCATGCTGGACAAGACACTGAAGGAAAAGCCGCCGTTCATGCTCGGCGCGGAAGTGATCCTGCTGATCATCGGCGGAGTAACGCTCTCCATTCTCATTCCGATGCTTTCGGCGCTGTGGGCCACCGCGGCGGCCATCGTGGGCATCGGCTCGATGGTCGGGCTGAACGTCGCGGTGTGGAGCAAGGGCGACATGGTGCTTCCGCTCGCCACCTCGGTGCTCATGACCGGCGCGCTCTACGTGATGAACATGGCCTACGGCTATTTCGTGGAGTCGCGCTCCAAGCGCCAGTTCACCGAGCTCTTCGGGCAATATGTGCCGCCCGAGCTCGTGGACCGCATGGCTGCGGATCCGTCCAAGTACAACATGGAGCCGCGCAGCGCCGAGCTCACGATCCTGTTCTCCGACGTGCGCGGCTTCACCAGCATCTCGGAGGCGCTGAAGCCCGAGGAGCTGCGCGAGTACATCAACGAATACCTCACCAACATGAGCTCCATCATCCGCAGCCGCTACCGCGGCACACTGGACAAGTACATCGGTGACGCCATCATGGCGTTCTGGGGCGCTCCCGTGGAGGACACGCAGCACGCGCGCAATGGCGTGCTCGCGGGGCTCGAGATGCAGAAGGAATGCGATGCGCTGAACGCCAGGTTCAGCGCGCGCGGCTGGCCGACGCTCAAGATCGGCGTCGGCCTCAACTCCGGGACGGTGCGCGTCGGCGACATGGGCTCGCAGGTGCGACGCGCGTATACCGCGATGGGCGACGCCGTCAACGTCGCTTCGCGCCTGGAAGGCCGTACCAAGGCCTACAGCGTCGGCGTGCTGGTCGGCGAGGCGACGCGCAATCTCGTGAAGGACGTGGTATTCAGGGAGGTCGATCGCATCAAGGTGAAGGGCAAGGACGAGGCCATCAGCATCTACGAGCCGCTCGGCCTGGAATCGGAGATCGGCAACAGCGTGCAGGAGGAGCTCAAGCTCTGGAACCAGGCGCTGCGCGCCTATCGCACCCAGCAGTGGGATCAGGCCGATCTCAGCCTGCTCAACCTCTCGCGCATGAACCCCGGCTGCGGGCTGTACAAGGTGTACGCGGACCGAGTGGCGGAAAAACGCCGCGCGCCGCCGCCGTCGGACTGGGACGGCGTGACGGCGTTCGACGAGAAGTAGGCACGCGACCGTGCGCCTTCGCGTCCTCGGATGCTCTGGAGGAATTGGCGGGCGGCACCTGCGGACCACGTCTTTCCTTCTCGACAGCGACATCCTGATCGACGCGGGCACCGGGGTCGGGGACCTCACGCTCGCCGAGCTCTCGCAGATCGATCACATCTTCGTCACGCACTCGCATCTCGACCACGTCACTTCGATCCCGTTCCTGGTCGATACCGTGGGCGGCATGCGCAGCAAGCCGATCCTGGTCCACGCCACGCGACCGACGATCGAGATCCTGAAAAACCATCTCTTCAACTGGGCGATCTGGCCGGACTTCAGCGAGATCCCGTCGCCCGAGGCGCCGTTCCTGCGCTACGAGGAGATCACGGTCGGAGAGCCGATCGCGCTGGCCGGCCGTACCATCACGCCGATTCCAGCGCGCCACACCGTGCCGGCGGTGGGCTATCACCTCGACAGCGGTGCCGCGAGCCTGGTGTTCACCGGGGACACGGGGCCGAACGACGCGCTCTGGCGCATCGTGAACCGCATCGACAACCTCAAGATCCTGATCATCGAGACGGCGTTCTCCAACAAGGAACGCCACCTCGCGGAAATCTCGCGTCATCTTTGTCCGTCGACGCTCGCCGATGAGCTGCAAAAGCTCGAGCGCAACGCCGAGATCTACATCACCCACATGAAGCCCGGCGAGATCGAGCCGACCATGCTCGAGATCGAGGAGTGCGCGGGCAGCTTCCAGCCGCGCATGCTGCAGAACAACCTGGTCCTGGAGTTCTGATGGCGAGCGCCACGCCGCAGCAACTCGCCACGCTCGCGCCGCTCGCCGGATTGTCGCAGGAGCGGCTCGCCGAGCTCGCGCAGCTCGCTGTGGTCGAGCGCGCCATGAGAGGCAGCGACCCGCTCAAGGAGCGCCTCAACTTGCCGCAGTCGGTGTTTCTGCTGCAAGGCGAGCTGCTGCTCTCGTTCGAAGGCGGCGGGACGCTGGTCGTGGTCGGCGGCAGCGAAGAGACGCGCCATGCCCTCAACCGGCAGAAGCAGCGCCTCGCGCGCAGCAAGGCAATCACCGACGTGGACCTCCTCGCCGTCGAGGACGACGTGCTCGACATCCTCGCCACCTGGGACCAGGTGACCGCGGCAGGCGCCGACGGGTCCGCCATGGCGCGGGCGGTGCGCACCGACGCCCGACTTGCCTCCGGCCCTTTCTCTCTCGGCAACCTGCGCAGCGGCATTTTCGCGCCGCTGCCGGTGGCGCATATCGACGAGCTGCTGAAGTGCTTCGAGCGGGTCAAGACCGCGCGCGGCGACATCGTCATCCGCGAAGGCGACGAGGGCGACTACTACTATGTCATCGAGTCGGGGCGCTTCCAGGTCGAGCGGCTGGTCGGGGGCGCGAAAGTGGTGCTCGCCGAGCTGAAGAGCGGCGACGCGTTCGGCGAAGAGGCGCTCGTATCCGAGGCCAAGCGCAACGCCACCGTGATTTCGCTGGGGGAGGGCGAGCTGCTGCGCCTCGATCGCACGCACTTCAACGAGCTCTTGCGCGAGCCTCTGCTGCGGCGCCTGAGCTTCGAGGAAGCGAACGAAAAAGTGCGGCGCGGCGCGCTTTGGCTGGACGTGCGCTATCCCTCCGAATACCAGTACGACAAGCTGCCCGGGGCGATCAACGTGCCGCTCGCCGAGGTGCGCAACATGTTCGCCGTGCTCGACCGCTCCAAGGAGTACGTCGCCTATTGCCAGAGCGGCCGGCGCAGCGCCGCGGCCGCCTTTCTCTTCGCCCAGCGGGGGTTCAAGGTGTGGCTGCTCGAGGGCGGTCTGCGAACCGTGGAAAAGAGCGCGTGAAACGGCAAATTTCGTTGAATATCAGGGTATGTAGCGCTAACATCGCAAGCCTAGCAAGAAGTCGGCAGGGAGGATCCTGATGAGCGCAGTTCTCAGTCCGCACGCGGCGGGGCACACCGACGTCGGTGCGCGCCTCGCTTTCCAAAAGCAGCTCCAGGCGGTCACGAACAAGATCCACGCCACCAACAACATCGACGAGATCATGTTGGAGGTCAGCGCCGATGTCTGCGCTCTCTTCAATGCCGACCGGCTGACGATCTACTCGATGGGCGAGGACAGGCAGTCCATCATCTCCAAGGTCAAGACCGGGCTCAATTCGTTCAAGGACCTGAAGCTGCCGATCGCCGAGCACTCGATCGCCGGTTACGTCGCGCTCGCGAAGAAGACCGTCAACATCCGCGATGTGTACGACGACGGCGAGCTGCGCGGCCTGAACCCGAACCTGCGCTTCCTGCAGGAAGTCGACAAGCGCACCGGCTACCGCACCAAGCAGATGCTGGTTTCGCCGATCGTCGAAGCCGGCAGCGCCGAGCTGATCGGCGTCATCCAGATCATCAACAACAAGGCCGGAACCCCCTTCGGCGGGCTCGCCGAGGAAGGCGTCGCCGAGCTGGCGCAGACCCTCGCGATCGCGTTCAAGCAGCGCCAGAAGCCGCAGCTCGTCAAGACCAAGTACGACTACCTGATCGCCGACGCCGTGCTGTCCGCGGGCGAGTTCGAGCTCGCGTCGCGCCAGGCGCGCAAGAAGGCGGTGGATGTCGAGCAGGTGCTGACCGACGAGTTCCAGGTGAAGATTCCGGCCATCGGCGCCGCGCTCTCCAAGTTCTTCGGCGTCCCCTACGAGCCCTTCAGGACCGACCGGGTCAAGCCGATGGATCTGCTGAAGAACCTGAAGCGCGAGTATGTCGAGTCGAACCAGTGGCTGCCGATCGACGAAGGCAAGGAAGGCCTGATCGTGCTTTGCCTCGACCCCGAGCGCATCCGCTCCTCGCGCATCGCGTCGAACGTTTTCCCGAAGGCGCGCATCCTCTACAAGGTGACGACGCAGAAGGAGTTCAGAGAGACGATCAACCAGTTCTACGGCGCCGAATCGGCCGACACCGGCAACATCGACGAGCTGCTCTCCGGGCTGGAAGACGATGCGGGCGAGGTGCCCGAAGGCGCGGCCGCCGACGAGGTGTCGGCCGCGGCGGACAACGAGCTCGTCAAGCTCGTGAACAAGGTGATCATCGACGCCTACAACCAGAACGCCTCCGACATCCACATCGAGCCCTATCCCGGCAAGGCGAAGACCGAGATCCGCTTCCGCAAGGACGGCGATCTCGGGCCCTACATCGAGGTGCCCGCGAGCTACCGCGCGGCCATCGTGGCGCGCATCAAGATCATGTGCGACCTGGACATCTCGGAGAAGAGAAAGCCCCAGGACGGCAAGATCAAGTTCAAGAAGTTCGGTCCGCTCGACATCGAGCTGCGCGTCGCGACCATTCCGACCGCGGGCGGCGTCGAGGACATCGTGATGCGGATTCTTGCCGCCGGAGAGCCGATTCCGCTGGAGAAGATGGGCTTTTCGGCACGCAACCTCGACCAGCTGCAAGCCGCGGTGTCGAAGCCCTACGGCCTGTTCTTCGTCTGCGGGCCGACCGGCTCGGGCAAGACGACGACGCTGCACTCGGTGCTCAAGTCTCTTAATACCCCGGACACCAAGATCTGGACCGCGGAGGACCCGGTCGAGATCACCCAGAAGGGCTTGCGCCAGGTGCAGGTCAACAGAAAGGCCGGCCTGGATTTCGCGGTGGTGATGAGATCGTTCCTGCGCGCCGACCCGGACATCATCATGGTTGGCGAGATGCGCGACAAGGAGACCACCTCGATCGGCATCGAGGCCTCCCTCACCGGCCACCTGGTGTTCGCGACGCTGCATACGAACTCGGCGCCCGAATCGATCATCCGCCTGCTCGACATGGGCATGGACCCGTTCAACTTCTCCGATGCGCTGCTCGGCATCCTGGCGCAGCGCCTCGCGCGGCGCCTATGCAGCTGCAAGCAGACCTACACGCCGGAGCCTGCGGAGCTGACGGCGTTTCTGCGCGAGTACTGCGACGAGCTCATGAACATCCCGCGCTTCAAGGCCGACCCGAAAGGGGCCATGGAGGCGGTCTACAAGGAGTGGGTCAAGACCTACGGCAACGAGCGCGGACAGCTCACGTTCTACAAGCCGGTGGGTTGCGACAAGTGCGGCGGCAGCGGCTTGAAGGGACGCTGCGGCCTGCACGAGCTCTTGATCGCCAACGACAAGCTGAAGAAGCTGATCCAGGAGCACGCGCGCGTGGCCGAGATCCTCGCGCAGGCGCTGGAAGACGGCATGCGCACCCTCAAGCAGGACGGGATGGAAAAGTGCCTCTCCGGCGTGACGCATATCAAGGAAGTGCGCTCGGTCTGCATCAAGTAACGTGACGATCGACGTCACCCAGGGTTTGCGCTTCGCCGGCGGCGCGGCGCCCACCGCGGCGGAGGACCTGGGCCAGCGTCTCGAGCAGCTCAACGCCATCGGCGCGTCGCTCTCGGCCGAGCGCGACATCAACCGGCTGCTCGAATCGATCCTCACCGCAGCGAAGGCGATCACGCGCGCCGACGGGGGCACGCTCTACCGGGTGACCGAGGAGCGCACGCTGCGCTTCGAGATCATGCGCACCTCGTCGCTCAAGTTCTATCTCGGCGGCACCACCGGAAACCCGATCCCGTTCTACCCGATCCAGCTGTACAAGGAGGGAAAGCCCAACCACAACATGGTGGCCGCCTATGCCGCGCTCACGGGCAAGACGGTCAACATCGCCGACGCCTATGCGGCCGAAGGGTTCGACTTCACCGGGACGCGGGCCTTCGACAACAAGACCGGCTACCGCTCCAAGTCCTTCCTCACCGTGCCGATGAAGAACCACGAGAACGAGATCATTGGCGTGCTGCAGCTCCTGAATGCGCAGGATCCCGCGACGGGCGAAGTGGTGGCGTTCTCCTCGTCCGACCAGCGCCTGGCGGAGTCGCTCGCCTCGCAAGCGGCGATCGCCCTCACCAACCGCATGCTGATCAACCAGCTCGAGCAGCTGTTCGAGTCGTTTATCAAGCTCATCAACACCGCGATCGACGAGAAGTCCCCGTACACCGGCGGTCATTGCCAGCGCGTGCCGGTGCTCACCATGCTGCTCGCCGAGGCGGTGAACGAGACGCGCGAGGGCCCGCTCGCCGCATTCCAGATGAGCGACAAGGACCGCTACGAGCTGAAGATCGCCGGCCTGCTGCACGACTGCGGCAAGGTGACGACGCCGGTGCACGTGGTCGACAAGGCGACGAAGCTCGAGTCCATCGGCGACCGCATCCATCTCCTCGATACCCGCTTCGAGGTCCTCAAGCGCGACGCCGAGATCGAGTCGCTCAAGGCGGGCGGGGACCAGGAGCGGCTGCAAGAGCGGCTGCGGCAGCTCGACGACGATCGCAAGTTTCTGCACGCCTGCAACATCGGCGGCGAGCGCATGCGCGACGAGGACATCGAGCGCGTGCAGCGCATCGCGCGCTACCGCTGGCGCGACGTCTCCGGGCAAGACGCGAATTTCCTCACCGACGACGAGGCGAAGAACCTCACGATCCGCGCCGGGACGCTCACCGACGAGGAACGCAAGATCATCAACCACCACATCGTGGCGACGATCCGCATGCTGGAGGCGCTCCCCTGGCCGCGCCACCTGGAGAAGGTGCCGGAGTACGCGGGCGGGCATCACGAGCGCATGGACGGCAAAGGCTATCCCAAGGGCCTTACCCGGGAGCAGATGTCGGTGCAGGCGCGCTGCATGGGCATCGCCGACATCTTCGAGGCGCTGACGGCGAAGGACCGGCCGTACAAGAAGGGCAAGACGCTCTCGGAATCGCTCGAGATCCTCGGCCGCATGAGGCTGAACGGGCACGTCGACCCGGACCTGTTCGACGTCTTCGTGCGCCGCAAGGTGTACCGGCGCTACGCCGAGATGTTCCTCGATGCGGAGCAGATCGACTCGGTGGACGAGTCGAGGATCCCCGGCTACGGGGGTTGAGCGCCGAAAACGAGAACTAGTTCACTCCGGCTTGGTACGCAGTTTGCTCGACTAGCGCAGGGATTGCAGGGACCAGGGGAGAGAATGAGAAAAACTTTGCAGCGGGGCTTCACATTGGTCGAGCTGATGATCGTCGTGGCGATCATCGGCATTCTTGCCTCCGTGGCGATTCCTGCGTATCAGGAATACATCACGCGCTCGCAGGTTTCCGAAGCCGTCAGCCTCATCAGCTCCGGCAAGACGCCGTTTGCGGAGTACTACCAGGATAAGGGCGTGTGGCCGGCCAGCACGGCGGCCGTCATGGGGAATACGCAGGGCAAGTACACGTTGTCGATCGACGTGACCGGCACGCCGGTGACGGCCGCACCGGGTTCGATCACCCTGCAGGTGACGATGCGGCCTTCGGGCATCAACACCAACATCACCAGCGGCACCTTGCAGCTCATCACCGCCGACGGCGGCAAGAACTGGTCGTGCACCGGCGCGGGATCGAGTGCTATCCAGGCAAGGTATCTACCGGCCGCATGCCGTTGACGCTGTCGTTGCGGACAGTGACAAATCGTGTCACTCTATGTCCCAAAGCGTCATTCTGCGGTGCACCAATCCCTGCAGATTCAGGCACTTTTTGGCACTTGCACGAGTGGTACGAAGCTTGCTCAATAACGACACGGCGCTTACGCCGCTCACGGAGGGAACAATGAAACAAACGTTGCAACGAGGCTTTACGCTGATCGAGCTGATGATCGTGGTCGCGATTATCGGCATTCTGGCAGCGGTGGCTATTCCGGCCTATCAGGACTACATCGCGCGCTCGCAGGTTTCGGAGGCGGTGAGCTTGATGGGTTCGGGCAAGACGCCGTTTGCCGAGTACTACTCCGACAAAGGGGTCTGGCCGGCGAACACCGCGGCTGTCATGGGTAACACCTCTGGCAAGTACACGCTGTCGATCGACGTGACCGGCACGCCAGTCACTTCGGCCCCGGGGTCGATCACGCTGCAGGCCACGATGCGGCCTTCGGGCATCAACAGCAACATCACCAACGGCACGGTGCAGCTCATTACCGCCGACGGTGGCAAGAACTGGAGTTGCACGGGCGCAGGCACGAGCACCATCCAGGCGAAGTACCTGCCGGGCGCGTGCCGTTAAGCTAAGCAGGGGTTGTCTAAAGGCCCGCTTCGTGCGGGCCTTTTCATTTGGGCATCAGTTCCCGGACATCGTCAGCAGCAACTGCCGCGTGAAGGTCTCGATGAACTCCTCGGGATAGCCCTTTTGCTTGAGCTCGAACTTGAAGCACGTGCCGAACTTGGCTTTCCCGTAGATACCTAACCGATGTTCCCGCTGGTATGCTGCTGCGCGATTACAAGCGTCGTCAATGGCGCCGGCGAGCTTGGCCGTCTTCGGCTCCTGCGACTCCTGCGGTGGAAAACGACCGGCGAAATCGCGCGCCAGGCCGACGGCAAATTCTTCGATTTCGCGCGAGCGTTTCCAGTTGAACATGGCTGATATTCCAACGACCGCCATATTACCAGCCGCAGAGTGCCGATGAGCTGGCTCGCCAAGATCGCGCGCAGGACGCCGCAGCCGGCCGGCGCGCCCGGCCGCGAAACGCTCGACGCGTGGCTGCGGGAGGGCTTCGATCGAGCGGGCGAGGGCGATGCGGCCGAAGCGGAGCGCTTGTACCGCAAGGTCCTCGAGCACGATCCGCGCGACGCGGACGCCCTGTATTTCCTGGGAAGCCTCGCCATGGGGGGCGGGCGGGAAGCGGAGGCGGCCGAGCTTTACCGCAAGGCCATCGACGCGCGCCCCGGCGACGCCGCGTTCTGGTTCGGCCTGGGCACTGCGTGCCACTACCTTAGGCGAATGACCGAATCGGTGGAGGCGTACCGCGCAGGGCTCGCCCTGCAGCCCGAGAACGCCTCCATGCGGAACAACCTGGCCGCCACGCTCTTGGAGATCGGGCGTGGCGACGAGGCGCGCCAAGAGATGGAGAAGCTGAGGAGCTCCGGGTTCGAATCCGGCCAGATGGTCAGCAACCTCGGCAATGTCTATCGCGAGCAGGCAAGAATCGAGGACGCCATCGCGGCGTGCCGCCGCGCGATCGAGCTGTCGCCGAACGACGTTCACGCGTTCACCAACCTTTTGCTCACGCTGAATTACAGCGAGCGCCACGATGCGGCGGCGCTGTTCGCCGAGCACCGGCGCTTCGGAGCGCGTTTCGCCCGGCCGTACGTCGCGCCGCAGCCCGACCGGACCTGGCCGCGGCGCCTGCGCATCGGCTACGTGTCTCCCGATTTCCGCTCCCATGTGGTCGCCTTCTTCATCGAGCCCATCCTGGCGAGCCACGATCGGGATCGCTTCGAGATCTTCTGCTACTACAGTCACCGCTGGGAGGACCAGTTCACCGAGCGCTTGCGGCGGCTCTCGGACCACTGGCGCGAATGCGTGCATCTTTCGGACGCCGAAATGGCCGATCGCATCCGTGCAGACCGGATCGACATTCTCGTCGACCTCGCGGGGCATACCGGCGATCACCGGCTGCTCGTGTTCGCTTCGAAGCCCGCGCCGCTGCAGGCGACGTACCTCGGTTATCCGAACACCACGGGGCTCGACGCCATCGACTATCGCATCTCGGACGCGCGCGCCGATCCCCCCGGCGAGGCGGACCGCCTGAGCGTGGAGCAGCTCCTGCGGCCGTGGTCGACGTACTTCTGCTATCGGCCGCCTCCCGACTGTCCCGATGCCGGAGCACTGCCGGCGAGCAAGGCCGGGCACATCACGTTCGGTTGCTTCAACAACCTGCCCAAGGTGTCTGGCGCTTTTCTGGATGCCGCGGCCCGGGTGCTGGCGGCGGTGCCCGCTTCGCGCTTCAGGTTGAAAAGCAAGACGCTCGACGTTCCGCACGTGGCCGAGAGGATGCGCGAGCGGCTGGTGCGCAATGGAATCGATCCGGCGCGCCTCGACTTGCGCGGCTGGGAGACGACAACCAAGGGCCACCTCGCTTCCTACGACGCCATCGATATCGCGCTCGACAGCTTTCCCTACAACGGGGCGACCACCACGTGCGAGGCGCTCTGGATGGGCGTGCCGGTGGTCACGGTGGCGGGCGACCGGCATGCGGGGCGCATGGGCTCGAGCCTGCTGCACGCGGTGGGGCTCGGCGACCTGGTGGCGCACGACGTCGACGAGTACGTCGACAAGTGCGTGGCGCTCGCGGCTGACCTGCCGCGCCTCGCGGAGCTGCGCAGCGGCTTGCGCGAGCGGATGCGCCGCTCGCCAGCCATGGACGAGAAAGGGTTCACCCGGGCGCTGGAGCGCTCTTACACCGAGGCTTGGGAGCGGACCATCAATCCGCAAGCGCAGCAGGCGAAGCCCGATGACCAGGCGATCGCCCGCCTGCTGCGCGAGGGCGCAAGCCTGCGCGCGGCAGGCAAGACGCTGGAAGCCGGGGAGCTCTACAAGCAGATTCTCAAGGGGACGCCCGACGAGGTGCAGGCCCTGAGCGCCCTATGGGATCTGTCGTATGAGACGGGAAACCAGGGCGCCGCGATCGACTGGCTGAGAAGAGGAATCGCCGCCAACGGCGAGCTTGCCCCGCTCCATTACATGATGGGCTATTCGCTGCTCGCGGAAGCAAACTTCTCGGATGCGGCGGCCGCTTTCCGCGCCGCGCTGGCGCTGGATCCGCGCATGGCCAAGGCGCACAACAACCTCGGTTGCGCGCTCGAGGCGCAGGGCGCGCTTCAGGAGGCGAGCGAATGCTATCGCAGCGCAATGGAGCTCGACCCCAGGCTCGCCGACGCGCTCTACAACCTGGGCAATCTGTACCGCCAGCTGGGCGACACGCAGCAGGCGAGCCGATACATCCGGCAGGCGCTGGAGCTTGACGGCGGACGGGCCGATTGGAAGTGCAACCTCGCCGACCTTCTGTTCGAGCAGTTCCGGCTCGAGGAAGCGCTGCGCTGCTACAGCGAAGCCATCGAGCTCGATTCGAGCCAGGCGCGCGCCTACGCGGGCCGCGGTCTCGCCGCTCTGGCATGGGGGGCGGTGGATGCGGCGGACGCCGATTTGCGAAAGGCGATGGAACTGCAGCCGGACAATGCCGAGCTGCACAGCGGCTGGCTGCTGTCGCTTCACTATCGGCGCGGAAACGAGCCGCAGGCGCTCTTCGAGGAGCACATCGCCTGGGCCAAGCGGCATACGGTGCGCATTGGCCGGCAGGCGGCGCGCGCCGAGCACGAGCGGCGCCCGGACCGGCGCCTCAACATCGGCTACGTCTCGCCGGATTTCGGGCAGCATGCGCTCGCGAACTTCATCGAGGCGGTGCTTTCCCGCCACGATCGCACAAAGTTCCGCATCTTTTGCTACTCCGCCGTCGCGTTTCCGGACGCCGTCACCCAGCGCCTGCAGGCGCTGAGCGACGAATGGCGCGACATCGCCCGCATGAGCGACGAGATCGCCGCCGAGCGCATGCGCGCCGACCGCATCGATATCCTGGTGGATCTTGCCGGGCACACCCGCGGCGGCCGTATGCAGCTGTTCGCGCGCAAGCCCGCGCCGCTGCAGATGACCTGGCTCGGATATCCGAATACCACTGGCCTGGCGGCAATGGATTACCGGCTCACGGACTGGCACGCGAGCCCCGCAGGGGCGGAGCGCTATCACACGGAGCGGCTGGTGCGCATGCCGCACAGCCAATGGTGCTTCCAGCCGCCTTTCGCCGCGCCGGAAATCGGCGCATCGCCCTTTACGGCGAAAGGCGTGATCACCTTCGGGTCGTTTCACAACCTCGCGAAGGTGACGCCGCAGATGCTGGCGCTGTGGAGCCGCGTGCTCGAGCGCGTGCCGGGGTCGAGGCTTGTGATCGTGGCCCGCGGTGCCGGCGAGCGCGCCGGCCATCTGCGCGAGATGTTCCGCCAGGGCGGCGTGGCGCCCCAGCGCATCGATTGCCTCGGCCATGTGCCGCTCGAGGAGTTCTTCCGGCTGCACAACGAGGTCGACATCAATCTCGATTCCTTTCCGTACACCGGCGGCACCACGACGTTCCACTCGCTGTGGATGGGCGTGCCGGTCGTGACCCTGAAGGGCACGACGCCGGTTTCCAGGGGGGGAACGAGCGTGCTGAGCGTGCTTGGACTCGAGGAGCTCATCGGCGAATCCGAAGGCGACTACGTCAATATCGCGGTCGCGCTCGCCGCAGACCGCGACCGGCTCGCGCGCTGGCGCCAAGAGCTTCGCGAGCGCCTGGAGCGTTCGCCATTGATGGATGGCGAGCGCTTTACGCGGGATCTCGAGGCGAAGTACCGGGAAATGTGGGACCGATGGCTGGAAGAGGAGGAGCGCTCGCAGCAGACGCTGCGGCTTCATGTCGGCGGCTGGCAGTTCATGCCGGGCTGGAAGATCCTCAACGTGCAGCCGGGTCCCGGAGTGGATTACGTCGGCGATTGCAGCGACCTCGGCCAGTTCGCCGACGGCTCGGTCGACGAGATCTACGCCTCGCACGTCCTCGAGCACCTCGGCTACCTGGAGAAGCTGCCGCGCGCGCTCGCCGAGTTCCGCCGGGTGCTCAAGCCGGGCGGCGCCGCCCGGATCAGCGTGCCGGACTTCGAGATCCTGTGCCGGATGTTCATTGATCCGCGCTACAGCGCGGAACAGCGGATACACATCATGAGAATGGCCTTCGGCGGGCAGGTGGATGCGGACGACTTCCACCATGTGGGCCTGAGCTTCGAGATCCTGCGCGATTTTCTTCAGAGTGCCGGCTTCTCCAGGGTCGAGCGCGTTGCCGAGTTCGGCTTGTTCGAGGACACGAGCCTGTTCAAATTTGCCGGCGTCCCGATCAGCCTCAACGTCATCGCCTATAAATAATGTTCGTGGCATCGCCCGCGCGGAAAGCCTCGGCGCTTCATGCCCAGGCCGAAAAGCACCGGGAGAAGGGCGACGTGCGCGCCGCGGTTCCGCTGCTCGAGCAGGCGGTGGCGCTCAGGCCGCTGGAGGCCGCCTACTGGCACGAGTTGGGCGCCGCGTACCTCGAGCTCGAGGCGTTCGACCAGGCGGAGCGCTGCTGCCGCAGGACCGTCGAGCTGGATGCGCGCCACGCCAAGGCGCTGGCGAACCTCGGCGCGGTGCTGCAGCGCAAAGGCGCCTACGAGGAAGCCGTGCAGCGTTACCGCGATGCGGTCGCGGCGGACCCGGAGCTCGGCCAGGCCTGGTTCAACCTGGGCACGCTGCTATTGAACCAGGGCAGACACGCAGAGGCGGTGGAGCCCCTTGAGACGGCGGTAGCGCTCGAAGGCGGGCGGGCGGAATGGCATACCGCGCTTGGCTCCGCTTACGACCGCAGCGGGCGGCCGCTGGACGCCGTTGCGAGCCTGCAGAGGGCATTGGAGCTGGATCCCGAGCTTGCGATGGCTCACGAGGGGCTCGCGATCTGCCGGGTGAATATCGGCGAGGTTGAATCCGCGATTCCCTCGTTCCGCAGGGCGCTGGAGCTCAATCCGGCCGGGCACACGGCGTACAGCAACCTGCTGTTCGCGCTGAATTACCGGCTCGGAGAGGAGCCGCAGGTGGTTTTTCGCGAGCATGTGGGCTGGGGCGAGCGCTATGGCGCGGGAGTCGAGCGCAAACGCCATGCCAATGAGGCCGATCCGGCGCGCGTCCTGAGAGTCGGCTACGTCTCGCCCGATTTCCGAAGCCACGCCGTCGCGCATTTCGTGAAGCCGGTGCTCGCGCACCACGACCGCTCGCGCTTCCAGGTGGTCTGCTACTCGGACGTGGAGCTGGAAGATCCGATGACCGAGCAGCTGCGCGCGCTGGCGCAGCTGTGGCGCCGCACCACGTGGCACAAGAACGAGGAATTCGCGCAGCAAATCCTCGACGACCGCATCGACGTCCTGGTCGACCTGGCCGGCCACACGTCGGGGGGCGGCCGCATGCTGCTGTTCGCAGCCAAACCCGCTCCCGTGCAGGTGAGCTGGCTCGGATACCCCAATACCACCGGCCTGGCGGCCATGGACTACCGCTTCACCGACGCGATTGCCGATCCGGAGGGCGAGACCGACCGCTTTCATACCGAGAAGCTCGTGCGCCTGCCGCACGGGTTTCTCTGCTATGGCGCGCCTTCGGAGAGCCCGCCGCTCGGCGAGCTGCCGCAGCTCGAGGCCGGCCATGTCACATTCGGCTGCTTCAACAACCTCTCCAAGCTTACGCCGGCGGTGCTCGCGCTATGGGCGCGACTGCTTGCCCGGGTTCCGGGCGCGCGCCTGGCGTTGAAGTCGTTCGGCCTGGCAGGGGAAAGCGTGCGCCAGGCGCTGCGGGCGCGCTTCCTGGAGCACGGCGTCGGCCCGGAAAGGCTCGAGATCCTCGGCCCGGAGGCGTCGTTTATCGGCCACCTCGCGAGATACGGCGCCGTGGACATCGCGCTCGACACGTTTCCCTACAACGGAACCACAACGACCTGCGAGGCGCTGTGGATGGGCGTGCCCGTCGTTACGCTCGCCGGTAAGACGCACGTCTCACGCGTCGGCTCGAGCATCCTGCAGCGGGTCGGCCTCGGCGAGCTCGTCGCTCAGTCGGCCGAGGAGTACATCGAGACCGCGGCGCGCCTCGCCGGCGATGCTGGACGGCTGCGGGAGCTGCGGGCCGGGATGCGGGCGCGCATGCAAGCTTCGCCGCTTCTCGACGCACCGGGCTTCACCGGCCAGCTGGAAGAGGCCTATCGCACGATGTGGCGCCGGTGGTGCGAAACGCAGCAGCGCCCGGCTAGCCGTCCTCCTGAATGATCAGCTCGCGAAAGAAAGAAGGCACGAACCAGGGTTCATCGTTCTTCGTGTCCCAGTTGACGAGCCATGGGGCGACGAACAGCCTGCCCCCCTGCTCGGTGATTCCCTGGTTGAAAGCGACATGCTCGCAGACCTGCATCGCGATATGGAATTGATCGGGCGGGCTCTTGATCGTCTTGGTTTCCCGTCCGGCATAGCGGCTGGTCAGGGCGTGGGCCATCTTGTAGATGGCAAGTCCTCCAAACGCCGACGCGACCTCGAGGGGAGCCGCGTCGGCGTCAAGCGAAAAAATGCGGGGCGAGTACGCTTTCTTGAACGCTTCGTCGTCCGCACAGGAGTGGATGATCGCGTATTCGAGCACTTCTTCCCACACATCCCTGGGGCATCGGGTCGCGTGCCGCAATCCCCACAAGTCGTAGTAGATGCCCGATTGATTGGCGAACATTCCCGCGTGCCGGGCGTCCGCATCCAGGAACTCGAGGCATTTGCGCACGGCCTCCAGGTCCAGCTCGCGCTCGTTCACGCCGTCCATGTCCATCACGAACAGGTAGTCGAAGTCCCTGAGCGGCGAGCTGCGGATAATCTCCAGGTAGGTGTTCCGGGCGATCGCGAGCCGCACGGTGCGGAAGGGCAGCAGCTCCAGGCCATCCAGGCACACCGGCCGGAACCCGGATCGCGACTCGCCCCAGTCCCGCAGCGCCTGCTTGGTCTCGTCCTTCGAGTCGTTCTCGACAATAAGGAACGCGGCTTCCTCGAACAATCCGGAGAGCCGGTGGACATTGCTCAGCACTGCGCCGAGCGGCTCGGCGCAGTCGCGCGCACAGCCGGCAAAAACGGCTTTCTTCCCTCGCATGCCGCGAGGATAAACCAATGAGAGCGCGCGAGAGAAATGCGCTCGCAGGGGAGATCGACAAGGCGCTGCGCCTCAACGTGCGCGGCGGCGCGCGCCTATGCCTTCCCGCGGTCTTCGATGTGATCACCTCCTACGTCGTGCTCGAACAGGAGGACTGGTTCGAAGATGAAATCCGCTTCGTTCGGCGCTGGCTGCGGCCCGGGATGCGGGCGGTGGACGTCGGGGCCAACTACGGCCTGTACACCGTAGCATTGGCGAGGGCGGTCGGGCGCGAGGGCCGCGTGTGGGCCTTCGAGCCCGCGCCGGACACCGCGCAGTTCCTGGGCGCCACGCTGCAGCTCAACGATTTCGGCCAGGTGATGCTGAGCCGCGCGGCGGTCTCCAGCCGCGAAGGAAGCATCTCGCTATCGCTCGAAATCCACCCGGAAGTAAACCGGGTGACGGGCAGCGCCGCCGCGCCGGGCGACACCATCGAAGTGCCCGCCGTAACGCTCACCCGGCTGGCCGAAGAACAGGACTGGCGGGAGATCGATTTCATCAAGCTCGACGTCGAGGGCCACGAGCCCGAAGCGCTCGCCGGGGCCGCGGGACTGCTGCAGAAGTGCTCGCCGCTCGTGATGTTCGAGGTCAACACCGGCGACCAGGCGGACTTTCGCGCGCTCGCTCCGCTGGCGGAGATGGGGTATGAGTTCTACACGCTGCTGCCGCAGCTGCTGGTGCTGGTGCCCTTCGATCCGCAGGAGCCGGTGGACGACTTCCTGCTGAACGTTTTCGCCTGCAAAAGCGACCGCGCGGCAATGCTCGCGGCGGAGGGTTTTCTCGCACAGACGCGCGTTGCGTCGCAAGCGGTGCCGACGGCCGGCGCATGGACCGCCTACCTCGACGCCGCGCCCTATGCGCGAGAGCTGGCCTCGAGCTGGAGCGGCGCCGCGGGCGGCGCCGAAGCAAAAACGTACCGCCGGGGATTGGCGGCTTTCGCCGAGTCGCAAGCCTCCCGGCTGAGCGCCGGGGAGCGCTGCGCCTGGCTGCGCCATGCCATGGATTGCGTCGAGGAGGCGGCCGCATCGAGCGATCGCCTTGCCTGGAAAATCTCGTATGCGCGGCTCGCCTGGGAAATGGGATGGCGCGGCAGCGCGGTCGGCGCGCTGCTCGAGGTCGCACAGCGGCTGGAGCGCGAAGCTCCGGAGATGCTTGCCGAGCCGTTTCTCGCCCCCTCGCCGCGCTACGAGAATCTCGCCACGCGAGGGCAGGCGAGCGCATGGCTGCGCTGTGCGGTGGCCGAGCAATTCGAGAAGCTGCGCGCGCGCTCTTCCATACTGGCAAGCGACTCGCTTTCGCTCATTGAGCCGATCCTGGAGCTGCCGTTCTGCTCGCCCGAAATGGAGCGCAGACGCCAGCTGGTTCGCATCCTGAACGGCATGCAGGCCGGACCGCAGCCCGCGCCGCGGCTGCGCACGCGTTCGGAAGAGAACCTGAATCCCGAATTCTGGTGCGGGGAGGCGAGCTGAGATGCGAGCCGCGTTGCCAGCCCTCCTCGCCGGCCTCGTCACCGCTTCGTTTGCCGGGGTGGTGGTGGCGTTCGTATGGCAGCCGGGGCTGGCGTCCTTCGCGGACGATAGCGTCAGCTACTTGGTCATGGCGCAGGTTTTCTCTCCCTGGCAAGCCGCGTCGCCGCCCATCGCCGAGGCCTTCGCGCGCGAAGCGTTCTATCCGCCGCTCTACCCGCTGCTGCTTGCGCTGCTCGGCGCCGCGCACGACATCGCGCAGGCGCAGGTCGTGACCGCGCTGCTGCTGGCCGCCTGCCTGCCGCTGGTCTACCTGCTCGGCACGCGCTGGCTCGGCGACAAGTGGGCGGCCGCGGGCGCGACCGCGGTGACGGCGCTGCTGCCGTCGCTGTGGATCCATGTGAAGGGAACGCTGAGCGAGCCGCTGTTCGCCCTCGTTCTGCTCGCAACGCTCTACCTGGCCGAGGTGGAGCACGACGGGCAAAGACGCCGTTGGCCGGTTGCGGCTGCGATGGCCGCGCTCGTGCTCACGCGCACCGTCGGGGTCATCGTCGTCGCAGCCTATGCCGCCTGCGCCTTGCTGCGCCGGGACCGCCCGGTCGCGCGCGCGCTGCTGCCGGTGCTCGCCGCCGCGGTGGCCTACGGCGCCTGGGTGCTCGTGCGACCCGCCCAGACGAGCGACGTCAACGTGAGTATCGCCCTCGAATACTTGCGCACATTGTCCTTCGAAGGATTTGCCGGCATTCTCGCGCGCCAGGCCAACTCCATCGCCGAAGCCTGGACCGGCGCACTGCTGCTTTTCTGGGTCGAGGACCGGCCGCTGCGCGTGGTCCTTGCCGGCGCGGTCGGCGTGCTCGCGCTTACCGGCATGGCGCTTCGCTTCATGGCGCGCAAGCCCGACGCATGGATGAGCGCGGCGTATCTCGCGACCTTCCTCGTCTGGCCGTTCCAGGACCAGATGACGCGTTTCCTTTTCCCGGCGCTGCCGGTGCTCGTGCTCTACGCGTTCTGGGTCCCCGCGGCCGGGCTGCGCCGGCTGCGGCGGCCGGTCGCCCCCGCGCACGCGCTGGTCGCAATCCTGATTGCGAGCCTCGCCGCGCCCGGGCTCGCGTTCATTCACCAGCGCGCGCAAGCCGAGGGGCCGTACGTCGAAATGACCGACTGGTACCGGCGTCCGGACCTCGACGACGCGCGTCGCCGCGCCGCGGTGCACCTCGACCTTCTGGCCGACATGCAAGCGATCCGCGCCCTCACGATGCCGGAGGACCGCGTCATGTGGGTCGCGCCCTCCTACATCGCCCTGCTTGCGGACCGCCGCGGCGTAGCCGCGCCGCCGGCCGAGCTCGCCCCAGCGGCCTACCGCGTAGCGGTGGAGGAGGCGGCGCCCGACTTTGTGTTTCTCAGCATCTATCACCCGCGAGACACGATTCGCGACGCGGCGTGGCAGGCCGGCATGCGGGCGCTCCGCGGCTACGGCGCCGTCGTTCACGCGCGTACGCGGCCAGACGGCAGCGTCAGCTCGGTGCTTCTCAGGCTGCGCCCGAGGGAGGCGGCGCTATGGCGCGCGGCGCGCTGAGCGCGAAAGCCCTGTTCAGCGTCGCGGGCGAGGGCTCGCGCTACCTTGCGGCGAGCGCGCTCGCGCTGGGGGTCGATTTCACCGCGTATGTCGCGCTCATCCGGCTCGCCGACGTGGCGTATCTCGTGGCCGCGCCGATCGGCTTCGCGCTCGGGCTTGCCGCCATCTACGCGCTGAGCGTGCGCTGGGTGTTCGCGCACCGGCGCCTTACGGACGCGCGCGTCGAATTCGTCATTTTCGCCTCGATCGGCATCGCCGGGATGGCGCTTAACCAGGTGGTCATCTACGCGGGGGTCGAGCAGCTCGCGCTTTCCTACGAAATGGCGAAGATCGTCTCGGCGGCCGTGGTGTTCTGCTTCAATTTCGGCCTGCGCAAGCTGCTTCTTTTCACCCGGGGCTAGCGCAATGCGCGCGCATGTACTCATCATCGGCGCAGGCCCGGCCGGCCTCACCGCGGCATACGAGCTCGCGTGCGCCGGCGTGACGGACATCATCGTGCTGGAGGCGACAGGCCAGGTCGGAGGCCTGTCCCGGTCGGTGAACTACAAGGGCAACCGCATCGATATCGGCGGCCATCGTTTCTTCTCGAAGTCGGACTGGGTGATGCAGTGGTGGCTGCGCATGCTTCCCCTGGCGGCATCGAGCGATACGGCGAACGCCGAGCTCGAGATAGCCTATCAGGGCATGCGCCGCCGGCTCGGCGAGTCGCCCGCAGCGCGCGAGTCGGACGAGCGCGTCATGCTGCTGCGCCGGCGCCTTTCGCGCATCTACTTCGGGGGCAAGTTTTTCGACTACCCGCTGAAGGCCAATGTCGAGACGGCGCTCAAGCTCGGACTGCTCCGCTGCCTTGCGCTCGGGGCGAGCTATGCATGGGCGAAGCTCTTCCCGCGCCGCCCGGAGCGCACGCTGGAGGACTTCTTCATCAACCGCTTCGGTCGCCGCCTGTACGGCCAGTTCTTCAAGGACTACACCGAGAAGGTGTGGGGCTTGCCGTGCAGCGCGATCAGCGCCGAATGGGGCGCGCAGCGCGTGAAGAGCCTGTCGATCGGCAAGGCGCTGCGCCACGCTCTCCTCAAGCCGTTTCGCCGCGGAAGCGTGGGCGGATCCCAGGAGACGTCGCTGATCGAGCGCTTCCTGTACCCGAAGTACGGCCCCGGCCTGATGTGGGAAGTCACTACGGAGCGGCTGCGCGAGCGCGGCGTGCAGATCCTCTTCGACGCGCCGGTGAAGCACATCGAGCACGCGGACGGGCGCATCCGCGCGGTGCGCGCGGCGCGGCCGGACGGCACCGAGCAGCGCTTCGAGGCGGAGCATTTCGTCTCCACCATGCCGGTGCGCGACCTGGTGCTCGGGCTTGCGCCGGCAGCGCCGGCGCGCGAGCGGGAGCTCGCTTCCGGCCTCGAGTATCGCGACTTCGTCACCGTGGGGCTGCTGTACCTGCGGCTGATCAAGCCGGTGCCGGATAACTGGATCTACATCCAGGAACCCGGCGTCCAGGTCGGCCGGCTGCAGATATTCAACAACTGGAGCCCTTACCTGGTGCGCGACGCGGAGACGGTTTGGGTCGGGCTGGAATACTTCTGCCGCGAGGGCGACGCGCTATGGAGCCTGCCGGACGAGGAGATGAAGCGGCTCGCGCTCGCCGAAATGAGCAAGCTGCGGCTCGCCGACCCGGCCGATCACCTGGACGGCATCGTCATTCGCATGCCCAAGGCCTATCCGGGCTATTTCGGCAGCTATGCCTTTTTCGATGAGCTGCGCCGCTATCTGGACGAATTTCCCAACTTGTTCCTGGTGGGGCGCAACGGCATGCACCGCTACAACAACCAGGACCACTCGATGCTTTCCGCCAGGCGGGCGGTCGAGGCCATCCTCGCCGGGAGCAGCGACAAGTCGGCGATCTGGAGCGTTAACATCGACGACGAATACCACGAGGAAGCGTCCAACGCCTAGCCGATTACTTGGGCGTTGTGCCCCACACGGTGCCACGCCTGTCGGACGACAGCATCTCGTAGTGCGGAAAGCGGGCCGTCATCATCGCCGAGTCTCGCTGCGCTCCTTGCGACAGCAGCATGATCACGCCGGCGCGCAGGAACGGGTCGTTCTGAACCAGGTCCCAGTTGTAGTAGCCGCCTGTCGGGTCGATGATCACGACGCGCGGCTTTCCTCTGGTCGCTACCGGAACCTGCGACAGGTGGCGACCGACGAAGCGTTCGACTTGTAAGGCTTGGAAAGTGGTCAGCGCCGCCAGGCTGAGCGCCGCAGAAGCGGCGAGATAGCCGGCCAGGCTGGCGGACTGCCGGAGGGCCGCGGTGGCGAAAAGCGGGAGCGCCAGCCAGGCCGAATGAAAGTAGCGAAAGCCCCAGCCGTGGCCCTGGTCGAAGCTCACCAGGAAATAGCCGAAATAGGTGAGTAGCGCGGAGCAGGCGAGAACGAGCCACGGCCCGCGCTCGCCGCGCAATTGCCACGCACCGAGGACGGCGGCCACGAGCAATCCGGGCACCGCCCAGACCCAGAGCTTCCCAAGATCGAAGAGGTGCGCCGCCATGCCGCTCGACGAGGTCCAGGCGAAAATTCCGCTGAGCCGCCGCGCGATCAGGCCGCCCGTGCCGACCGCGGTGGGGGCCAAACCATCGAGGAATAGCGCCCAGCCCCAACCGAGCGCCATGGAAAGCGGCAGATAGCCGGCCGCCAGGGCGCCAATCAGCCGCCACCGATCAGGCTGGAAGGCGAGCCAGGCAATCCACGGCAGCGCGAAGAGCAGGTGTGGCACGGGATTGTGGAGAACGAGCGCCAGCGACCCGACTGCGCCCGCCGCCAGGCAGCGCAGCGGGGTAGCCCGGAGGAGAAGAAGCATGAACACCGCGTTCGCGAGCAGGTGAGCCGGCATCGCGTAGTACGAAGCGGCGTTCAGCGTCACGGCCGGCGAGGCAAGCGTCAGCAAGGCGGCATGGCCAGCCCAGAGCCGGTCGCCGAAGAGCTCCAGCGCAAGGCGGTGCATGACAAGCACCGTCGCGGCGCCGATCAGCGGATTCAGCAGCCAAGGCGCGCCAATCGCCGTGAACGGAGTCAGCAGAAGCGAGAACCCCGGCCAGTAGACCGAGGCCACTTCGCCGGTTGCGTAAGAGGGCCTGAGAAAGCGCTCCTGGAAAAAAGCGGGCACCAGCCAGTCGATGAGGTCGGGCGGGAATTGTCCGGTCAAGCGGCCTGCTGCAAACACCTCGCTCTGGAAGAGCACCGTGTGCTCGTCGAGCGAAAGGGCATGCAGGTGGAATACAGCATGCGTGGCGGCGGCGAGCAGCGCGGCGGTGACGATCGCCAGCGGCCAGACATGCCGACCGCACCATGCGGCAAAAGCCGCTCCCAGCGCCCGGGCGGGGGCAAGAAAGGCGACGGCCAGAATGCCGACGAACACCGGGATTGCGTAGTAGTCCTGGAAGAGGATCAGGTGGCGGAAGATCGGGACATCGAACGGGCTGCGGATTCCCGCTCTTTGCTGCGCGAGTGCGAGCGCGATCGCGGCCGTAACGGCGAGGCTCAAACCGCCCACCTGCCACGTCCGGCGGCATAGCGGTGATCTATTCACCCCGTGCGCTCGCGCCACGCAGCGTAGGCTCCGGCTACGAAGGCCGTGAATTCCCCGCGGAAGCGCTCCGCGGAAAAGCGCTCGGCTCTTCTGCGGCAGGCTTCGGGCGATATGCACTGGCCGCTCGCTTCGAAGCTTCTCACCGCAGCGGCAACGGCGGCTGCCGACTGCTCCTCGAAAAAAACGCCGGTCGGCTCGGCTGCATCGAGGCCCGTAACGGTCTCCGCCGTGCCGCCGCGGCGCAGCGCGATGACCGGCGTCCCGCAGGCGAGCGCTTCAACCGGCGCGATGCCGAAATCCTCGACGGAGGCGAACAGGAAGGCGCGCGCCCGCTGGACGCGCTCTCGCACCGCTTCGGGAGGCAGCCGGCCGGGGAGCTCGACATTGGGCGGGGCGAGAGCCTTGAGATGCCGGTATTCCGGACCGTCGCCGATGACGATCAGGCGCCGCTGCGGGAGCTCGGCGAACGCCTGCACCAGCACGTCGACGCGCTTGTAGGCCATGAGGCGCGACACGGTGACGTAGTAGTCGTCGCGTTGCGCGCCGGGACGGAAAAGTTCGGTATCCACCGGCGGATAGATGACCTCCGCCTCCCGCCGGTAGGCCTTCAGGATGCGTCGCGCGACGAAACGCGAGTCGGCGATGAAATAATCCACGCCGGCCGCGGAGCGGTGGTCCCAGATGCGCAACCGGTGCAGCAGCCAGCGCAGCATTACGCCGCTCAAGCCGCGCGCCATGCGTTCGCCACGAAGATAGGCGAACTGCTGGTCCCAGGCATAGCGCATGGGCGAGTAGACATAGCTTATGTGCAAGGCATCGGGAGACACGATCACGCCCTTGGCCACCGCGTGGCTGCTGGAGATCACGAGGTCGTAGCCGGTGACGTCGAGCTGCTCGATGGCGAGCGGCATCAGCGCGAGGTAATGCCCAAGGTGCGTCGCGACACCGGGCATTCGCTGCAGAAAGGTCGTGGTCGCCCGGCGCTCGCCGAGCGCAGCGCGGTCGGCCGGAGGCATGTGGTCGATCAGCGCGAAAAGATCGGCGGACGGAAAGCAGCGCAAGATCTCCGCGAGCACGCGCTCCGCTCCGGCGTAGTCGACGAGCCAGTCGTGCACTACCGCTATTCGCGCGTTGATCTTATCGGTCATGCGAAGCCCGGACGTAAGCTATATACTCGCGCAGCCCCCTGCCACACGGGTCGCGCAATGTTACTGAAATCGGCGCCAGCCGGTTTCCGGGGCGCAATGAAAAAAGGTCTTAAAGAAGGGGTGTGCGCGCAAAGATCTACCTAAATGCCAGGTTCGCCGGTCAGAAAGTCACCGGCGTCGGCCGTTTTGCCGAGGAAATTTCGGCTCGCCTTCTCCCGCTCATTGCACGCGATGTGCGGTTCGAGGCCCTGGTGATGGCGCCGGGTAGTCCGCTATCCCTGCAAGCCTCGGTGCTATGGGAGCAGTTCGTATTACCGTTCCGGTCGAGAGGCGGCTTTCTGGTGAATCTCGCAAACACCGGGCCGCTCGCACTGAGACGCCAGCTTGTCGTGGTCTGCGATGCATCCGTGTTCGCGGTGCCGGAGAACTACTCGGTGCTGTTTCGCGCCTGGTACCACGTCGCGTTGAACGTCCTTCTGCGCCGTGCCGAGCGGATCGTCACCATTTCGCAATTCTCGAGAGCCGAGCTGGCGCGGCATTGCGGCGTGCCCGAGAGCCGCATCGACGTGATTCCCTGCGGTTGCGACCACGTCGATACTGTCACGGCGGACGACTCGTTTCCGGCGCGCGCCGGCCTGGCGCGCGGCCGCTACGTGCTCGCCGTGGGCACGCCGAGCGGCGCGAAGAACCTTGCCGTGCTGGGCGAGGCAATGGCACGGCTGCGAGATAACGGGCTGCAGCTCGCCCTGGCCGGCAATCTCGAGCCGAGCGTGTTCCGCAAGCCGGGCAGCGAGCTGCCGGCGGTGGCCCGGGCACTGGGCTACGTCAGCGACCCCGAGCTGAAGGCGTTGTACGAGCAGGCGCTTTGCCTCGTCTTTCCGTCGCGCTATGAAGGCTTCGGCTTACCGCCCCTCGAAGCCATGCGATGCGGTTGCCCCGTGGTCGCTTCCGACGCCGCCTCGCTGCCGGAGGTCTGCGGCGACGCGGCGCTCTTCGCCGGACCGGATGATAGCGAGCGGATCGCTCGTCATATCGGCGATCTCGCAGGCTCGGAAGCGTTGCGCGAGGGCCTGCGTGCCCGGGGTCGGGCGTGCGCGGAGCGCTACACCTGGGGCGCCGCCGCGGGACGCTTGTTCGAGATCATCGCCGCAACCGCGGCCCCGGCCTCGTGAGCCCGGCCGTCCGCCTGCTCGCCTGGTGCGCCGCAGGTACTGCGCTCGTCCACGTCGTACTTTGGCGATCGGCCAATGTCGACGGCCTGAGCCTCATCTTTTCATACCTGCTCAAGGTATACGACGTCCACGGCAATTTGCTCCTTGTGGCCGTCGTGGCATGCGCCTTCCTGCTGCGGCGCCGCTCGGAGGCGCTTTGGCTCGTGCATTTCGCCGCCGAACGCCCGTGGACGATCGCAGCGCTCATCTTCCCGCTGCTTTGCCTTGCTTCCCTCCGCGTGTACCACGCTTACCCGGTCTCCATGGACGAGTATGCGGCGCTATTCCAGGCTGAAGCCTTTGCCGCCGGCAAGATCAGCGGTGCTTTTCCGCCCGAGCTGCTCGATCGCCTGATTCCTCGCATTCACCAGAACGTTTTCCTCACCGTCTCGCGCTCGACTGGGGACGTGGTTGGCACATATTGGCCCGGCTTCGCGTTGCTCCTCGCGCCGTTCGCATGGCTCCATGTTCCGTGGGTGGCGAACCCATTGATCGGGGCGTTGACGCTTCCCGCGATCCACCGCCTGACGCTGCGGATGACGGCGTCGCGCGAGGCCGCCGGCTGGGCGGTTCTGCTGACTGCCGCCTCGCCGGCATTCATCGTCACATCGATCTCCTATTACTCGATGGCAGCGCATCTGCTGTGCAATCTCCTCTATGCGCTGCTGCTGCTCTCCCCAAGCGTTCCGCGCGCGCTCGCTGCCGGTCTGCTCGGATCGCTCGCCCTGACCCTTCACCAGCCGGTGCCACACCTGCTGTTCGGGTCGGCGTTCGTCATCTGGCTGCTCTTCCGTCCACGCTCCGCCGCGATACTGGCAGCACTTTTTGTCGGGTATATGCCGGCCTTGGCGATCGGGATCGGCTGGCAAGGCTATCTCATCGACCTTATGCGCTCAGCGCAGCCGGCAGCGCCAGCGCCCGAGCCATCCGCGCTGCTCGATGCGATCCGCGGACGATTGTCCGCGCTGGTGCTGCCGCAGCGCGTGGCGATCGAGGCGCGCATCGCCGGTCTCTCCAAAGATTGGACATGGGGCGCGCCCGGCCTGCTGGTGCTCGCGCTATACGGCCATTTCGCCGCCCGCGCGGCCGCGGGCGTGAAAGTGCTTGTCGCCGCGCTCGCGCTCACTTTTTTTGCTTACTTCTTTTTTCCATTCGACCAGGGGCATGGCTGGGGTAACCGCTACCTCTACCCAGCTTGGTTCGCGCTGCCTGTACTTGCCGCCATTGCCCTCGCTACAACGTCGGGAAAGCAAGGTGACGAACTTCGTGGGATGGCCGCTTGGGCGATCACCTTCTCGCTGCTCTTCGTCGATGGATTCCGGCTGCTGCAGGTGGAGAGCTTTATCAGCCGCCAGTTGAGCCAGATCCCACCGCTTGCCCGCGCCGCCGAGGCTGGGCAGCGCGAGCTGATCTTCATCAATCCGACAGCCGGCTTCTACACGCATGACATGGTGCAAAATGACCCGTTACTGCGCGGAGGTCGCGTTACCATGGTGTTTGACCGGCACGAGAACGTCGCCGCATTGATGGCGACTCGCTTTCCGGGCTACCGCAAGACCGAGGAAGGAAGCTGGGGGGAACGATGGACTGCCGCGCGAGATGAGCGCTGACCTCGAACAGATACGGGCGGCGGCCAACGGCCTGGACAAGCAAGGACGGCCGCTTGCCATTGCCGTTGCCATCCCGTGCTTCAACGAGGCCATCACCGTCTCGAAGGTGATCGAGGATTTTCGCCGCACGCTGCCCGAGGCGACGATCCATGTCTTCGACAACAACAGTAGCGACGGCACGGGAGACATCGCGGCGCGGGCGGGCGCCGTGGTGCATTTTGTGCCCGGACCCGGGAAAGGCGAGGTGGTGCGTGCGATTTTCCGGGACATCGAAGCCGGCGTCGTAATCATGGTCGACGGAGACGACACCTACCCTGCGAGCGCAGTCCATCAGCTCATCGCGCCGGTCGCCAGCGGCAAGGCCGAGATGGCCGTAGGCACGCGCCTCGCGGAGCGCGCGCCGGCAAGCTTTCGGCCCTTGCATGTGTTCGGCAACCGGCTCGTCCTGCGTTGCATCAACACGCTGTTCGGGACGCGTTTGTCCGACGTGCTGTCCGGATATCGCGCATTCAGCCGCCGTTTCGCGAAGACCATGCCGGTTCTCAGCCGGGGCTTCGAGATCGAGACCGAAATCACCCTGCACGCGCTCGAGCACCGGCAGCATATCGTGGAAGTGCCGCTGCCCTATCGTGCGCGGCCGGAGGGAAGCTCCTCGAAATTGAGCACGCTGCACGATGGCCAGCGCGTATTGACGACGCTCTTTCGCCTGTACAAGGACTATCGGCCGATGATGTTCTTTGGGCTTCCGGGCGCAGCGCTGCTGGCGGCCGGGATTCTCGCCGGGTCGCTGGTGATCGGCGAGTTCGTGGACACCGGCAGGGTCGCGGGCATCGCGCGATCCGTGTTCGCAGTGTCGTGCGTTCTGGTGGGCATGGTGTCGGTAGCCACCGGCTTCATACTCGACACGGTGAACCGCCGGGCACGGGAGCTGTACGTGCTTCTCGCCGACCACGTGGTCGACCCCCGCCGGGGGCAGGAGCGCGGCTAGCCCGATGGGCGGCCGATTTGCCCGCAATGTCGGCTGGAACGTTTTCGGCAACCTGGGCGGCAGATTGTTCGGCCCGGTGTTGCAGGTTCTCATCGCACGCCTGCTGCTACCCGATGACTATGGAGCCTTCGCCATCGGGCTCGCCTGGATCGGCGCCCTGGAGGTATGCAAGGACTGGGGGTTGACGCAGGCGATCCTCGTGCGCGGCGGCAAGCCGGAGATCGGCATCCAGTTCACCGTGCAGCTCGCTACTGCGGTCGTGTTCTGCCTGACTACCTTGGCGCTCGCGCCGGTGGCCGCGGGTTCGTTCGGGCTGCCGGAACTGGCGGTCGTGCTGCCGCTGATGAGCCTCATCGCGCTGATCGACGCGGTCACGGACCCCGTCGTGACCGACTGCCTGATGGCGCAGCGCTATCGAGCGCTGGGCATTCGGCAAATGATCATCCCGCTCGCAAGCGGCCTGGTGGGGCTGGTGCTCGCCTATCAGGGCTACCGCGTGTACGCGTTGGTCGCCGGCTTGCTGGTCGGGCAGGCGGCGGGCGCGCTATGCGTGCTCGCGACTGGTTACATCGCGCTCAGGCCCGCTTTCGACTGGGGCAGGGCGCGGCATTTGGTGGCGTTCTCGAAGCACATCGTGCTGCAGCGCCTGTTCGGCTTCCTGGTCGGACACGCAGACTCGTTGATCGTCGGTAAAGCGCTGGGGCCGCAGGCGCTGGGACTGTACCGCATGGGCAACCTGCTCGCCTTCCTCGTTCCTTCGGCGTCCGTGCCGCACGTTCAGCAGGTCACGTTTACCGAATTGCTGCAAGATCGCGGCGCCGATAATGTACGTCGGCGCTACAACGCTTTTACCAACCTCGCCGGGCTGGCATTGCTGGTTTATAGCGTCGCCCTGTACGTGGCGGCTCCTGTCGCGATTCCGGCGCTCCTAGGCGAACAATGGCGCGACGCGGTTCCGCTGATGCAGGTCTTCGCCGCGGTGGTCATAACGGGCTTCGTCACCCCGATGAACATTGATCTCGCGAAGATCCTTGGTTTCATCGGCGTTTATACCTATTTCGGTGCCGCGCGCGCCGCGGCTACAGTGCTTGCCATAGCGTGGGCAGCACAGTACAGCGTTGTGCATGCCGTGATTGCATGGGTCGTCGTGGGGTTCATCTCTAATCTGGCCAACGAGGTCATCTTTTACACGAGGCAGGATGTGGTTCGTCTGACCGGCAGCAAGGTCGCGCTCACGGCAGCAAGCTGGGCTTGGGCGGCAGTTGTAATCGTCTGGGCGATTCCATGAGAGGCACCAGGCGAGCCCAAAGTGCATTGGGGACGTTCGTTAACCAAGCCCTGGGCGTGTTGGGATTGAAGCTTTCGCGCACGGCGGCAGCGAACGCCGCGGGACTGTACAGCACGCTATTCAACAACGGTCGCGTAACGGAGCTGGACGGGCTGGTCGCTTGCGCGCGGGGCATTCCCGGCATGCTGAGCGAGGAGTCCGGCAAGTTCCTGTTCGCCTTGTGCCACATGCAGCAGCTTGAGGGCGACGTAGTGGAGATCGGTTCCTGGCAGGGATATTCCACCTCCTACCTCGCGCGAGCCGTGGCCGAGTCGGGTCGCGGGCGCATGTATGCCATCGATCATTTTGGCGGGAACGTCGGCAAGCAAGCGCTGTACAGGGTCAAGGAACCAGACCTCAGCGACCTGGAGCGCAACTTCCGGAATAACATGTCCCGGCTGGGGCTGGACTCGGTCGTGCGCCTGCTGCCGGTGTCGAGCGAAGAGGCCGCCGCCCAATTGCGTAGAGAGTCAGCGCGCATACGGTTCCTGTTCATCGACGGCGATCACTCGAGGCAGGGCGTGCAACGCGACGTCGACCTGTTCTTTCCCTTGCTGAGAACAGGTGCCATCGTCGTGTTCGACGACTGCTCTCCAAGTGCCCCGGGAGTCATCGAGGTGATCGATGAGCTGCTCGACCGTAATGTCTTCGATCGGGCGTTTGCCTATCCCAATTCTTTTGTAGCCACCGTCGGTCGGGAGCTCGGGTGAGCGGCGGTCCCCAGGAGACCAGCGCGCTGGTCGCGGGCCCAGAGGCCGAATGGCTGCCGCGTCATACGGTCGCCGCGGCGCTCAATCCGCATCTCCTCGGCATCCTGAAGATCGAGGCGCGGCACCAGGCGATGCGGCTGCCCGCGACGCGGCTGCTCGCGCCCGAGCGCCTCGACGTGATGGCGAAATACATCTACGCCAGCCAATGGAGAGCGGGCGGCCGGGCAGCCTGGGGCCGGCGCGTCTACGCCGAGCACCTGCGCGTCTGGAACGCCTTTGACGAAGGCGACGCTTCCGGCAAGCGCTCGCTGGAGGATTTCCGCGAATCGTTCGACCGGCTCCTGCAGAGCTTCGCCGAAGGGGGATTCGACGAGCGTTGCGGGCTCATTCCCGTCGGCTCGGACGACGTCATTATCGACGGCTCGCACCGGCTGGCGGCAGCGCTCGCGTTCGATTCGCCCGTGAAAGCCGTGTGCTTCGACACGCAGCCGGCGGAATACGGCCATGAATTCTTCATGGGCAGAGGTCTGGATGCAGACGTGCTGGACGACATGGCGCTGCAATACTGCCGGCTGGATGGCAGGGTACGCGTAGCGGTGCTGTTTCCCGTGGCTCATGGAAGGCACGAGGAAGTGCTCTCGATCCTCCGCGGCTGCGGGCCGTGCGTGGCCCAAAAGCCGGTAACCGTAACGCGCCAGGGAAGAGCGAATCTCATCCGGCGCCTTTACCGCGGCGAGCCCTGGCTGGGCAGCAGCGTGCGGCCGACGCCCGGGCTGCTCTACCACGTGACCAGCCGCTTTCTCGAGGGCGAGCCCGTGCGCTTCGTGTTTTTCGTCAGCCGCGACGGCGAGGCGACCAAGCAGGCAAAGGCGCGCATCCGCGCGCTCTACGGCCTGGGAAACGATTCGGTTCACATCAACGACACGCACCAGCAGACCGTGTCCATCGCGGAATCGGTTCTCAACGCGAACGGCATCCATTACCTGAACAATGCCAGGCCGGCCGCGTTCGGCAATTTCACGCGCCTTTTCGAGGCGCTCAAGCGCTGGCTCGGGCAGGAGTCGCTCGAGCGCTCGAGGATCTGCGTCGACGGCAGCGCGGTGCTCGCGGCCTACGGCCTGCGGGACGCGAACGACCTCGATTACCTCTACGCCGGAGCGCCCGAGCCGCATGCGCCCGAGGCGCTCATCTCCTGCCACAACGCCGAGCTCGTGCACTACGGTGCCGCGCTCGACGACCTGGTGCTCGATCCGCGCAATCACTTCTACGTCGACGGCGTAAAGTTCCTCTCGCTGAGCCGGATCCGCGAGATGAAGGCGAAGCGGGCGGAGCCCAAGGACGCTGCCGACGTCTTCAGGATCGACGCTCTGGCGGGAAGGGTAGGGTTCCGCGGCCAGGCGCTGAGCTGGTATTACACCCTGCCGGAGTGGCTCCACAGCCTGCGCTTCCGGGCGCTGGAAGCGGTGGCGCGGAAAATCCCCGAGCCGCTGCGCCCGCTGGCGCGGGCGGTCTACGGGCTTCCCGCGTCGCTGCGCGAGCTGGCTGGCCCGCGAAACCGGACGACGATCTATCGCGGCTTCGAGCTTCACTACAGCCGCGGCACATCCTTGATCGCGACCGTGCGGGGCGGTCGCGTCTACGAGCCCGAGGTATCGCGCGAGCTGGCGCGCGCGCTCCGGCTGCGCGAATCGCCGCTGCTCCTGGATGTCGGCGCGAACATCGGGCTCGTCTGTTTGAACGTGCTGGTGGACGTCCCCGACGCGAAGGTGGTCGCTTTCGAACCGGGCGCACACCAGGCGGAGCTGCTGCAGCGGACGATCAACGCCAACCGATTGGCCGATCGCGTCACCCTGGTTCGCGGTGCGCTGAGCAATCGCACCGGAACTGCGACGTTCGCCGTACACCGAAGCCGGCACGCTTCGGGCGACGGATTCCTCGACACTCGCCGCGCAGGGCACACGACTGCCACTGAGGTCGAGATTTCGACGCTCGACGCGTGGTGGCGCGCGAGCGGGCAGCCGCATGTAGCCGCGATCAAGATCGACACTGAGGGCGCCGAGCTCTGGGTGCTCGAAGGGGGCGAAGCGCTGCTCGAAGCTTGCCGCCCGGCAGTGGTGTTCGAGCTGCATCCGCACAACCTGCGCGTCTATCCGTACAAGGCGAGGGATGTCGTTCGCTTCTTTATCGGGCGCGGCTATGGAGTGACGACGATCCAGGGAGAGCCGGTCACCGAGGACAATGTGGATCGCTGCCTCGCATCGGCCAACGACTACGTGGCAGCCTATCGGCATGAATGAGACGAGCGGCATTGCGGTCGTCATCAACACGCTCAACGAAGAAGCGAACATCGGCGAATGCATCGACAGCGTTCGCGGGCTCGCGCAAGAGATCGTCGTGTGCGACATGCATAGCGACGACCGCACGGTGGAGATCGCGCGGCAAAAGGGCGCGCGCATCGTGCTCCACGCGCGCACCGGGTTCGTCGAGCCGGCCAGGCGGTTCGCGATCGCCCAGGCCCGATGCCAATGGGTGCTGGTTCTCGACGCGGACGAGCGCATGACGCCGGCATTGGCGGCGCGACTGAAGAAAGCGGTCGAGGAAGAAGCGCACGACGTCGTGTCGTTCTGGAGCCTCTACTGGTATTTCGGCGGATGGGTGCGTCACGGCGGTTTCTTCAGCGGCCACTGGCGGCGCCTGTTCCGCAAGGAGGTGTATCTGGCGACATACGCAGAGACAGACGAAAGAGTGCATCAAAACTTCGACGCCCTGAAGCAGGCAAAAAGGATCCTGCAGCTTCCGCAGGACTACTACATCGAGCACTACGCGTATGCCACGTTGGAGAAATACCTTTCTAAGACCCTGGGCACGTACGCGCGGATCGAGGGCGAGCAGTACGTACGCGAGGGCAGGCGGTTTTCCCTGGTGAGGATGATCGGCGAGCCGCTGATGGAGGTTCCCGTGCGGTTCCTGTGGCTCAAGGGCTATCGCGATGGCATGCGCGGATTTGTCCTGGCGTGCTTGTTCGCGGGTTACCGGTTCTGCGTCTGGGCGAACGTGTGGTACCTGCAGAATCGCAAGAGCGGGTAGCGGGATGTTCAAGCGGGCAGTAAAGCAAGCGTTTAGGGCGGTGGGCGTGGAGGTCGCGCGATACAGGCCCTCGGCGGCCGATCTTCTCGAGCGCATGCTGAAGCTGTATCGCGTCAATGCCGTATTCGACATCGGCGCCAACACCGGGCAATCGGGCGAGTATTTCCGCTTCATCGGATACGCGGGCAAGATTGTGTCTTTCGAGCCGATCGAGTACTTGTTTCTGCAGTTGCGGGCAAAGGCGGCCCCTGACCTGCAATGGCATTGCGAGAAAGTGGCCCTAGGGAAGGCCGCGGGCAGGGCGCATATCCACGTCTCCGGCGGGCATGCCGGGGCGAGTTCGCTTCTCGAGATGGCCGAGAACGTAATTCTCAATGCACCGGATCAGCGCGTAGTCGCGCAGGAGGCGATAGACGTCGTCACGCTGGATGACATGCTCGCGAAGCACTACCCTGAAGGCGACCGGTGTTTTCTCAAGATCGATGTCCAGGGCTACGAAAAAGCCGTGCTGGAGGGCGGCCTGCACAGCCTCGACCGAGTGGTGGGCCTGAAGATCGAACTATCGCTGGTGGAGAATTACAAAGGAGAAACTCTGCTCGTGGATATGCTGCCTTTCCTGTACGGACTCGGTTTCCGCCTGGTGAGCTTCGAGAATGGATGGAGCAACGCGCGGACCGGGGAGCTCTATCAGGCGGACTGCATCCTTTTCAGGACCAACGCGCTCTGAATCGCTTGCCTCTGATCAGCATCATCGTTGCGACACGAAACGCGGCCGGCACACTGGAAGGCTGTCTGGCCAGCATTCGCGCGCAGTCATTCCGCGATTTTGAGCTGCTCGTCATCGACGCTGGCTCGACCGATGGCACGGTGCCTATCCTTGAGGCGAGCGGCGACGTTGTCACGGCGTGGAGCTCGGCGCCGGACAGTGGCATCTACAACGCGTGGAACAAGGCCATCGCCCGCGCCCGTGGAGAATGGATCTGCTTTCTGGGCGCGGACGACTGGCTATGGGACGCTGCTGCGCTGGAGAGGCTGGAGCCCGCACTGCGGCAAGCACTGCCTCGGTACCGAGTTGTATACAGTAAGGTACGCCAGATCGATGCCGGCGGCTCTTTGGTCGAGGAGCTGGGTGAGCCGTGGGAGCGTGCCAAAGCTTCGTTCCGCGCCCACAGCTGCATCCCGCAGCCCGGGCTCATGCATCATCGCTCCCTGTTCGAGGTGCATGGCGGATTCGACGAGCGCTTCGCGCTAGCCGCCGATTACGAGTTCCTGCTGCGGGAGCTGAAGTCGCGCGATGCGCTTTTCGTGCCGACGCCGACGGTCGGCATGCGATACGGAGGTCGCACCACCAGTCCGGAAAATTTCCACCGCCTGCTCCGCGAGACCCGGCAGATCCTCGAGCTGCACGGGGCAAGGCCGCCGCGCTTGCGTTGGGCGTACTGGACCGCCTGCGCTTGGCTCTACGTCAGGCTGCGTGCGCTGCTTGGCGACCGATGGGCACGGCGCGTGGCCGACGCGTACCGAGTGATCAGCCTGCGCAAGCCGCGCTATTCGGCCGTCAGAAGCGGCCGCCATTGAGGACAGGGGCTTGCTGGCGACTGATCGACGGCCGGTCTCCGCTCACGCGGGGCCAGCCGTCCCGATATTCGATGCGATCGAGCAGCATCATGCGTACGCCGGGCGGGCCGGAAACTTCCTTTTCGGCAGCCTGGGCCGGGCGCATGGCGTGGTAGAGCATCCAATCGTTCCCTTCGCCGTCTGCGACGACGCTGTTATGACCCGGCGCGCTCCAGGCGTGGTTGCGCTCGAGAATGATGCTGCTGCCGTTGCCTGTCGCTCCGCGGAAGGGCTCGAAGGGCCCGAGCGCATCGCGCGAGCGCGCCACCATGATGGCGTACCTGGGGTTGCGCGTGCAGCAGCGGTCACCCGAGTAGAACAGGTAATACATTCCGTTCCTGTAGGTGACCCACGGCGCTTCGATGAGGGCGCCGTATTCCCGGCGCGCGTCCGGGAAAACGACGTGTCGCCAAACGCTGCCGGGCAGAAAGCCGAGCCGGTCGGCGGAAAGCTCCTGCACTCTGATGGGCGTGGCGCCCGAGCCCCAGTACAGCAGGCGCTTGCCTGTACGCGGGTCGTCGAATGCCATCGGGTCGATGTGTTCGAGGCCCTCGCCGCAGACGAGCGGGCGACCCGAGTCGGTAAACGGGCCCGAGGGTTCGGCGGAGGTGGCGACCCCAAGGCATTTGCCGCCGGCGTGGTCGGGCTCGGCCGAGTAGTACATGAAGTATCGCTGCTCCGAAGCGTCGTATATGACGTGAGGCGCCCAGAAGTTCTGCTTGCCCGCGGCCCAGCGAGGCTTGACCGGAAGCGCGTCTCCCAGATGGCGCCACCTCACGAGATCGAGGGAGCGCGCGACCTGGATATTGATCACCTTTCCGCTCGCGCTGCTTTGCGTGGCGTAGACGTAGAACCAGCCGTCCGGCGCGTGCAGCGCGGCGGGATCCGGAAAGTCGCGTTCAAGGACCGGGTTCACGTATGTGCCGTCCGACGGGGCGAAATTGTCCACGGCCGGGATAGAGCAGGCGGTGAGGAAAACGGCGAGGGCGGTCATGTACAGCGCCCAAGTCCATGCGTAATGTTCGCGGCTGCGCTCGGCCCGGTTCATCCCTTGCGAAGGTCCTCGATTTGAAGATTCTGCTCGTCAGCACTCTCTACGCGCCCAACATTCTCGGAGGCGCAGAACGAGTCGCGCAGGATCTGGCCGAGGACTTGGCGCGGCGCGGCCATAGCGTAAGGGTGGCGTGCCTCGCGGCGCAGGGCGAAGCTCGCGGCGCGGAGCTGAATGGTGTGCATGTCGACTATCTTTCCCTGCGCAATCTGTACTGGCCATACCCCGTTGCCGAGGCCGGGGCCATGAGGAAGGCGCTTTGGCACGCGCTGGACACCTACAACCCGTCCATGGCGCACGCACTCGGTCGCCTGCTCGACGTGCACCGTCCGGATGTGGTGAACACCCATAATATCTCCGGATTTTCCGTGGCCGCATGGAAGGCGGTCAAAGAGCGCCGGCTGCCGCTCGTCCATACCCTTCACGACCATTACCTGCTGTGCCCGTATACGACGATGTTCAGGGGCTCGAGCGACTGCAAACGCCAATGCCTCGAGTGCCGTGTCTACGGTAGCCTGCGCCGACGCGGAACGCGTCAGGTGGACGGCGTGGTCGGCGTAAGCCGATACATCCTGGATAAGCATCTCGAGCTCGGCTGCTTCGCCAACACCCCCGCGAGAGTGGTCTATAGCGGCTATGACGCTTCGAGCGCTGCGGCTGACCGGCCGCCGCGCGCATCGGGATCGCCGCTGCGCATCGGATACCTCGGCAGGATCATTCCGATCAAGGGCGTGGATCGCCTGATCGATGCGTTCCTGGCGCTCTCCGGTGGCTTGGCCGAGCTATGGATCGCCGGGGCGGGCGATCCGCTGTACGAAGCAGCGCTGAAGAAGCGCACCGCGAACCGGGGCGATGTCCGCTGGCTGGGATTCGTAAGGCCCGAAGCCGTGCTGCGCGAGCTCGACGTGCTCGTCGTGTCGTCGCGCGTACGAGAGGCGATGGGACGCGTAGTCGTGGAGGGTTTTTCGTTCGGTCTGCCAGTCGCCGGGGCGAACCGTGGAGCGATCCCCGAGTTGATCGGCGAGGACTGCGGCTGGGTGTTCGATCCTGATCGTCCCGGCGAACTGATATCGATTCTGCAGCACTGTGTCGAACAGCCCGAGCGGCTGCGAGCCATGAAAAATGCCGCGTACTCGCGTGCGCGCGGCTTCACCAGGGACGCAACGGTCTCCGGCTATCTTACCGCGTACCGCGAGGCCATCGGCGACCGCGCGCGACAATGATGCTCGAGCAGATTTTCGGCTTACGAAAAGCGCGAGCCGAACACTGGCATGACCTCGCCGTGCAGCATCTATCATGCGGCGCGAATGGTGCGCGCAGCGCTGATAAAATGGAACCCTGGGGAGATGGATAACAGCGAAGCGACCACGATGGCAGGGACCCCTTCGGCGGGCGTCCCGCGAGCAACACCCGATAAGCGGCGGCTGACCCGCTGGCACGCCTCCGGGGTGCACCTGCTCATCAGCGCGGCAATCGCCGCGGCGGTGCTCACGCTCATGCTCTTCGTGTGGTATCCGCCGCCGCTCTTCGAGGCGGCCGGCGGCAACGACCTCGCGCTGATCCTCATCGGCGTGGACGTCGTTATCGGGCCGCTGCTCACCTGGATCATCTTCAAGCCCGGCAAGTGGGGGTTGAAGTTCGATCTCGTCGCCATCGCGCTGTTTCAGGTTGCCGCGCTCGCGTATGGCAGCTACATCATCTACCTCGCGCGCCCGGCGTTCGTGGTGTTCGTCAAGGACCGGTTCGAAGTCGTGAGCGCGGTCGAGCTCAAGCCCGAGCGCCTCGCCGCCGCCCGGTTCGAGGAGTTCCGCAAGCCGCCCTTGACCGGGCCCATGCTCGTGGGGGGCGCGTGGCCGACCACCCGGGCCGAGCAGCAGATGCTTCTCGATGCCAATCTGGCCGGCGAGGATTTGCACCACTTTCCCAAGTACTACGTGCCGTACGCGGACTCCAGGCGCGAAATCCTGGCCAAGGCCGATCCTCTGGCGCGCGTGCGGGAGGTCGAGCCTTCCGCCGCCAAGATCATCGACGAATGGCTGGCGGGCTCGGGGCGGAGCGAGCGGGACGTTCTTCACCTTCGCTTGCGCGCGCGGCATGCCTGGGTCGCCGTGCTGATCGATCGGCGCACCGCGCAGCCGGTGAAAATGCTGGTGACGGAGAAGCTTTAGCCGAGCCCGAACTTCTGCCGCTGCTCGGCGGTAGGCTGCCGCTTGAATGCGAGCGCGCCGACGGCGAAGGGCTCCGGATCCGTGAGCCAGACGGCAGGAAAGCCGGCCTGCTGCAGCGCCGTCAGGAGCGATTTGTGCGTAAAGCCCCGCTTGTGCGCGAAGTAGTCCTCGCCCGAGGCCTCGATCTCGCGGCCGTAGCCGTAGATCACGTCGTGGACCGAAATCGGCCCGGCGGACGATTCGTACAGCACATCGTCCAGTTCCATGTCGCGCGCGATCGCATGGCGCATGACCGCAGCGATGTCGGGGACGCGGACGTCGACGAATCCATCGCTTTTCAGCACGTGGTGGAAGCCGGCGAGCACCAGCGGCACCTCGTGCGGGTAGTAATGCTCGAGGTTGTGCGAGCAGTAGACCGCGTCGAACGTCGCCGCTCGCAGCTCGGCCAGCCTGCGCGCGTCGTGGACCAGGTCGACGCCCGGCGCGGGCTGAATATCGAGCAGCACATGCTCCCAGCCGTCGTAGTGCAGCGGGATCGGGATCGCCTTGTCGTTGCCGCCGACATTGAGGACGCGTTTCTTACTCAAAGCGCAGCGCCTCCACCGGGTCGAGCCGCGCCGCTTTGCGCGCAGGGTAGAAGCCGAAGAACACGCCGATGACCAGGGCGAAAGCGACCGCGAGGAAGACCGCCTCGGCGGAGAGCACCACGCGCCAGCCGGCGAAGCTCGCGATCACGGCTGAAGCGCCCATGCCGAGCGCCACGCCGACCAGCCCGCCGATCAACGACAGGGTGACCGCCTCGACCAGGAACTGGCCCAGGATGTCCCGGGTCCGCGCGCCGACCGCCATGCGAAGGCCGATCTCGCGGGTGCGCTCGGTGACCGACACCAGCATGATGTTCATGATGCCGATGCCGCCGACGAGCAGCGATACCGAGGCGACCGCGGCGAGCAGCAGGGCGAGCACCCGGCTCGAGGCCTCCTGGGCCGCCATCACCTCGGCGAGGTTGCGCAGCGAGAAGTCGTCGTCCGCGCCGGGCTGCAGCCGGTGGCGCTGGCGCAGCAGCGCGCGCACCTGGTCCTCCACGACGCGCGAGTCCATGCCCGCGGCCATCTTCACCCAGATCGTGCCGACCGCGCGCTGCTTCGCCGCGCTCGCGGAGCCGAGCACGCGGCTGCGCGCGGTGGTGATCGGCATCAGGATGAGGTCGTCCTGGTCGTGGCCCATCAGGCTCTGACCCTTGGTTTCCAGCACGCCGATCACGGTGAACGGCACGCGCTTGATGCGGATCTGCTGGTCGACCGGGTCGGCCGAGCCGAAGAGCTGGCGCGCGACCGTGGCGCCGATCAAGGACACCTTGCCGCCCGAGGTCATCTCCGCAGGCTCGAAAGTGCGGCCCGAGGCGAGCGGCCACTGGCGCACCTCGAGATATTCGGGCGTGACGCCGAAGATCTGCGTCGACCAGTTGGCGTTGCCCCAGACCACCTGGGCGCTGCCGCGCAGCGCCGGCGCGGCGAGCGCTTCGGGAATCTCGCGGTTGATCGCCGCCACGTCGTCCTCCGACAGGCTGGAGCTCGAGCCGAAGCCCATGCGCACGCCGCCGGCCGTGGTCGCCCCCGGCATCACCAGGAGGAGATTGGAGCCGAGGGCGCGGATCTGCTCCTCGACGCGCGCCTGCGCGCCGGCGCCCACCGCGATCATCACGATGACCGCGCCGACGCCGATGACGATTCCGAGCATGGTGAGGGCGCTGCGCAGCTTGTTGATCGCGAGCGCGCGCAGCGCCACGCGCAAGAGCTGGAAGGCACTCATGCCGGCAGCGCCGCTTCCACGGGGACGTTAGACTCGTCGGCCACCAGGCGCCCGTCGCGGAACCTGAGGATGCGGCGCGCGAAGCGCGCTACGTCGGCTTCGTGCGTGACCACGAGGACCGTCATGCCCTGGCGGTTGAGGCTCTGGAACAGCCCCATGATCTCCAGACTGGTGTGCGAGTCGAGCGCGCCGGTGGGCTCGTCGGCAAGGATGATGAGCGGCTCGGTCACCAGCGCCCGGGCGATGGCCACGCGCTGCTGCTGGCCGCCGGAGAGCTGGGCCGGGTGGTGATGCGCGCGATCGCCGAGCCCCACCCTTTCGAGAAGCTTCAGCGAGCGCTTTCTTCTTTCGTCCCTGGAAACCCCGGCATAGACCAGGGGCAGCTCCACGTTCTCCAGCGCCGGCGTACGGGCGAGGAGGTTGAAATGCTGGAACACGAAGCCGACGTGCCGGTTGCGCACCGCAGCGAGCTGGTCGCCGGCCATTTCGGACACGCGCTTGCCGCCGAGCAGATACTCGCCGCTCGTCGGCCGGTCGAGGCAGCCGATCAGGTTCATGAAGGTCGACTTGCCAGAGCCCGACGGGCCCATCACCGCGACGAAGTCGCCCGCGGCGATCTCGACGCTGACGCCAGCGAGCGCGTGCACCTCGACGTCGCCCATGCGGTAGACCTTCACCAGGTCCTTGGTATGGATCAGCATCAGAAGAAGCGTCCGTGCGGGCCGCCCGACGGCCCCGGCGCGCTCTGGGCGCGGCCGCCGTCCGTGCCGGTGATCACTTCGACGCCTTCGGCGAGGCCGCCGAGGATCTCGGTGCTCGAGCCGTCGGTCAGGCCCAGGCGCACATCGATGCCCTTCGGCTGGCCGTTGTCCAGCACATAGACCCGACCCGCTGCCGTCTGGGTACGCCCGCCGGAGTCGGCGAGCAGCCGTTCCCAGGCCGGGCGCTGCTGGGGCGTGAGCATTTCGGCGATGCGGGCGTTCGTCTCGCTGCGGATGCGCTCCACCTGGCGCCGCCGGTCGGCGTCCGCCCGCAAGTCGCGCACGCGCGCCATCTTCTGGCGGGACTCGGCGAAGATGTCGTCGAGCCGGGCTTTCTGCGCTTCGGTGGGCCTGAGGTCCTCGAGGATGCGCGCGCGGAACTGCTGCACCGCCTGGCCGCCGGCCTGCTGCCGCGGCGCATCGGCCGGCGGCGCCGGCTGCGGCGCGCCCGGCGGCCGCCAGCGCAGGGCCGCGTTCGGTACTTTCAGCGCGCTCTCGCGGCTCTCGACGACGATGCGCACGTTGGCGGTCATCCCGGGCAGCAGCGCAAGGTCCGGGTTCTGCGCGGAGATGACCACGGTATAGCTCACTACGTTTTGCACCGTCTGCGGGGACTTGCGGATCTGCTTGATCTCGCCTGCGAAGCTGCGCCGAGGGAAGGCATCGACGTTGAAGCTCGCCGGCAAGCCCTGGCGCAGCCGCCCGACGTCGGCTTCGTCGATTGCCGCCTCGACCTGCATGTCGCGCAGGTCGCGGGCGATCGTGAAGAGCACCGGCGCCTGCAGGCTCGCCGCGACCGTCTGGCCGGCGTCGATGTTTCTCAGGATGACCGTGCCGTCCACCGGCGCCCGGATGATGGTGCGCTCGAGATCGACCTGCGCCTGCCGCAGCAGCGACTCGCGCTGCTTGACCGCCGCGAGCGCGCTCTGCACCTGCGCCTCGCGCACCTGGATCTCGGCCTGCACCGCCTTGATCTGCTCGCGCGTGGTGTCGAGCACGGTGCGTGCTTTGTCGAGCTCCGCGGGAGAGATGAATTTCTTGTCCACGAGCATTTTCTTGCGCTCGAGGTCGCGCTCGGCGTCGAACAGCCCCACTTTCACCCGGCCGAGCTCCGCGTGCTGCGCGGCGAGCGCGGAGCGCGCCACCGACACCGCGCTCCCGGCGGCGTCGAGGTCGGCGCGCGTCTGGTTCACCCGCAGCTCGTAGGTCGCCGGATCGATGCGGGCAATGACCTGGCCCTGCTTCACCGGGGTGTTGAAATCCGCGAAGATCTCCTTCACCTGCCCGGAGATCTGCGAGCCGACCTGCACGGTGGTCACGGCGTTCAGCGTGCCGCTCGCGACCACCACCGACGCCATCGGGCCGCGCTCGATCCTGGCCAGGCGGTACTTGACCTCGCTGTTCTGGCCGCGCGACTGGTACCACAGATAGCCGCCGGCCGCTGCGGCGAGCACGAGCAGGAGGAGCGCGACATTGCGCAGTAGGGATTTCATCTCTTGGAATAACGCCCCATCGAGGGGGCGGACGACACGCGATTATGCCGCTATACCGGGATTGCTTTGGACGCCGATTAGCCGGGGAAAGTTCGCGCGCAGCGCAGGCACGGTTTTCTTGGCGCGCAGGTAGCGGGCGACGACCTCCCAGATGGGCTCGCCGCTGGCGCCCTCGGCGACCGGGGCCCAGCCGGCCACACGGTACTTGCGCTCCGCCTGCATCTGCCAGCCGCCGAGCCGCATGTCAGAGATGCGCGCGCCGATGCGTGCGCGCGGCTCGCAGGCGTAGGTCATGCCGCCGACGCGCACCATGTCGCCCCCCTGCTGCAGGTAGGGATCCGGATTGAAGAGGTTGTCCGCGACGTCTTCCAGGATCGCCTTGATCTGCGCGCCGGTGAGATCGTTCAGCGTCGCGTAGGGATAGGTGATCGCCGTCTGGTCCATCACGTGCTCGAACGTGATCGCGTCGCCGGGCAGCAGCGTCGTTCCCCAGCGGAAGCCGGGCGAGAACGCGATCTCGGCATTTTTCTCGGCGATGAGCGCGTCGAGGAGGAGCTGGTCGAAGGTGCCGTTGAAGTTGCCGCGGCGATAGAGCAGGCCCTCGGTGACCGCAAGCTTTTCCTGCAGCTTGTCCCGGTAGGGCGCGCGCACCTGCTCCACATAGGACTGCATCTCCGGGTCCGGAGGCAGGAGGTTCGAGAACACCGGGAGCAGCCGGTAGCGGTAGCCCGTCACGCCGCCCGCGCCGACCTCGAGGTCCAGCACGCCGAGGAACTTGCCGTTCGAGCCGGCGTTGGTCACCAGCGTGCGCCCGACCTGCACCGGCGCCGGGACGCCGTCGTGCGTGTGGCCGCCGAGGATCGCGTCGATGCCGCGCACGCGCGTGGCGAGCTTGAGATCCACGTCCATGCCGTTGTGGGAAAGCAGCCCCACGGCGCGCGCGCCTTTGGCGCGCACTTCGTCCACGAGCTTCTGCAGCCGCGGCTCCTGGATGCCGAAGGTCCAGTCCGGCACCATGTGGCGCGGGTTGGCGATGGGCGTATAGGGGAACGCCTGGCCGATGACCGCGACGGGCACGCCATTCACCGAGCGCAGGCTGTAAGGCTTGAACACCGGGTCCTCGAAGTCGGCTGTCTTGACGTTCTGCGCGAGAAATTCAAATCCCAATTCGTTGTCTACGGCTTGCTTGACGCGCTCCGCCCCGTAGGTGAACTCCCAGTGGGCCGTCATGATTTCGATGCCCAGGCGCTTTTGCGCGCCGATCATGTCGGCGCCCTTGGTCCACAGGGCGGTTGCCGAGCCCTGCCAAGTGTCGCCGCCGTCCAGGAGCAGCGCATGCGGGCGCGAGGCGCGCACGCGCTTCACCAGGGTCGCGAGGTGCGCGTAGCCGCCGACCTTTCCGTAGCGGCGCGCCGCCTGCTCGAAGTCGAGGTAGGTGAAGGCGTGCGCGAGCGCTCCGCCTTTGGTGATCTTGAACTCCCTGAGGAACGCTTCTCCGACCAGGTGCGGCGGTTTCCCGTCGCCGAGGTTGACGCTCGGCTCACGGAAGTACACCGGAAGGAGCTGCGCGTGCACGTCGGTGACGTGCAGCAGCGAGACGTTGCCGAAGGCCCGCAGGTCGTAGAGCTCCGCGGAGGCCTGCGCGGCGCCGTGGCGCGGGTTGAAGCTCGCGCCTGCCGCCGCCGCAGCGGCGAGCAGGCGGAGGAACTCGCGTCTACGCAACTATTTGTTCACCGGCGAGGCCGGGTCGAGCAGCAGTGCTACGAGGTCCTTGATCTGATCCTCGGTGAGCGTGCCGGCGTGGCCCAGGCGCGGCATCTGCGAGCAGGCGTTGTACGCCTTGGAGTTGTAGATCTTGCCGTAGACGTAGCGCTGCATGTCGGGCCCGTTGCCGCGCTTCTTGCCGAAGCCGAGGAGACTCGGTCCCAGCGTCCCGAAAGACGTTTCCTGCGGCGAGAGCTGGTGGCAGTTGTAGCAGCTGCCGCCGGCGGGCTCGCCCGGCTTGTCGCTCCACATGCTGCCGCGGCCGTTCTGCGCCACCTTCTCCGCGCGCTTCCAGTCGCCCATCAGGCTTCCGCCCGGGAACTTGATGGTCCTGAACTGCGCCTCCTCGATCTTCTTGGCCGCCTCGGCCGGCGGATTGTCGCCGTGCAGGTTGCACAAGCGCTGCACGTCGTCGAGCTCGACGCGACTCACCTTCGCCTGGCCGCGGTCGCGGAAATCGCGCTTCATCACCGCGGTGACCTTGTCGAGATCGCGCGCCGAGACCTTCGGCCGGTCGCCGACCTCCCCAGGGGTGGTGCACGCCGCGAGCGAGGCGGCGACAGAAGCAAGCATCAGTCGTCTCATCGTCGTCTCCTCTCAGCGCTTCGTTCCGGGGCCGCGATAGGTCTCGCCCTTGGCCGTGGCGGTGAGGTACATGCTCATCGCGTTGGTGGCCTCGGAGGCGAACTTCGGCTCGGGCATGCGCATCTGCCGATAGCAGTCGTTGAGGCGCCACTGCATGGTCTTGAACTGGCTGTTCGACACCCGGTACGCCGGCCAGGTCGCCATCACCGGCCGCGCATTTTTCGGGCTGGACAGCACCGGCAGCTCGGACATGCGGATGCGCTTGTCCTCCTCGCCGTGGCAAGAGGCGCAGGAAAAATCCCACGACCCGGCCCGGTGGAAAAACAGCGCTTTGCCGAGCTCGTAGCTTTCCTTCTCCTTAGGATGCGAGCTACCCGGCTCGATCGGCATGCCGCGCGACTGGCCGGCGATGTAGGCCGAGAGGTATTCCATCTCGGAAGGCTGGTTGGCGTTGCCGAAGAGGCGCTTGGTGGCTTCTTCGGGACTGCGGCCTTGCAGGGTCGTCATGCAATGCAGCAACCGGGTCTCCAGATCCATGACCCGGTCCGCATCCCTGAAGTAGCGCGGCAGGGCGGCGTACGCGCCCTTCAGCACCCCCGGCCCTTTGCCGAGATCGCATTGCTCGAGCGAAACGTTCTTAGAGCCCTGCTTCTTCTTCCACAAGTCTTCGCCGACCAGCTCGAACAGCTCCACCGGGCTGCCCTCGGCGGTCATCCGCTGGTAATCGGCGAACGGCGATTTCTGGGCGAGCGCCGGCGAAAACGCCAGCGCGAGCACCGCACCGCATGTGATTGCGCGCATCGTCCTCCTCCTTTTCCGGCCGTCGGTCAGGCGACCGCGGTCTCGGTCTTGTTGGTGTCGCCCTTGTTGTCGAGCCAGCTCACCTCGATCTTGTCGCCCTTCGCGCCGCCCTTCAGCCGGAAGCTGAAGACCGGATTGCGCGAGACGGCCTGGCTGATCTGGGCTTCGATCGCGGTCTTGCCGTTCACCTTCACCGTGAGGTTCTGGATGAAGTGCGGCTGTCCCTTGGTCTGCTGCTCGGTCGCCATCGGGTGGGTCATCAGCACGCGCACGTCGGTGTATCCGCTGCCCAGCGTTGCGCGCATTTTCATTGGTCCCGCCATGTCAGCCTCCGCACCCGCCAATGGTTACCTTGATTTCCTTGGTCGCGACGTAATGCTTGCCGCCTGCCGTCGCCACCACCCGCACATCCGAAGTTTCCCCCATCTTGGCGTTGATCTTCACGAAGGGCAGGGCGCCCTCCATGAAGTCGAACTTCGCCACCAGCGGGTAGGGATTCTTCTCGACCAGCACGGCGAGCGAAGTGGTGCCGGCGATCTTGCTCGTGATTTCGATCGGCACCACCGCGCCGTTTTCGGCGATCTGCGGCGCCTCGATCACGATGTCGCCGCTCGGCGCGGGATTTGCCGCGCCGATGCTCTTCAGGGCGTCGCCCGGGTTTTTTGAAGCGAAGGCGTCCTTGTTCCAGGTTGCCGCGAGCGCGAGCACGGGCTTGAGCAGCCCGAGCGCAAGCAGCGCGGCGGCTGCGCCTGCTGAGCTCAGCAGGTTCCTGCGTCGATCATTCATGGTTTCTCCTCCAACGGTAGCCGAATATTAAGGGATGTTGACACCACGCAAATCAATTCTCCTTATTCTGCTATGGCGTCTTGCTTATCAGGGACACTTATAAGCGGATCAGAACATCGGGTTTGCGCCGCGCAACGGCGCTACGCAGAATAGGGACACCACAGGAGGGAAAAGCTTGGCCGGCCTGGTCCCGCCGCACGGAGGAAGGGTTCTCGAGCCGCGCATGCTCGAAGGCGAGGCGCTCGCCGCCGAGCGGGCGCGCGCGCTCAAGCTGCCCGCGGTGCGCGTCAGCTCCCGCGAGAAGGGCGATCTCGTCATGCTCGGCATCGGCGGCTTTACGCCGCTCGAGGGCTTCATGACGCACGCCGACTGGCAGGGAGTGTGCGACGGCTACCGCACCGCCGCGGGACTGTTCTGGCCGATTCCCATCACGCTCTCCACCGATGGCGCTACCGCCGCCGGGTTCAAGACCGGAACCGATATCGCGCTCATCGACCCCGACACCGGCACGCCGATGGCCACGATGAAGGTCACGGAGAAGTACGCCATCAACAAGGCGCACGAATGCGCGACCGTGTTCCGCACCACGGACCTCGAGCACCCCGGCGTGAAGATGGTGATGGCGCAGGGCGAGGTGAACCTCGCCGGGCCGGTGAAAGTGCTCTCCGACGGCGGCTTCAAGGCGAAATACGGCGCGCTCTTCATGACGCCCGCCGAGACGCGCGCCGAGTTCGAGCGCCTGGGCTGGTCGCGCGTCGCGGCCTTCCAGACGCGAAATCCGATGCATCGCTCGCACGAGTACCTGGCCAAGGTCGCGATCGAGGTGGCCGACGGGGTCCTGGTCCATTCGCTGCTCGGCGCGCTCAAGGCGGGCGACATCCCGGCCGAGGTGCGCACGCGGGCCATCGCAGTGCTGATTGAGAAGTATTTTCGTCCAGGCACCGTGGTGCAGGCGGGATACCCGCTCGACATGCGCTATGCCGGCCCGCGCGAGGCGCTGCTGCACGCGCTGTTCCGGCAGAACTACGGGTGCTCGCACCTGCTCGTGGGGCGCGACCACGCGGGCGTGGGCAACTATTACGGCCCGTTCGACGCGCATCACATCTTCGACGAGATTCCGCTTGACGCGCTGCACACCCGGCCACTGAAGATCGACTGGACGTTCTGGTGCTACAAGTGCGGCGGCATGGCTTCCGGGCGCACCTGCCCGCACGACGACGCCGACCGGCTGCTCGTCTCGGGCACCAAGCTGCGCAAGTGGCTTTCGGAGGGTAGTCCGGTGCCGCCGGAGTTCTCGCGCCCCGAGGTGCTCGAAGTGCTGCGCGAGTATTACGCCGGCCTCGAGGAAAAGGTTGAAGTGAAGCTAGCGGGTCATTCCGCCCGATAAAAGAGCAAGGAGACTGAAATGCCGACTTACGTGCGCACCGACAAGTGCGACGGTTGCAAGGGGCAGGACAAGACCGCCTGCATGTACATCTGCCCGCACGACCTGATGCTGCTCGACAAGGACGGCTCCCGGACCGGCCACGCGATGAAGGCCTACAACCAGGAGCCCGAGCAGTGCTGGGAGTGCTACTCGTGCGTGAAGATCTGCCCGCAGAATGCCATCGAGGTGCGCCACTACGCCGACGTGGTGCCGCTCGGCGCGTCGGTGCAGCCGCTGCGCGGCAGCGACTCGATCATGTGGACCATCCGGTTCAGGAACGGCAACGTCAAGCGCTTCAAGTTCCCGATCCGCACCACCGCGGAGGGCTCGATCGAGCCGTACCGCGGCAAGCCGCCCGCCGACATGGCGGAGATCGAGCGGCACGACCTGCTGTTCACGCGGGGCACCCACAAGGTCGACCCCAGCCAGTTTCTCGCATGAGATAGATAGAAAGACGGAAACATGAACGAGCCATACGGTTTCGGCAACCCGGAAGTCATCGAGGAAGAGCTCGACATCCTCATCATCGGCGGCGGCATGGCCGCCTGCGGTGCGGCCTTCGAAGTCCAGCGCTGGGCGGAGGGCACGGGCCTCAAGATCAAGCTGGTCGACAAGGCGGCGCTGAGCCGCTCGGGCGCGGTGGCGATGGGGCTTTCCGCGATCAACACCTACCTGGGCGAGAACGACCCCTCCGACTACGTGCGCTACGTGCGCAGCGACCTGATGGGCATCGTGCGCGAGGACCTGGTCTACGACGTCGGCCGCCATGTCGACGATTCGGTGCACAACTTCGAAGAGTGGGGCCTGCCGGTGTGGAAGCAGCCCGGCGACGAAGGCAAGTCGCTGCGCGAGGGCGGCAAGCCGGTGCGCTCGGGCAAGTGGCAGATCATGATCAACGGCGAGTCCTACAAATGGATCGTCGCCGAGGCGGCGAAGAAGGCGCTCGGCCAGGACCGCATCCAGGAGCGCGTGTTCATCGTGCGCCTGGTCACCGACAAGAACGACCCGAACCGGGTCGCCGGCGCCGCCGGCTTCTCGGTGCGCGAGCACAAGCTCTACATCTACAAGTTCAAGTGCTGCCTGCTGGTGTGCGGCGGGGCGGTGAACGTGTTCCGGCCGCGCTCGGTCGGCGAAGGCACGGGGCGCGCCTGGTACCCGGTGTGGAACGCCGGCTCGACCTACGCCATGGCGGCGGAGTGCGGCGCGGAGCTCACCATGATGGAGAACCGCTTCGTGCCGGCGCGCTTCAAGGACGGCTACGGGCCGGTGGGCGCGTGGTTTCTGCTGTTCAAAGCGAAGGTCGCGAACGGCATGGGCGAGGACTACGGCACGCTGCGCGGCGCCGAGCTCAAGGACATGAAGCGCTTCGGCAAGTACGGCCAAGGCGTGCCGGGCACGTGCCTGCGCAACCACCTGATGCTGAACGAGATGAAGGAAGGCCGCGGGCCGATCATCATGGATACGGTCACGGCGATGAAGAACCTCTCCGCCAAGATGACGCCGAAGGAGGTGAAGCACCTCGAGGCCGAGGCCTGGGAGGACTTCCTCGACATGACCATCTCGCAGTGCGGCATCTGGGCGGGCGAGAACATCGAGCCCGACAAGCAGCCCTCCGAGATCATGCCCACCGAGCCGTACCTTCTCGGCTCGCACGCCGGCTGCGCCGGCATTTGGGTATCGGGTCCGACCGACCTCCCGGGCACGCCCAAGGAATGGAGCTGGGGCTACAACCGGATGACCACGGTCAAGGGCCTGTTCACCGCGGGCGACGGCGTCGGCGCCTCGGGCCACAAGTTTTCCTCGGGCTCCTTCACCGAAGGGCGCATCGCCGCCAAGGCGATGGTCAAGTTCGCGCTCGACAACAAGGACTGGAAGCCCGAGATGCTGCGCACCAAGGACGAGTTGGTCGAGGAGATCTACCGGCCGGTGAAGACCTTCCTGCAGCACAAGGACTACACCACGGCGATCGACGTAAACCCGCACTACATCACGCCCAAGATGCTGCAGTTCCGGCTGCAGAAGATCATGGACGAGTACGTGGCGGGCGTGGCGACCTGGTACCAGACCAACGCCACGATGCTCGAGCTGGCGGAGAAGAAGCTGGTGATGATCCGCGAGGATTCGCAGAAGATGCGCGCGAAGGACCTGCACGAGCTGCTGCGCGCCTGGGAGAACTATCACCGCATCCTCGCCGCCGAGGCGCACATGCGGCACATCCAGTACCGGCAGGAGACCCGCTATCCGGGCTACTACTACCGCACCGACTACAACTACATCGACGACGAGAACTGGAAGTGCTTCGTCAACTCCCGCTACGACCGCAACAGCGGCACGTGGGAGCTAAAGAAGGTGCCGCACAAGCAACTGATCAAGGACTGACTTAGCACTGCTCCCAGGGCAGGCCCGCGTGGCGCCAGCCGGAAAGCACGTTGCGCTGGTGCTTTTCGTTGAGCTCGCCCTCGAAGCCATGGAGGACGTTGTAGACGCGGGCGAAGCCGTGCTGCTCGAGCGCTTCGCCCGCTTCCTGCGAGCGGTTGCCGCTGCGGCAGATGAGCACGATCGGGCGCATGGCGTGGTTGGTGCCGGCGAGCTTCTTCACCTGGCCGACGAAGTGCGGGTTCACGTCCCAGTCCGGGCCGTCGTTCCACGCGACATGCAGCGCGCCGAGCGCGTGCCCGACGAAGAGATACTCCATCTCGCTGCGGCAGTCGATGAACAGCGCGTCCGGGTGGGCGTGCAGGAACTCGTAAGCCTGCTTGGGGTCGAGATGATCCATGACGCGCCGCATTATATAGACTGTGATCGATGAGCGACGAATTCAAGGAACCGAAGCCTTTTTCGCCCGTCCAGCCCGTGGCGCTGGGGCTGGAGGACCGCTTCCGGTTCCGCTGCCACAAGGGCATTCCGTGCTTCAACAAGTGCTGCGAGAACACCGACATCCTGCTCACGCCTTACGACGTCGTGCGCCTAAAGAACCGGCTCGACCTGTCGAGCCGCGAGTTCCTCGACCGCTACACGCGCGACTGCGAGCTCGACGCGCACGGCACGCCGGGCGTGAAGCTGGGGCACAAGGACGGCTCGCGCGCTTGCGTATTTCTGGGCGCCGAGGGCTGCGGCGTCTACGAGGACCGGCCCGCTGCGTGCCGCTACTACGCGCTCGGCCTCATGTCGATGCGCCGCAAAGGCTCGAGCGTCGACGAGGACTCGTATTTCGTGGTGAAGGAGGACCACTGCCTCGGCCACCTCGAGCGCCAGGAGCAGACCGTCGGCGAGTACCGCAAGGAGCAGGGCGTGGACCGCTACGACGAGGCGAACCGCGAGTGGCGCCGCATCATCCTCAAGAAGCGCAGCACCGGCCCGACGGTCGGCCGCCCTTCGCAGCGCAGCTTCGAGCTTTTCTTCCTCGCGAGCTACGACATCGACGGCTTCCGCGCTTTTGTGGCATCGGAAGGCTTCCGCAGAGTTTTCGATTTACCCGACCAGGAATACGCGCGGCTCCTCACGGACGAGGAAGCCCTTCTTCAGTTCGCCTTCCGCTATCAGCGGCAAGTGCTTTATGGCGAGAAGACGATTCCACTGAAAAAGAAGGCCGTCGAAGAGCGTACGGAGCGTTACAAAGAGAAGCTTTCCAAGCGCGCGGCGCAATCCGACGAGGAGCGCTCGCGACAGCAGGACGAGCATTACAACAGCCTGCTCGACGAATGAGTGCTGCACCCTGCCCCCCTGTAAAGGGGGGAAGCGAGCGCGCTTTTCGCGAGCGGGGGGTTTGCTTTTCGCGAAGACCAACCCCCCGCTCGCCTTCGGCTCACGGCCCCCTTGTCAGGGGGCCAAAGCGATGAGTGCCATTGCCGACATCGACGACGCCGAGCGCTGGGTCGTCGAGTCGGCGTTGCGCGAGCGCTATGGCAAGCGCATGGAAACGCAGCTTGCCGACGTCGAGCTCAAGCTCTCGCCGCGCGACGAATCCCTCACCGCCTGCCCGACGCTGTACTGGGAAGAGCGCGGCGCCGCGTTCGTCATCGCCAAGGTCGCCGACGGCCGCTACCGCACGATGTTCTACTACCCGGGCGACTTCAATCCTGAGCAGTTCGGCACCGGCCGCGACGAGTACGACGATCTCGCGGAGTGCGTGACCACGGTGCTGCGCCTGCAGGCCGACCACGAGAAGGAGCGCCTCGGCGTCTCCAGCGGCAAGACCCGGCGCGACCTGGACGGTTTCGGCGAGCACGAGTTGGACGATGCCGGCCCGGAAGGGCCGGAGGCATGAATCCCGGCGAGCACGCGTTGACGTACACGTTGTGCTTCCTTACGCGCGAGGACCGGGTCTTGATGCTGCGGCGTCGAAGGGCGCCCAACCAGGGACTGTGGAACGGCGTGGGCGGAAAGATCGAGACCGGCGAGACGCCACGCGCCGCTTGCCTGCGCGAAGTGCGCGAGGAGACGGGCTTCCAGATCACGCGGGCGCGGTTTGCGGCAGTCGTGTCCTGGACCAGCTTCGAGATTCCTGACGGTGCGCTGTGCGCGTTTACCGCCGAGGCGCCGGAGGGCGAGCCGGCACCATGCCCGGAAGGCGAGCTCGCCTGGATGCCGCGCGATCGGGTGCTGCGCTCCCCCGAGGTCGTTTCGAACATCCACCGTTTCGGGCCCGACGTCTTTGCCGGTGTATCGCCGCGCTGGCACCGCTTCGCCTACCGCAATGGGGCGATCGAGAGCCACGATGCCGTGCCCTTGGGCGCCTTCGCCAGTCTCCTCGATTGCCAGTGACTCTCGAGAAGGCTAGGCAGCTTCTCAAGGTGCACGCCGATTTCGGCGGCTACTACAACGCGCACGGCGCGAAGCTGATCCTCGCCGAAGTCACCCGCGAGCACGGCCAGGCGGCGGCCGACGCGCTCATCCGCGAGCTGGAGCTCGAGCGCATTTTCGGCATCAAGCCCGGCGCCGCGTTCAACGGCAAATCATGAGCTCGGACGCCATGCGGCAAAGCGCGACTCGGCTTGGCGCATGCCCCATACCGCAAGGGCGAGGACGGCGATAAAAGCGAAAGTCCAGCCGCCCATGCCGACCGGGGTGACCAAGGGGAGCGTCATGTCGCCCTGCACGCCGGTTTTATACCAGGCGTCGAGGCCGGGAGTGAGCTCGGCATACGCCAGCACGCCGAGCAGCACGCCGAGCGCGAAGGCAGCGGCGTCCTTGCGGCCGGTCGCGATCGCGGCGATGGACGTGCCGGGACAGTAGCCGCCGATCATGAACCCGGCTCCGACCAGAAGTCCGCCCAACGCCTGGGCGGCGAGATTGGTCGGTTCGAGAGCGAGGTCGGCGAGGCTCAGTATTCCGAGCGCGGAGCAGATCGCGAGCCCCGCCATCGCAGTCACGATCGCGGTGAACATGACCTTCAAGACGGCCATGTCATAGAGATAGAACACCGCCGTGAGCTTGCGCGCGCTGGCAAGCCCCGCGCGCTCGAGTGACAGCCCGAAGCCCACGCCGAGCAGCAATGCGATTGCCAGCTCGGCACCGACGGAGAAATTGACCGAATCGCTGATCGGAAACATCACAGCCACTCCTTGCGCACGAAATAGGCGAGCGCGTAGGCCGCCGCGAACACGGCGAGCATGAACACGAGGCTCCCCACGTTGAGTATCGCGCCGCCGGTCAGCGCCTGGCCGCTGGTGCAACCCTTGGCGATCTTGGCGCCGTACGCGGCGACGAAGCCGCCGGCCAACGCGAGCCCAAGGCGTTGCGCATCGGTGACACCCGGCCCGCGCTCGATCCTCGATGCAATGCGCCCCGCTTGCCATCCAGAAACCAGCGCGCCCAGGAACACCCCGGCCATGAGAAATATCAGAAATGCCGCGAGCGGCGCGCCGCCATTCCATGATTTCGACAATACGGGATTCGTCGCGGCGTGCTCGGGAGACACGAGGCCCACGAGCCACGTCGCGGCCGAGCCGAAGGCGCCGCTTGCGCCCAGGCCCCGCCCCATGACCAAATACGAGGCAAGCAGCACGAGGCCCAGCAGAACGCCTGCGGCGTACGGGTTCCAATACGCCCGCGGCGCCGCGCTTCTCATGTTTTCCATGATCAGCAGCCGGCCGTCTTCTTGAACGACTTGCTGTGGTTCTTGCCGTCCTTCTTCTCGAACCGGGTGCGAATTTCATCGCCGGTGACGATCCGCTTGTCCTTGAACTTGTCGAGCGTGAGCTCATCGGTGATCGATACATTGACCGCTTCCCCGGTCTTGACGTTCTTGAGCACTGCGACCGCCGACTTGCCATCCGGCGCCACGTCGATCCGTGTGACCGGGCCTACCACCGTGACCTGCTGCGCCCATGCGCTATCCATGGGTGCAAGGGCGGAAGCGGCGATCATCGCCGAGAAAATAAGCACTGGAAGTTTGGTTCTCATGGCAGGCTCCTTGGAGGGTCGAAATCTGACCTGGGGTCTCCTCGGACTTCCTCCCACCCCGTAATCATGGCTTTGATGTGTGCGAGCGGCGTATGGCCGGTCGTGGCGAGATAGAAATGTGCGATCACGAAGATCAGCATCATGAAAGCCGCTGCCGTGTGCATGAGCGCTATCGAGCGCAGCGTCATGCTCGCGACAGAGGGCACGTGCGACGCGCCGAGCTCGTTGTAGTACAGATAGGCTAGACCGCTCGCCCAGATCAGCGGGTTGATGAACAACTTGACCAGCAGATACGCCAGTCGCTGCAAGGGGTTGTGTTTGGCGAGCGGCGTGACGCGGAAAGGGTGCGGCACGTCGGTGAAGATTCCAAAGAGGTAGTACTTCGCGACGGCGAGCACGTTTTGCGTGGTCGGGATGTATTGCTTCCATTCGCCGGTGGTGAAGTGCCAGAAAATCGCGAAGGCCCACAGGCCGATCAGCGTCCACGCTGCGGTGGTGTGCCACCGTGCCGCCTGCTCCCAGCCGAGCAGCTTGTATGTGCCGTGGATCTCGAAACCGGTCAGCAGCATGAACAAGACGAGAGCGGCTTGGGACCAGTGCCAGAATCGCTCGAAGCGCTTGAAGAGATAGACGCGGGCCAAGACGGTATCCTCAGTGCTTGCGCCTGGATGCGACGATGCGGCCGAGGGCGTGGAGCAACACGGCGAGCAGTGTCAGCGCCGCGATTGCCCAGCCGGAAGCGTCGAGCCAGCGTGCATGATCGCTTGCGCGTCCGGGAATGTAGATGCCGGGCACCTTCTCCAGCCGCCCGCCCGAAGCGTGGCAATCATTGCAGCGCAACGCATCCTTGGCCGGCGCCACCATGTGCGTGATCGGCCACGTGCTCTCGGTCGCGATGAAATCGATCTGGCCGGAGAAATCGGCATTGACCGCCGCCATGCCCGTCGCGACGGCCTTCTGCCAGTCGAGGTTCGTCCAGTAGGCGCTGTCATCATCGCCCGCGAGGTGCGTCACAACCAGCGACTTGTTGACCGGGTCGTACGCCTGTTTGCCGCGAAATATCTTGACGGGCCAGATGAGCGACTTTCCGTCATCGGCGCTGCCTTCGAAGCGACCGATCGGCACGGGCTCCTCGCGTTTCTCGATCCTGTCGCCGAGCAGCGTGTACTTCACGGTGCCGTTGAACCAGATGTATTCGGGCACGACATTCTCCGCCACGCCGAAGGTGCCTTTTGCGCCGTTGTAGAAGACGTGACCTTCGGCGTTCTTCCTGATGAGCGGCTTGCCGTCCGAGCCTCTCTGCCCCGCAGTCGACCAGTCCCACCACATCTTCGTCGGGATGCCGCCGCGCGCGTACTTGGGTATGTGGCAGGTCTGGCAGGCCACTTTGTCGGTGTGATCGTTGAGCTTCGCCGACTTGGCCTTGTGCGGTGCTTGTCCGTGGCACGCCTGGCATGTCGCCGGATTGCTCGCGTCCTTCTTGCCCCGCAGGTGTGCGCCTTCCGTGTCGCGCGCGGTCGGCGCATAGCGACTGCCGGGCACCTGATGGCCCTCGGTCTGGTGACACGTGGCGCAGGCAAAGTTGTTGCCTTCGGCGTCCATGTGCACATCGAGCGCTTTGTCGGGCGATTCGAGCGAGCTGTCGAGGTCGCCGTGCTTCACGCCGTCACCGCCGCCGCCGTTGAAATGGCACGCGCCGCAGGTTGCACGGCTGGTCTTGCCGACGTGCTGCGCGATGCGTCTTAGGTCAATCGCTTTGACGATCCTGCCGGAACCGGGCGGCAACTCCATGTCTTGCGCGACGACGTGTCCGGCGAGGCCCGGCTCCTTCGTGTATCGGCCCGTGGTGTCGTGGCAGACGAGACAATCCACGTTTTCCTCGGAAGCGAAGTCGAAGCTGTCGTTGTTCAGGCCGTAGCCGATGTGGCACGTGGCGCACGACGCGTAGTTCGAAGCGGCGGAGGTGCAGAAGTTATTGATGACGCGCCGCTTGCCGAGCACTTGCTTGCTGGCCGGGTTGACGTACTCCCAATTCCAGTGCTGCGTCTTGTGAATCTGCTTCGCAGCCTCGGTGTGGCAGGTGAGGCAGGCTTTGGTCACTTCCGGCCCGGATGCGAAATTGCGCTGCAGCGCCTTGAATGTCGTGTGATCGGCGGTCGATTTCACCGCCTTCGCCTGATCGCCCGCCGCGCATGTCGCAGGGATGACTAACGAGGCAGCGATTGCAATGGCTGCTGTCCTCGCGAAAATCATGAAACCGAATGGCATGACGCGCACAGCCTATGGCTGGCAACGAGGCTCACGCTTGATCTGCGGCAAACCGAAAATCGATACGAAAATTTATTCCCGTCCGGGAACGAAAGTCACAGACGCCGGCCGAGCGGCTGGATAAGCTGAAGCGCCATCGCGTGCCCATCGCGCACGGTGATCCGCTCGCGGCCGAGCTCCACCCAGCCGCGCTCCTCGAATCCGCGCAGCAGCCGGCTGACCATCTCGCGCACGCTCCCCAGCTCGTCGGCGAGCGCCTGGTGCGTGGTCCGCACCAGCGGCCCGCGCTGGATGAGCAGCTGGGCGAGACGCACGCCCAGCCGGAGGAACGCCAGTTCCTCCGTCAGCGCCATCACGTCCGCCAGACGCTCGCCGTACATGCCGAAAACGAATCGGCGAAAGGGCTCGAACTGCAGCAGCTCGTGAAACAGCGCGGGCGGAATGCTGAGAAGCACGACATCCTCTTCGGCGACGCCGGTTGCCGAATAGGCGGCGTGCCCGAGCAGGCAGCCGCCGGAAAGGACGCAGCCCTGGCCGGGAGCGACACGGTAAAGCACGATTTCTCGCCCGGAGGAAGCGCTTTTCGTCACCCGCACGCTGCCCTCGAGAAGCAGCGGAAAGCCGCGGCAGGGCTGCTTTGCATCAAACAGGACGGCAGCGCGAGGCGCGCGCAGCAATTGCGCGTCGGCGAGCAATGCCTTGAGTTGCGCCGCGGGCAGCCCGGCGAACACGGGAAAGCGCTCGAGCAGTCGCCGGCGTAACGCCGCCTGATCCGCAGCTAACGTGTCGGCCACACGGCAAGTGTATCGGAGCGCCTAAGCGGGCCCTGGAGGCGGTTTGATCCACCTCAACGCCGGCCGGAACCAAAGTCACAGACTGGCCGCATGCGGGTCCCCACAATGACCTCCTTATTTTTCATTCACTTAAGGTGGTCAAATGACGGTGGAACGGTTGATTCGGATCTTCGCGGGCGTCTTCGTGCTCGTGTCGCTTGCGCTCGGCGTCGAGGCGAGCCCGCTTTTCGTGAGCGCGCATTTCCTGTGGTTCACCGCCTTCGTGGGCGCGAACCTCTTTCAGAGCGGCTTTACGCGCCTATGTCCCCTGGAATCGATCCTGCGCAGGCTTGGAGTACGGAGCGGCGGCACGGCGTGCGCGTAATCGCGGTCGCTCTCGCGATCGCGCTGGCCGGGTGCGGCAGCTCGGAGCCGCCTAAGCCCGCGCCCGCCGCCGGAGCCGCGCTGCAAAGCGCCGCGGTGGAGATGCGCGACGTGGAGGTGACCTACAGCGCCGAAGCGGTGGTCGAGGCGGTGCGCCAGTCCACCGTGTCCGCGCAAATCGCGGGCAGAATCGTCGAGCTGCGCTTCGACGTCGGCGACCACGTCAAGAAGGGCGAGGTGATTGCGCGCATCGATGAGCGCGCCGCTTCGCAGGCGGTCGCCGCCACCGAGGCCCAGGTGCGGCAGGCCGAGGCTGCGCTGCGCAACGCGCGCGCCGAGTACGAGCGCTCCAGGCAGCTCGTGGCGCAGAAATTCCTGAGCCAGGCCGCGCTCGAGCGCACCGAGGCCGAATACAAGGCGGCGCAGGCGCGGGTCAGCGCACTGCTCGCGGGCGCCGGGCAGGCGCAGACCGAGCGCAGCTTCGCCACCATCGTCGCGCCCTACAGCGGCGTGGTCTCGGCCCGGCACGTGGAGCTGGGCGAGATGGCGGTGCCGGGCAAGCCGCTCATGACCGGATTCGATCCTGGCACGCTGCGGGTCAGCGCGACCGTGCCGCAGGCGCAGGTCGCTGCGATCCAGGCGGGCGCCAAGGCGCGCGTCGAAGTGCCCTCGATCGGGAAATGGGTCGAGGCGACGCAGCTCACCATCATCCCCGCGGCGGATCCGCGCACCCACACCACGCAAGTGCGGCTCGGGCTGCCGCCCGACGTGCGCGGCATTTACCCGGGAATCTATGCGCGGGCGCATTTCGTGACGGGGCGCACCGCGGCGCTGCTCGTGCCGCGCGCCGCCGTCGTGCAGCGCAGCGAGCTCACCGCGGTCTATGTGGTCGGCGAATCGGGCGCGCCGCAGCTGCGCCAAATACGCCTCGGCACCGCGGGCGACGAGCGCGCGGTCGAAGTGCTCGCCGGGCTGCGCGCCGGCGAGCGCGTCGCGCTCGAGCCGGTCAAGGCGGGGATGCGCAACTAGGTGGGCGTCTCCGGCCGCATCGCGCGCTTCTTCCAGGACTCGCAGCTCACGCCGCTGCTCGCGCTGGTCGCGCTTCTCCTCGGGCTGTTCGCCGTGCTGATCACGCCGCGCGAGGAGGAGCCGCAGATCAACGTCACGATGGCCAACGTGCTGGTCGGGTTTCCCGGCGCCTCGGCGCGCGACGTCGAGGCGCTGGTCGCCACGCCGGCCGAACAGGTGCTCGCGCAGATCAGCGGCGTGGAGCACGTCTTCTCGGTCTCGCGCCCCGGCATGGCGGTGCTCACGGTGCAGTTCGAGGTCGGCGTGCCGCGCACCGAGGCGCTGGTGCGGCTGCACGACACCATCCAGGCGAACCGCGACTGGGTGGCGCCGGAGCTCGGCGTGCTCGAGCCGGTAGTCAAGCCCAAGGGCATCGACGACGTGCCGATCGTCACGCTCACGCTCTGGACGGCGGACCCGCAGCGCGCGGCCTACGACCTGGAACGCGTGGCGCACGCGGCGGAAGTGGAGCTCAAGCGGGTGCCCGGCACGCGCGAAGTGCAGACCCTCGGCGGTCCGGGGCGGGTGCTGCGCGTGCTGCTCGACCCTGACCGCATGAACGCCTTCGATGTCTCGGCGCTCGACGTGCGCAACGCCCTGCAGCTGGCGAACGTCGCGCTTCCGAGCGGCAAGCTGGTCCTGGAAAACCGCGAAATCGTGGTCGAGACCGGCAACTACCTCGAGTCGGCGCAGGACGTGAAGCAGATCGTCCTCGGCGTGGAGGGGCAGCGCCCGGTATTTCTTTCCGACGTGGCCGAAGTGCTCGACGGCCCCGAGCAGCCCGCGCGCTATGTATGGAGCGGGAGCCGCGAGGGCGAGCACCCGGCGGTCACGCTGCAGATCACCAAGAAGCCCGGAGAGAACGCGGTCGCCGTCGCCGAGCGGATCCTGCGGCGCGTGGACGAGTTGCGCGGCAGCGTGATCCCGGCGGGCGTGGAAGTCCGCGTGACGCGGGACTATGGCGCTACCGCGAGCGACAAGGCGCAGCAGCTCATCAAGAAGCTCATCTTCGCGACGCTTTCGGTCGTGGTGCTGGTGTTCGCGACCCTCGGCTGGCGAGAAGCGGTCATCGTGGGCGCGGCGGTGCTTCTCACGCTCGCGACCACGCTCTTCGCCTCCTGGGCCTGGGGCTTTACGCTGAACCGCGTGTCGCTCTTCGCCCTGATCTTCTCCATCGGCATCCTGGTCGACGACGCCATCGTGGTGGTGGAGAACATCCACCGGCGCCGCGCGCTCGAGTCGGGGCTGCTCACCGGCATCATCCCGGACGCGGTGGACGAGGTCGGCGGCCCGACCATCCTGGCCACCTTCACGGTGATCGCGGCGCTGCTGCCGATGGCGTTCGTCAGCGGGCTGATGGGCCCCTACATGAGCCCGATCCCGATCAACGCCAGCATGGGGATGCTGATCTCGCTCGCGATCGCGTTCGCCGTGACCCCGTGGCTTGGGTTACGGCTGCTGAAGGAGAAGCCTCACCACCACGCGCCGGGGGGAAAGCTCGAGCGCCTGTTCGACCGGCTGCTCGGGCCCTTCATCCTCGCGCAGCGCGCAGCGCGCAACCGGAAGCTCCTTCTTGCCGCGGTGCTCGGCCTGATCGCGGTGGCCGTCTCGCTTCCGGCGCTGAAGCTCGTCGTGCTGAAGATGCTGCCCTTCGACAACAAGTCGGAGTTCCAGGTGGTGGTCGACACGCCGGCCGGCTCGCCGGTCGAGCTCACCGCCGCGGTGCTGCACGAGATGGGTGCCCACCTCGCCACGGTGCCTGAAGTGACCGACTACCAGGCTTACGCGGGAATGGCGGCGCCGATCAACTTCAACGGCCTGGTGCGCCAGTACTACCTGCGCGCGGCCTCGGAAACCGGCGACCTGCAGGTGAACCTGGCGCACAAGGACGCGCGCGAACGAAAGAGCCACGAGATCGCGCAGGCGGTCCGGCCGAAGCTCGAGGAAATCGCGCGCCGCTGGGACGCGCGCGTGAAAGTGGTCGAGGTGCCGCCCGGACCGCCGGTCCTCTCGCCGATCGTGGCCGAGGTCTACGGGCCCGACGAGGCCGGGCGCGCGCGCGTCGCGAAGCGCGTCCGCGAAGCCTTTGCCGGGACCCCGGACATCGTCGGCATCGACGACAGCGTCGAGGATCCCGCGCCGCGGCTCCAGGTGAAGGTCGACCAGGCGCGCGCCGCGCTGCTGCACGTGACGCGCCGCGACGTGGTCGACACCATGCGCGTGGGCCTCTCCGGGCTGGACGTCTCGCCGCTGCACGACGGAGTGTCCAAGTACCAGATTCCCGTGCGCATCGCGATCCCGCCCGAGCGCCGCAGCCGGCTGGAGGAGATCCTGAAGCTCGGGGTGCGCACGCCCGAAGGGCGGCTGGTCGCGCTATCCGAGGTGACGCGGGTGCTAACGAACGAGCGCGACCGCCCGATCTACCACAAGGACCTGCTGCCGGTGGTGTACGTCGTGGGCGATCAGGCCGGGCGCGTGGACAGCCCGCTGTACGGCATGTTCGCCTCGCGCGCGAAGATCGCCGGCCAGCCGCTCGAGGAGGGCGGCGTGCTGGGCGAGTACTTCATCCGCCAGCCCTCCGACCCGTATCGCGAGTACGCGATCAAGTGGGACGGCGAATGGCAGGTGACCTACGAGACGTTCCGCGACATGGGGCTCGCCTACGCGGTGGGCCTCATCCTCATCTACCTGCTCGTCGTGGCGCAGTTCCGGTCTTACCTGACGCCGCTCATCATCATGGCGCCGATTCCGCTCACGGTGATCGGCGTCATGCCGGGACACGCGCTGCTCGGCGCGAACTTCACCGCCACCTCGATGATCGGGATGATCGCGCTCGCCGGCATCATCGTGCGGAACTCGATCCTGCTCGTCGACTTCGTCAATCTCAAGGTCGAGGAGGGCATCGCCTTCGCCGACGCGGTCAAGCTCTCGGCCGCCGCGCGCGCCAAGCCGATCGTGCTCACCGGGCTCGCGGCGATGCTGGGCGGGTTCTTCATCCTCGACGATCCGATCTTCAACGGCCTGGCGATCTCGCTCATCTTCGGCATCGCGGTGTCAACGCTGCTCACGCTGGTCGTGATCCCGGTGCTCTACTACGCCGCCTACCGGAGGAGCGAGCTCATGAACAAAGCGGCGCGCTGAAGGGAGTCCTGCGCCGCCAGGTCGTCGGCGAGGGTGCGCACCTCGGGCGGCCGGAAGTCGAAGCCGCGGCCCACTCCGGGATAGACAATGGCGCGCGCGTCGCGCTTTTTCGCGCGCAGCGATTCGATGCCGGTGAGGATCGGGCGGTAGCGCTGGTATTGCTCGTGCTCGCCGAAGAACACGAGCACCGGCACCTGCAGCGCATCGAGCTCGGGCGCGTACTGGTAGACCTGCATCGCCTCCGGCGCCTCGGGATGCTGCCAGTGCGGGTAATACGACACGTAGCACGCCGTTTTCGCCTGGCGCTGCTTGGTCACCAGCGCCTTGAGCGCGTAGTAGCCGCCGCGGGTGTGCGAGACCACGCAGGTCTTCGCCTGTCCGCGCGCTTCGGGCAGCGCAAGCGCGAAGTCGATCGCCAGGGCGGCGTCGTCCTCGAGCGCGGCGTCGTGGCGCACCGGCATCTTGTCGATGAAGCGCCCGCTGAAGAGGTCGGGCGCGACGACCGTGAAGCCGCGCGCCGCGAGGCGCAGCGGCACCAGCCGCGTGAGCTCATCCAGGCCGCGGCGGCCGTGCAGGAACACGACCACAGGAAATTTTCCCTCTTGGACCGGAGAAAAAATTTCGACAGGTATTTCCGTGTCGCCGTTGCGGTAGCTGGCGGCGCGGCTGCGCACGGCGTGGTTCGCGGGCGACGGCATCCGGCCGCGCTGCCACCACTCGGCGTCCCACCACCACTTGTCGTCGTCCTGCGGGAACTTGATCGTCGCCCACGGCTCGTGCGCCGCGGCCGCCGCTCCGGCCAGGGCGAGCAGCAACAACGCGAGCGCGAACCGGAGGTTCAACCCGCGGCCTGCATCGCGGCGAGCTTCTCCTTTGCGAACTCGACGAAGCCGTTGACCAGCCGCGAATGGAATCTTTCCTTCGGATACACCACCGAGAGATGGCGGTTGAGCCTCGGCGAAAGGGCGACCTGCGCGAGGCTTCCCAGCCGGATCTCCTTGGCGATGGTGGCGCGCGACATGATGGCGAAGCCGAGCCCGGTCGCCACCACGCCCTTCAGCGCCTCCGGGCTGCCAAGCTCCATGACCAGCTGCATGGAATCGGGCGCGACGCCGGCTTTTTGCAGGTAGTGGTCGATCACCTCGCGCGTTCCCGAGCCCGGCTCGCGGCTTACGTAAACGTGCTCGGTGAGCGCTTTTGGCGCGACGGTCTTCAGCTTCGCGAGCGGGTGCGACGGCGCGCACACCACCTGCAGCTCATCGTCGCAGCACACGTCGGTCACGAGCGAAGGAAGATGCGAATCGCCCTCGATGAAGCCGAGGTCCAGGGTGCGCTCCGCGATGCGCGCCTGCACGGCCTCGGAGTTGGCGACAAACAGGCGCGGCACCACCGCCGGGAAGCGTGCCTTGAACTCGCCGAGCACCTGCGGCAGCAGGAACTCGGCGATGGTGGTGCTCGCGCCGATGAGCAGCGGCCCGGCCATCTGGCCGCTGCGCTCCTTCATCCGGGTATCGAGCTCCGCCGAGAGCGCGAGGATGCGCTCGGCGTACTCGATCGCCATCTGTCCCGCCGGCGTGAGCGTGATGCGTCCCTGGACGCGGTCGAAAAGCCGGGTGTTGAAGTGCTCCTCGAGCTGCCGGATCTGGAAGGTGACCGCCGGCTGCGTCATGAACAGCGCGTCGGCGGCCTTGGTAAACGAGAGGTGCTTCGCGACCGCGTGGAAGACCTGCAGACGCCGGTCGGCCATAATGTAAAACCGTTCTAAGAAAATGCTTATTCAAGCATAAAGCCGGCTGTCCATAAAGCCGGCTTCGGGGCCGACTTATGGGTTACGGCTTCTTCGCCGGAACGACCTTGACGGCAATATCCTGCAGCTTCCTGGGGCGGATGATGTGGCCGTCGAGACCGGCCTGCCTGGGCGTGGCGCCGTAGGCGACGGCGAGCAATTGCGAGTAGTACGCGACCGGCATTTCGAGCTGGGTGCCTTGCTTGCGGTTGATCTCGGCCTGGTAGATCTCGACGTTCGCCTGGCACAGCGGGCAGGGCGTCACGATCATGTCCGCGCCCTGGTCATAGGCCGCCTCGACGATGTCCTTGATCTGCTTCTGGCTCTTGTCCGGCTCGGAAAAGGCGAGCGCGCCGCCGCAGCAGCTGACCTTCTGCTCGTACTTCGTCAACGCCTCGCCGCCCACCGTCTCGACCATCTTGTCGAGATACATCGGGTTCTCGAAGGACTCGCCGGCGATGCCGAAGGGGCGGTTGGTCTGGCAGCCGACGTAGCCGGCGAACTTCACGCCTTCGAGCGGCTTCACGACGTGGCGCCCGAGCTCCTCGTAGCCGAGGTCCTCGATCAGCACCTCCACCATGTGGCGCACCTCGGTCTTCGCCTCGTAGCGCAGGCCGGCTTCCTTGAGCGCCTCGTTGGTCTCGGCCATGAGCGCGCCGCTCGCGTCGAGCTTTTCCTTGGTCTCCTTGGCGCCGAGCCAGCAGGCCGCGCAGGTCGCGACCACGTCCTGTCCGGGCAGGTGCTTTTCCGAGAGCGCGAAGTTGCGCGCGTTCATCACGTGGCGCGCGAGCTCGCCCGCGCCCGCGTAGCCGATCGAGGCGCCGCAGCAGTTCCAGTCCGGGATCGGCGTCATCTTCACGTCCAGCGTTTCGCACATCGCGTTCACGCTGGTGAGGTAGTTGGACGCCGAGCCGCGCAGCTGCGAGGAGCAGCCGGGATAGAACGCGTATTCCTTCTTCATCGGGAGAATCCTCGCTTGCGGTTCTCGATCTCGTAGGCTTTCTCGAGCATCCGCTGAATGCCTTTCGCGTCCTTGCAGCGGTGCGGGAAGAAGAGCTCCAGCGGGTTCATGCGCTTCGCGAGCAGCAGCGCGAGCCCCACGCGGCGCATGTTCCAGAACTCCTTCAGCCCGGCGACGAAGCCGTTGCGGAAATAGACCTGGAGCACGAGCTTCAGCTCGTTCACGCGTCCCGTCTTCGTGAGGTTGTTCCAGAACTGCAGCGAGAAGCGCCGCGTCGGCTGCATTTTCGGCGCCAGCCCGAGGCGGTGGGCATAGGTGGCGAGCCCATGCATGATCTGCGTGATCGGCAGCTTGCGCGGGCAGCGCACCACGCAGTTGTAGCAGGAGGTGCACATCCACATGGCGTCCGAGGTGAGCACTTCCTCGCGCTTGCCGGCGCGGATCATCATGAAGATCTTCTGCGGCGAGTGCTCCCAGTGCGGGCCGAACGGGCACGACCCGGCGCATACGCCGCACTGCATGCACATCTTGACCCACTCGCCTTCCTCGACGCGGGCCTCGACCTCCTGCAGGAAGCTGCCGTCGTAGGCGCTCATCGGCCGGCCTCCACCGACCCCCTGTCAAGGGGGTCGCGAGCGATTTTCGCGAGCGGGGGGTTGCTTTTCGGAAAACCAACCCCCCGCTCGCCTTCGGCTCGCTCCCCCCTTGACAGGGGGGCAAAGGACCGACGCCCACGCATCACGCGAAGCCTTTCAGCGGCGAAAGCCCGATGCGCTCGATGGTCTGCGCGTACTCCTCGATCAGCCGCGGCAGCCTGGCGATGTCGGTGATCGCCGCCTCGCAGGTGACGACGCGTTCCTTCTCGAGCGCGAGCTGCTTCAGCGTGTCCTCGATCTTGCTCATCCGTTCCACGGCGAGCGCCGAGCCGCGCACGAAATGGCACTGGTAGTCGTCGCCGTGCTTGCAGCCCAGCAGCATGATGCCGTCGTAGCCGGCGTTGAGCGCGTCGGTCACCCAGATCTGGTTCACCGAGCCGAGGCAGCGCACCGGCACCACGCGCACGGCCGCCGAATACCGGATGCGCTGCATCCCGGCCATGTCCAGCGCCGGGTAGGCGTCGTTCTCGCAGGCGAGCACCAGGATCCTCGGCTTCTCCTCGGTCTCGTCGGGGACCTCGACCGCCTTGATCTGCGCGCCGACCGAGTCGACCGAGTAGTTCTCGAACGAGATCACGCGCACCGGGCAGGCGCCCATGCAGGTGCCGCAGCGCCGGCAGCGGCTCTCGTTGAACACCGGGTAGAGCTTCTCGTCCTCGTCGATGGCGCCGAACGGGCATTCGACCGTGCAGCGCTTGCACTGCGTGCAGCCGTCCAGGCGCACCACCGGGAACGAGAGATCGCCCGAGCGCGGATGCGCCGCGCGCCCGAGCGCCGCGTTTTCGGCCGCCTGGATGGCTTTCAGGGCGGCGCCGGTGGCGTCCTCTACGGCCTGCGCGATGTCCATCGGCCGGCGCACCGGGCCGGCGGTGTAGATGCCGGTGCGGCGCGTCTCGTACGGGAAGCAGATGAAATGCGAGTCGGAGAACCCGTGCGCGAGCCGCGGCAGGTCCTTGCCCTGCCGGTAGTTGAGGTTGAGGATGGAAATGGGCTTGGCGCCGTTCGCGTCCGGCTCGTCGGGGTTGTCGATGTTGACCCCCGAGTTCGGTACCTGGCCGGTCGCGAGCACCACCAGATCCGCCTTGATCGCGGCCTCTTCATCGAGGATCAGGTCCTTGAACCGGACCGTGCCGTCGGGCTCGACCGCCGATACCTTGCCTTTCGTGAACGTCACGCCCTTCGCCTGCGCCGAGCGGTAGAAATCCTCGCCGTTGCCCGGCACGCGCAGATCGGTGTAGATCACGACCGTGTCGACCGCCGGGTTCGCGTCCTTGAAATACATCGCCTGCTTGATCGAGGTGGCGCAGCAGTGGCCCGAGCAGTAGGGCAGGTGCTTTCCGGAATCGTCGCGCTGCCCGGCGCATTGCACGAACACGACCTGCTTCACTTCCTTGTTGTCCGACGGCCGGCGGATCGGCGTCGATTCCCTCGCCAGCTTCTCGAGCCCTGCCTGGTCGACGATGTCGGGCGATTTTCCGTACGAGAACTCGGTGAGGCGCGTCGCGTCGTAGAGCGTGAAACCGGTCGCCTGCACGATCGCGCCGACTTCTTCGGTCTGCCCGTTGGACAGCGCGACGCGGAAGCGCCCAGGCGCGCCCGCGGTTTGCGCCAGGGTGGCATTCAGATACGTCTTGATATGGGGATTTTTTGAAACAGCCTCTACAAGGGCGGTGACGCCGGTTTCTGCCGGGTCCTTGAACGGCGCGTGGACGGGAATGCGGCGGTGCAGCCGCGCGGCCCAGCCGCCGAGCGCGGCTTCCTTCTCCACGATGAGCGCCTCGTAGCCCGCCTCGGCGGCCTCGAGCGCCGCAGTCAACCCCGAAATGCCGCCGCCGGCGACGAGCACGCGCTTGTTCTTGCCGGTGTCCGGGCCGGCCTGCGGCACCTGCATGCGCTTGACCTCGGCGCAGGCCATGCGCACGTAGTCGCCGGCCATCTCCTGCGCCGGCTCGCCTTTTTCCTGAACCCAAACCACGCCTTCGCGCAGATTGGCGCGCGAGAGCGCCCGGGCGTCGAACTGGAAGGCCTCGGTCTTCGCGCGCCGCGAGCAGGCGGCGAGCACGAGGTGCGTCGCGCCTTCCTTCGCGATGTCGTCGCGGATTGCCTGCACGCCTGCCGCTGAGCAGAGAAACGGATGCTCGCGCACCAGGTCCATCTTGCCCTCGCGCCCGGCGATGGCCGCAAGCCGTGCGGTGTCGAGGCTCTCGGCGATGCCGCAGCCGCCGCAGATATAGGCGGCAGTCTTCATGATTCGGCCCGCGCCGCGCGGTTGACGACCTGGATGGCCCGCAGCGCCGCGGCGGTCGAGCTTTGCACCGAGCGGTTGACGTCGAGGGCATCGCCGGCGCAACCCGCGGGGAACACCTCCGCCCCGTCCGGCAGCGGCACCGAGGTCTCCATGCCGATCGCCAGCACCGCGAGATCGTGCTGCGCCGCGTAGCGGTGATAGCCCTCGGTATCGACGCCGTGCAGCACGACGTCGCCGCTCGCGCGGTCTTCATCGATGCGTGCCGGCTTGGACTTGACGAATTTCACGGTGCTGTCGGCGCGCACCTTGCGGTAGAAGTCCTCGAAGCGGTCGATCGCGCGGATGTCGATGTAGTAGATCGTCGAGCGCGCTGCCTCGCCGTAGGCCTCACGCACGAACTGCGTCTGCTTCAGGGAGGCCATGCAGCAGATGCGCGAGCAGTGCCGCAGGTGGTTCTCGTCGCGCGAGCCGGCGCACTGGATGAAGGCGATGTTCTTCGCCTCTTTCCCGTCCGAGGGCCGCACGATGCGCCCGCCGGTCGGGCCGTGCGGATCGGCGAGCCGCTCGAATTCCACGCTGGTGATCACGTTCGCGTGGCGCCCGTAGCCGTACGGCTGGATTTTCGCCGCGTCATAGGGGCGCCAGCCGGTCGCCCAGATCACCGCGCCGGCATTCAGCGTGAGCGTCTGCTCCTTCATGTCGAGGTCGACGGCGCCGTACTTGCACGCGGCTTTTGCCTTGGCGGCGTCCGGCGTGCCGAGGATCGAGGCATCCAGCACGTAGCGCTGCGGGTAAGCCATGGCATGCGGCAGGTAGGCCGCCTTCATGCGGTTGAGGTTGTAGTTCCAAGGATTGGGCACTTCAGCGCTGACCGCATCGGCGCACGCGCCGCAGGCCGTGCAGTTCTCGTTTACATACCGGGGAGCGACGCGCAGGGTGACGCTGTAGTCGCCGCGCCGGCCTTCTATCTTGGCCACTTCCGTCAGGGTCATCACCCGCACGTTGCGGTTGCCCTTGAGACGGCGCAGGTTGATTTCAAGGCCGCAGGTCGGATGGCACAGCTTCGGGAAGTAGCGGTAGAGAAGCGCGGTGCGGCCGCCGAGCGTCGGCGACTTTTCCACAAGCACGACCTGCTTGCCACATTCGGCGGCTTCGAGCGCCGCCGTCATTCCGCTCACCCCGCCGCCCACCACCAGTATCGTCTGGCTCGTCGCGATGTGCTGCATGCGTTGATTTTAAGCGGCCCGGCTGTGCACGTCGAACCGATTCCCTATACGCGCATAGATTGCTTGAATCGCGCGCCCGGTCAGCGCTGTGGCAGACTGCGCGGCGAGGAGAACGCGAAAAACAAGATGGGCAAGCTCGCCGAACGTCTCGGAGACGTGAAGCGCTCCGGCGTTTACCGCATAGAAATCACCGAAGCGCTGGAGGAAGCCGTCGCATTGAACAGTTTTGCGCTCGCTCGCGTTCCTCTCGACGGCGCCTCGGCCGGCGCGCTGTCCCGGCTATGCGCCGAGGTCCTTTCCCTGCGTGCCAACGTGCTGCTGTTCACCGGTTTCGAGGCGCTCTTGCGCGGCGCGCCCGGTGCCTTGCAGCCCCTGCTGTCGGCGCTCGATGCGGCGGCGGCGGAGCGCCGCGCGGCCGGCCTGCACTTCTTCGCGGCGTTTCTCGATCCGGCAGGAATGCTGCCGCTCGGGCCGCTCTACAACTGGCGCCGCAAGGCGCCGCATGGAATTTCTTAGACGAGGAGGAGAACTGGTGGAACCGACGAAGAGCGTAGTGGACTTGTACCGCCGCAGGCTGCTCGCAACGAGCGCCGGCGGGGCGGCAGCAGGGCTCGCCGGCTGGAGCCCGGCGAGCCTCGCCCAGGCCGCGGGGGCGAAGCCCTTGCCGCCTTTTGCGTCCTTCAAGGATGCAAGCCGCATGATCGTCCATAGCGCGAGCGGCATCGAGACCAAGCGCGGCGCCTTCGGCACGAGCGGCATTACGTCGCAGGATATCCTCTTCGTGCGCAATAACATCGCGGCGCCCAACGCGTCCATCACCGCGAATCCCGACGCGTGGCAGATCGAGTTTGACGGCGTCACGAATCCGCGCACCATGAGCGTAGCGGACCTGAAGCGCCTCGGCCTCGCCAACGTTTCCATGGTGCTGCAGTGCTCGGGCAACGGGCGCGGCTTCTTCGGCCACAAGGCGAGCGGGTCGCAGTGGAAGGTGGGCGCGGCCGGCAACACCCTGTGGAGCGGCGTGCCGGTGAAAGCCGTGGTCGACGAGCTGGGCGGCGTGCGCGCGGGCATGCGCTACATGACGAGCACCGGCGGCGAGACGATCCCGCCGGGCATCGATCCGAAGACGGTGATGGTGGAGCGCTCCGTGCCGTGGACGGCGATGGAAGGTGCGATCCTCGCTTGGGAGCTGAACGGCGACGCGCTCCCGCTCGCCCATGGCGGTCCGCTGCGCCTGATCATCCCGGGCTACTACGGCGTCAACAACATCAAGTACATCAGGCGCCTCGCCTTCACCACGGAGCAGACGGGGGCGAACATCCAGAGCTCGGGCTACCGGGTGCGTCCGATCGGCCAGAAGGGCGCGCCGACGCAGCCCTCGATGTGGGAGATGAACCTCAAGTCGTTCGTCACGGAACCCTCGGGCGAGGGCCAGGCGCTGCGAGCGGGCCCTGCGCAGGTGCACGGGGTCGCCTTCTCGGGCGGCAGTCCGGTGAGCGCCGTCGAAGTTTCGCTCGACGGTGGCAAGACCTGGCGCGCGGCCCGGTTTTTCGGCCCCGATCTCGGGCGCTACGCCTGGCGCCAGTTCGTGCTGCCGGCGCGCTTCGCGCCGGGCTCGTACGAGATTACGAGCCGCGCGATCGCGGACGACGGCCAAGTGCAGCCCGAGCATCGCGTCGAGAACGAGCGCGGCTACGCCCACAACGGCTGGCGCGATCACGCTGTCAAGATCACCGTGGCGTGAAGACGCTGCGGGTAGCGGGAGTTGCGCTGTTCCTCGCCTTGCCGCTCGCCGCGCAAGGCGAGGAGCTCGGCCGCAAGGTGTTCACCGAGATCGCGCAACCGTCCTGCGCGCTGTGCCACACGCTCAAGGCGGCGAGCGCCGAGGGCACGGTCGGCCCGTCGCTCGACGAGCTGAAGCCCGACAAGGCGCGCGCGCTGCGTGCGATCAGGAACGGCATGGGCGCCATGCCCTCCTTCGCGGACAAGCTCACGGCGGAGCAGATCGAGGCGGTCGCCGCGTTCATCGCCAGCGCCGCCGGGCGCGAATAGAGCCTTATAGCCGGATCAGATTAACTGGCTGGCGGGGGCGAGGGGCGCTCCGCAAAATGGCGCCCTCCGATTGCGATCCTCCGCTTGAGCGCCGAAGTCAAGACTACGACCTGCTACATGTGCGCGTGCCGCTGCGGCATTCGCGTGCACTTGCGCGACGGTGCCGTCCGCTACATCGAGGGCAACCCCGAGCATCCGCTGAACAAAGGCGTGATCTGCGCCAAGGGCTCGAGCGGCATCATGAAGCAGGTCTCTCCGGCCCGCCTGACGCGGCCGTTGAAACGCAAGGCGGGCGCCGCGCGCGGGGCCGCCGAGTTCGAGCCGATTTCCTGGAGCGAAGCTTTTTCGATCCTCGAAAAGCGGTTGAAGGCGATAAGGGCAAACGACCCGAAGAAATTCGCGCTCTTCACCGGGCGCGACCAGATGCAGGCGCTTACCGGCCTCTTCGCGCGCCAGTTCGGCACGCCGAACTACGCCGCCCACGGCGGGTTCTGCTCGGTCAACATGGCCGCGGGCATGATTTACACCATCGGCGGCTCGTTCTGGGAGTTCGGCGGGCCGGACCTCGAGCGCGCGAAGCTCTTCGTCATGCTCGGCACCGCCGAGGACCACCATTCCAATCCGCTGAAGATCGCGAT
>Ga0156283_1252_pt1 | contig 81688 bp, 85 predicted proteins | sample RifCSPlowO2_12_FD_107932 | JGI IMG/M metagenome (GOLD analysis project Ga0156283, IMG submission 107932) | Betaproteobacteria bacterium RIFCSPLOWO2_12_FULL_65_14 | reverse complement strand
GACGACGTCCGGCCGGAAGGCGTCGAGCGCGGCGCGCACGCGCTCGAACCCGGCGACCAGCGCCCGGCGGTGCGCGGCGGCGGCGCGCGCGCCGAAGTCTTCCGCCCATTCGGCCCGCATCGGCGCAGGCCAGTTCGCGACGTCCTTTTCCGCCGCCGGGACCGATGGGTCCTGCAGGGTCCAGCGCAGGATGCCGGACATTTCCTCGTCGGGCAGGCAGAGCGGCGGATAGTGCGAAAGGCCGAGACCGAGAATTTCCGCCACGTGCGCTCCTCTCTAAGAGATGAAGTCTAGTCGCCAAAAAGGCCGAGGAGGCTGAGAAACAGCAAGGTTCGCTCCAGGCACGGGCGAGTCCGAGCGCCTAGAATCGCCTGTTCGCATGGTTCACCCATTCCCGGTAGTGCATGTCTTCGGCCCCATCGTCGTGCTTTTTGGGGCCGCGATGATGCTGCCGCTTGTCATCGCGCACACGCTCGCCGATGCGGCCCGTACAGCCTACGACGAAGCGGCGGTGCTCACCATGGTGATTGGCGCGTTGCTGTGGGCCGGGACTCGCCGGCACCGGGCCGAGCTACAGCTTCACCACGCTTACCTGCTGGTAGCCCTTACTTGGACTGCCTTACCGGCCTTTGCCGCATTGCCGCTGATGCTCGGCATTCCGGGCCTGTCGTTCACTGACGCCTATTTCGAGACCGCTTCGGCTATGACAACTACGGGCGCCACGGTCCTTGTGGGTCTCGACGGTTTGCCGCCTTCGATTAACGTATGGCGTGCAATGCTGCAATGGTTGGGCGGAATGGGTGTCGTGGTGCTTGCCGTCGCGATCTTGCCGTTGCTGGGCGTCGGCGGCCGCCAGCTTTTTCGCGCGGAAACGCCGGGGCCAATGAAGGAAGACAAGCTCACGCCGCGCATGGCACAAACGGCGAAGGGATTGTGGTTGGTCTACTTCCTCCTGACCTTTCTCGGCATCCTCGCCTACCGGTGGGCGGGGATGACATGGCTCGACGCCCTGATCCATTCGTTCACTACCATGCCGCTCGGCGGTTACTCGAACCACGATGCGAGTTTCGCTTATTTCGACTCCCCATTGATCGAGTCGGTCGCGATCGTGTTCATGCTCATTGCAGGCATTAACTTCAGCACCCATTTCCTCGCCTTTAGCGGGCGCACATTCGCACCTTACCGGCACGACCCCGAGGTGCTCGCGTTCTTTCTCGTCCTCCTGGTGAGCGTCTGGGGCGTTGCGGCGTACCTGCGACTTACCGGCACCTATTCCGACCTGCTCACAGCCGCCCGCTATGCCGGATTCAACGTTGTTTCCATTGCGACGACAACTGGCTACGCAAGCACGGACTACAACAAGTGGCCGCTTTTCGCGCCGCTTTGGATGCTCGGATTGTGCGTATTTGCGAGCTGCTCCGGCTCCACCGGCGGTGGCATCAAGATGATCAGGGCCGAGGTTCTTTCAAGGCACGCGGGCCGGCTCTTGAAGAGTCTCGTTCATCCACGCGCGCACCTGGTGGTGAAGGTGCGCAACCGGGTCATCGAAAACCAGATTATTTTCGCGATGGCGGCGTTCATGCTGATATTCGGAGTCACGACCATCGTCACGGTCATGTTGCTCGCTGCAACAGGGCTGGATTTCCTAAGTGCGGCCACCGCAGCAATCGCGAGCATCACGAACACCGGCCCGGGCCTCGGCGTTGTCGGGCCCGCCGGCAATTACGCCAGCCTTACAGACTTTCAGAAATGGGTTTGCACAGCGGCGATGCTCCTCGGGCGGCTGGAACTTTTCACGCTCCTAGTCGTGTTCACACCGGCTTTCTGGAATCGCTAGCCGCCGCCATGCCGCGAGAAATGAAAACGGGCTGCATCGCTGCAACCCGTTGAACTGTCTGGCGCGCCCGGCGGGATTTGAACCCACGACCTCCTGGTTCGTAGTTCGATTGGCAAGTTTAGGGACGATATAAATCAACCACCTGCGGCGCCCGCCACGCTGCTCGTGTAGCCGAACAAAGCCAGACCAGCTCGAAGACAGCTAAGCTAGAGACTGACTTAGAAGGAACCGGGGAACGTGACGTGCTAATGCATCATCACATGGCCGGGGCGTCGCGCTTTAGGCCATATCGCTCGTAAAACGCTATACCGGCTAGAGCATCAGCCACATTAGCCATCTCGTCGTAGACTGGAACAGCTTTCCGAACCGCCACGTCGCGAAACTCCCGGCGTCGGCGCTCGCAGGCCTCTGAACCATCGGAGCGCAACACTAGTGCGAAGTGGACAGATGAGTGCCGCCCGCGCACACGGATTAGCGCATCGATGAGATTCTGCAGAAAATCGGCCCGCTGGTCGGCGGCACGCATGAACATCGGCAAATTAAGATGCATTACGACGGCATCAGGTTCACCATGTGTAAGTACGATATCGAGAATCCGTTCTGCAATCCGGCCATCCTCTTGACGGAGGGTTAGGGTTGGAGCGTCGATCGGGTTGCCAATGGCCGTACCGGGAGGTAGTCGGAGTGCTTCTAGCTTGGCGATTGCCATTGGGGGCAATGGCATCACGTCAATGCCGCGCCGATCGAACGCATCGGCCGCCAACACACTAGTACCGCCACCATTGCCGAAGACCACGCACCGCTGTGTGATCCGCTCGCCACTAGGCACAAGCGTCTGAAAGGCAAGCATGACATCAAGGAATTGTTCCAGCGTATCGACGATCACGATGCCGGTCTGATGTGCAAGCCCGCGCCAGATTTCCGTTCTCGAGGCGAGCGAGCCAGTGTGCGAGGCTGCCGCCCGCCTACCCTGATTAGTATGTCCACCAACTAACGCCACCACTGGTTTTACGCCGCACGCCTTTCGCAAAGTCCGAAAGAACGCGCGACCATCTTTAATATCTTCAGCGTAAAGCCCAATAACATTCGTTTCCGGATTTGAGAGAAAGTATTCAATCAATTCGGTCGGCCCAACGTCGGCGCTGTTACCCAAAGTCACGACTGCGCTGTAGCGCAGACCTCGGTTCTGACCACGAAGAATGACGTCTGCAGCGAGACCGCCGCTTTGCGTGATTACGCCTACGCTACCGGCTTCTTCGCTGGTGCCGCCAATGAAAGAAATCCGCCCTCGTGGAGAGTACACCCCCAAGCAATTGGGTCCGAGAAGACGGACGCCGGCAGCTCGGGCCGCCTGTATAAGTCGCTGTTCCAATGCGCGTCCGCCGGCAACTTCGCCAAAACCACTAGACATGACTTGCGCATAGCGCACTTTCCCGGCAGCAGCTGCAATTACGTCTGGCACGTCGTCCGCTTTGATTGCGATATAGGCAAGATCAACGATTTCTTGGATGTCCTTAAATGACTTTACGGCAGGCAAGCCCTCCACGAATGGCGCATTCGGATGGATCGGAACAATGCGTCCTCGGAAGCCTAGAGCTTGGCTGTGGCGAATGAACTCGTTACCGGGCGTAACACCCGTTGCAGAGGCGCCGACTACGGCGAGCACCTGCGGATGCACTAGCTGGTATAGCTCGCGCCAGATCCCCGACACGATTACGGTTCCATAGGCGCCGCCAGCACGATTCGAGCATCGCAGGCGTACGCGCCCTTTGCTGAGACGATTAGGGGATTGATGTCCAACTCCGCAATCTCGTCCTGGAGTGAAATGAGTAAGCCATCGTCACCACCTAACGCAAGCAACGTTTCCATGATGAGTCTTAGATCAACCGCCTGCGTTCCACGCACTCCGCGGAGTAATGGCGCGCCTCGCAATCCATTAACCATATCTTCGGCGTCCCACCGGGTTATTGGGCATACACGGAAGGCTGTGTCTTTGAGGATTTCCACAAATACGCCGCCGAAGCCAAGCATGAGTACCGGACCAAAACGTGGATCAATGATGCCGCCAATCACCAACTCGAGTCCGGGGGGAGCCATTTCCTCCACGAGGACGCAGTCCAACCGCATTCCGCGAGTGTAGGCGAGCTCTTCAATATTGCGGACCGCTCGGCAAGCAGCGGACGCGTCCGGTAGCCCGACGCGAACCCCACCGATGTCGCTCTTATGGATGACATCGGGGCTTATCAGCTTAGCGACAAACGGCGGGGCGATACTATCGAGCGCTGGTTCGCAATGCGGGGGCACCTTAACGCCTCGTGGCACCGTTATCCCATACGCAGAAAGAATGCTTTTCGCACTTAGTTCATCGAGTACCCGTCGCCCCTGCGTGCGGGCAACGGCAAATGTCTTTTGAGACGTCAGATCTATCACTTGGCGTTCGCCACCTCCACCCACACCTTCTGTTCCTTGCGCATTGTCGTTATGACATCATCGGGTGTGCCTGGCAGAGCCTCCGCTCCTCCTGCCTGCAGGCGCTGGACAAATTGTGCATCCTTAACGACGTTGAGAGTCGCGGCGGTGAGTTTTGCCAACACTGGCTCAGGAGTTCCTTTTGGGGCGAGCACGCTATACCAAATAGTCGTGGTGAACTTTGGAAATCCCTGCTCTGCAAACGTTGCCACATCTGGCAGGACGTTCATCCGGGAAGTGGCCGCAATCCCAACTGCGCGAAGCTTGCCGCCCTTTACTTGTCCCATGAGCACCGGGACGTAGGCGGCCACCAGTGATACCTGGCCGCCGATTGCGGCCATCACAGACGGAGCTCCACCCTTGTATGGGATAGAGTCGATCACTGCTCCAGTTGCCATGGTAAGAAGTTTCACCTGGGCCTCGAACTGCGCGTGACTGATGGTTAGCCGCTCTGCTTTCGACTTCGCGATCATGTCCTTCACGGAACCGATGCCCGTAGAAGGATTGGCGGCGATCATGAATGGCATTTCGGCAATCATCGCGACGGGCGCCAATACAGAAAACGGATCAACCGTTGGCTTAGGGCCAAATGTCATGTTGATCATCGTTTGCCCAGTTCCCAACAGCAGCGTGTAGCCGTCGGGCTCTGCCCGCGCAAATTGCTCCAGCGCGATATTCGTCGCGGCACCTGGCTTGTTTTCAACAAGGACCGTCGACCCGACCGCTCGGGACAGATACTCGGAATAGAGTCTTCCTAGGAAATCGCCACTTCCGCCTGGAGGATACGGAACGACGAATTTGATCGGCTTCGTTGGATAGGTCTGCGACAGAGTGATCGAGGGTCCGACCCCCAAAAATATTGCCAACAACAAGCCAACTAGTAGGCGACTGTTCATCGGTGTCCTCCTTATTGATTCGTGAAACTCGGTGTCCTTTTTTCGAGCCAAGCTTTAAGTCCCTCGGCGTAATCTTTGGTTTTATCCAGGGGATCACGCAGGGCTCGTGACAACTCCGTTGCGGCGTACACATCAAGATCATTACTTTGCCGGATGAGCTTTTTGGCAGCACTTACGCCCGCCGGGCTGTTGCCCGCGATGTCGCGTGCGATGGCCAGCGTTTTTTCCCGAAGCTCTGAGTGAGGAACAAGAAGATCTACGATGCCAAAGTCATATGCTTCATCTGCGGAAATGCGACGTCCAGTCAGGACGATGTAGTTCGCGCGACCGCGCCCGACCAGTTTCGGCAAGCGCACCGGCCCTCCCGCGCCGGGAAACGAGCCTACGTTGTGTACCTCAGTTAGCGCGAAAAAGGCTCGATCAGAGGCGATCCTTATATCGCAGGAAAGCGCCAGTTCGAACCCGCCCGCAATGGCAGGTCCATTGATCATGCCAATCACCGGCGCATGGAAGGTCTCTACGAGTTCCACGATACGCAACACTGTTTCGCGCTGTTGCCTCGTGTCTTCTGGAGTAAAGCTTGCCCGCTCCTTGAGATCCGCACCCGAATTAAATCCCGCCCCCTCACCCGTGATGATCAGTGCTCGGATGTCCGTGTTCTGTCGTAAGTGTCCTAGGCACGCCTCCATCTCTCGCGCCATTTCCATGCTGTACGCATTGCGGCGCTCCGGTCGATTCATCGTTAGAGTCGTGATGTAGCGCTCAGTCTCCACCACCTTGAGTGATTTCCAGTTTGGCATTCCCGCCTCCTTATCCAAGCGTTGGGCTGTGTTTGCGGTGACGATATGGTGCTGCCGGCTTATATGCGCGTCTAATATCAAATCCTTGTCTAATTGATGCGTCATTGTTATCGTTGAGCGTGGACCTTCGAAGCCTTCGCCACTTTTTGACCATCGCCGAAACGCTGAGCTTTTCGCGGGCAGCGCAGATACTCCATCGCAGCCAACCTGGTCTTTCCCGCAGCATCAAGGAACTCGAAGCGGAATTCGGCTTGGAATTATTCGAGCGCGTTGGGCGCCGTGTAGTACTACGCCCCGAGGGTGAATTTTTGCTTGGGCACGTCCGCCGATTGTTAGCAGACGCCGACGAGCTCCAGGAGAGGGCGCAGTTGCTCGCGCGTGAGCGAAACTTCATTCTGCGCGTCGGCGGTGCCGCTAATACCCTGGAGCGGGTTATGCCGGAGGTGCTGAAGCTTTACCGGAAGAGTTGGAGCAATGTGGAAGTTCAGCTCAAATCCGAAGGCGGCTCTGCGGTGTTGGCGGCGCTAGAACGAGGGGAACTGGATGTTGGGATTGCGCGTACTACTAATAGCGACCTTCTTACCTCGTTGGTAATTTTTCCGACGCACGTCATAGCCGTCCTAAGCCGCAGTCACCGGCTGGCCAAGCGCCGCGCTCTAGTAGTTAAAGATCTATACGGGGAGCGCTTGCTTATCCCACCGCGAAGTTTCACCAGCCGCATACTTCTTGATTCGGCTTTTAATTCTGAAAAGGTCCGTCCTTATATCGCCTTAGAAAGCCACGATCTCAACACACTCGTTGCATTGGCTGAGGCGGGATATGGTGTGGCCCTTACGCCTTCCACCGTCGCCACGGAATCGCGCTCGGTGGCGGTATTGCCAATCATGCACGCTGGCTCTCCTCTGGGCGGATCTAATAGCCTAATTTGGGCCCGACGCCGAAGCTTGCCGGCGCATGTGTCTGCGTTCATAGAAATTGCAGCGAAGCATCTCAGACGAGAGTTCCCTGGAAGGAACCTTAGGCTGCCGCCTCTTGCACGTCCCGACTTGACTATCACGGACTACAGGACCCGCTAGAAACTAGGTTGGCGGATAGCAATAAAATTTTGCCGATTCGCACCACCGCACACGAATGTCCGATTAATTCGGCACACCTGGGCGAGCTGGCACGTGCAGCAACGAACGCCCTTGTTCGCCTTGCAGGAGTTGGGCGGATGGGAAAGTCCGGAGATGGTGCGAAGGTATGCGCACCTCGCGGCTGAACATCTCGCCCCGTACGCGGATCGTCTATGCGCTCTGCGGGTTGTGGAAGCTGCCGATGATCAGCGCGTGTCCGACGATGGGCACGTTTTGGTCACAGGCCAGAAATGAAAACGGGCTGCATCGCTGCAACCCGTTGAACTGTCTGGCGCGCCCGGCAGGATTTGAACCCACGACCCCCTGGTTCGTAGCCAGGTACTCTATCCAACTGAGCTACGGGCGCGAAGGGGCGAAATTATAGCAAAATCGCTTCATGTCCCTTGACTTGATGATACGCGGCGGCACGGTGGTGACCGCGGAAAAGACCTTTCGTGCCGACGTCGGCATCCGCGGAGAGAAGATCGCCGAAATCGGGCCGTCGCTTTCGGCGAGCAAGGTGATCGAAGCGAGCGGAAAGCTCGTCATGCCGGGCGGCGTGGACAGCCACTGCCACGTCGAGCAGCTCTCCTCCACCGGCAAGATGTGCGCGGACGATTTCTACAGCGCGACCGTGGCGGCGGCATTCGGCGGCACGACCACCATAGTCCCGTTCGCCGCCCAGCACCGCGGCAACTCGATCGTCGCGGTGGTGGACGACTACGCGAAGCGCGCGGCCGAGAAGGCGGTCATCGACTACGGCTTCCACCTGATCATCGCCGATCCGACGCCAAAAGCGCTGGACGAGGAATTACCGCAGATGGTGAGGCGCGGCATCACCTCGTTCAAGGTGTACATGACCTACGACCTGCTGCGGCTCAGCGACGAGCAGATGCTCGACGTGCTGGCGGCGGCCGAGCGCGAGCGCGCGCTGGTGATGGTGCACGCCGAGAACCACGAGATGATCAAGTGGATCACCAAGCGCCTGCTCGAGCGCGGCCACGGCGCGCCGAAGTTCCACATGGCGGCGCATCACCCGATCGCGGAGGCCGAGGCGACGAACCGCGTAGTCGCGCTGTCGCGGCTGCTCGACGTGCCGGTGCTGATCGTGCACGTGTCGGGCGGCGAGGCGGTGCAGACCATCCGCGCGGCGCAGACCCTCGGCGCGCGCGTGCTTGCCGAAACCTGCCCACAGTATCTCTTTCTCAAGGCGAGCGACGCCGACAAGGCGGGATTGGAAGGGGCGAAATGGTGCTGCAGCCCGCCGCCGCGCGACGAAGCGTCGCAGGAAGCCGTCTGGGCGGGACTCAAGGACGGGACCTTCCAGGTGCTCTCGTCCGACCATGCGCCCTATCGCTTCGATGAAACCGGAAAGCTGCCGAAGGGCGACAAGACGACCTTCAAGGAAATGGCGAACGGCGTGCCGGGGCTGCAGGTGCGGCTGCCTCTTCTCTTTTCCGAGGGGGTAGGCAAAGGACGCCTTTCGCTCAACGAATTCGTTGCTTTGACCAGTACCAACCATGCGCGCACGTACGGGATCGCCGAAAAGGGTCGGCTCGAGCCGGGCGCGGATGCCGATGTCGCCATCTGGGAACCTGAGAAACGGGTCTCGCTGACCGCGGCGCTGATGAAAGACAATGTCGGCTACACGCCGTACGAGGGCATGACCGTAACCGGCTGGCCCACGACGGTGCTCTCGCGAGGCCGCGTCGCGGTCCATGAGGGCAGGCTCCTCGTGGAAAGGGGATCGGGCAAGTTCATCGCCCGCGGGGTGCCGGCGCCGGTCGCGTCGGCAAAGCTGCGCGAAGGGCCCGCGTCCATTCTTAGGAAACTGATCGGATGAGAAAACTCAAGATTGCGGCCGCCCAGATGGGGCCGCTGCACAAGTCGGACACGCGAAGCGCTGCGGTTTCGCGATTGATCAATCTGTTGAGAGAAGCGCACGCCATGGGGGCGAAGTTCGTGGTCTTCCCCGAGCTCGCGTTCACCACCTTTTTTCCTCGCTGGTGGATGGAGGACCAGGCGGAGGTTGATCGCAAGTATTTCGAATCAACGGTACCCTCCCCTGAAACGCGGCCGCTGTTTGATGAGGCCAAAAAGCTCGGCATCGGCTTCTACATCGGCTACGCCGAGCTCACGCCGGAAAAGCGGCGCTTCAACACCGCGATCCTGGTCGGGCCCGACGGCGCGATCGTCGGCAAGTACCGCAAGATCCATCTTCCGGGGCACGCGGAGCACAAGCCCAAGGCCGCGTTCCAGCATCTCGAGAAGAAGTACTTCGAGGTCGGCGACCTCGGCTTTCGCGTCTGGCGCTACATGGACACGATCACCGGCATGCTGATCTGCAACGACCGGCGCTGGCCGGAGGCGTTCCGCGTGCTCGCGCTGCAGGGCGCCGAGATCGTCGCGCTGGGCTACAACACGCCCACCGAGAACCTGCACTACCCCGAGCCCCCGGCCCTGCGCGTGCACCACCATCTCATCATGGCGCAGTCGATGGCCTTCCAGAACGCGACCTGGCTCGTGGAGACCGGCAAGTGCGGCTTCGAGGACGGTTTCCGCATGTTCGGCCACTCGGTGATCGTCGCGCCGACCGGCGAGATCGCGGCGAAGAGCCAGACCGAGGACGACGAGGTGATCTGCTTCAACTGCGACATCGACCTCGCCGCCAACCTGAAAAAGACGATGTTCAACTTCGCCGCGCATCGCCGTCCGGAGCACTACCGGCTGATCGTCGAGCGGACCGGCGCGGAAGTCACGCCCGCAAACTAGGAGACGCCATGTTCGTGCTTCAGGTGAACATCCGGATCAAGCCGGAGAACGTCGATGTGTGGATGAAGAAGGCGCTGGAGAACGCCACCGCGGCGCGGAAGGAGCCGGGCTGCCGGCAGTTCGAGGTGCTCGCCGACCCGAGCGACCGGACGAAAGTGATGCTTTTCGAGGTGTACAACGACGAGGCAGCGTTCGAGGCCCACCAGCAGACGCCGCACTTCAAGAAATATCTCGCCGAAGCCGTGCCGCTGCTCGCCTCGCGCGAGCGCCATGTGTGGAAGCGCGCCTAGTGCCGCTTGCTCACTTCAGGTACTGCAGGATCCATAGCGACATGGCGGGCGTGTAGGTCACGACCATCAGCGCCGACAACGCGATCGCGATGAACGGCACGAGCCCGGGATAGATGCTCGACAGCGGAGCGCGGAACACGGCCTGGCCGACGAAGATGTTGACCCCGAAGGGCGGCGTGAAGGTCCCGATGCTGAGGTTCATGACCATGATCACGCCGAAGTGCACCGGATCGATTCCGGTGGCGCGCGCGACGGGCAGCAGCAGCGGCGTGAGCACGAGAATGGCCGAGGCGGTATCGAGCACCATGCCGACGAGGACCAGGAGAGCGTTGATCGCGAGCAGCACCATCCACGGCTGCAGATTGAGCTCGCGGATGAAGTTCACCGTCAGTGCCGCCACGCCGTTGACCGTGAGCAGCCACGAATAGACGGCGGCTACGGCGACGATCGACAGGATCTGCGCCGTGAGGTACATGGTGCGCGCGGCGATCCGGAACATCTCCGGCGGCGAGACTTCACGGTATAGCACCACCGTCACCAGGATCGCGTAGACGCACGCGATGCCGGCCGCCTCCGTGGGCGAAAACACGCCGGCGTAGATTCCCCCGAGGACGATCACCGGCGCGAGGATGGAGAGAACGCCGTGGCGTGTGGCGGCGAGGAATTCGGCAAATCGGAAAGGCGCGCCCGGCTTCTCCCGGCGCCAGACGGCGTACAGATAGATGTAGATGGCGAAAAATCCTGCGAGAAGGATGCCGGGCAGGATGCCCGCCGCGAACAGGCGCACGATCGAAGTTTCCGCCGCAGTGCCGTACAGGATGAATCCGATCGAGGGCGGAATGAGGTTGTCGATGGCGCCCGCCGAGATCAGCAGCCCCGACGAGAAGCGCTCGTTGTATCCCGCGTCGCGCAAACGGGAATAGGTAAGCGCGCCGACGGCCGCGGTCGTCGCGGCGGTCGACCCCGAGATCGCGCTGAACACCGTCGCGGTGCCGAGAGCGGTGAACGGCAGGCTGCCGCGCACGCCGCCGATAAGCGAGGTCACCCAGCGCACCAGGCGCTCCGACACGCCGCCGCGCGCCATCAGGTCCCCGGCAAAGAGGAAAAACGGAACCGCGAGCAGCGCGTACTTGTCGAGCGCGCTGAACATCACCTGGTGGATCACGGTCGAAGGCACGTCCGAGAGGAACGCGAAGACCACCACGGCGGTTGCCAGCAGCACCAGAAAGAACGGAAACCCGAGCGCGAGCAGCGCGAGCGGCAGCAGCCCGATCACCCAGTTGGTCATGCTGCTAGAACCTGCCGGAGAGGTACGCCCGGAAACGGATCAGCGCGGCGACAGGCGTAAGGACGAAACCGACCAGCAGGGCGGCGTGCGGAATGGCTTTCGGGATGCCGGCCGACACCGTGCGCTGGTCCGACTGGATGAACAGGGTGACTACCCGCCACGATTGCAGCGCTGCGTACGCGCAGCACAGCACCAGCACGAGCACGATCGCCGCATTAAGCAGCCGCTTCGGCCGGCCCTGCAGGCCGGCGGTGAAGAGGTCCATGGTAAGGTAATCGCCCCGGTACGTCACGGCGATCAGCCCGACGAACACGCCCCAGATCACGATGAAGACGAGGATTTCCTCCGCCCAGTAGATCGCCGCGCCGAACACGTAGCGGCCAACCACGTTGGCGAAGGTAATGCAGACCCCGACCAGCATGAGCGACCCGAGGATCCACTCGGGCACGGTCACGAGCGCGCGGCGGGTGACGTCACTCATGCTGTACCCCCGGAAAAAAATGCGGCGCCCCGGCGGCGCCGCTTCCCATCAGCAAGCCTAGTACTTGCGGCTCGTTGCCAGCATCTTCTTGTAGAAACCGTTCACGTTCGGATTTTCCTTGGTGACTTCTTCGCCGACGCCGCTCAGGAGCTGCTGCATGCGCTTCTGCTCCTGCGCCGAGAGCGTGACGATCTCCCCGCCCATCTCCTTCCAGCGCTTCACCATCATCGCGTCGAGCTCGTGCGAATGCGCCGAGGTGCGGCTGGAAAGCTTGGCGCCCTCCTCGAGCACCACCGTGCGCAGGTCGGCGGGCAGCTTGTTGAGCCACGCCCGGCTGACCGCGCCGATCGAGATGATCATGGTGTCGTTGGTCTGCATGATCACCTTGCCGATGTCGTGGAACTTGAAGATGACGTAGATGGCGGTGGCGCTCATCGTGCCGTCGATCACGCCCTGCTGCAGGCCCGGAACGACCTCCGGCAGGTCCATGGGCACGGCCGAGGCGCCGAACTGACGCATCTTCGCGCGCTCGGCGGCGGTCGCGTTGACGCGGATCTTCTTGCCCTTGAAGTCCTCCAGCGTGCGCAGCGGCTGCTTGCCGAAGTAGTGCGCCGGCGCGAAGGTGAAGACCGACACCACCTGCAGCCCCTTGTCGGCGCCGAGGTTGCGGATCTCCTTGTTCAGCTCGCCGTCGAGCAGCACCTTTTCCGCGTGCCGGGGATCGCGGAACAGCACCGGGATGCTGAACACGCCGAAGCGCGGATCGACGCCGCTGTAGAAATCGGCCGGCGAAACCGCCGACTCCACCGTGCCGAGCTGCAAGCCCTCGATCTGGCTGGCGATCGAGCCGAGCTGTGCGCGCGGGAAGATCTTCACCTCGATGCGGCCCTTGCTGCGCGACTCCAGAGCTTCCTTGTACCAGTTGGCCCACTGGTGCTGGATGTCGTTGATGGTGCCGAAGCCGATCTTCATGGTGTAGTCGGCCGCCGCGACCGGGGTCGCGGCGCATGCCGCCGACAAAAGCAGGGCACTCAGGGTTTTACGCATTGCCTTCCTCCTCCTCAGGATTCTCGAGCTTGGAAAACTACCAGACCAAATCGCCCTCGCGTATGAGCATCAGGCAGCCGCCGTCCTTGGTGTAGGGGGTATGCGGCACGCCGATGGGCATGCGAAACCACATGCCGGGCGTGTACTCGGTGTATTCGTCGATGAGCGCTCCGCCCAGGATGTAGGTCTCCTCGCCCATCGCATGGTCGTGCGTAGGAATCTTTTTGTGGGGATGGATCTGACCGAAACGCGACGTCTCGATGCCGTGCGCGTCGCGGTACAGGTGCAGCACATCGGCGCCGCGGTGCGGGAATGGCGTCCACGGCGTGGTCTTGGCGTCGATCTCCAGCCGGTCGCTGTCGGTGGGACGGATCGGCACGCGGCGCTTGACGTAGTACACGCAGCCGGCGGCGCTCGCCGGCGCGAACGTGTCGCCGGGCTGCTTGCGCACGAACGTGTGCTGCCCGTAAGTCTTGCCGCCGTCGGTCAGGCTGCCTTCCAGCACGAAGACATCGACGCGCTCGGTCAAGCGCTCTCGCGGGATGCTGGTTCCCGGCTCCATCTTCACGAACGCGGTCTCGCGCCCCTTGCGCGGATCGATGACGCGCTCGACGACCTTCATCGAGACTCCGCGATGCTCGGTCGCCTCCCACGGCAGCTTGTTGGTATCGACGACGACGACGGCGTTCGGGTCCGCGTTGACGGGTTGTTTCGCTGGCATGGCCTCCTCCGTTGAGTGCCCTTGAAAGCGGATTAACGATAAACTAAGCTTTTCACGTTAGTCAACCCGATCGACAGGAGGAGGACCCATGACGACGGCTGAAACCAAGACGCCGGAGCCCGAGATCGCGCAGCGCGGGCCCTACAGGATCGAGCTCATGGCGACTTACCGCTACGCGTGGTGCGCGTGCGGGCTGAGCAAATATCAGCCGTTCTGCGACGGCTCCCACACCATGAAGCCGGGTATTTTTCCGGTGATCTGGACCCAGGAAAAGGACGCGACGGTCCTGCTCTGCGGCTGCAAGCATTCGGCGAAGAAGCCGTTCTGCGACAGCTCGCACACCAAGCTCTAAGCCTACCGGGTGGCAAAGACGGAGCCGAAGCTGCTGGAAAGCGGCACCCTCGCCGATGCGATCAGCGGGCATATCCGCGCCGAAATCCTCACCGGGCGCATAAAGCCCGACACGAAGCTGCGCCTGGAGGACCTGCGCAGCGAGTTCGGCGTGAGCTGGAGCCCCATCCGGGAAGGGTTGAAGCGGCTGGTCGCCGAAGGCCTCGTGGTCACCGAGGAGCCGCGCGGCTACAGGGTCGCCACGGTTTCCCGCACGCATTTCGCCGACATCGTGCGCACGCGAAGGCTGGTCGAGTGCCTGGCGCTGCGCGAATCGGTGCAGCGGGGCGACGACGCCTGGGAAGCGGACGTGCTGGCCGCACACCACCGGCTGAGCAAGTTCGAAGCGCGCCGCTGGCGGCCGGGTGATTACGAGGAGTGGGAGACATGGCACCGCACCTACCACCAGGCGTTGCTTGGCGGCTGCGGCTCGCCGATCCTGCTTCAGTTCTGCTCCATGCTGCACGACATGCGCGACCGCTATCGGCGCCTCTTTCTCACCGCCCGCGAGCCCGATCGCAATGTCGGCAAGGAGCACGCCGAGATCACGCAGGCGGCGCTCGCGCGCGACGTGGAGCGTGCCAGCGAGCTGCTCGCCCGTCACATCGATCGCACCGCAAAGGCGATCCTCGGCGCGATCAAAGAATAACCTTCCATGACGGTGTTCGTCGGCGCCGAAGCGACGCGCCAGGTGCTCGACTGGGATGAGATGATCGAGTGCCTGCGCGCCGCGTACGCACGCCCCCATGCCGCGAGGACTAGTACCCGCGCCCTCGCGCGCGGCGAAGGCAACTGGCTGCGCGGATTGGTATCCGTGCCTCCGGCAGGCGCGCACATGGGCGCCAAAGTATTCGGCATCGCGCGTGCGAGGCGCGCGAGCTATCTGATCTCGCTATTTGACCAAACGAGCGGAGAACTGGTCGCGCTCGTCGACGGGATCCACGTCACTGCATTGCGCACGGCCGCGACATCGGCGCTGGCGGTCGATCTCATGGCGCCGCGGCGCGCACTCGCCGTCGGCGTGCTGGGGAGCGGCGCCGAAGCGCAGGCGCATGTCCGGGCGCTCGCCCGGGTGCGCGAGCTGAAGGCCGTCCGCCTCTACAGCCCGACGCCAGCGAACCGCGACCGCGTCGCCGCCGAGCTCGCGCGCGAGCTGCGCCTGCCCTGCACCGCGGCGGCGAGCGCGGCGCATGCGCTCGAAGGGAGCGATCTCGTCATCGCGGCCGCGCGCTCGCACGACGAGCAGCCGGTGTTCGCGGGCGCGTGGCTGCGGCCCGGGATGCTGGTGGTCTCGATCGGCTCGACCATCCCGGAGCAACGCGAGATCGACGCGGCGACGATCGAGGCCTGCGACCTGATCGTGTGCGACATGGTGCACGAGGTCGTCGAGGAAACCGGAGACTTCATCGCCGCCAAGGCGAGCGGCATCGAATTCGAGTCGAAGATGGCGAGCCTCAACGAGCTGGTGCGCGGTCAGCTGCAGGCGCGCCTCTCGGCCGCCCGGCTGCCGCTTTACAAGTCGGTCGGCGCAGCGGTGCAGGACATCACCGTAGCGGAGATTGCCGTGCGGCGCGCGCTCGAGCGCGGGCTCGCGACGCCGCTTCCCATGGCACTGGAGATCAAGCAGGTATGACCGTCGGCGGAGGAGACTGCAATGGCACGCTACCAAAGACATGAGGCGCGCGAGTGGGCGCGGCAGCACTTGCGCGGGGTCGCGAACGTCATCATTCCGTCCTACAGCCGGGACCTGAAGCGGCTGAACGAGAAAGGCATCCGTCACGACGTGCGGCTGGAGATCGAATACGGCTTTGCCGGCACCCTGCTCGTGTCCGAGGTCGCGATCACGCTCGAGGAATACCGGCAATTCTTCGAGTGGGCCAACGACGAGGCCAAAGGCCGGCTGATGCTCATTCACCATGCGAGCTTCAACGACCTGGAGGAGAACATCGAGGCGGTGAAGATCGCCGAGGCGAACGGCGCCGAGCTGATCCTGCTCTCCTACCCGCCCAACTTCTATCCGACCACCTCCCAGGACATCTACGACTACACCAAGGCGTTCTGCGACGCGACCAACCTCGCGGTCATGCTCTTCCCGGTAACGCTATGGGGCTTCGACCGGGTGCATCCCTCCGACATCGAGGCCGCGGTGATCCGCAAGCTCATCGACCACTGCCCTAACGTGGCTGCGATCAAGGCGGAAGGCGGGATGCCCAACGTCATGGGCTTCGTCGAGTGCTATCGCCTGTTCGGCAAGGAGCTGGTGGTCACCTGCCCGCTCGAGATCGACATGATCCCGCTCGCCCAGCTGGTGCCCGTGCAGTTCAGCGGCACGAGCAACACCGAGTACTACGGCGCGATGATCCCGCGCATCTTCAGGCTGCTGCAGGAGCGGCAGTTCGACGAGGCGACGCGCCTGTACTGGCAGATCCACCCGGCGCGCAAGGCCAACGCGGCGGCGAATGCCTACGTGCCGCAGACCCTTTTCCTGCACCGCATGCTGTGGAAATTCCAGGGCTGGCTGAACGGCTTCAACGGCGGCCCGATGCGCCGCCCCACGATGCGGCTGAACGACGCGCACATGAACGGCCTGCGCCAGGGCCTGATCCGCTCGGGAATCAAGCCGACCGACGAGCCCAACGGCGCGTTTTTCGCCGGCCGCCACCCGGCATAGCCATGTCCATCCTGAACGTCGACGGCGCCGAGCTCTATTACGAGCTGCATGGCGAAGGACCCGCGCTCGTGCTCATCCATGGCGCGAGCGGCACGCATCTTTCGTGGTGGCAGCAGGTGGCCGAGCTGCGCTACCACTTCTCTTGCCTCATCTACGACCTGAGAGGATACGGCCGCTCGCGGCCCACCGGCCCCTACGATGCCGGCGACGGCAACGCGCACTTCCACGACCTCGCGCGCCTCATCGAGCACGTCGGATTTCGCGAGAAAGTCAGCGTGATGGGGGCTTCGCTCGGGTCGGCGCCGGCGCTGCACTACGCCGCGGAGCGCCCGGATCGCATCGACAAGCTCATCCTGTGCTGCGGCCCCGGCTGCGTGAGCACGCCGCTCATCCAGGCCGGCTGGGAGGAGCGCAAGAAACGCATGCTGGCGCGCTACAAGCAGGTGGACGCAACCGAGTCGCCGCTGCCCAAAGGAATCCCGCCGGTCCGCAGCCCCGGCGAGAAGGAGCGCTTCGCCACCGCCTACCATCCTTACGGCCCGGTCGGCGAAGCGATGCATCTCGATTTCCCTGCGCTCACGTTCCTTTATGCCGAGATCATGGCCTCGGCGGGCGGCCCGCCCACGCCGAGCACCTTCCCGGTGTTCAGCGCGCGGCCGGTGACCCGCGAGGAGGCCGCGGCGCTGAAGTTTCCCGTGCTGGTGATCGGCGGCACGGAGGATCCACTTTTCAGCGTTGCGGAGCTCGAGGAAGTCGCCGCGCTTTTTCCCAACGGCCGCTGCAACCTGTTCAAGGGCGCCGGCCACCTCGCCTTCTACGAGCGGCCGCGGCGCTTCAACGATGCCGTCATACGCTTCCTGAAGGGCGGATAGGCACGTTCTGATGGGCGGGCCGATCGACGTCCACGCGCATTGGTATCCGAAGCGCTTTCTCGAGCTCCTCGGCAAGGAAGGGCCGGCCCACGGCCTGGAGTGGCGCGGCACCGACGCGGGCCCGCAGTTCAGCATCCGCGGCGTTGCCACCGGACCTGCGGGCCGGCGCTTCGTCGACCTCGACGCCCGCCTTCAGGCGATGGACGAGCAAGGCGTCGCGGTGCATGCGCTCTCGCTTTCCCAGCCCATGGTGTATTGGGCAGGACGCGAGCTGGGCAACCGGCTCACGGCGATCTACAACGACGAGCTTGCACGCGCGCACGAGAAATCGCCGCAGCGCTTCGTCGGCCTGGCGGCGCTGCCGATGCACGAGCCCGATCTCGCGCGGCGCGAAGCGGAGCGCGCCGCACGGCTCCCAGGCGTGCGCGGCGCCTACATGGCGACGGCGATCCTAGACCGCGAGCTTTCCGACGAGGCGTTCTTCCCGGTGTACGAGGCGCTCGAGGAACTCGGGCTGCCTATATTTCTGCATCCGGTCTTCGTCATCGGCGCAGAGCGGCTGAAGAAGTTCTACCTCGCCAACCTGCTCGGCAATCCCTTCGAAAGCGCCATCGCTGCGGCGCATCTCGTCTTCGGCGGCGTGCTCGACCGCTTTCCGCGCCTCGAGGTGGTGCTGCCGCACGCGGGCGGCGCGTTTCCCTGGCTCGTGGGACGCCTGAACCGCGGCTGGGAAAAGCGCCAGGACCTGAAGCACATCGCGCAAGCGCCGCGCGAGTACGTGCGGCGCTTCCACTACGACACCATCGGCTATTCCGACTCGGTCGTGGAGTACCTGGTGAAGTGCGTCGGCGAAGACCGCGTGGTCATGGGAAGCGATTATTGCTTCCCGATCGCCTACGAGCGCCCGGTCGAAATCGTGACTGCGAACCGGCATCTCTCGGAACCGGCGAAGCGCGCTATCCTCGAAGGCAACGCGCGCAGGCTGCTAAAAATCTAATGGATCTCAAGCTGGCGGAGCTGCCGGCCCTCGAACGCTACAAGCTGCTCATCGGGCTGGTCATCCCGCGGCCGATCGCCTGGATCTCGACGCGCAGCGCGAACGGCGTCGCGAACTGCGCGCCCTTTTCCTTCTTCAACGTGTTCAGCGAGGATCCGCCGATCTGCGTGGTCGGCATCAACCAGCGCAGCGACGGGACGATGAAGCACTCGCTGAAGAACATCCGCCGCACCGGCGAGTTCGTGGTGAACCTGGTCGACGAGGCGACCGCGAACGCGATGCACGTGTCGAGCTACGAGTTCGCCGAGGACGAGAGCGAGTTCGAGAAGACCGGCCTCAGCGAGGCGCCGGCCGCGCTGGTGCAGCACCCGCGCATCGCCGAAGCCGCCGCCTGTCTCGAGTGCCGCGTGTTCCGGCTGATCGAGATCAGCGCCACGCGCGATCTGGTGCTCGGCGAGATCCTGCTGGTGCACGCGCGCGATGGCATCATCGACCCGAAGACCAAGCGCATCTCCGAAGAGCACTACCGCCCCATCGGGCGCCTGTTCGCCAACCGCTACTGCACCACCCGCCAGCGCTTCAACCTGCCCGGCGACCTGCCCGAGTGAAAAAAGGGGTCAGGACCCTTTTTTTGCTTCTGTCCTTGAAAAAAGGGTCCTGACCCCTTTTTTATAGAACCTTTTTTATAGAAGCAGGGCGCCGAGGATCCCGCCGCCGGCGAGCATCCACAGCGGGTTGACGTTGACGAGGAGCATCGCAGCGGCGCTCGAGCCGGCGATGAGCCAAAGCCGCCAGTCGGGCGAATCCGGCGTAGCGATCACGAAGCCGCCGGAAAGGATCAATGCGACGACGATCGGCGCGATGGCGCGTTGCGTGGTGCGTCGCCAGGGTGCGTCCTTGAAGCGGTCCCACAGCTCGGCGACCCACCACGCGAGCACCGCCGCCGGAAAGCAGAACGCGAGGAGCGCCACCACCGCGCCCGGGATGCCCGCCACCTTCCAGCCGATGAGGCTCGCGATGAGCACGTTCGGGCCCGGCGCGGCCTGCCCGACCGCAAACGCCTGGAGAAACTCGCCCGGCGTGAGCCAGCCTTTCACGTCGACGACGAAGCGCTGCATCTCCGGCATGACCGAGGGCATGCCGCCCACCGAGATCAGCGACAGCAGCCCGAAGTAGAGGGCGAGCTCGACCAGCGTCACAGCCAATCCCTGCGCGCCGCGAGCCACGCGAGCAGCAGACCCGCCGGGATCACCGCGACGAGCGAGAAGCGTGCGACCGCGACGCAAAGAAAGCACGCCGCGATGAGCACCAGCGCAGCGGGCTTCTTCGCGAGCGCGCGACCCAGCTTGACGGCGGTGCCGACGAACAGGCCCGCCCCCGCAGCGCCGACGCCGGTGACGATGGCCTTCACCAGCGGGTTGGCGGAGAAATCGTTGTACACGGCGAAGAGCGCGAGCACCCAGACGAACGGCAGCGCCATCAGGCCGAGGAAGGCGACCACCGATCCGGCCAGGCCGAACCAGCGCTTGCCGAGGACGATCGAGGCGTTGCCGATGTTCGGGCCGGGCAGGAACTGGCACAGGCCGATGGTCTCCGTGAAATCGGCGTGCGTGATCCAGCGCCGCTCTTCCACCATGGTGCGGTACGCCCACGGCAGCACGCCGCCGAAAGAGCGCGCGCCGATCCAGAGGAAGCCGAAGAAGAGCTCGCCGAGCTTCTTCGGCGGTGCGACGTTCACGCCTTGAAACCGCGTTTCTTGCGGTTCCTCCTTCACGTTTCCCAGGCGAGGCGCACGCGCCCGATGGCCATCGCCACGGCCGCCTGCGTGGGCTCGACCACCGGGATGCCGACCGCTACCTGCAGGGGCTTGCGGTAGCGCGCCATGCCCGCGCAGCCCATCACGATCACGTCGGCGCCATGCTGCTCGCGCAGCCGCTTGCCGACCTCCACCATGCGGCCGAAGGTTTTTTTCTCGTCGGCGAGCTCGACCACCGGCAGTCCCACGGGCAGCTCCGCGGCAAGCCGCTCCATCACGCCGAGCGCGCCCATGTGGCGCAAATGCCGCGCGATCGATTGCTGCAGGATCGCGATCACGCCGAACTTCTGTCCCAGCGTGAGCGCGGTGAGAATGCCGCACTCGGAGATGCCGAGCACCGGCTTCCTCGTCGCTTCGCGGATGGCGTGCAGCCCCGGGTCGCTGTAGCACGCAATGACGAACGCGGAGTACTCGTTTTCGCGGTTTTTGACGAGTTTGAGTAAAGGCGAGACCACGCTATCGACGTGCTGCTGCGTCTCGATTCCCGGCGGACCTTCCCTGAGGGTCATCGCCTCGATCGCCGGACCGCCGGCCATGCGCAGCGGCGCGCAGGCCTCGTCGATGCCGCGCGTCACGCCCTCCGTGGAGTTCGGGTTGATGACCAGGATCTTGTCCATTAGTGAAGGGCGATTTGCCGGTGCTCGAAGCGCGACAGCAGCCGCACGAGCGGCCACAGGCACACGAGGTAGATGATACCTGCCGCGATGATCGGCGTGGCGTTGTAGGTGACCGACTGCGCCTGGCGCGCCGCGTAGAGCAGCTCGGGCAGCGCCACCACGCTCGCGATCGAGGTGAGCTTCACCACCTCGAGCGTGTTGGAAATGAGGTCCGGAACCACGTTGCGCGTCGCCTGCGGCACGATGATGTACGCCATGGTCTGCGCGGCGCCCAGCCCGGTGGAGCGCGCCGCCTCGAACTGGCCGCGCGGGATCGACTCGATCCCGGCGCGGAAGATCTCGCCGTAGTAGCTCGAGGTATTGAGCAGGAAAGCGAGCGCGACCGCCGCGAAGGCCGGCAGGTCGATGCCCGTGAAAGGAAGCCCGAAGGCGATGAACATCAGCAGCACCAGCGGGGGAAACGCGCGAAACAGATCGACATAGAAAACCACGAGCCAGCGCAACGGCCGGAACTGCGTGCGCGCGATCAACGCCACCGCCAGGCCGCCGGCGATGCCCAGGGGAACCACCACGAGGGTCAGGAGCGCCGACATCTTGAAACCGGCCCAGAGATAAGGCGCGGTCTCGCGCAGGATCTCGAAGTTGAAGAACGCGGTGATCAGCGTTTCCATGCAAACCTTGTCTCGACCCAGCGGCCGAACCAGACCACCGGGATGAAGAGGATCAGGTAGGCGATCGCGCCGAGCGTCAGCGGCGACGGGTTGTACGAGAACGAATAGCCGGTCTGTGCCTGGTAGAGGATCTCGCCCACCGCCACGGTGGCGCCAAGCGCCGTGCCCTTGGTGATCGCGATGGTGCGGTTGGTGAGCGGCGGGATGGTGATGCGCACCGCCTGCGGCAGGATCACCTGGCTCATCGCCTGCACGAAGCTCAAGCCCGTCGAGCGTGCGGCCTCCCACTGGCCGCGCGGAACGGCGAGGATGCCGGCCCAGAAGATTTCCTCGGCGAACGCCGCGAGGATCGCCGACAGCGCGAGCCAGGTGGCGACGAAGCCCGACATGCGCACGCCCACCGTCGGCAGCGCGAAGTACAGGATGATGATGAGCACCAGCGGCGGCACGGCGCGTAACACGTCGACGAACGCGACGATGAGCAGGTTGAGCGCCTTCACGCGGAAGGAGCGCACCAGCGCGAGCACCAGCCCGCTGGCGACGCCGGCGATCACCACGAGCAGCGCGAGCTGCACCGTGACCACGAATCCCTCGGCGATTTTTGGCGCGTACTGCGCCATCACCTCCCAGTTGAGGAAGGTCTGGGTGAACTTACCCATTCAGCGAGGCGATGAATTCCTTGATGCGGGCGTGCTCGGGCTCGTTGAAGATCTTTTCCGGCGGACCCTCCTCCAGGATGCGGCCGTGGTCCATGAACACCACGCGGTCGGCGGCGCCGCGCGCGAAGCGCATCTCGTGCGACACCACGACCATCGTCATGCCCGACTCGCGCATCTGGCGCATCACGGCGAGCACGCCGCCGACGAGCTCGGGGTCGAGCGCGCTCGTCGGCTCGTCGAACAGCATGATGCTCGGCTCGAGCGCGAGCGCGCGCGCGATGGCGACGCGCTGCTGCTGGCCGCCGGAGAGCTCGTTGGGGTACGCCTTCGCCTTCTCGCTCAATCCGACGCGCGCGAGCGCGCGCATGCCGATGTCGTCGGCCTCGCTTTTTCCCTGCTTGAGGACTTTCCTGAGGGCGAGCGTGACATTGCCGAGCGCGTTGAGATGCGGGTAGAGATTGAACGACTGGAACACCATGCCGATGCGGCGGCGCACCGCGTTGATATCCACGCCGGGCGCCATGATGTCGATGCCCTCGACGCGGATCGAGCCGGAGGTCGGCTCCTCCAGGCGGTTGCAGCAGCGCAGCAGCGTCGACTTGCCCGAGCCGGAAGGCCCGATCACGAACACCAGCTCGCGCTCGGCGACCTTGAGATCGATCCCCTTCAGTACCTCCAGGTCGCCGAACGACTTATGCAGTCCGGCAACATCGAGAATCACTTGCAGTTCGGCTTGTGCGGCTTGGGATCATGGCCGTCCATGCCCGGCACGCCGTAGCCGGGATACACGGTGAGAGCGGCGGACCCTTTCGCGGGCTTGGTGCCGAACCACTTCTGGTGCAGCTTCGCCATGGTGCCGTCGAGCTTCATGCACTCCATGGCGTTCTCGACCGCGTTGCGCGTGGCCGCGTCGTCCTTGCGGAAGGCCGCGCCCCAGACCAGGCCCTCGTCCACCTTCAGCGGCACCAGCTTCAGCTGCTTGTTGGAGCGCAGCACCGCATAGGCGGCGGTCGTGTTGCCGGAGAGGGCGGCGTCGGCGCGGCCGGAGATCACCGCCTGCATCGCGTCGGCGTTCGTGCCGTAGGACTCGGCGGCCTTGAGGCCCAGCTTGGCGGCGTTGTCCTGCAGCCACTTGTCGTACGCCGAGCCCTTGTTCGACGCCACGGTCTTCCCTTTCAGCTCGGCAAGCGACTTGAGCTCGGGCTTCTTCGCCGCGACGACGAACTGGTAATAGGTATTGAGATAGCCTTCGGTGAAGAGCAGCTGCTTTGCGCGCTCGGGCGTCACCGTGGTCGGCGCGCCGACGAAATCGAGCTTGCCCGACTGCATCGCCGGGATCAGGCCCGAGAACTCGCCGGCGAAGATCTCGACCTTGCGGCCCATGCGCCGGCCCACCTCGTTGATGAGGTCGATGTTGAAGCCTTCCACCCCGCCCCCGAGCTTCGGCATGGCATGCGGCGCGAAGGTGCCGTCGACACCCGCCACCAGCGGTTTTTGCTGCGCTACGGCGGCGCCCGCGAACAGCGCCAAAGCTGCGATCAGGATGCGCTTCATGGTCCTCTCCCCTGGGTGACGTGGTGTGCGGGGGATTCTACACTCAGGGTATGAGAGCTTTGCTCCTCGCCCTGGTCGCTGTTCCGCTGTGGGTGCAGGGCCAGCCCCTGCCGATTTTCGATGCGCACGTGCATTACAGCCACGACGCCTGGGAGCGCGTGCCGGTCGCACTTGGTTCAGGGACGAGAGCGTCATTGCGTATCTCGAGGGACCGCTTGAAGAAGTATCGCTACGCGGCGATCGGGGAGTTTCATCTCCACGGCGCCGACGCCGATCTTCCGGCCCCGCGGCGCATGGTCGAGCTCGCGCGCAAGCACCGATCACGCCTCCGGCGGCAAGGTCGACCCGGCGTGGCGCGCGGTGTTCTCGGAGTTTCCGGACCGCTTCTTGGTCGGCACCGACAGCTATACGCCGGAGCGCTGGCATTACATCCCCGAGCACGCCGAGTGGTCGCGCCGCTGGCTTGCCGACCTGCCGCGCGACATCGCCGAGCGCATCGCATGGAAAAACGGCGAAAGGCTTTTCGGCTCGCCGCCGGACTAGCGTCGTCGTTGCCCGACATGTAGTCCGAATGGAGTAGTTGGCATTGTGACTTTGTAATCGGCTGGGGAGCGTGCTCCGCGGTTACAATTTTTTTAGCTCCGGATCATCACAGGAGGTATCCCCATGTTTAGCAAGAAACTGACGGTCGTCGCCGCGGCAAGCGCGTTCGCCGTGCTGGCCTTGCCTGTGCACGCCCAGACGACGAGCACCACCACGACAACCACGACATCGTCGAGCACCACGACGCAGGCGGTGCCGACCGCGAAGCTGGTCGCGGAATACACGGACCTTGCCGGCTCGGAAAAGAACGCAAAGTCGCTGGTCACCGGCCTTCGCACCGATTCGAAAATCACCCTCGAGCCGATTGCCAAGGGCGACAAGACCATCAGCTTCGAGTCGCCGACGGGCAAGCTGGGCAACGGCGAAGTCAATATCGCCCTCGCCATCGCCGAAAAGACTTTGTCCGGCGACAAGGACGTGACGAACCAGGACCTGTACAAGGCGCTGATGGACCAAAAGACCGGCGTGCTGCAGATGCGCGCCGACGGCATGGGCTGGGGTCAGATCGCCAACGAGCTGGGCTTCAAGCTCGGCGAAGTGATGCGTGCGGGAAAAGCGGACAGCAGCGCCCAAACCGTGCAACGCGGCGGTCCGAAAGCTGAGAAGGCAGACACGCTCGCCCAGCGGCCCGACCGCCCGGTGCGCCCCGAGAGAGTCGAGCGCATGGACAAGCCCGAGCGCCCGATGAAGCCTGAACGGCCCAGCCGCTAAGCCGAAAACAGGGAGACAACAACAATGCGTGATGTGATCCGCGCAGCCTGCGCCGCGGCGTTCCTCGGCGCGGGCGCGCCGGCACTTGGCGCCGAGCAGGGCGTCTGGGGTCTCGGCACCGGGATCGACTACAGCTCGGGCGACTACGGCACCTCGTCGACGACCACGATCCTCTCGATTCCGCTCACCGCGCGCTACGACCGCGGGCCGTGGACCTTCAAAGGCAGCATTCCTTATTTGAGTGTCGACGGTCCGAGCACGGTGGTTCCGGGCGTGGGCCGAGTTCCCAACACCAACCCGCGCCGCCGCGGGGGTGCGGCGACGGCGACTACCGACGGCTCAGCCTCCGGCATCGGCGACCTCGTGCTATCGGCGACCTACGCGGCCTACTACGACCGCGCCTCGCAACTCGGCGTCGACCTCACCGGCAAGGTGAAGGTAGCGACGGCGGACGAAGACGAAGGCCTCGGCACCGGCGAGAACGACTTCGCCGCGATCGTGGAAGCGTTCAAGACGATGGACCGGCTCACGGTCTTCGGCGGGATCGGGCGCCATTTCCTCGGCAGCTCGCCGTACATCCAGCTCGAAGACGTGTGGAGCTATTCGCTTGGCGCGAGCTATCGCATGGACGACCGCGACAGCGTCGGGCTCACCTTCGACGCGCGCGATCGCGTCGCGCCGGGCGCCTCGCCACAGCGCGAGCTGACCGCCTTCTGGGCGAGGAAGCTCGACCGCGGCTGGAAAAGCCAGGCCTACGTGCTGAAAGGCTTTGCCGACGGCAGCCCTGATTGGGGCGCGGGGCTATCCGTGGTGCGCTCGTTCTGAGCCACGCAGAAACCACCCGCGCGTCGCCACGAGGAGCAACGCCGCAACGAGCGTAAGGGCGGCATAAGCGAGCCACGCGCCGCTCCAGCCGATCGCGTCGCGCAGCAGCCCGCTCACGAAAAGCGCGCTCCCCATGCTGAACGCCCCGACCAGCGTCCAGCCGCCCTGGTAGGCGCCGCGCCGGCCGGGCGGCGCGAGGCGCGCCACCGCCGCCGGCACCGCGGAGCTGAACACCAGCTCTCCGAAGCTGAACACCACCGTGCCGGCGATCAGCGCCGCGCCCGCGTTCGGCATCGCACCGTACAAGCCGAAGCACGCGGCTACCAGCAGCGCCGCCCATCCGAGCATGTGGAACGGCCCGGCGCGCTCCATGCGGCTCGCGATGGGGACGGCAAGCGCGGCAACGATGATGCTGTTGGCGCCGAGCACCAGGCCGATGAAGCCCTCCCCGAGGCCGCGATCGGCGGCGAAAAGCGGCGACGTGAACACCACCAGCCCCATGCCGAACGGAAAGATGAACGCGATGGCCGCGAAGGAAAGGAACAACCCGTCGTGGACGATGGAAGTCACTTCCTTGTAAAAGCCATGCTCGCTGCCAGCGCGCTCCATAGGCAACGGTCCTCGCAGCGCAAGCACATAAAGCAGCGCCACGAGCAGGTAGCCGGCGCTGCTGAAAGCCGCGAGCAGCCCGTAGCCCTGCTCCGCCACGTACCCGGCGGGCATCACGGCGAGCGTGTAGGCGACGCTCACTGCGGTGTAGTTCACCGCGAGCACCGACTGGCGCCGCTCGGCGGGCGCGAGGTCGAGGAGCAGCGCATTGCCCACCGGCATCTTCACCGCGCCGGCGACGCCCATGGCGATGCTCCAGGCGAAAAGCGATGCCGGCCCGCGCACGAGCAGAAACGACGGCAGCACGACCGCGGTGACCAGCGATGCGGCGATGAGCAGCGGCCGGCGGCCGATGCGGTCGCTGAGCGCGCCGAAGAGCGGCGCGAGCGCGCCGCGCAGCAGGTTCTCGCACAGGAACGCAAGCCCCACCGTGGCGAGCTCGATGCGCGCCTCGCGCACGAAGTAGATGCCGAGGAACGTCACCAGGCTCATGCGCGCGGCGACCGTGATGAAGTTCGCCGCTACGACGACTTTTATTTTTTTGTCTAGAAGCCCCAGTAATCGAGACCTTCCGGGAGCGGCTCGCCGAGGGTGAGGGAGGCGAGCTTGGCGTACTGGCCTTCCGAGTACAGCAACGGCTTGCCCTTCTGGCCGAGCAGCACCTGCTCCACCTGGCCGAGAAAGATGGTGTGCGTGCCGTGCGCGAGCTTCTTCACCACCCGGCAGTCGAAGCACACCAGTGCATCGATGAGGACCGGGGAGCCGGTGGCAAGGCGTGTCCAGTTTCGCGACTTGAAGCGCGCCTCGCCGCTTTGTCCGCCGCTGAACACGGTGGAAAGCTCCCAGTCCTCGGCGCGCAGCACATTCACGCAGAACGCCTTCGACTTGGTGACGGCGCCATGCGTGGTGGCGAGCCTGTTGATACAGGCGAGCACGGTGGGCGGATCCGCGGTCGCCGAGCACACCGCGGTCGCGGTCATGCCGTAGCGGTGCCCGGCGTGCGCGCTGGTGATGATGTTGACCGCGCCCGCGAGGGCGCGCATGCCCGCCTTAAACTGTCCCCCGTCCACTTCCATGCGAGCATTCTAATGGTGGAACCGCAAGGCTTTCTTCAGCAGGCGATCCTGTACCTCGCCGCCGGCGTCATCGCCGTGCCGATCTTCAAGCGCTTGGGCCTGAGCGCGGTGCTCGGCTATCTCGCCGCCGGCATGGCGATCGGACCGTGGGGACTCGGGCTGATCTCCGACCCGGACACCGTGCTGCATTTCGCCGAGCTCGGCGTGGTGCTGCTCTTGTTTCTCATCGGGCTGGAGCTCGAGCCGCGCAGGCTATGGCAGATGCGCCGCCCGATCTTCGGCATGGGATCGGTGCAGCTCGTGCTCACGGCGCTCGCCGTTGCCGCGGCTGCGTACGCGCTCGGTGCGCCGCCGGCCGTTGCGGCAATCGCCGGCATGGGGCTCGCCATGTCGTCGACCGCGATCGCGCTCGCGACGCTGCAGGAGAAGAAGCTGCTCGCGACACCGGGCGGCCAGGCGGGTTTCTCGGTGCTGCTGTTCCAGGACCTGGCCGTGATCCCGTTGCTCCTGGCCGTAGGTTATCTGGACGGCGGCGAGGCAGCGTTCGACTGGACGATGCTCGCCAGGGCCGCGGGCCTCATCCTGCTGCTGATCGCCGGCGGGCACTACGCGCTGCGGCCGGCGCTGCGCTTCATCGCCGCCACGGGGCTGCGCGAAGTCTTCGTCGCCTTTGCCCTGCTGCTCGTGATCGGCATCGCCGCGCTCATGCAGCTTGCCGGGCTCTCGATGGCGCTCGGCGCATTTCTCGCCGGCGTGCTGCTCGCCGACAGCGAATACCGCCCCGAGATCGAGCTCGACATCGAGCCTTTCAAGGGCCTGCTGCTCGGCCTGTTCTTCATCGCGGTCGGCATGTCGGTGGACCTGGGCCTCTTCCTGCGCTCGCCGGTCCTGCTGCTCGGTCTCGCCCTCGGGCTGCTCGCGCTCAAGATGCTGGTTCTTTATCCCATCGCCAAGACGTTCGGCTATTGCGAGCGCGCCGACGCGGCGCTTTTCGCAGTCGCGCTGTCGCAGGCGGGCGAGTTCGCCTTCGTGCTGTTCGGCGCCGCGTCGAACGTCCTGCCGAAGGAAACGGCCTCGCTCCTGAACGCGACGGTGGCGAGCTCCATGGTGGCGACGCCGCTGCTCATGTGGGGGTACGAGAGGCTGCTCGCGCCGCGCCTGGCGCGCGGCGAGGCGCGCGCGCCCGAGGCCGTCGACGAGGCGAACCCGGTGATCGTGGCGGGGTTCGGCCGCTTCGGCCAGGTGATCACGCGCGTGCTGGGCGGGCTGCGCATCCGCACCACGCTGATCGACCACGATCCCAACCAGATCGAGACGGTGCGCCGCTTCGGCATCAAGGCCTACTACGGCGACGCGACGCGCATGGACGTGCTCGAAGCCGCGGGCGCGGCGCGCGCGCGGCTGCTGATCGTGGCGCTCGACGACGAGCAGGCGGCGCTGCGCATCGTGCGCCGCGTGCGCAAGCGCTTCCCGCACCTCAAGCTGCTCGCGCGCGCGCACGGGCGCAGTGACGCCTACGAGTACCACGAGATGGGCGTGCCCGCGGTGCGCGAGACCTTCGGCGCGGCCCTCGACGCGGCGGAAGCCGCGCTGCGCGCGCTCGACTTCGGGCCGCTCGCGGCGCGGCGCGTGGTCCAGCGCTTCCGGCGCCATGACGAGGAAATGCTGGTGCAGCAGGCGCCGCACCGCAAGGAGGTCCGCCGGCTCATCGCCCTGCAGCAGCAGGGCCGGCGCGATCTCGAGAATCTGCTGGCGAAGGAGCTAGGCGCGCAGGTTGACGAGCACGATGCCGCCGGCGACGAGCAGCGCCGCCAGCGCAAAAGTCCAGCTTAGCGGCTCCGAGAGGAACAGCACGCCCGAGAGCACGCCGAAGAGCAGCCCTGCCGCGAGCCCCGGCCATAGCGTGCCGTCGCGTGCGAAGAGCGGGATGCCGCGCAGCCACGCCGAGCCGAGGAGCAGGAGAGTGGCGAGCCCCGAGCGGATCGCCGCCTGCATTACAAGCGAAACATCGGTAGCGATGACCTTGACGGTCACCTGCTGGAAGCCCCAGAGCGCGGTGAGCAGCAGCATCAGGGAAAGAGCGACCGAGTCCAGCGCTTTGCGTTCTTGACTCACCGCGGGGATTTTGGCGTAACATCGAAACATGCCGCGCAGAAAGATACCGACCGTTTCGCGCGAAGAAGCGCTGCAGGGCCGCGTCTTGGAGCGGCCCGACGGCTTCTACTGGGAAAAGGTCACGGGCGAGCTGCACGGCCCGTTCGAGTCGATGGCGGAAGCCGAGGCCGACATGCTCACCGGCGGCACCGCCGCGGGCGAGTTCGAAACCGGCGAGACGCTGCAGGAAGCCGAATCCGAGATCGGCATCTCCGAATGGATCGATCCGGACACGGGCGTGCCCGCCGAGGACAACATCCCCCGGCTGGAAGACCACTAGGCCGCTTCGCCGAGTACGCTAGTTCGCCGCGGCCTGGGCGAGCAGGTCGTTCAGCATTCCCGGATCGATCGGCTTGGTCAGATGGAAATCGAAGCCCGCCTCCATCGCCCGGCGCCGGTCGCCGTCCTGTCCCCAGCCCGTCAGGGCGATGAGCTTCACGCCGTTTCCCAGCCTTTCGCGCAGCTGACGAGCCACGTCGTAGCCGTCTGCGCCGGGCATGCCGATGTCGAGCACCGCGACGTGCGGGCGAAACGCCTCGCTCGCGGCGAGCGCTTCGGCGCCGCCGTAGGCGACTTTCACGTCATACCCGTAGAGCGCGAGGATGCGCTGCAGGGAATCCGCGGCGTCGCGGTTGTCGTCAGCGACCAGGACGCGCATCCCGGGCGCCGCCACGCTCGCCCGCGCGCGCGCCGCGTGCGGCTGCTCGCTTCCGAGCGCAAACGAAGGTAGCGGCAGGCGCACGACGAATTCGCTGCCCCGGCCGGGTCCGGCGCTGCGCGCCGCGACGCTGCCGCCGTGCAGCGCCACGATGCCCTGCACCAGCGACAGGCCGATGCCGAGGCCCCCATGCGCGCGGCCGTCGCTCGCGGTGAGCTGCGAAAACGGATCGAAAAGCCGCTCGCCGACTTCCGGCGGAAAGCCGATGCCGTTGTCCTCGATGGTAACCAGGATCTCACCGCCATCGACTTCGGCGTTGAGCGCGATCTCGCCGCCCGCCTCGGTGTAGCGCGCCGCGTTGTTGAGGAGGTTGGAGAACACCTGCGCGAGCCGCGCCGCGTCGCCTTCCACGGTCACGCGCTCGCTCGGCAGCAGCACCGAGAGCCGGTGTCCGGCCGCGTTGATTTGCGGCCGGCTGGTTTCCAGCGCCATGTCGATCGCGCGCTCGAGCGGGATGCGCTCCTTGCGGATGCGCAGCTTGCCGCTCGCGATGCGCGCGATGTCGAGGAGATCGTCGATCAGCCGCGTGAGCTGGTCGACCTGGCGGTCGATCACTTCGCGGCTCCACGTCAGCTCGGGATCGAGCGGGCCCTTCCTGCCGAGGATCGCGACCGCGTTGCGGATCGGCGCGAGCGGGTTGCGCAGCTCGTGCGCGAGCGTGGCGAGGAACTCGTCCTTGCGCCGGTCGGCCTCGCGCAGCGTCTGCTCCATCAGCTTGCGCTCGTGGATGTCCGAGATCACGGTGATCCATCCGCGCCCGTCGCTCGTCGGCGAGAAGTGGTTGCGCACCCAGCGCTCGCCCATGCCCTTGTAGCGCACCAGGCGCTCGTACTGGACCTGCTCGCCCGCGAGCACGCGCTCGATATAGGGCCGGATCGCGGCCAGCTGCTCCTCGCCGATCACCTCGACGAGCGCCCGGCCGGCGACGTCCTCCGGCTTCATGCCGAGCCATTGGGCGCAGCGGCGGTTCACCCAGACGTATTTCAGATCGCGGCTGCATAGCGCCACGCCGACGGACATGCTGTCCACGACGAGCTCGAGCTGCTCCGCTGTTGCCTTCGGAGTCCCCCCCATTACCGGCCATCTTACCCCGCCGTGCTTGTCGCCGCCTCGACGGCGAGCTCCTTGCGCAGGCTCGCGCCCTGCCGCAGGAGCTCGCGCTGCACCTCGCGCGCCTCGACGTTTCTCGGGCTGATTTCTTCTCTCGAGGCGAGCGCGGCGCAAACGCCTGCGGCCTGTCCCGTGGCCATCACGATGGGCATCACGCGGTAGGAGCTGTGGGCCTCGTGCGTGCCGGAGATGCAGCGTCCCGCGACGATCAGGCGCTCGGTGTTCTTCGGCAGCAGGCAGCGCAGCGGAATGTCGTAGGCCTCGCCCGGCGGCAGGCGCTTGAGCACCGTGCCGCTGCCTTTCGGATTGTGGATGTCCAAGGGGTAGGCGCCGCGCGCGATGGCGTCGTCGAACTTGCGCGCGCCAAGCACGTCGTCCGCCGTGAGCTGGTAGTCGCCGATCACGCGGCGCGTCTCGCGCACGCCGACCTGTACGCCGCTCTGCACCACGTACGACTCCTCGAAGCCGGGAACGTAGCGCCGCAGGAAGGCTTCGATCTGCCGCATCTGCCCGCGGCTCACCCACTCTGCGTAGGAAAGGTCCCACACGTCGGTCCCGAGCACGCGCGTCACTCGGGTGCTGTTGACGCTGAGCTCCCCTTCATGCGGCGTGGCGAAAAACAGGATGTCCTCGCGCGGCAGCTCGAGCTCGCCCGCCTGCGTCGCTTCGCGCACGAGGTCCCACAGGCCGTGGACGCCGCGCCATTGCTTGGGGTGTTCCTTCACGTAGGTCTCGAAGGCGGCGCGCTGGAACTCGGCGATGCGGAACATGAGCGTCATCGGCTGCACCAGGCCGTCCGCGCGGCCTATGTCGTGCGGCGCGCCGGCAGCCACCGCGACGTCGCCGTCTCCGGTGCAGTCGACGATGACCTTCGCATGCACCACCAGCGGCCCCGACTTGGTCTCGAAAATGACGCCCTGGTTGCCCGGCAGCACGCCGCTCGCGAAGGCGTGGAAGAGAAACTCCACGCCCGCCTCGTCGAGGAGCTCGAGGGCGATCAGCTTGAACCACTCGGGGTCGAACGGCACGACATAACCGGTGGCCAGGGACGGTGGGATCGCGCCGCCCGCGCGCACCAGGCGCTCGAGCAGCCGCGCGAGCACGCCGTGCACCACCGCCTGCCCCGGCCCGTGGTCGGTCGGCAGGAGCGTGGTGGCGCCCTTCTTTTCCGGGGTGGGAAGCTGCGTATGGAACGACATGAGCGGCATCACGAGCGCCGCGGTGGCGTTGCCGCCGAGGAAGCCGTAGCGCTCCGCGAGCACCACGCGCGCTCCGGCGTCCGCGGCCGCGATGGCGGCGCCAAGGCCCGCCGGCCCGCCGCCGACGACCAGCACGTCGGTGTCGCCGGCGAGCAGCGCCTGGCGCGGAGGCAGGTCCAGCCGGACCGGCGCGTCAGGCCGCTTTAACGCTGGCAAGCTGCGGGGTCTCTTTCTTGAGGAGCTCGACGAGGATGCGGTGCGTCTCCTGCGCGCGCTTCTGCAGCGCAGGCACCGTCTTCGCGAGCTTGGCCTTCATGGAGCGGCTCTGGTCCCACGACTGGTCGATGTACGCGATCAGCCGGCCGGCGTTCACCAGCTTGTAGGGCGGCGTCGGGACCTGCAGCTCCTCGAGGAAGCCGCTCACCTTGCCGGCGTAGGGCAGCGCGACGAACGGCACGCCCCGCAGCGCGGCAAAGATCAGGAAGTGCAGCCGCATGCCGACTGCGAAGCGGAACTTGCTCATGAGCGAGAGCAGCTGGCCGGGGGTGTATTGACCTTTGAGCACGCTCGCCCGCTGGGCGCGCAGCATCTTGGAGATGACCGCGTGGCTGTGCTGCATGTCGAGCACCGAGTGCTCCATCGGCACCAGCACCACGTCGGCGTCGAAGCGGTCGACCATGAAATCCGCGGCGTTGGCGAGCAGCGCGTGGTATTCCAGCGGGTCGATGTCCGGAGCGGCTACGCCCGGCTCGCGCACCGACATGCCGATCAGGCGGCGCCGGCCTTCGAGGCCCTCGTGCTTCATCATGCCGCGCGGCAGCGGCTCGGGCTTGAGCAGGAGGGCCGGGTCCGCGGTGACCACGATTTCGCGGTGCACGCCCGCCTCTTCCAGCACGTGCTGCGCGCTGCGCTCGCGGACCGTCACCACGTCGACCTGCTCGAGCGCCTCGCGCACCGCCGACTGCACGGCGGGATCGACGAGCGGACCGGCGCCCACCGCGTAGAGCATCACCGGAATGCCTTTTTCCTTGGCGATCAGCGCCTCGCGCAGGTAGATGCGCGCCTCGGCGTCGAACAGGATGCCGCCGCCGCCGACCAGCAGGATGTCCAGGCGCTCGATTTCGGGCACTACCTCGGCGCGCGAGAGCTTCCTCACGGGCACGGCGCGCTCCACGCCGTGGCGGCGTTTGGTGTCCTCCGCGTCGCGCGAGAACACCGTGATCTCGACGGGCAGGTCGCGCCGCAGCTGCGCGACGATCGACTGCAGGATCGCTTCGTCGCCCAGATTGAGCCCGCCGTAGGAGCCCGTAATGCCGACGCGGTACATCTCTTTGGCCATGGCCATGGAGACAAGTTAAAGCAAGAACGGTTCCGGGCACGCCGCTTGCTACTTCGAGGAGCGAGCCGCCGTGGACGTACGCAACCGCTACACCGAGACCCTCTACTGTGCCGCCGCCACCGTCATCGCGGACGGCCCGTACGCGAGCCCGGAGCGGCGGCGCCCGCGCGTCGCGGTCGTGCAGCCCAAGTAGGCATTCCGGTCCGGATCGCTGCGCGCGGTAGACTTGCGCGCAATGACAAGAATTACCGGACGAGCCGCTTTTCTCCAGCTGCTCGTGGACGAAGGCGTCACCCATCTCTTCGGCAATCCGGGCACCACCGAGCTGCCCATCATGGAGGTGATGCCGGATTTCCCGCAGCTCAAGTACGTGCTCGGCTTGCAGGAAGGCGGGGTGCTCGGCATGGCGGACGGCTTCTGCCGTGCTTCCCACCGCCTCGCCGCCGCCAACGTGCACGTCGCGCCCGGGCTCGGCAATGCGATGGGCGCGCTGTACAACGCGAAATTCTCCGGCTCGCCGGTGATTCTCACCGCCGGGCAGCAGGAGCAGGGTCACGGGCTGCTCGAGCCGATGCTGTACGAGCCGCTGGTCCCGATGGCGCAGCCGCTCGTCAAATGGGCGGTCGACGTGGCGCGCGCCGAGGATCTGCCGCGCATCCTGCACCGCGCGGCCAAGATCGCCCTCACGCCCCCGACCGGCCCGGTGTTCCTGAGCCTGCCCGGCGACGTGCTCGACCAGACCATCGAAATGGACATGGGCCGGCCGGTACGCGTCGACACGGGCACACGCCCGTCGGACGCAGCGCTCGCCGCGCTCGCCGAGAGGCTGCTCGCCGCGCGGCGCCCGGCCATCGTGGCCGGTCAGGAGCTCGCGATTCACGATGCGTTCGGCGAAGCCGCCGAGCTCGCCGAGCTGCTCGGCGCCGCGGTCTACCAGTCGTCCATCCCCTACAGCGCGCAGTTTCCCACCGGGCACGCGGGCTACATGGGCGCATTGACCCGCGTACAGAAGCAGGTGCGCGCGACGCTGCAGGAGTACGACCTCCTCCTCTGCCTGGGCGCCGACCTGCTGCGCATGTCGGTCTACAGCCCGGTCGAGCCGCTGCCCGAGAGCCTTCCCGTCGTCCATATCTCTGAACGCAGCGCCGAGCTCGGCAAGAATTACCGCACGGATATCGCCATCCAGGCGAACGTGAAGCGGACGCTCGAGGCGCTTCTGCCGCTTCTGCGAAACAAGCGGAGCGCCGAAGCAGGCAAACGGCTCGACGAGTTGAAGCGCCGCAACTGGAGCGCGCAGCGCGAGAGCGCGCGCACGGAGGCGCTGCTCGCCGCCGAAGCCACGCCGATCGATCCGCGCTACCTCATGCTGCGGTTCACCGAAACGCTGCCGCAGGACGCGGTGGTCGTGGACGAGGGGCTGGTCAGCACGTACCCGCTGCCCAAGCTTCTTTCGATGCGCGAGCCGAAGCGCTACTACGGCCTCGCGAGCGGGGGACTGGGTTTCGCCATCCCGGGCGCGGTGGGCATAAGCCTCGCGCTGCCCGGGCGCCCGGTGGCGGTCATCGTGGGCGACGGGGCGGCGATGTACAGCGTGCAGGGCCTGTGGACGGCTGCGCACGAGAAGCTGCCCATCACCTACATCGTCGCCAATAACCGCGGCTATCGCATCATCAAGGAGCGCCTGGTGGCCATGCGCGCGACGAGCCAGTTCACCGGAATGGACTTGCGCGACCCCGAGATCGACTTCGTCCAGCTCGCGCGCTCGTTCGGCCTTGCCGCGCGGCGCGTCACCGACCCGCAGGACATCGCGCCGGCGCTGCGCGAGGCTTTTGCAAGCGGGGCGCCCAACCTCGTGGACGTGCGGGTCGCCGACGGCTTCGGCGCATAGCATGTTCCGGCACGTCGACGCCCTGCAGGCGCTGGACACCAGCCAGCCCCTGGAGCGCAAGCTCGCCGCGATCCACGAGGCGCTCTATGCCCAGGTCGACAGCGTCGACCGGATCTCGGTGGCGGCGTACGACCCGCCGACCGATACGCTGAAGACTTTCCTCGCCAGCTCGCCCGGCGGCAGCGAGCTCGTGCACTACGAAGCCCGCCTCGCCGAGACGCCTTCGCTCGCCGAGATCCTGCGAGTCGGCCGCCCGCGCGTGGTCAACGACCTGGACATTTTCCGCGAGGGCCGGCACCTGCATACGCGCGTGATCGCCGAGGAGCGCTACCGCGCAAGCTATACCGTGCCGACGTACCTGAACGCCGCCTTTTCGGGATTCATCTTCTTCAATTCGCGCGCTTCCATGGCGTTTACCGAGGAGGCGCTGCGCGTGCTCGACGTGTACGCGCACCTGATCTCCGCCGTCGTCGCCGCCGACATGTTCGCGCTGCGGGTGCTCGCCGCCGCGGTGAAGACGGCGCACGAGCTGGTGAGCTTCCGCGACCCCGAGACCGGCGCGCACCTCGAGCGCATGGCGCGCTATGCGCGGCTCATCGCGCAGCACCTTGCGGCGAGCGGCGCGGCGAGCCTAGACGACGAGGCGATCGAGCGCATCTTCCAGTTCGCGCCGCTGCACGACCTCGGCAAGCTGGCGCTGCCCGACCGCATCCTGCTGAAGAGCGGCCCCCTGACCGCCGAGGAGCGCGACGAGATGGAGCGGCACACGCTGCGCGGGCGCGACATGATCGAGGCGATCGCGCGCAACTTCGGCCTGGAGCAGCTCGAAGGCCTGGACCTGCTAAGGCATATCGCCGAGTCGCACCACGAGACGCTGGACGGCCGCGGCTACCCGCGCGGGCTGAGCGACGGCGCGATCCCGCTCGAGGCGCGCATCGTCGCGGTCGCCGACGTGTTCGATGCGCTCACCAGCGCGCGTCCTTACAAGGCGTCGTGGTCGAACGCCGAAGCGTTCGCATGGCTGCGCCGGCTGGCGCGCAGCAAGCTGGACGAGGACTGCGTCGAAGCGCTCGCCTTGAATGCGAAGCAAGTAGCGCAGATCCAGGGCCGCTTTGCCGACTAGCGGGTCAGAGCACCTTGGAGTAAGTCGCCCCCGAGCGTTTTTCCCTGAGGTAGCGGTCGAACACCATGCACACGGCGCGCACCAGCACCCGGCCTTTCGGCGTCACGACGACGCCATCGTCGACCCTCTCGACGAGTCCCTCCTCGGCGAGCCTGGCGAGATCGGCCATCTCGGCTTTGAAATAGCGCGCGAAGTCGATGTTGTAGGCGGATTCGAAGTTTTTCAGCGAGAGGCGGAAGTCGCAGGCGAGCCGCTGAATGACGGCGCGGCGCAGCAGATCGTCAGCGCCCAGCTCCATGCCGCGCACCACCGGCAAGCGGCCGGCATCCAGCGCCGCGTAGTAGTCGGGCAGCGTCTTCGCGTTCTGGTAATACGTCGGCCCGACGCGGCCGATCGAGGAGATGCCCAGCCCGAGCATGTCGCAGTCGGCGTGCGTCGAGTAGCCCTGGAAGTTGCGCTGCAGCCGTCCTTGCGACTGCGCGATCGCGAGCGCGTCGTCGGGGCGCGCGAAGTGGTCGAAGCCGATGTAGACATAGTCCGCGCGCGTCAGCGTGCCGATGGCGGTGGTCATGATCTGGAGCTTGGTCTCCGCGCGGGGAAGCTCGGCCTCGGCGATGCGGCGCTGCGGCTTGAACATCGCCGGCAGGTGCGCGTAGCCGTAGAGCGCGATGCGGTCGGGCGCGAGCGCGATCACCTTCTCCAGCGTGCGGCCGAAGCCCTCGAGCGTCTGCTTGGGGAGGCCGTAAATCAGGTCCAGGTTCACCGAGCGGAAGCCGCTCGCGCGCGCATCGTCGATGGCGGCGCGCGTCACTTCCTCGCTCTGGATGCGATGCACGGCGCGCTGCACCTCCGGGTCGAAATCCTGCACGCCGATGGAGACGCGGTTGAAGCCCAGGCCCGCGAGAAAGCCGAGCGTCCCGGGCGCGATGCGCCGCGGGTCGATCTCGATCGAGCACTCGAAGTCCTCGGTGCGCTCGAAGCGCGCATCGGCGGCGCGCACGAGGCGCTCCATCTCGTCGCGCGCGAGGAACGTCGGCGTGCCGCCGCCCCAGTGCAGCTGGCAAACGCGGCGAGTCTCGCCCAGCAGCGGGTCGAGCAGCGCCATCTCGCGCTCCAGGTAATCGACGTAGCGGGCCGACTTGCTGTGGTCGCGCGTGATGACCTTGTTGCAGGCGCAGTAATAGCAGAGCGTGTCGCAGAACGGCAGGTGCATGTACAGCGACCAAGCCTGCGCGCCGCTCCTCTTTTGCAGGAATTTTCTCAGCTCGTTTTCGCCGAAGCTCGGCGCGAACCGGTCCGCCGTCGGGTAGGAGGTGTAGCGCGGCCCGCTGACGTCGTGCTTCCGGATGAGCGCCGGGTCGACGACCATTGCCGAGGCCGGGTAGGGAGGGGCGATCTGCATGGCGCCGATGATGACCGGGCGCCCGGGGCGAACTTTGACTTAGATCAAAAAGCGGTCCTTGAAGGTGTATATCGTGTGCACCTATCGAAATTAGCCGAGTAAGCGATGCGTCTCACCACCTTCACCGACTACAGCCTGCGAGTGCTGATGTACCTGGCGGCGTCGCCCGAAAAGCGGGCGACGATCGCCGAGGTGAGCGAGGCCTTCGGCATCTCGGAGCACCATGTGGTGAAGGTGGTGCATTTCCTCGGAAAGGAAGGCTTCCTGCTCAATACCCGCGGCCGCGGCGGCGGGTTCGACCTTGCGCGTGCGCCCTCGGCCATCAACATCGGCCATGTCGTGCGCCTGGCCGAGGGCGGTGATCACGCCGCCGAGTGCTTCAAGCGGGACAGCAACGCCTGCGTCGTCATCAAGGCCTGCCGCTTGCGTGGCGTGCTGGAGGAAGCGCTCGGCAACTTCTACGCGACCCTCGAGCGCTACACGCTCGAGGACTTGCGCATGCAGCGAAAGGTCCAATGGCTGAACGCATGAAAGCCTGGCAGTGCATCGGCTGCGGGCGGCTCAAGGCCGACTCGACCTGCAATGGGAGGCTTCGTATCGCGCGCCGCAGCGGCGCGCTCGCCAGCTCCTGGCGAAGCGTTAGCTCGGGCGCTCCATCGTGAAGCGGGCGCCCTCGCGCTTCATGAGCTGCTGAAGCTGCCTGCAGTCTCCGCCGGAACCGCTTGATACGCTGAGCACGCAAGCTCCGGTGCGCGCCGCCTCGCCGTAGCGCGCGCGCTCCGTGTCGCTCTTGTCGGAGCCGCCGTAAGTCTGGTGCTCGTACGATTGCCCTGGCGCTTCGGCGGCGATGCCGTCGTCGGTGAGATTCGCGCTCACCGCGATCCGATCCGCCGATATCCCGGAACGCAGGAGCTCGGCTCTCGCTTTTTCGGCCGCGCTTACGCTGTCGAAGATTCCCACTGCGGTTCGCCCCATGTCACACCTCCTGGGCTGGAATAGACCTTGCGTGGCATCCATGATCCCCCAAATGGAGGCCGGCATGGCAAGAAGTACTCTCGACCCCGACAATTTCCTCGGTCCGCAAGCCGCGCCCGCCGAAGGGGCATGACACCAAGTCGCTCGGCCCGAGCGATTTCTCCGACAGCGGCTCGGACATCGTCGATGCCGGACGCAGCGTGGGCGACCGCGAGATGGACGACAACAGCGACCGCTACGGCACCGGCGAGCGCATCGCCGCGGGCAAGGAACCGCGCGAGCGGCAGAACGCGGACCGCGACGCCGATCGCGTCAAGACCCCCAAGCCGCAACGTCATCAGCGTCCACGGGCCATGGCAGATCACGCCCACCGGTTTCCCGGCATCGAAGAAGCGGCGCACGAACTGCACGGCTCGCGGCTGCATTCGCAACTGATCGGGGTTGGCCACGCCCCCGGGGAGAAGCAGGGCGTCGTAGTCATCCGCGTCTGCCTCGTCGACCGGCACGTCGACATGGAACCGGTCGCCCTTGTCGAAGTGGTGCCTTATTGCCTTCCGGCGGAAGCATGGCCGCTTTCTCGGAGGGGGCTAGGCCATCGACTTCCTCGGGTAACGCACCGGCGCGAAAGCGCAGGCGCGTGACGCCTCGGGCGTCTTCCATTTCCAGCGCGATTTCTTCGCCGCGAGGCGTTTCGTCCACGCGCAGCGCGTTGGGCGCCTTTATACGCACGGGTTCCGTCTCGTCGCCGAATCGAATGACCACATCCGTGACATTCCCATTCGCTGGCTCCGCGGTCACGCCGGCGAGCGGCCGGTCTGCCGCCGGCGTGCTCTGGCGCGCGCCGTGCGGGCCTTGCTGCACGGTTACAAGCCACGCTCTATGACGCAGCCCGAACCCTTCAAGGAAGATGCGCCACTCGTGCGGCGGAATCTCACGCCAGTTCACAAAAAGGCCTCACGCACTCGAGCGTTCCCGGGGTTGCGATAGCCTGGCGGCGGCTCCTGGGGCGGCACGGGCGGCGGCGTGCTCGGCTTCGGTGGGTCCTGGATAGGCTCGTGCCCCGGCATCGGCGGCCGTTCCGGCGGCGGCTTTCCGGGCATGGGGGGCGTTCCTTCGGGAAGCTTCACTCCGGCACGGCGCGCCTTGGAGAGGCCGATGGCGACCGCCTGCTTCGTCGAGCGCGCGCCATGCTTTCCTTCCCGGACGTGATGGATCTCCTCACGGACGAATTCGTCCGCCTGCGTGGTGGGGGATTTACCTGCGCGCGCTTTTTTTCGCGCGCGCTCGACGGTGCGTTTTTCGGGCATGGGGTCTCCTTCGGCTCCCGGCAGGGTCCTTGCCGTAGAGCGCTCTCAGTTCCCCTTTGGCGTGCTCCAGCACGTCGCGCTGCGACTTGGACATGCTCTTCCCCGCGCGGTTGATGTGGAAGTTGAGCATCGACATCGCCGAACGGAAGGGCGCGCTCTTGCGGCGCCCGCTGTGCTCCGCGGAGCGCTTGAGCGAAAGCGCCACGGCGCGCGGGCTGCGTCGGGTGAAGACGCCTTTTTCCAGATCGAGCGCGTTGCTCGTGCGCATGACCCGCGCGGACCATCGGCGTGTACCGGTGCCGGCCATGCTCAAGCGTATAGCAACCTACGTGCCGGTGAACAACGTGTTCAGGGAACGATGCTTGCACGGCCGCGGAGCGGAAGGAGATGCGCCAATTCGGTGCTCGCTTTCCACCAGCGGGCGGCCGCGCTGCTTTACGCGCTGGATCTGACTGCACGCGCGCCGTATTCGATGCAGCCCACGAGCCCCTGGGGAGTACCGCAGGTCTGGTCGATTACGTTCTGGGGCGCCCTGTGGGGCGCGCTGCTTGCCGCAAGCCTCGCGCGCCTGGACGGTGTGCGGCTCCTGCTCAGCGCCCTGGCATTCGGAGCGGTCCTGCCCACGCTCGTCGCATGGTTCTTCGTCGCTCCCCTCAAAGGCCAGCCGATGGCGGGCGGCCTGGTGCCGATGGCCATGACCGCGGCGATCATCCTGAACGGCGCCTGGGGCTTGGGCACCGGAATCGGCCTTGCGCTCTTCGGTCGTCCGCGTGCTCGCCCGCCCCGTTAGCCGCGCGCTGGTCTCCGGCACCCTCGCCGCGGCGGCGGTCACGCTCGTCGCGTCGCTCGCTGCGCGCCGCAGCGCCGGATCGTCGGCTGCGGCGCTCAACGCCACCAGCCACTTTCTCGGGGGCGAGCGCGCCGGCCGCGAAAACGCGTATTCGATGAAGTACACCGGCACCGGCCTCGCCGCGAATTACGGCGCGTCGATTTTCTGGGCGCCGTTCTACGAGCTGCTCGGCAGCCGCAAGCGGCGCACGCGGCCGCGCGCGCTCCTCGACGGCGCGCTGATCTCCGCAGCCGCGTACGTCACGGACTATCACATCGTGCCGAAGCGGCGCACGCCCGGTTTCGAGATGCGCCTGACGCGCACGGCGCTCGCCGGCGTCTACGCGGCGCTTGCATTGGGCCTGAGCGCACGCGATTTGATTCGTCCGTTTTCGGCTAAAAAGCCGGGGCCGGGCAAGCTGCCCACGAGGACGATGGCGCGATATCCGTGGGATCCGATCGAGCAAGCGGCCGCAGACCGCACCCGCGGGCTCGAGGAGACCGACTGCCGCGTGCTCGACGAATCTTCGCGGGGCCACTTTTCCCCTTGATGAAAAGGCCGACATGAGAACCGTGCTGATTCTCGTCGCGGTGACATCGCTTTTCAGCGCATCCATCGCCGCGCTTGCGCAAAGCGTCGACGGGGCGCCTGCAGATTACGGTCGCGCCGGAACGCAGACGGGCGCGCCGGTTGCTTGCGGCGCCGCCCCGGGCACGACCGCCAACGAGCGCCGCGCCGGTTGCCGCTTCTAGTAGCGTTCGAAAATCGCTCGAGGAGGCGCGCGCATGACCTGCCATCACCCTGGAATAGCGTAAGCGGGCAGTGTCGTAAGGCGCGGGTCGTCCACAGGCGCGCCGGTGGTGAAGTGGTAGAGCGACTGGAAGGCCTTGTCCTTGAAGCCGAGAACGTCGTGGACCGGGTCGTCGAAAAAGCAGCCGATGCCGGTGGCGCGCACGCCGGCCGCCTCGGCCTCGAGGTACAGCACCTGCCCGATGAGGCCCGCCTCCCAGAAAAGCCGGCGATAGAACCACGCGCCGTGCCGCCGCAGCCGCGGCTCGAACTGCGCGATCATGCCGAGCGAGAACGCGCCGTCGCCGGCGATCTCCTGACGGCAGCTCAGCTGCGCCGCGAGCTCGCGCGCGTCGCCTTCCTGCAGGAGAAACAGCGGCAGATCGCCGGGGCAGCCGGGCGGCGGCGTCCACGCGAAATGCGGGTGGGTCGCCGCGCGCAGCGCGCCGGTGCTGGCCGGGTCGCGCGCCAGCACGTAGAGGCCGGGCGCGAGGCCGTCCACGCGATGCACGAACAGGGCGAGATCGATCGCCGGCGCCCAGGCGAGAACATCGAACGGCATGCCGCGCGGCATGACGCGCCCGAGCATGGCGAAGAATCCCGCAGCCGCGATCGACGTCTTGCCGTCGAAGGCAAGCGCGCTGCGCCGCTGCCGAATGACTTGTCCTGCCGAAAGGCCGCCGCCCACTGCATTCGATGGTGGCTGCGTCTGCAGAGCGATCAGCGCGTGCTCGGTGGTGGCTTTCCACGAAGCCGCTTCGACCTCGGCCAGCAGCGGCCAGCGCACGGGAGTGTCGCGGCTGAGCCGATTGGCGCTGCCGTGCCACCTTCGCGGCGAGAACGCCTGCGGCAGGCTCACCGCGGCGGGCAGGCGCACCGCTGCGTCGCCCGGCCACACCACGGCAAGGCAATCCGGATGCTCGCGCTCCACGCCCGCGAAATCCGCGTCCCGGTCGATGCCCAACAGCGAGGCGATGGTGTCGTCGGAGCTGCCGTCGAGCAGCCGCATGCGCCATCCGAGCGCGCGCGCCGCGAAGCGCGCCGCGCCGAGCGCGTGCCCGACATCGTGCTGGCAGTAGCGAAAGGCACGCTCGCCGTACTTCCAGGTCTCGCGCCAGTTCACCGAGCTGAAGCCCAGCAGGAACGCTCCAGGCGGGAACGCTTGCATGAGTAAAGCGAAACCCTCGGGCCGGAGCTCGGCGCGCAGCTCGAGCGCGTGCTCCTTGGGAGCGTAGTGATAAAGCGCGGGCAAGGCGGCGAGGCCGGCCATCGCATCGGCCACGATGTACCCTTCAGTCGGATGCAGGTTGCCGCTCGAGGGATTGCTGCGCAGCGCCCAGCGCAGCTCGCCCGCCTGCTTCCAGGCCGATAGGGCAAGCGCGTATTCGAAAAAGCGCGACAGCGTGCGCACCTCGAGCGGCGCTTGGGCGATCGCTCCCGGCTGGTAGAGCGCTTCGTAGCGCGGCGATTCGTCGGGCGGGAGAATCGGAAGCCGCACGAGCGGCGCGCCGGCGTAGCGCCGGAACGGATCGGGCTGGTTCGCCCAGTCCATGGTGCGCGGCCCGGGCGCGTAGCGGAAAAAACCGTGCTTCGTCTCCTCGTGGTAGCGCAGCACCGTCTCGATGCTCATGCCGGCTCATGCTACCCCGCCGGCGCGTTGCAATTCAGTCCAGCTTGAGCCCGATGCGCTTGACCACCGGCGCCCATTTGTCGGCGAGGGCGCGCAAGGTCTTTGTCGCCTCTTCGGGCGAGCCGCCCAGCGTGACGACGTCCAGGTTGGCAGCGCGCTGCTTGATCTCGGGCGCGGACAGCGCCTTTACGACCTCCCGGTTCATGGCGCCGACAATCTGCGCGGGCGTGTCTTTGGGCGCGAAAAGCACCAGATAGAACGGCGCGTCGAATCCGGCGACGCCCGCTTCTGCGGCAGTCGGGATGTCGGGCGCGAGCGGCGAGCGGGTGGTCGTGGAAACGGCCATGCCCTTCAGCCTGCCGGACTTGATGTGCGGCATGACCGTCGGCGTGGCGAGGAATCCGCAGTTCACCTGACCGCCCATCACGTCCGCGGTGGCCGCCGCCGGGCCCTTGTACGGCACGTGCAGCATCGTGGTTCCGCTCATCGACAGCAGCAGCTCGGCGGCGAGATGCCCGGGAACGCCGGGCCCGCCGGAGGCATACGTGATGCGCTCGCGCTTCGAGAGCGCGATCAGCTCGCCCAGCGTCTTCGCCGCGACCGACGGATTGCACACCATCGTCTGCGAGAAGCTGCCGAGCAGCGTCACCGGAACGATGTCCTTCCACGGATCGAAAGGCATGCGCCCGTAGACGTGCGGGTTCACGGTGAACAGGGTGTCGGTCGTTACGCCGAAGAGATGGCCGTCGGGCGCGGATTTCGCCACGACGTCGGCGCCAACGTTGCCACCCGCGCCGGCGCGGTTCTCAAGGACGAACGGCTGTCCCAACGCCGCCTGCAGCCTTTCATTGACGAGGCGCGTGAGGATTTCAGACGGCCCGCCAGGCGGGAAGGTGATGAGCATGCGAACCGGCTTCGAAGGCCAGCTTTGCGCCATCGCACCGAGCGGCGCGCACAGCGCGGCAACAAATAGAAATCGTAGGAATCGCATGCGACGTCCCTCCCGCCTCAGTTCGGCGCCTTGATTCCAGCACGCTTGGCGAGCTCGCGCCAGCGCTGCAGATCGGAGCCGATCGCCCGGCGCACCTGCTCGGGGCCGTCCCACACCGGCTCGAGATCCATGCCGGCGAGCCTGGCACGCACCTCCGCATTGCCCATCACCTGTTTCCATCCGGCGCCGATCGCTTCCGCCGAGGCGTCCGACGTTTTGGCCGGCGCGAACACGCCGAACCAGTTCTCGAATACGAGGCCCGGAAATCCCTGCTCGGCAAGCGGCTTCACGCCGGCGAGTACCGGCGAGGATTTCGGACCGGTGACGCCGAGCGCCTTTACCTTCCCCGAGCGCACATGGGGCGCTCCCTGAGTCGTGGGCCCGAACATCATGCTCACCTCGCCGGACAGCACCGCGGCCATCGCTGGCGCGGCGCCCTTGTAGGGCACATGCGTCATGTCGATGCCGGCGATCGACTTGAAAAGCTCCCCGCCGAAATGCGCCGGCGAGGCGATGCCGGCGGAAGAGAACGTGAGCTTGCCCGGCTGTTTTTTCGCGAGCTCCACCAGGTCGCGCGCCGTCTCGACGCCTACGCCTGGATTCACGAACAGTCCGTTCTGGAAGCGGGCGTAGCTGCCGATCGGCCGGAAATCGGACTGCGGGTCGTAAGGCAGCCTGGTCGCCACCGCGGGATACATGGTGAGCGGAATGTCGACCGTCACGAGGAGCGTGTAGCCGTCCGGCGCGGCGCGCGACACCGCGTTCGCCCCGATCGAGCCCGACGCGCCGGCCTGGTTCTCCACCACCACCGGCCTGCCCCAGTGCTCGGTCAGCCTCTGTGCTATGAGCCGCGCCGGCACGTCGAGCGGGCCGCCGGGCGGAAACGGCACCACGAACTTCACCGGCCTCGACGGATACGCCTCCTGGCCTGCGGCTGGAACCGAGAATAGAAGGGCGAGAAAGATCGGCAGGAGCCTAGTCATCGTCGTAGATTACTACGGTATGCACGCTTTCTCCGTCATGGCGAAGCCGGTATCGGCGGCGTGCAATCTCGACTGCCGCTACTGCTACTACCTGCACCGGGCCGAAAGGCAGCCGGCGCGGCGCATGGGCCGCGACGTGCTCGAAGCCTACATCCGCGACACCATTGCCGCGCAGCCCGGGGCGCCGGAAATCGTCTTCGGCTGGCAAGGCGGGGAGCCGACACTCGCCGGACTGGAGTTTTTCGAGGAAGCGGTCGCGCTGCAGGAACGATACCGTCCCGCCACGACGCGCATCGTCAATGCGCTCCAGACCAACGGGACGCTGATCGACGAAGACTGGACGAAGTTCTTTCGCGAGCACAACTTCCTCGTCGGCCTCTCGCTCGACGGACCTGCGCATTTCCACGATCCCCTGCGGCGCGACCTGAAGGGACGCGCGAGCCATGCCCGCGCGGTGCGCGCCCTGGCGCTTCTGCAGCGCGCCGGCGTCGAGGTCAACACGCTCACCGTCGTGCATCGGCTCAACTACCAGCACGGGCGCGAGGTGTACCGGTTCCTGCGCCGCCTGGGCTCGCGCCACATGCAGTTCATTCCGCTGGTCGAACGCCTCACCGGCGACAGCCGCTTTGCCGGCCCTCCCGCCGACGAGCCGCGCGCGTCGATCGCGCCCTGGACCGCGCCGCCGGAAGGATTCGGCAAGTTCCTGTGCGACGTGTTCGACGACTGGCGCGCAAAAGACGTCGGCCGCGTGTTCGTGCAGATCTTCGAGGAGTACGCCACCGTCCTCGCCGGCCTTCCCGCGCGCCTTTGCGTCTTCGCAGCCGATTGCCGCGGCACGCCGATCCTCGAGGCGAACGGCGAGCTCTACAGCTGCGACCACTACGCGTATCCGGGCTACCGCCTGGGCAACATCCTGGAAGCGCCGGTCGGCGAGCTGGCGCGCTGCGAGCGCCAGATCGAGTTCGGCCGGGCGAAAACCGCATCGCTGCCGGAGGAATGCGCGCGCTGCGAGTTCCTCGCTGCGTGCTTCGGCGGCTGTCCGAAGCATCGCTTTTCTTCAACGCAGGCCGAGGAAGCGCGGGGAAACTATCTTTGTCCGTCGTACCGTCGATTCTTCGCCCACGCGGCGTCGGAGCTTGGGCGCATCGTCCGCGGCATGCACTGACGCGTCAGGCGGCCCAGCGGCGCGACCTTCAGCGATCCTTAAGATTCGCGGCTTACGCTCCTTCTCAGCCCGAGGAAATTTCTCCATCGGGCGACGATTCGAGGAGCGCTCACAGGCACCGCAATTGCCGCGCCCGCCGCTTCCACCGGACCGCTCACGATCGCGCATTCCTGGCGAATCGAGCAGGACAACCTGTCGCGCGCGTTCTCGCGGGTTCTCGGCGTTACTCTCACAGGCCACAACACGGTAGTCGCAGACGCGAGATCCGAGCCTACCACTGCGTGCACGGGCCAAGAGTAAGTCGCCGCCGCACGTCGCGCGCGCCCGATGTAGGTCGGATCGTGTGCAGATGGTGCACTACACGGTGGACTGAGCAAGGCGGATTGGCGGAGGAAGCAGTCTGCTGCGAACCTCTCTCCGGTCCCAAGTTCCGGTAACAGCGATCTTTTCAGCGATTTCGGATTCGGGCCCAACAAGCGACGCGCCGCTTGCTGCGCCCTCCCTATAGAAATTGCGGTTGAAGCGCGGGCCATTACTCGAAGTAACAGGGAACGCTCATTCTCGTTAGCCGCACATCGCTGAGGGATGGTAGCCGCTGTTTAACTGGCGTTAGTACTACTCGCCTGCAGATAGCAGCCGCCCTGGCAGATCCAGCGTGGAGCTGTGGGATCGCATTTATTCACGAGGCAGCCTACTGCACGTAGCGACTTGCTGCAAAATCGCCCCATGGAGCTTTCGAGACAACGCAATGCCGTGCGCAACCCGGTAGTCGACGTCCACGCGCATGTATTCCTTCCGGGCGTTTTAGGAGCCTGCGGGAGCGCGGGCCCAGACTTGACCCTCGAAGGCGGCCAGCAAGTATTTCGCGCGGGTAGCTATACCATACGTGGGGTTCGTTTTCGTGATTCGCCAATGTCAGAGTTGAGTCTGCGGCTTGAGTTAATGGACGGTATGGGGATTACACAACAAATCCTTTCGCCTTATCCCATGCTCTATTTCTACGATCAACCGGCGGAACAAGCGGCACATTTCTGTGCCGCACATAATGACGAACTGGCTCGGCTCGTTGCACGCTGTCCGGAGCGCCTTATCGGCCTAGCCACTCTTCCAATGCAATCTCCTGTAGCGGCGATAGCGGAACTTGAGCGGGCTATCAACAAGCTTGGACTACGCGGCGCAAGCATTGGCGGCCGTTTTGCCGGCCGTGAATTGTCAGATCCAGCGTACGACCCATTGTGGAGTTTGCTCGCCGAACGCGCGCTGCCCGTCTTCCTGCATCCCGGTCCACTAGATCGAGCTCAAGGCGGCCTTCCGGACGGGTGGGAAATGGAGCTCATCGTTGGCTTTGCGATCGACGAAACGCTCGCCGTTGCTCATCTTGTGTTAGGCGGAGTGCTCGATCGTCATCCCGGATTGGTGGCGGTTGTACCGCACGGTGGCGGGTTTGCCCCCTATGTGAGGAGTCGTTTCGAGATGGCTGTCGCCAAGCGGCCCTGGGGACGCGGCTTGTTGAAGCGCCCGCTACGGGACATATGGCAACAACTCGTTTTCGACTGTTTGGTGCACGACGATGACGCCCTCTGCTATCTGGTACGCACGCACGGGGCTGATCGCCTGGTGGTCGGCACAAATTTCGCCGCATGGGACCAGGACGATCAAATCATCGAACAAGTACGGCGCCTGCCGTTCGATGACACAGCAAAGAGCGCCATCTTGGGTGGTAACGCCCGCCGCCTGTTTGCTATCTGAAAACCTATAGCTCCAATACGATTTTGCCCAGTTGGGTGGCTTGCTTTGCCTTCGCAATAGCATCAGGAAGCCGATCGAACGACAGGACCTGAGCGATAAGCGGCGCAAGTCTGCCGCGCTCCAAATCCTCGCCATGGTCAAAAAGGAACGCCTGCACGACTGCAGCGTGTTCCGCCAAAGTACGGGTGCGAAAAGTTACGCCGATGAGACTTATGCGGCGTAAAGCCAAAAGGTTGAGATCGAGCATGCTTTCAACGCCGCCGAGGCGGCCCACATCGATGACCCGTCCGCCCAGTGAAGTTGCACGTAACGTCTCGTTCAGAAGCTTACCGCCGATATTATCGACGACAACATCGACCCCGCGTCCGGCCGTTCCAGCCAACACAGCTTCACTGAAACCAGCATACGGATCGACGAGCGGTAGCGATAATCCGAAGTCCACCAAGGACTCAAGCTTTGCTCTAGAGCGGGAACTGCCCGCGATCAGGGAAGCCTTTCGCAACCGGGCAAGCTGAACGGCCGCGATACCGACCCCCGAAGTGACCGCGTGGATGAGGACGCTGCTTCCAGAAGATAGGCGCCCGTGGGTTACAAGGGCGTCGTGAGCAGTGAGGTACGACACCGGAATCGCAGCGGCGATCGACCACGCCATGCCCGAAGGGACCCTGATGGCGACGTCTGCCTTAACGCGCACATATTCAGCGCATCCGCCTTGTACCATTGCCATTACTCGGTCGCCGATCCGAAATCCCGCCACACCGTCCCCTACCGCGACGACTTCTCCCGCTGCCTCTAGACCCGGGATGGGCGCCGGCGCCGGCTCCGTGTGACTAAAGTGGGAGGTTTTGGGGTTTTGATCCACGCGGTTCAAACCTACAGCGCGGACTTTGATTAGCAGTTCTCCAGCTCCCGCCGAAGGCATGGGCAATTCGGCAAGCCGGAACGCTAATTCGGGGCCCGAGCCGACCCAGGCTCTCATCTATTTCTCCTTTTGTTGACTTAGTTCGCCGTGCCGCTGCATGACGACATCGAAACTTACGACGGCGCGCATTACTATAAACGCCCATCCTTCCATACCAAGAATATAGTGGGCAGGATTGCGGGTCATTCCCGTACGCAAAAAAGCGGAGGCAACGATGATGCGGCTCAGCTACCTATTCCTAGCATGGCTCTTTTTAACGACGAGTGCGTTCGCACAAGCGTTTCCCAACAAAGCCGTGCGAATTGTGGTGCCCTACCCGCCGGCTGGCTCCGTTGATTTTGTCGCTCGCGCGATTCAGCCGAAGCTTCAGGAGTTGTGGCAACAACCCGTGGTTATTGACAATCGCGGCGGCGCGTCCGGGATGATAGGTAGTGATTTAGTTGCCAAAGCCCAGCCGGATGGTTACACCTTGCTGCTCGGTGGTGTGCAAACGCATGCCATGAATGTAGGCGTCATCAGGAACATGCCGTACGACCCCGTTCGAGATTTCACTCCTGTAACGCAAACAACGCGGGCTAACTGGATGCTGGTTGCGCACCCGTCTGCCGGTGTTAAAACACCGGCGGATCTAGTTTCCATTGTTCGAGCGAATCCCGATAAGTACACCTATGCCTCCTCCGGTAACGGGAGCGCGGCACATCTCGCGTTTTCAATGTTAGCAAGCGAGCTCAATTTGAGGGTGACACACATCCCTTACAAAGGCATCGGACAAGGGATCGCAGACACGCTTAGCGGACGCATAAGCTTCGTGATGGGTGATCAATCCACCCTGGTGCCGCATATCAAAAGCGGACGGCTTACCGCCGTGGCCATGACGGGTGCACAACGTTCTCGTCTTATTCCCGACTTGCCTACGTTATCGGAAACGCTCATACCTGGTTTCGATGTACAGGCTTGGCACGGCATATGGGCGCCACCGCGCATGAGCCAGACATTGGTAAAGCAAATCAACGCGACATTCGGTATGGCACTCAATGCGCCCGACACAATCGAGCGGTTGCGAGCCGCAGGAGTCGACGCTGTCGGCTCCAGTCCCGAAGAATTTGCCGACCTCGTGAAGCGCGAGGTTAACCGGTGGACAGACGCGGCCAAAAAGGCAAACGTCGAACCCGAATAACAGTCATCTTGACGTGCCCCCGATTTAGTACCGAATCGAAGTGGGGCCCGGGGCTAAACAAACGGGGCGCTTGTACGCTAACGCTTGCGATTGCCCGGCCGTGCGAGTAAGCACGGCCGGGCAAACCGCGAGGCGCTCTTAGCCAGCGCTGCTTCCGATATGCGCGACCACCTCTATTTCAAGGAGGATTTCCGGCTTCGCGAGCGCGCGTACTTCGACAAGGGTGGAAGCCGGAAAATCGCCCGTGAAGAACTCCTTGCGGGCGCGCCACACCTCTGTGTTTTTCTTGATGTTCGTGACAAAGATCGTCATCTTGCTCACGTCGTTGATTGTCCCGCCTGCAGCTTCTACCGCGTGCCTGATTTTGGTGAAGATGACCTTAGTCTGTTCATATTCGTCTTTGCCCAGGACCGTCTCACCGTCGGGTCCCCGGGAAGTCGTTCCTGACACATAGAGCACGTCGCCGACTCGGATAGCCGTAGACCAGGTTTGCGGCGGTGGCTTGGGGAGGTGCGGGCTGCTGATTGCTTGTCTTTTCATGATGTTCCTTACGCGTTAACCGTCTTGTTCCACTGGTCTACGATCGCACTACGGTGCTCGGCAAAATACTCCCAGTCAACGCGCTTCAGCCGATCCGCAGTCGGAACGGTGTCGGCTACTTCCTTCGGCACCGCGGCGTTCACGTTTACCGGCCGTGCGGCCCCCGCGCGCGCCCAGGCCTCCTGCGCCGGGACGCTGAGCATGTGGTTGATGAATGCTTCGGGAGCAGTACCGCCGATGGGATTCTTGACCCGCACGACATTCAGGTAGACAGCGTAAGCACCTTCCTTCGGAGTGGCGAAGCGCAGATCCTTCAGATCAGGATCGCGCATCATCGCCAGCACGTTGCCGCTGAAGTAGGGCGTCGCCCAGATCTCACCGGTCTTGAGCCAACCCACGGCGATGCTCTCTTGATCCCAAAGTCCAGGTCCGCTTCGGCGGATCTGCTGCATCATCTTCATGCCCCCGGCCGGAGCGCGAAGGCTGCCCCCGCTCAACGACGATAAGGCGTCCAGCGTGTAGATGGACGAGTTATACGTAATGTTGGGCGCAGAGACATGGCCTTTCAGGTCGTCACGGATCAGATCATTCCAGGACGTGATCGGCTTCTTCACGCGTCTCGCGTTGTAAGCAATCCCCCACGAACCATAGGTGACCGGCACGGCAAACTTTGCTGCGGGCAATTTGATCCGCGGATCGACCAGCTTGAGATTAGGAATCTGTGCTTCGGACATTTCTGCGACTAGCCCGGAGCGCGCAATTAACGGCAGCAGCACGTCCGTAAAGACGCCGACATGCAGGTTGGGCTGATTGCGGTTTGCCTGCATTTGCGTAAATCGAGGATTATCGAAGGACTCGACGGTCTTGATGCTCCCTGCATCCTTGTAGGTGTCGATAAAGCCCTTCCTGAAGTTAGCGCCCAGCAGGCCGGGATACCAGCCGACGATGACCTCGGCCGCCTGGGCCCAGGTGAATGCCGGAAACATGGAGAGTGCCGACGCCGAAGCGGCGGCTTCAAGTAACGTGCGACGGTTCCGATCGAATTTCATATGAGCCTTTCTCGTTGAGCATCAAACCATGCGCTCACCCTGCGGATCCCCCAAGATGGCGCAACCATCCGAACCAGTTGATAACGACTGCAGCTAACAGTCCGAACAGGACAAGAACCGTGGAAACTGCGGCGACAACCGGGTCATTAACGTCGTATAGATATTTGTAGATAGCGACCGGCAGGACCTGCTGCTCGGATTGCGTGACGAAGAGGCTGACCGTGAACTGGTCCAGCGACACGATGAACGCGAAGATCGCGCCAGCCGCGAGCCCCGGAACGAGGTCAGGCAGGACCACTCTGCGGAACGTGTAGAGCGGACTGGCACCGAGCATCTCGGACGAATCGAGCAAGTGCTGGCGCAATCCCATTACGCTCGTGAGAACGGCGCGGAATATGAACGGAAACACGATGAGGGTGTGCGCGAGCAGCAGGCCGGCAAAGGTATCGAGGAGACGCACCCGGCTGAAGGAGTAAAGCAGCGCGATACCAATGATCAACGCTGGAACGATGAGTGGCGTAAGAAAAAAGAACTCGATACCAGCGCGCAGGCGGCCGGGCTTCATGCGCCGCAGCGCGAGCGCGCCTGGGATTGCGAGCCCCATCGCGATTAACGTGGCTAGAACGGCGAGCACAAGGCTGCGTACCGCCGGGCCGAGGAACCGGCCGGAACTCCAAGCGGCTTCGTACCACCGGAACGAGAACCCAGTAGGCGGAAAAGTGAAAAAGGACTTGTCGCTCGTGCTGAACAGAACAACGACAAGCATGGGCAGGATGAGAAAGAGATAAACCAACACCGCCGTGGCGGTCCGTGCCGCGCTCCACCCAGGCGAGCCGATCACAAAAATTCCTCGTAGCGACGCATGGTGCGCTTCTGCAGGGCGTAGACGAGCAGCACGACCGCCAGAAGTACGATGGCGAGCGCCGTCGCACGCGGAAGATTGAACAACACCAGCGCGTCCGTATACACGGCCACCGACAGATATTTAATGGCCGTGCCACCCAGAATCAGGGGCGTGACGAATGCGCCGAGCATCAAGCTGAAGACCAGCACCGAGCCGGCGATGATGCCCGGCATTGCAAGCGGCAACTTGACTTGGAAAAAGGTGCGCAACGGCCCGGCGCCTAGAATTGCGCTGGACTCGATTAACTGTTTCTCGATAGCGACAAGCGACGTCGCAATTGAGAGGATCATGAATGGAAGAAAAACCTGTGTGCCGCCGATGACGAGGCCAATGTAATTACCGGAAAGGGCAAGCGGGGACTCAAGTAAGTGCATGCCGGCCAGAGCCTCATTGATGAGCCCCTTGCGACCCAGGATAAGCAACCACCCGTATGTCCGCACTACGGTATTGACGAGCAGCGGGGCCGCGACAAGGAAATAAAGCAATCCACGCCACTTTGCCGGGGCATCGGCAATGAGGGACGCCACGGGGAAGCCGAAAAGGATGCACAACAACGTCACGAGCGCGGCGGCGCCGAAGGTCTGCAGAAAAAGCTGAACGTAAGTGGTATCGCGGAAGAAGCTCGCATAGTTCTTCAGCGTGAACCCCGGCATGATCTGGCCGAAGCTCTCGCTGCGGAAGCTGATGACGGTCATATCGACAAGCGGCATGACCAACACCCCGGCAAGGAAGAGCAGTCCTGGCCCGAGCAGAACCCACGCCACCCAGTTGCTCGTGCGGTCTGCTGCGGCGTTCATCTGCCGCCTTCGCGTGGAAAGGCGACATGGCAGTCGCTTATATGCACCCGGATCGGTGTCCCAAGCACAAAGTCCGGGGACGGTGCCCCGAGGCCGCGCGATTTCACAAGTGCGCCGTTGGCGAGCCGCACTGAGTACAGTGTCGTGCCGGCCTGATACGCAATATCCTCGATCTGGCCGCGGAGGCCACCGGGCTCGGCCGATATGGCGAGCCGGACATTTTCTGGCCGCACTGCCAGAGCGATATGTCTCGGCGCACCGTCAAGCGGCATAGGGATGAATTCACCTTTCACGGTAATGCCGCGGCGACCAACGTCGTACTCGCATTCGAGCAGCGAGACGTCGCCTACGAAATCTGCGACGAATTCGTTTACTGGGTTGCGGTAAATACGTCCCGGTACATCGAGCTGCTCGATTCTGCCGGAACGCATCACCGCTACTCGGTCGGAAAGGAACAGCGCTTCATCCTGATCGTGCGTTACGAAAAGGAAGGTTGCCCCAGTCTCGCGGTGGATCCGTTTCAACTCGGCTTGCATCTGCCGCCGCAGTTTCAGATCCAAAGCGCCGAGAGGTTCGTCGAGCATCAGGAGCGACGGCCGCGTGGCCAGCGCCCGAGCGAGGGCGATGCGCTGCTGCTGGCCGCCGGAGAGCTGCATGGGACGGCGATCGCGCAGCGTAGGCAGCCGCACCAATTCCAGCATCTCGCCCAGCGTTCGCTCGATCTCGGACTCGCTATGACGTTTAACGCGAAGCCCGTAAGCGATGTTTTCCGCGACCGTCATATGCGGGAAGAGCGAGTACTGCTGGAACACCATGCCGAGATTTCGCTCGCGAGGTGGAAGGTGGGTGACGTCCTTTCCGTCGATCAGCACGCTTCCCGAGTCGACCTTTTCCAACCCCGCGATGATGCGCATCAGCGTCGTTTTCCCGCAGCCGCTTTCGCCAAGGAGTGTGAGGAACTCCGCGTCCTGAATGTCGAGGCTGATGTCGTCCGCTGCTACGGTGCTACCGAAGCGCTTGACGATGTTGCGTGTGGATACTTTGATCAGGAGCGGGCTTTGAGCGCAGTTTGCGGAATCGTTTCATCCGAGTGATAGGAGGGCTTCTCGTAGTAATGCGGCCCATCGTAAATCTCGACCAGCACGCTCTTTTCGCGCGCGAGCGTCGGGCCGTGCGGATTATCCTTGGGGTTCATGTAGAAATCCCCCGGACGCAGCACGATTTTGCTATCGGTGTACTCGTATTCGCCTTCGATGCAATACATGAATTGGTTCGAGGCGTGCGTATGCTTCGTGGGAATTCCCGAACCTTTCTCGAACTCGACGATGGCAATGCTGGCGCCCGTCTGGGGATGCATCCACAAAAAGTACTGTCGCAGTGCCAGATCCGGAAAGACGATCCACTTCTTCGGATCGAGGTCCTTCATTCGGACGAGGACCTCTCCCATAGGGGTTTTGATGTGGATTTTTTCCTGGTCCATCAGCCTCTCCGTGTCGTGGGTTGTAGGAAGCCGTCCAGATGCGCCTCCATTGCCGCTGCAGCTGCAGCGGAGTCGCGCGCGCGGATGGCGGCAAGAATTGCTTCGTGCTGTGACTGCACTACCTCGTATTCCGGCCGGTCGGCAATCGGAATGAACCAGAGCAGCGTCGAACGCTGGTGCAGGCTCTCCAGGACTTCGGCAAGCACCGGGTTACGGCTCGCGGTTGCAAGCGCTCGGTGAAACGCCTGGTCCAGTTGAAGGAGGCCGTCCCGATCCGATTTCGCGATGAGGCGAGGCCCGGTGGCGAGCAGGCGGCGGGCGGCGTCGATCTCAGCGTCCGTCGCGCGTTCGGCCGCCAGTCGTACGATGGCCGCCTCAAGGGGCTTGCGTGCCTCGATGAGGTGCCGGATTTGCTGTGGGGACCAATTGCGCACCAAAACGCCCTTGCGTGGACGTATCTCGACGAGTCCGTCGAATTGCAGGCGATGGAGCGCCTGGTGCACCGGAGTGCGGCCGAGGCCCGTGGCAACGGTAAGCTCAAGCTCGTTGAGGAAGGACCCGGGCGCCAGCTCCATGCTGAGGATCTTCCACTTGAGCGTTCTATACGCCTCCTCGGCCATAGAGACCGAGGTGCGGGAGCTGCTCTTCGTGGGCGCAGCACGCGGCAAGCTAAAGGTTTCGTCGGGTTGAGATCTGGCTTGTAGCAGCCCCTAGTCTGATGTGTCAACTGATATATCACATAAACGTCTGCAAAAGCGGCTGATGTTCCATCCCGCGAACGAACTCCCGCAGCGGCAACCCCTTGGTGGCGCGCTCGACCCAGTCCGGGTTTGCGAGCAGCGCGCGCGCGATCGCCACGAAGTCAGCTTTCATTTCCTTGAGAGTGCGCTCTGCGTCCTCCAGCTTGCGGATGCCGCCGTTAAGGATAAGCGCTGTCGCGGGGATAGCCCGACGCACAGCGCGTGCGAATGGTTCTCCGAAAGCTTCCACGCGCGTGAGGTCGCGAGTGCTGACGTGCACCAGGTCCACCCCGGCTTCCGCTAGAGCGCGGGCGATGCGCTCAACCTCTTCGCTTCCGCCGGGCGGCTGGTACAGAGCATCGGTCATCTTGTATAGCGACCAGTTGTAGGACACGACGCCCTCTGGAAAGGCGCGCCGAACCGCCTGAACAACGGCAAGCGGCAAGGTCAAGCGCTCCTCGAGACTTGCGCCCGGCAGTGACAGGAACTCATCCACCAGGTAGCCGCGCGCGCCATGGATCTCCACGCCATCGAAGCCAGCCGCCCGCGCGCGCTCAGCAGCCCGCCCGAAGGACTCCACGATGTGTTTGATCTCCTCGCGCGTAGCGGCGCGAACGGGCGCTTCGGCGTACGGCAACGCCCGCTGCCAGGAAACGCCGTCTGCCTTGGCGCCGCTGGCGCCGATTGCCCATGAATGCAGGCCCGGTTCGGCAAGCCGTCCCCCGTGCTGCAATTGCAGAATCACTGGACGGCCTATCCGGCGGACGGCTTCCGTAATTGCGGCCCAGCCGGCCTTATGCCGCTCGTTTGCCATCCCGGGCTGGTTGAAGTAGGCGCGGCTTTGCGCCTCATCGACGTACGTTGCCTCGGTAATGAGCAGGCCGACGCCGAGCGTGGCGTAGCGGGCGTAATACTTCGCCATGGCATCGGTCGGCGTCCCGTCGTCTGATGCCTGCGCGCGTGTCATGGGCGAAAGGACAACCCGGTTCGGCACGCCAAGCCTGCCCACCCGCCGCGGCGTGAAGATCGGGGAGTTTACGGTTGTCAAGCTGCGAGTTTCTTGATGGGCACGGCGCCCACATTCAATCCATTTTGGGGATACCTGCCTTCTCTACCACCGAGTTCCATTTTTGGATCTCAGTCTTAACCAGCGCGCCAAGTTCGTCAGGACCAGCTGGCGCTACTTCAACTCCCAAGTCGTTCAGACTCTTCTCGACCGACTGCATTGCCAGCACCGCAGTGATATCACTATGGAGGCGCATAATGATCGCTCGCGGCGTTTTCCCCGGCGCAAAAACCGCGAACCACGCACCTGCCTCATAGTTAGGGACTCCCAATTCGCGCACCGTAGGCACATCGGGAAGTACCTTAGCCCGTGTTGTCCCGGTAACCGCGAGCCCACGCACCTTGCCCGACCGCACATGCGGCCCACCGGTTGAAACAAAGTCCATCAGGAGCGGGATATGCCCCCCCATGACGTCGTTCATGGCGAGCGGATTTGACCGATAGGGCACATGGCGCATGTTAATGCCCAGTCGTTGATTCAGGAGCTCCATGGCGAGGTGGTTTGGCGTGCCTGCGCCCGCCGAGGCATAGGCGATCTCGCCAGGCTTTGCCTTCGCGAGCGCGACAAAGTCAGCAAAGGTTTGGGCCGGAAATTGAACGCTGGCTACCAGCAACATCGACGTGCCGCCGATAAGGGTGACCGGTGCAAGATCCTTAACGACGTCGTAGCTCAACTTGCGATGCATTACCGCCGCTACCGGCAGAAAATTCGTACCCATGAGCAACGTATAGCCATCAGGGGCAGATTTGGCGGCGGCGTCGGCGCCGATGTTGCCGCCCGCCCCGGTCCGGCTCTCAACCAGGACAGGCTGGCCCAATCGCTCAGTTAGGTGCTGCCCTATGGTGCGCGCAAGCGTGTCCGACGAACCGCCGGGGGAGAACGGGTTAATGACCCTTATGGGCTTTGACGGATATGACTGCGCCCATGCAAGGGAAGGCAATCCGAAACTTAGAACCGCTAAAAACGCAGCAGCAATACGCAAATCTCGCATAGCGTTCATATACATCCCCTAAAGAGCGGCACGATGGTTAGCTATTTTGTTTGCACTCAATTGTTACGACGTCCGATGCGAACGCTCGCCTGAGCGCCGCCAAAGCAGCGTAGTCTCAGAACACCCGGCGAGCGATTCATCCGCCATCCTAGAAATCCTCAAGAGAGCCTGGAGCAAATAGCTCCTGCGCGCTGACAAGCCGGTCCGACAGTCCTTGCTCTTTTGACCAACGCAGCATGCTCTCTATCTCCCGCTGATTTGCCTTAAAGCCATACGGCCAAATGTCCGGCCCCATGAGCGCCTTTGCCCTCGCGACATCGGCTGGGAGCCATGGGAGGCTGGCCCGGCTTATGCCGACGTCTTCTATCTCTCTTAGTGCGATTGTCTTCGCCTTGGTGAACGCCTTCATTACACTGGCGGCGAGCCAAGGGTGCGCTTCGACGAGAGATCGGCGAATGCCGATCAAATGCATGATCGGGAACAAGCGCGTACGGCGGTAATAATCTTCTTCTGCGGCCCGGAAATCCGGGAATAGCCGATCTATGTGAGGAGCGCGTTGCACGAAGCAACGGGGGGCACGGGCTGCAATAAGGGCATCGAGTTCCCCCGCTTCGAGCATGCCTGAAAGCGTCTTGTCAGGCGGGATCGGGCGCAAATCAATTTCGGCGGGCAGCTTTATGGGCGTACGTTCAGTCAAGCCTGGGCTGTCCATCCCCCCACTACGCCATCGGACCTCTGACGCCCGGACTTTGAAGTCGTCGGATAGTAATCCGCGTGCCCAGAGTCCGGCGGTCATTTGATACTCAGTTACACCCACTAATTTTCCGCGAAGGTCCCCGGCGGATCGGATGCCGCGATCCGTGCGGATATAGAAAGAGGAGTGGCGGAATAAACGCGAGACGAAAGCCGGCACTCCTATATACGGAGCGTCGCCCCGGGCGGTGGTGAGAATGTGGGAACTTGCGGACAGCTCCGTCACGTCAAAGTCTTGAGTGCTGTAGGCACGCCGAAATGCCTCGGAAGGATCGATGGCAAAGAAATTCGTCTCGCAGCCCTCGATAGGGATCTGACCGCTGATGAGGGGCCAAGTGCGGTCATACGCCGCGCATGCCGCAGTGATTCGCAATTTACTCATAGCGGCTTCAGGTCTTGTGACGGGACGGCGCCCATAGCCCCGTTGGTTTAGAAATCTGTTCCGGCCAAATTCGCTGTTCATCCATGAGGGCTCCCTTTTTGTTCCTATCCGAGCCGTCGGTGCGTCCCGCCGGCGGTGTTCTGTTCAATCAAGCTGAATTTTCGCGCTGCGGATGATCTTCGACCACTTCACTTCATCGTCGCGGATGATATTTGCGAACTCCTCCGGGGTGCTTCCAGCTATGTCAGCATAAAAAATCTTGAATTTTTCCTGGATGTCTGATGCCGCGAGTGCCTTCGTCACGGCGCGCTGGATGAACTCGATCACCGGGCGTGGGGTTCCTCGGGGCGCCAGCAACCCGCTCCAAGTCACTGCCTCATATCCTGGATAACCCGCCTCGGCGATGGTCGGGATGTCCGGCGCTTCCCTCGAGCGCGTGGCCGACGCGCGTGCGAGCAAGCGGACGCGACCGGAACCGATCAGCTGGCTGGCCGTGGCGTAGCCCGTAATCATCATGTCCACCTCGCCGCTCGCGACAGCCACAGTCCCGGCGAGGGAACCCTTGTAGGGCACATGAACAATGTCAGTGCCGGTCGTGGATTTCAGCAGCTCCAGCGCGAGATGCCCAACGCTACCTTCGCCCCAGGATGCCCAGCGAAATTTGCCCGGGTTCGCTTTGGCCGTACGGATGATTTCGGCCACGGTGGTTTCCGGCAGGTCACGGCGCACAACCAGCACCAGCGTCTGGCGCCAAAGCAGGCTGATCGGCGCAAAATCCCGGGTCGAATACCGGATGTTGCGGTACAGGCTGGGAGCAATAGCGAGCTGATCGGCAACGGGGATGAAGAGCGTGTACCCATCAGCCGCAGACTTGGCCACGAGCTCGGCTGCGATGCGGCCGTTTGCACCCGGGCGGTTTTCTACCAGAACAGGCTGACCCCATTCGACACGGAGCTTCTCGGCCACCAAGCGGGGCAGCGCGTCGGTGAAGGAACCGGGCGGATAAGGCACAACCATCTTGACTGCCCGCTCCGGGAAGTCGGCCTCCGCGGCGCCTCCGACAGCAAGCATGGCGTAAACGGCTGCGCGGAAGAAACACTTGATACGCTGTCTCATTGATTGCCTCCTTTCCGTGATGCTCTATGAACTGCAGTCTGCTCGGAATCCACTAATCCATCACCGCGGATTGCGACGCCGTAGGTCCCCAATGCAGCATCGCGTGAGACGTACCCGAAGCGCACGTCGTCCAGCACTCGGTCCAGCGCCCGATCCAACGGAGGGCCGTAGCCTCCGCCCCCAGCTGTGAGCACGCGGACCCGGTCCCCCACGGCAAGCGCATGGGTACCCTTGAGGACATGCTCCACACAGCCGTTGGTGCGGTGAATCTGCACCTCCGAAGTCATGCCGGCCGCGCCGCCGTGCAGACCCCACGGCGGACACTTGGTGCGGTCGATTCGCAGATTGATGCGGCAGGGGGCGACGACGCGATAAAGCTTGTCGACACCAAGACCGCCGCGAAAACGTCCAGCGCCTCCGGAGTCGCGCCGCAGGGCATAGGACTCAAGCACGTACGGAAAAAATCTCTCCAGCATCTCGATCGGTACGTTGGACGTGTCGCCGTGCACGTTTGAGCGTGAGGGTCCGTAGCCGTCGCTTTTCGCCATTGCGCCCCAGCCGCCGCACAGTGTGTCCACATTGACAAACGGCTTGCCCGTCGCGAGGTCCCTCCCGTGAAAAGTGTGCACGCCGTAGGTACCGTGGTGTGCCGCGGCGGCGCGCTCCGGAAACGCACTGGCCATGGCATGCAGGATCGTGTCCACCACCGTAGGGATCATGTCGCCTGAGGAACCGTGAGGCGCCTCCGCGCTGGCCGACATGAATTTGCCGCCCGGGATTGCGACCGTCAGCGGACGGAAATCACCCTCAGTCACTGGCGTTCCGGGCGAAAGCAAATACTTCATCGCGATGCGCGCCGCCGCGACGGCGCCGCCCTGGCGCCCGGAGTTGAGCGGGCCGAGGCGCTGCGCAGAAACCTCCGAGAAATCAACCGTGACAGCATCGCCCCTAATTCGCACGCTGACGCCGATCGGCACGGTGTCCGCGAGCGCTACACCGTCATTGTCCAGGAAAGAGAACGCGCGGTATTCGCCATCCGGGGCGGCGCGAATAGCATCCCGCGCGGCCGCCTCGGCATGGTCCCACATGGACTCCACGGCGGCGCGGAATGTGACGACCCCATACTTTTCCGCGAGCTCTGTCACGATGCGGCATCCCATCACGCAGCCGCCGATTTGCGCTTCGATATCCCCCGTCAGCAACTCGGGGAAGCGCGTGTTGTACTGAATCACGCGGAACATCTCCGCCTTGCGCTTGCCCTTGTCCAACAACTTGACAGTGCGCAACTGGAGCCCTTCCTGGTAGATCTCGGTGGTCGCTCCGGTGCTATTGGAACCGGGCGCAATGCCGCCGATGTCCATCCAGTGCACGAGCACGCAGAAAAACCCGATCAGCTCGCCGCCATCGCCGATTCTCACCGGCGTGTACATCACCACGTTGTTGAGATGCTGACCTAGCGTGCCTGCGTGGTTGGAGATCACCACGTCACCGTCATCCAACTGATCGGCGCCGTAGACCTCCAGACCGTCTTTCACGGCCGTGCCGAGCGCATTGGCGACGAAGATCGCCAAGCTGCCGCGCGATTGCGATATCAGTAGGCCTTGCGGATCGACGATCCCAACCGAGTAATCCTTATACTCGCTGATGAGCGGGCTGAACGCAGTGCGAGTGATGTTCTTGTCGATCTGGTTCGGGATGGAAATCAATTCCTGCTTGATCACTTCAAGGGTGATCGGATCCGCGTGTAGCCCGGACGCTTGCATGCGTCTTACGGAGGCTTGCACGCCTTAGGCCTCCTGCCTCACCAGACGGTTACGGAGTACGCCGAGGCCACTCACTTCGAGTTCGATCACGTCACCCGGCTCCAGAAAGCGCCCGAGCTCGAGGCCGCAGCCGCCGCCCACCGTGCCTGAGCCAAAAAACTCTCCCGCGCGGATTCTTTCGTCCGTGGAGACGTGCACAATGAAGTCTTCGAACCGGTGCTGCATGCCGGCGGTCGTGCTGCGCGACCATTCCTTGCCATTGACCCGCGCCACCGCCGTAAGCGAGTAAGGATCTCGCATCTCGTCCGCGGTGACGATCCACGGGCCGAGCACATTGCCGGTATCGAAATCCTTGCCCTTCCCGGGGCCGAGCTGACCCTGCATCTCGGTCAGCTGTGCATCGCGTGCGCTCATGTCATTGAAGATGCAGTAGCCGAAGATGTAGGAGCGCGCTTCGTCGGGCGCGACGTTCTTGCCGCTCCTTCCGAGAAAGATGCCGAACTCGAGCTCGTAATCCATGATTTGGGAATAGCGCGGCCACAGGATGTTCTCGCCGTGGCCGATCACGCTGAAGCGGTTGCATTTGTAGTAGAGCGGCTGCCGGTACCAGATGGGCGGCAGCTCGATCTTCGAAGGATCGATGCGCGCCGGCGCCAGGCCGAACAGGTGCCGGTTTGCCCGCGCTTGGCGGACATGTTTCTCGAAGGACAGGAAGTCGCGCATCTGGCGAGGCTCGGGAACCGGGGCCCGCAGCTTGACGTCCTGCAATGACACCCTCACCGCAGGCGAACGTGTCAGCGCGCGCGCCTCGTCGAGCGCTCGTTCGCCGCCGTCAATCAGATCGAGCATGCTGCGCGACCACACCGAGCCCGCGGACGCCGTGAAGTCAGCGAACGTCACGCCGTCCTCGAGTAGCGCCCCGATATGCTCGTCGCCCTGCTTGGTAACAAAAGTCGCGAGCTTCACCGTGCTTACTCCGGCTTGATCCCGGCAGCTTTAACGAGGCGCCGGTTGAGTTCGACTTCTTCGCGCATCAACGCGGCGAATTTCTCCAACTCGACGCCGACTGGCTCGGCGCCAACTGCCGCGATGCGCTCGCGCATGTCCGGACGCGTGATGAGGCGCATGAACAACTCATTCAATTTGGTTGCGACAGGTCGCGGAAGCTTGGCTGGCCCCAGGACGCCGATCCACGTCTCGCTGCGCATGCCCTTCACGCCGGCTTCCTCGAAGGTCGGCACGTCGGGAAGAAACAACGAGCGCTTCTCCGCCGCTACTGCGAGCGGGCGCACCCGGCCGGATTTGATATGCGGCAGTGCCGCGTTCACCGCCGACACGGAGGCTTGGACCTGCCCGGCCATCACCGCTTCCACCGGCGCACTGGAGCCCTTGTACGCCACGTGATATAGCTTGATCCCGGCGAGGTGCGCAAACAGTTCGCCGCCCAGGTGCGTTGAAACCCCGATGCCGGAACTCGCCCACATAATGCCGCCCGCCTTTGCCCGCGCCGCCGCAATGAACTCCTTCACGTCCTTCCAGGGCGCATCAGCGCGAACCACCAGCAGGTTAGGCGCCGTGACAAGTAGCGTGATTGCGGTAAAGTCACCGACCGTGTCGTAAGGCATTTCACTGCGCAGCGCCGGATGAACAGTGTGGGTGCTCGGAATGAAAAACAGCGTGTGACCGTCGGCAGGGCTCTTAGTGACCTGCTCCGCGGCGATGATCCCCGAGGCGCCGGGCCGGTTCTCCACGACGAAGGGCTGCTGGAGTTCCTTCTGCATTTCGTTCGCCATCACCCGCGCAATGACGTCGGTCACGCCGCCCGGGGGAAATCCCACGATGATGCGCACCGGCCGGTTCGGATAGCCGGCCTGGGCGAACACGGCCAAGCTTGCTGTAGATAGCAGTGCCAGGAACAACCCACGAAGCATCTTGCCCATGGTGTACCTCCTTTTGATCAATCGAGCTGAACTTTCGCGGCGCGAATCACCGCCGACCATTTCAACTGTTCATCACGGATGAGTCTGGCGAACGCATCGGGCGTGATGGCGACCGGCTCGGCATAGAAGCCGTCGATACGTTCACGGATGTTCGATGACTGCATCGCGCGCCCCACACCCTGGTAGATGGTATCCACGACGGCGCGCGGCGTGCCGCCCGGCGCGACGAGCCCATACCACGATTGGACCTCGTAGCCCGGGTAACCGGACTCCGCGATCGTCGGGATATCCGGAGTAAGGCGCGAGCGCTCAGCGGACGTGCGGCCCAGCACGCGGACACGACCGCTCTTTATGTGCGGGCCGGCGGTGGAATAGCCGGTAATCATCATGTCGACGTGCCCGCCGACCACGTCGGTCATCGCCGCTTGCGCCCCTTTATAAGGTACGTGCTGGATATCGGCGCCGCTCATCGATTTCAGTAACTCGAGCGCAAGGTGCCCGGTGCTTCCCTCGCCCCAGGATGACATGCGCAGTTTTCCGGGATTCCCCTTGGCCATCTTGATCAGGTCGACGAGTCTCGCCGCCGGCAGGTCGTTGCGCACGACGAGCACGAACGCCTGGCGCACCATGATGGTGATCGGGACGTAATCGCGCAGGGGATCGATCGGGAACTTTCGGTAGAGCGACGGTGCGATAGCCAGGTGGTCGGGCAGCGCGACGAGCAATGTGTACCCGTCCGGCGGCGCCTTCGCCACATACTCCGCGGCGATGAGACCGTTCGCGCCCGGCCGGTTGTCAATGATCACCGGCTGCCCCCACGCCTCGCGGAGCTTTTCCGCAACCAGCCGCGGAATCACGTCAGTGATGGCGCCGGGCGGATACGGCACAACGATGCGCACCGCCCGCGCCGGAAATTGGTCCTGAGCCCAAGCCGTCGCCGCCAACGAAGCCAGCGCGCAAAGCACCAATCTCGAAAGCCATGGTTTCATGCTGAGCCCTCCTTGCTTCGGCTCATGGCCAATCGAAGCGCCTGAGTCGCTGCTTCATCTACGGAACCATCGACCCCGAACGCCACTCCGTATTCCGCGCGCGCCGCCTCGCGAGACACAAATCCTAGGGCGAGGTCATCCATCACCTTCTGCACGTCGCGCCGCCACGGTGGTCCGTATCCGCCACCACCAGCGGTTCGCACCACTACGCGGTCTCCCGTACGAAGCTCATGGTCACCCTTCAGCACTCGCTCAACACCGCCGGTCGCGCGGCGGATTTCCACGTCGCTCGTCTTGCCCGGCTTGCCGCCTTTTACGCCCCACGGTGGGCACTTGGTCCGGTCAATCTTCAGATTGATGCGGCAGGGCGCGGTGATGCGATAGACCTTCTCCACGCCCAGTCCTCCGCGGAACCGGCCGGGCCCGCCGGAATCCGTGCGCAGCGAATAGGACTCGAAGAGATAAGGACAGAAGGCTTCCTGCATCTCAACCGGCACGTTGGCTGTATCACCGTGGCAGTTAGAGCGCGAAGGGCCGTAGCCGTCCATCACCGCGGAAGCCCCCCATCCGCCGCAAATCGTGTCCAGGTTGTAGAACGGCTTTCCCGTAAGCGGGCTACGACCGTGAATGGCATGCACGCCATAGGTACCGTGGTGTGCGGCCGCGCCGCGCTCCGGAAACGCATCGGTCAGCGCATGCAGGATCGTGTCGACCACCGTGGGAATCATGTTTCCCGACGATCCGAGCGCGGATGTTCCGCGCGCTGAGATAAACTTGCCCTCTGGAATCTCAATCGCGAGCGGCCGGAAATCCCCTTCGTTTACGGCCTGCTCAGGGGAGAATAGGTACTTCATCGCGATGCGCGCCGCGGCGACCGCACCGCCGTTGCGCCCCGCATTTAGAGGCCCGGGACCCTGCTCCGCGACACCCGAGAAGTCCACCGTGATGTTGTCGCCGTCCACCACTACGCGCACGTCGACCGGCACAGTGCGCGTGAAGTCGATGCCGTCATTATCGAGAAACGACGAGGCGCGGTACTCGCCGCTGCGCGCTCCCCGGATCGCAGCGCGCACTCTTGACTCAGCGTGTTGCCACATGGCGTTCACCGAAGCATGCAGAGCGCGCGGCCCGTACTTCTCGGCAATGTCCGCCACCATCTGCCGCCCTAGGACGCAGCCCCCAATCTGGGCCTCGATATCCCCTAACAGCATTTCCGGAAAGCGCGTGTTGTACTCGATCACGCGCAGCAGTTCCTGGTTGCGTCGCCCGCCCTCGACTAACTTCACGGTGCGCAGCTGCAGCCCTTCTTGAAAGATTTCTGTCGTCGTGGTCGAGCTGCAGGAGCCAACCATGCTTCCGCCGATGTCGATCCAATGCATCAGCACGCAAAAGAACGCGACTAGTTCGCCATGCGGTCCGACGCGCACGGGCGTGTAGCCGACGACGTTGTTCAGGTGCTGACCTAACGTACCGGCGTGATTCGAGATCACTACATCGCCGTCGTGCAGCGCGTCGCGACCGTAGATCGCGAGGCCGTCGCGGACGGCGGTGCCAAGCGCGTTGGCGACGAATATCGCGAGGCTGCCGCGCGATTGCGAGATCAACGCGCCTTCAGGATCGACAATCCCGACCGCGTAATCCTTGTACTCGCTGATGAAGGAACTAAACGCGGTACGGGTGATGTTCTTGTCGATCTGGTTCGGGATCGAGACCAACTCCTGTTTGATCACTTCGAGGGTAATCGGGTCGAAGTCAGCCTCGGGAGCCGCCCGCGACAGTGCGAGGCTCGTCGGCGTCATCTGAACAGTTTCCTGGTCAGAAGTCGCACCGGATCACCATCTCGCCCAGATCCCCAATGCGCGCGTGATCGCCCGGCTGGAGCACGGTAGTAGCGCTGTATTCCTCGATCACTGCCGGGCCGTCGATCGTAAAGCCGGCCGGAAGTTCCCCGCGGCGCCACACCGGAACGTCGATGCGCCGGTGCATGCCGCCGAAATAGACCGAACGTCTGCACGCCGGCTGGGGCTTTGCGGCCGCTGCGCCACCCGCCAGACGCCGCAGATCAGGGCGCGGGACGCCCGCTTCCGCGCCAAGGCGAAGTCCGAGGATCTCGACTTCGCAGTTTTCGTTGGCGTGCCCGTAACGCTTTCGATACGTGGCCTCGAACGCCTCTAGGAAACGCCCGCACGGCATGCCTTTCGAATAGCGCACGCGCACGGTGTGCGTCTGACCCACATAACGCGCCTCGAGCCAGTGGTCGAAGCCCACGTCATCGACGCCAAGTTCGGCCTGCATCGTAGTGCGCGCGGCACGTTCGGTCTCCTCGAAAGCGGCGTCGACGTCGCGGAAGGCCTCCGCCGTAGTCGGTACGACGAGCGTGCGCGAGAGGTCGATGCGGGCGCCGGCGATGAGCATGCCAAGCGTCGAAAAATTGCCCGGGTGTGGCGGAACAACGACTTCCGGAATGCGTAGGCTTCGCGCGAGGATCGACCCGAACATAGGCCCAGCGCCGCCAAACATGAACAGACTGAAATCCCGCGCATCAAGCCCCCGCTCGATGGTCACCTCCTTGATCGCACCCGCCATCGCAGCGGTAGCCAGATCCAGAATTCCCTGTGCGGCAGCGTCGGCATCTGCGGACCCGCGATAGCCGAGCGGCAAAGCGACGCGCTCGCGGATCGCTTTCACGGCCGCCTCGCGGTCGAGCTTGAGCTTTCCATCCATGAACGGCCCGCTGCCGATCCAGCCGAGTGCGACGCTGGCGTCGGTGACGGTCGGCTCTAACCCGCCACGGCCGAAAGCGACCGGGCCAGGTTCCGAGCCCGCACTGCGCGGCCCGACCGTGAGGCTCCCATGAGCGTCGACCATCGCAATCGAGCCACCCCCGGCGCCGACTTCCACGATATCAAGCACGGGGGTCTTCAGCGGGAAGCCGCGCTCATAGCCACCGACGTAATAGATTGGCTGCACATCGAATTGCGCGTCCTGCACAACCGCGCATTTGGCCGTCGTGCCCCCGATGTCGAAGGCTATGACCCGCTCGAGTGCCATGGCCCGCGCATACGCCGCCGCGCCGATGCAGCCGCCTATTGGACCGGATTCCACCAGCGCGACCGGCTGCTCGATGCTGCGCCCGACTGAGAGCACGCCGCCGTTTGATCCCATCATGTAGAGCCGGCCGTTGAACCGCTGTTCCCGAAGGCGCGTCTCGAACCCAGCGATGTAGGCGCGCATACGGGCGCCGACGTACGCGTTGGCGGCGGCCGTCGACGAACGCTCGAATTCGTACCACTCGCGAGTCAAGGCCGTCCCGGACGTGACGTACACCTTGGGCAACCGCTCGCACAAAAGCCGGACTACGGATTCTTCATGAGCCGGATTGGCATAAGAATTAAGAAACGACACAGCGATCGCCTCGACGCCCGCCTGTTCCAAGGTGTCCGCCAGCGCTGCGACTTCGGCGAGATCCACTGGCGTAACGGTCCGTCCGTGCGCATCCATCCGCTCGTTGAGCTCGAATCGAAGTGTGCGTGGAACGAGGGGCGGGTCGCGTCGGTAATTCAGCTGGAACGGAACCGGCCGGTTGCCTCGTCCAATCTCGATCAGATCGCGGAAACCGCGGGTGGTCACCAGCGCAGTCTTCGCGCCATTGCGCTGCAGGAACGTATTGATTACATGGGTGGTACCGTGCTTGATCAATAGGGCTTGATCGAGGCTAACTTCCGTATCGCCAAGCCCTTCGAGCACCCCCTCTACGAGATCGCCGTAATTCGTGAGCGTCTTGCCGTATGTCACCCGGTGTGTCCGGGCGTCATAGACGGCGACGTCGGTGAACGTGCCACCGGTATCGGCAGCAACCAGATAGTGCATAGCGCTCCGTCCTCTCTTTGGCATTCTTGCCCTGCGGGTGACGGAGAAAAACACCGAAGTGGTACCAATACTTCTTCCGAAAATGCAATAATGGAGACCCGCTCGACCCGCGGGAGGTGCACGTGAAAAAACCGCCGGTGACCATAGACTCGCTTGATCTGTTCACGCGGGTCGCGGAATTCGGTTCGATATCGGCGGCCGCGCGGCTATTGAACATTTCGTCGTCGCTAGCCACACGCAAGCTCGCAAGCCTGGAGCGCTCGCTCAATACCACGCTATTCCATCGCACCACGCGGAGCGTCCGACTGACGGAAGGCGGGATGATCGCCCTGAAGTGGGCAAAAGGCGCACTTGATGTCTACGGCGAAGTTACCGACGACCTCGCGTCAATGGAGCGCCGGCCCTCAGGGCTCATCCGCATCGCACTGAGCGATTACGCGGGTCTGGCTTTCCTGGCGCCGTTCCTCGCCGAATTCAAGAAGACCTACCCAGACATTCGCTTTTCGGTCACCACTACAGACGACCTCGTCAACCCCGTAAAGGAAGGCTACGACGTTGCGCTTCACTCGGGACGGATTCCGGATTCGAGTCTTGTCGGCATTCAGCTGAAAGCGGTGCAGCGAGTGCTCTGCGCCTCCCCGGAGTATCTAAAACGCCGTGAACCGCTCACGAGCTTGGATCAGCTAGCCGAGCACGACTGCCTGGTGCACAGGCCAACCGAACCGGTGAACTGGTTCTTTAGACGCGGCAAGCGGTTGATCGCGCAGCCAATCAATCAGTACATCTCCGTGGATAGCTATCTAATGCTGATCGAGCTGGCACGCAATGGGCTGGGCATCATGCGGATTAGCCAGAGCGTAGTGAGCGAGGACGTGCACGCGGGTCGACTGGTGCAGGTACTGCCCGACTACCAATGCGTATCCTCAACCGGCGCGCTTCCCGGTTTGTGGCTGATATACCCGGGCCGGCGGATGCCCCATCGCACACGTTTGTTCGTTGACGCATTAAAGCGCCACCTGCAAAAAGTGCTTATTTAGTCGCCAGCTTTGGTCGCTGTACCACTACGCGGCTCTTGGCCAAGGGCAGACGCTCAGCGACGGCACCGCCAAGCACGCGGCACCTACCCATCCCGTTCTGGCACTAGATTGGCACTAGCGATTCCAGCCACTCGGATTGCCGCTATGGAAAGGTGGCGGAGAGAGAGGGATTCGAACCCTCGATACGGGTTTAAGCCCGTATAACGCCTTAGCAGGGCGCCCCCTTCGGCCGCTCGGGCATCTCTCCGGAGGAACGCGAATTATCGCCTATTCGGGCCCGCGGTTCCTATCGAGGCGCATTGATCCGCTCAGACGGCCAGCACGACCTTGCCGACCGTGCGGCGCGCGAGCAGCGCGTCGAGCGCCTCGGAAAAGCGCTCCAGCGGATAGACCTGCGCGGCAAGCGGGCGGATCTTGCCCGCCGCATGCCAGTCGAAAAGCTGCCTGAACACCGCGCGCACCTGCGATTCGTAGCGGCTGCGTTCGTCGACCGGCGACCAGCCGATGTAGAGGCCGAAGTTGAATCCGAGCACCGAGACGTTCTTGACCAGCAGGATGTTGGGCTCAATCTTCGGCATCGCGCCGCTCGCGAAGCCGATGGTGACCAGGCTGCCGCCCGGCACGAGGCTGCGCAGCGCGGTCTCGGAAAGCGCGCCGCCGACCGGGTCGAACACCACGTCCACGCCCCGGTTGTCGGTCAGGCGCCGCAGCGCGTCGCGCAGTTCCTGGCTGCGGTAGTCGACGGTCGCGTCGGCGCCGTGGCTGCGGGCGAGCGCGCATTTCTCCGGGCCGCCGGCCGCGGCGATCACGCGCGCCCCGAGCGCGCGGCCGATCTCCACCGCGGCGAGCCCGACGCCGCCCGCCGCGCCCAGGACGAGCAGCGTCTGCCCCGCTTCGAGGCGCGCCCGCCAAAGCAATCCGCCGTAAGCGGTGCAGTAGGACACGCCCAGATGCAGCGCTGCGGCCGAGTCGAGGGCGTCGGGCAGCGGGTACACCGTGGACTCCGGGCTGACCGCCTGCTCGGCGTAGGCGCCCCAGCCGATGATGGCCAGCACGCGCTCGCCGGCGCGGCATTTCGTGACGCCCGGCGCGGTCTCCATGACGCGCCCGACGACCTCGGCTCCCGGAATGAACGGCAGCGGGGGCTTGACCTGGTACTTGCCGGCCACCCAGAGGCGGATCGAGTGGCTGAGGCTCGCGTATTCGACAGCGATGCGCACGCCGCGCGCCGGCAGTTGCGGCTCGGGGAAGTCCTCGACCTTCAGTTCGTGGTAGTCGCCGAATCGGTGGCAGACCAGCGCGCGCATCGCTACCGCCTATTCGGCGCGCCGCGCCCACACGATCCGCGCCCTATTCCTGATCGAGCTCAAAGGCCTTGTGCAGCACACGGACCGCGAGCTCGGTGTATTTCTCTTCGATGACTACGGTGATCTTGATCTCGGAGGTCGAGATCATCTGGATGTTGATGCCCTCCTCCGCCAGCGTGCGGAACATCTGCGCGGCGATGCCGGCGTGCGAGCGCATGCCCATGCCGACGATCGAGATCTTGGCGATGTGCTCGTCTCCGGTGACGTCGCGGCACTTGATGTGCGGCTGCACCTGCCCCTTGAGCAGCTTGATGGCGCGCGCGTAGTCGTTGCGATGCACGGTGAACGAGAGATCGGTCATGCCGTCGACGCCGACGTTCTGCACGATGACGTCGACGTCGATGTTGGCGTCGGCGATCGGCCCCAGGATGGCGTAGGCCACGCCGGGCCGGTCCGGAACGTCGTGCACCGTGATCTTGGCCTCGTCGCGCGCGAAGGCGACGCCGGAGATGGCTGGCTTTTCCATGGTGATGTGCGGATCTTCCTCGAAAGTGATCAGCGTCCCGGACTGCGCTTCCTCCGCGACGGGGAGCATCGGATCGGTAAGGCTGGAGAGCACGCGCGTCGGCACCTGGTACTTGCCGGCGAATTCCACCGAGCGGATCTGCAGCACCTTCGAGCCGGCGCCCGCCATCTCGAGCATTTCCTCGAACGTGATCGTCTTCAGGCGCCGCGCCTCCGGAACGATGCGGGGATCGCTCGTGTACACCCCGTCGACGTCGGTATAGATATGGCACTCGTCGGCCTTGAGCGCCGCTGCGAGCGCGACCGCGGAAGTGTCCGAGCCGCCGCGCCCCAGCGTGGTGATGTTGCCCTTGTCGTCGACGCCCTGGAATCCGGCCACCACCACCACGCGGCCGGCGGCGAGATCGTCGCGGATGTTTTTCTGTTCGATGGAGACGATGCGCGCCCTGGTGAACGCCGAATTGGTGAGGAACTTCACCTGCCAGCCGGTGTAGCTGCGCGCCTTGACGCCCAGCTCGATCAGCGCCATCGACAGCAGCCCGATCGTCACCTGCTCGCCGGTGGTGGCCACCACGTCGAGCTCGCGCGCATCGGGCTGCGGCTGGATTTCCTTCGCCAGGGCGATCAGGCGGTTGGTCTCGCCCGCCATCGCCGAAGGCACCACCACCACGTCGTATCCCGCCGCCTTCCACTTGGCCACGCGGCGCGCGACATTCTTGATCCGCTCCACCGAGCCGACCGAAGTGCCGCCGAATTTCTGGACGATGAGTGCCACGGAACGCCGGGGAAAGCGGGAAATTTTACAGGATTAACCGGCGCGGACTGACCGCAATCAATGAAAATCGAAAACGAATTGATCGCCGCGCGCGCTGCCGCTACCCTCGAAGCTCCAAAGGGGAATGAAGCCATGGCCGGAGTCATCGACGTCCACACCCACATGCTGAACCACGAGTGGCTCGAGCTGCTCGAGAAGCACGGCAAGCCGCGCTACACGCTCGCCACCGTCCCGGGCGGCCTGCGCGCGATCCACCTCGACGGCGCGCCGTTCATGACGCCGGTCCCCGAAATGTTCGACTGGGACCAGCGCATCCGCAACATGAACCGGGCGGGCATCGAGGTTTCCGTGGTCTCGCTCACCTGCCCCAACTGCTACTGGGGCGACGAGGGCGTGAGCCTCAAGGCGGCGCAGACCATGAACGACGAAATGGCGCGCGCGCGCAAGACGTGGCCCGACCGCATCCAGTTCTTCTGCTCGCTGCCCTGGCAGTATCCGCAGCGCGCGGTGCAGGAGCTGAAGCGCGCGCGCGGGCTCGGCGCCTCGGGCGTCATGGTGCTCGCCAACATCGACGGCAAGCCGCTCACCGACGAGGCGTTCGCGCCCGTGTGGAAGGCGGTCGACGACGAAAAGCTCCCGGTGCTCGTGCACCCCACCGCGCCGCCGGGCGTGCGCGACATGGACATGGCGCAGTTCCAGCTCACCGCATCGGTCGGCTTCACGTTCGACACCTCGCTCGCGGTATCGCGCATGATCTTCGACGGCTTTTTCGACCGCTACGCGAGCCTCAAGATCATCGCCGGCCACGGCGGGGGCGCGTTGCCGTTCCTCATCGGCCGGCTCGACCAGTGCTTCGACAACATCCCGGCCTGCCGCGTGAAGGTGCGCGAGCGCCCGAGCCTGTACGCGCGGCGCATCTGGGCCGACAGCGTGGTCTTCACCGACGATACGCTCGCCATGGCGGTGCGCGTCTTCGGCTCCGACCGCGTTCTCTACGGCTCAGACTACCCGCACACCATCGGCGATCCGATCGGCTGCCTGGCGCGCGTCGACCGCCTGCCCGACGGCGTGCGCAAGCGCGTGCGCTCGGCGAACGCAAAACGGATCTTCGACTTCAAGTAACCGCCCCTGATTTTGGTTAGCCGGTGAAGCGAGCGAGCCAGCTTTCGATCGAGCGCACGTCCAGCGCGCCGGAAATACGCCCCGCTTCTTGCCCCGCGCGAAAGACGATCATGGTCGGGATCGAGCGGATGCCGTAGCGCGCGGCCACGCCCTGCGCCGCCTCGGTGTCGAGCTTCGCGAAGCGCACGCGCGTCTTGAGCGACGCGGCGACACGCTCGAAGGCGGGCGCCATGGCGCGGCAGGGTCCGCACCACTCGGCCCAGAAATCGACCAGCACCGGCAGATCGTTGCGGCCGAGGAAGGCATCGAAGCTCGCCTCGTCCAGTGCCACCGGCTTGCCGTCGAGGAGCGCCGCGCCGCACTTGCCGCATTTCGGCGCGTCGCCCAGGCGCTTCGCCGGCACGCGGTTCGCGGTCGTGCAGCGCGGGCAGGCTACGAGGGTCTTGTCGCTCGCTTCGACGGACATGAAGAAAACATGGGGTTGCTCAGCCGCAAATCAACCCTCCGCGGCTTGCGTCCTCTTCAGTTTCTCCAAAGCCTGCCGGAACTCGGCTTGCGCCTCGGGGCTCACCTCGGCGCCGCACTCGTAGCAGCGGTTGGCCATCCGGTCGAACCAGCGGCAGCCGCACTCGTCGCAGGCGAGCTCGGGGGCGCCGGCGGGGTTCGTGAAGATCACCGGCAGGCCCCGAGGAAGGGCATGCCGAGCCATTCGAGGAAATCCTCCCAGCCGTGCTCGCGCAGCTCGTCTTTCCGGCGCAGCACCATGAAGAGCATCCCGCCCGCGCGCAGCTGGCGCTTGATCTCCGCCAGCGGTTCGTTGCCCGAAAGCGCTTGCTCCAGCGTGCCGTCGTTCGCGATGAGCAGCAGGTCGGAAGAAAGCGCCTTGAAGCCGCCGAACTGCCCGGTGCGCGCCGCCATGCCGTCCGGCTCGCGCACCCAGAGAAGCATCGGCACCGGGTCGCAGACCGGCGCGACAAAGCGGCGCGGCACGATCGCCAGGCTGGCCTCTTCTTCGATCTCGGAGAAGAGCTCGGCATGCCGGTCGAGCACGCTTTGCCAACCTGCGACCATCAGATTCGCACGCCCAGGCGATAGCCCCCGTGGATCGCGGCGTCCATGCCGCGCGGCATGAGCGCATCGCCGCAGCCGTGCAGCTCGTCGACCATCCACTCGAACTCGGTGAAGAGCTCCTGGTTCGCTTTGCGCGGACCGGCGGCGATCACGCTGTCGGCCGGCAGCAGGGTTTCCTTGCCCTTGCCGTCGACGATGAAGGCACCCTCGGCCGTCACGCGCTTGAGGCGCGCCGAGGTATGCACGGGAATCCCGAGCTCCTCGACCCAGGTGGTGTGGCGCCATTTGAACGTCGGCATGACATCGCCGGCGATGCGCTTGTCGCGCTCGACGAGCGTCACTTCGGCGCCGTTCTTCCGCAGGGATTCGGCGAGCACCAGGCCGATCTTGCCGCCGCCGATGACGACGACGCGCTTGCCCGCCTGCACGCGCCCGTGCGCGACGTCGAGCGCGTCGAGCAGGCGCTCGCGCCCGTCGATGCCGGCGTACGCCTCCATGTCGATGCGCGCGCCCGAGGCGACGACGCATACGTCGTACTGGTGCAGCACCGAGCGCATGAGCTTGGCGTTCGCCTCGGTGTTGAACTTCATCTCCACGCCGAGCTTCTTCGCCATCACCTCGTAGTGCCGCACCACGCTCATCAGGTCTTCCGGGCGCGCGAGGTCGTGCGCGGCGAACGCGTAGAGGTTGCCGCCGATGCGCTCGCCCTTCTCGTACACCGTCACGGCGTGGCCGCGCTTCGCGGCCGTGATGGCGTACTCCATGCCGGCCGGCCCGGCGCCGATCACCATGATCTTCTTCTTCACCGCGGCGGGTGTGATCGCGTACTCCGGCTCGACCTCGTGGCCGAGCGCCGGGTTCATGGTGCAGCTGTAGGGCAGATCGCGGAACAGGCGCGACAGGCAGTTGAGCGAGCCGATGCAGCGCCGCACCTCGTCGAGCCGGCCCTCGGCCGCCTTGTGGATGAGCTGCGGATCGGCGAGCAGCGGCCGGCACACTTCCCAAACGTCGAATTCGCCGCGGCCGATGCAGTCGTTCGCCATGTCCGGGTCGGGAAGCCTGTTGCCGAACGCGATCTGCGTGCCGGGACAGGTTTTTTTCGCACGTGTGGCGAGGTAGTTCCAGTGGCCCGGCGCGATGTCGCGGCCGATCGAGGATTCGGGCGCTTCCTGCCATCCGACCGTGACGCTGATCTGGTCGACGCCGGCGCGCGCCGCCTGCTCCATCAGCTCGAAGCATTCGTCCTCGGTGTTGCCGCCCCACTGGTCCATGAGCTCGGCGCCGTTCAGGCGCACGATGAGCGGGTGCTCGGGCAGCGCCTGCTTCACGCCGTCGATGAGCTCGCGCATGAAGCGGCCGCGGTTCTCGAGCGAGCCGCCGTACTCGTCGGTGCGCTGGTTGGTGAACTTGGAGTTGAAGGAGGCGAGGAGGTAGCCCATGAAGCTCGTCACCTCGACGCCGTCGAAGCCCGCCTTGATGGCGCGCTTCGCCGCCTCGACGTGCTCGCGGATGCAGCGCCGGATGTCGTCCTTCGACATCTCGCGCGGCGGCCGGAAGTGCGGCAGCGTCTGCGGCACCACGGAGGGCTGCACGCAGTAGCCGAGGTCGATGCCGCCGTAGCGCCCGGCGTGCAGGATCTGCTGGATCGCCACCGAGCCCGCGTCGTGGATGTAGCGCGCGATGGTCTCGAACTGCGGCAGGAACTTGTCGTCGTAGAGCGCGACCTGCCGGAAATACGACTTGCCTTCGCCCTTCGGGTCGGGGTAGGCGCCCTGGTTGGTGATGATGCCGCAGCCGGTACCGGCGATCACCCGTACGCGCGCCAGCTCACGCGGCGTGATGAAGCCGTCGCGCGTGTTGTAGTTCGACACGCAGCAGGCGCCGTACTTGATCATGTTGCGCGTGGGATAGCGGCCCAGCCGGCCCGGCTTGAAAAGATGCGTCAGTTCGGTCATTGGCGTGCCCTCGACCCCCTGTTAAGGGGGTCGCGAGTGAAACGAGCGGGGGGTTGGTTTTCGGAAAAGTGAACCCCCCGCTCGCGAAAAGCACGCTCGCTTCCCCCCTGGACCCCCGAAACAACCCCCGTATGACATATCCCCTTACAACACGGTTGCTTAACAGGGGGGCGGGAAAGCGGGCTCATCGTTTGCGCTCTTCGGCGAGCTGCGCGGCGATGCGCTCGCGCAGCTCGCGCTTGAGGATCTTGCCGACGGGGCTCGTCGGAAACTCGGACACGATCTCGAGGCGCTCGGGCAGCTTGAAGCTGGCGATGCGCTTCGCTTTGAGAAAGGCGATCAGCTCGTCGAGCGCGAGCGTCTCGCCCGGCTTCGGGATGACGAAGGCGCAGGCCTTCTCGCCGAAGGCCTCGTCGGGCATGGCCACCAGCGTCACGGCCTTCACCTTCGGGTGCGCGAAGATGTAGTTCTCGATCTCGTCGCAGCTGATCTTCTCGCCGCCGCGGTTGATGATGTCCTTGCGCCGGCCCTCGGTGTAGACGTGGCGGCCGCGCTTGCGCACGATATCGCCCATGCGGTAGTAGCCGTCGGCGGTGAACGCCTCGCGGTTCTTGTCCGGCGCGTTGTAGTAGCCGCGGATGGTGTAGGGGCCGCGCACGCAGAGCTCGCCCGGCTCGCCGTCGGCGAGCTCCTCGCCCTCGTCGCCCAGGACCTTGATCTCGTCGTCCTCGCACACCGGCATGCCCGAGCTTTGCAGGATCGCTTCGTCGTCCGCCTCGAGGCGCACCATGTTGATGAGCCCCTCGGCCGTGCCGTAGATCTCCTGCGGCGTGCAGCGCAGCTTGTCGCGCAGGCGCGCGCGCAGCTCGGGCGCAAGCCGCGCGCCCCCGTTCTGCACTACCTTCAGCGAAGACAGGTCGTGGCGCTCGGGGACCTGCGAATTGAGCCAGGCCGCTACCAGCGGAATCGCCGCCGGAACGATGGTGACGCGCTCGCGCTCGATGAGCGGGAAAACGGTTTCGGGGTCCGCCGAGGGCGCGAGCACCACGGTGCCGCCGTGGTAGAGCGTGCCCATCAGCCCGGGCGAGGACAGGTTGTAGTTGTGGCCGAGCGGCAGGATCGGCATGAGAACGCTGTCCTCGCCGAGGCCGCCGATCCGCCCGCATTGCAGCGCGTTGTAGACGTAGTCGTTGTGCGTGCGCGGGATGAGCTTGGAAAGCGAGGTGGTGCCGCCGGAGAGCAGCATCAGGGCGACTTCGGACGGATCGAACTTCACGCGGCGCAGCGTCGCCTGTGTTTCTGCATTTGTCAGAGATCCTTCCAGGAGCGAACCGAGCGCTACCTGTCCCGCGAGCGGCTCGCCGGCGACGAACACCTGCTTGAGCGCCGGACACGCGGCGCGCATCTCCTCTGCCATCGCGCGGTAGTCGAAGCCGCGCAGCACATCGGGGATCACGTACGCGGTCGCCCCGGAGGCCGAGAGAAAGTGGCGCACCTCGGCATGCCGGTGCGCGCGCAGCGCCATGACCGGTATCGCGCCGGCGCGGATCAGGCCGAAATAGGCGTAGACGAATTCCGGGACGTTGTGCAGCTGCAGGACGACCCGGTCGAGCGGCTTGAGCTCCGCGCGCACGAACTGCGCGGCAAGGCGCTCGATGCGGCTGCCGAGCTCGGCGTAGGTGATCCGCTCATCGCCGTGGACGAGCGCCGTCTTGCCGGGCCGCCGCACAATCGACGCGGCGAGCCGGTCGGGGATCGAAATGTCCTGCCAGTAACCTTTTTGCCGGTAAAGCCTGGCGTATTCGGCCGGCCACGGCGTGCAGCCCTGCAGCATCGAAGCGCCTCCCGCGGCCCACTATGCCGGGCCCGGCGGCGGCGCTACTTGAGGCACATCAAGTCCGCCGCGAGGCGGCGCTCATCTTTCAGGCGGCGCCTAGCAGCGCGGTCATCCCGGCCATCGGCAGCGGCTTGCTTATCAGATATCCCTGCATCTGGTCGCATCTGAGCAGGCGGAGCATCCGTGCTTGTTCTTCCGAGTCTACGCCCTCCGCCACCGCGGCCAGCTTGAGCGAATGCGCGAGCGAGATGATGGTCTGTACCAGGGCCATGGCGCCGGCGTCGTCCAGCATCGTGATGATGAACGAGCGGTCGATCTTGAGCGCGTCCACCGGGAGCTTCGCCAGGTACGCCAGCGAGGAATGGCCAGTGCCGAAATCGTCGATCGCGACTTTCACGCCCAGCGCGCGGAGCGCATTCAGCTTCTCGATGTTGCCCTGGAGGTCCTTCATGAGGAGGCTCTCGGTGAGCTCCAGGTCGATCGCCGGCGGCGTCGCCTCCCCGCCGGTCGCGCTCGTCACCACGTCAACGAAGTCCCGGTCCCGCAGCTGGACCGCGGACACGTTGACGGCAATACGCGGCGCGGCCAGCCCCCGGCTGACCCATTCACGGTGGTCGAGCGCCGCCTGCCTCAAGGCCCAGGCGCCGGCCTCCCGGATCAGCCCCGTTTCCTCCATCAGCGGAATGAACTCCATGGGCGGAACCAGGCCGATCTCGGGGCTCTGCCACCGCATCAGCGCCTCCGCCCCCACGATGCGTCTTGTCTCGAGATCCACTTTTGACTGGTAGTGAAGCACGAATTCGTTTCGCTCCAGCGCGATGCGCAGCTTGTTCTCCAGGCTGAAGTTCCGCGCCACCGCCTCGGTCATTCTCTGCGTATAGAAAAGATATCGCTCGCCGGTCTCCTTGGCCTTCTTCCACGCCGCCTCGGCGTTCGCGAACAGCGCCTCACCCGCCGATGCGTCGTTCGGAAACAGCGCCAGGCCGGCCTTCGCCGACACCCTCAGCTCGCGCCCGTCCAGCGTAAACGGGGCCTCGAAGCAGGCGCGAAGCTTCTGCCCGAGCCGCCGTGCCGCCTCGTCCTCGGAGTGCACATCCGGGAGCACCAGCGCGAAGCCATCGGCGCTGACGCGCGCGAGCCGCCCCCGGTCTCCGGCGGCGCGCGCCATGCGCGCGGCGATCTGCTTGAGCAGCGCGTCGCCCGCCTGCCTGCCCAGGGTGTCGTTGATGGTCTTGAACCTCTCGACGTCGAAGATGCAGACCGCGAACCTGTCCCGCTCCGGGTCCGCCGTGCGCAGATGCTCGGCCAGCCGCTCCTGGAAAAGCGCCCGATTCGCCAGGCCGGTGATCGAGTCGTAGTAGGCCAGGTAATCGAGCCGCTCGGCCTTCTCGATGTGATCGAGAGCGAACGAGATGTCGCCCGCGACCTCGGTCAGCAGCTTCATCTCCTCGGTGTCGAAGAAATCCTTCTCCGGCGCGTAGAGCAGCAGGACGCCCGCCAGCTTCACCCCCTGGTGCAGCGGAAGCACGACCAGCGAGCGGAATCCTCGCTGCATCGCCGGCTCGCGCCAGCGCGCCATGCGCGCATCCGCCTCGACATCGTTGCAGACGACGGGGGCGTCATCGCGCAGCGCGTCCGCCAGCAGCAGGCAGCTGTCCGGCGCCTCTTCCCGCGCCGTCAACCGGATCTTGTCCAGATACCCATCGTCGAGACCCGCCCGGGCAGCCGGCGTGACGTCCAGCCCGTTCGCGTCAAGCAAACCGACCCATGCCATCCGGAACCCGCCGTGCTCCACTGCGATGCGGCAGGCGTCCTCGAACAGCTCCTGCCGCTCCCGGGTCCGGATGATGGCCGTGTTGATGCCGCTCAGAACCGCGTACACGCGGTTGAGGCGCATGACCCGCGCCTCCGCGCGAGTGCGTTCCGCGACCTCCGCGGTGAGCGCGGCGGTCCGCGGTGAGCGCGGCGGTCCGCTGCTCTACCAGCCGTTCCATGTGCTCGTGCAGCCGCGCGCGCTCCAGCGCCACGGCGACCTGGTTGCCGACGCCGTGAAGGATCTTCAGCTCTTCCTCGGCAAACCCCTCCTGCGGGCCGGCCAGGTTCATCACGCCCAGGGTACGATCGCCAATCCATAACGGGACCGCGGCGTGGTAGCGCAGCCCTGGCGTCTCGCCGGTCGTCGTGCCCAGCCGTTCGCACTCGATGATGTTGGCGGCCGAGCTCAGCTCGCCGGAGAGCAGCCGGCGCCGGCACGAGCATTCGCCCTCCATCGCGCCGGGCGCCTCGAGCGCCGGCGGCAGATTGCGCGCGCTGGCAAGCCGGAAGCCCGACTCGCCCTCGCGCAGGGAGATCCAGCCCGCCTGGATCCCGGGCAGCGCGAGCGCGTGCTCCAACGCCGTCTCCGCCACTTCCCGCCCGCTGGTCGCCCCGTTGAGCCCCTCG
>Ga0156283_1040_pt3 | contig 84170 bp, 81 predicted proteins | sample RifCSPlowO2_12_FD_107932 | JGI IMG/M metagenome (GOLD analysis project Ga0156283, IMG submission 107932) | Betaproteobacteria bacterium RIFCSPLOWO2_12_FULL_65_14 | reverse complement strand
CCGAAGGTGGTCGCCGGCGAAGGATCCGTCAGGTCGTCTGCCGGCACGTAGATCGCCTGCACCGAGGTGATCGAGCCGGTCTTGGTCGAGGTGATGCGCTCCTGCAGCCGGCCCATTTCTTCGGCGAGCGTCGGCTGGTAGCCCACGGCCGAAGGCATCCTGCCCAGCAGCGCCGAGACCTCCACGCCCGCCAGTGTGAAGCGGTAGATGTTGTCGACGAAGAACAGGATGTCGCGGCCTTCGTCGCGGAAGCTCTCCGCCATGGTGAGGCCGCTGAGGCCCACCCGCAGGCGGTTGCCCGGCGGCTCGTTCATCTGGCCGAACACCATCGCGACTTTCGACTCTTCGAGGTTGTCCAGCTTCACGACGCCGGCTTCGATCATCTCGTGATAGAAGTCGTTGCCCTCGCGGGTGCGCTCGCCGACCCCGGCGAACACTGAAAGCCCCGCGTGCTGCGTGGCGATGTTGTTGATCAGCTCGAGCATGTTCACTGTCTTGCCGACGCCGGCGCCGCCGAACAGACCGATCTTGCCGCCCTTGGCGAAGGGGCAGATCAGGTCGATCACCTTGATGCCGGTCTCCAGCAGCTCGACCGACGGCGAAAGCTCGTCGAATTTCGGCGCGAGCTGGTGGATCGAACGGCGGCTCTCGCCCTTGATCGGGCCGCCTTCGTCGATCGGCCGGCCGAGCACGTCCATGATGCGTCCCAGCGTGCCCTTGCCGACCGGCACCGAGATCGGCTCGCCGGTCCCCTTCACCTTCATGCCGCGGCGCAGGCCGTCGGAGGAGCCGAGCGCGATGCAGCGCACGATGCCGTCGCCGAGCTGCTGCTCGACCTCGAAGGTGAGGCCTTTCTCCACCAGGCGATCCTCGGCGCCCGCCTCGAGGACCAGCGCGTCGTAGATGTTCGGCATCTGCTCGCGCGGGAACTCGATGTCGATGACCGCGCCGATGGATTGGACGATGGTGCCCTGACTCTGCGTACCTTCTACCTGTGCCATATGGTTTCCGTTAAACGGCGGCTGCGCCGCCGACGATTTCGGAGAGTTCCTTGGTGATGCCCGCCTGGCGGTTCTTGTTGTAGATCAGCGTGAGCTCGTCGATGAGGGTCGCCGCGTTGTCCGAGGCGGCCTTCATCGCCACCATGCGTGCCGACTGCTCGGAGGCCAGGTTCTCCGACACCGCCTGGTAGATGATTGCCTCGATGTAGCGGGTCATCACCTGGTCGAGCACCGCACGCGCCTCGGGCTCGTAGATGTAGTCCCACACTGTTTCGGGCGCGCCGAGGCGCTCGCCGGCGAGCGGCAGCAACTGCTCGATCACCGGCTCCTGCTTCATGGTGTTGATGAAGCGCGTGTAGGCGAGCACCAGCCGATCGAAGCGGTCGTTGGTGTAGCCGTCCAGCATCACCTTCACCGCGCCGATCAGCTTGTCCATCTGCGGGCGGTCGCCCAGCTGCGTGACCTGCGAGACGATGTTCGCGCCCAGCCGCTGCATGAAGCCCAGGCCCTTGTTGCCGATCGCGCAAACCTCGATTTCCTCGCCCTGCGCCTGCCAGTCCTTGTATTGCGTCAGGACAAGGCGCAGCAGGTTCGTGTTGAGCGCGCCGCACAGCCCCTTGTCGGTGGTGATGACGATGATGCCCACCCGCTTCACCGAGTCGCGCTCGACCAGGAACGGATGCCGGTACTCCGGGTTGGCGTGCGAGATGTGCGCGGCGACGTTGCGGATCTTCTCGCCGTACGGGCGGGCGTGGCGCATGCGCTCCTGCGCCTTGCGCATCTTCGAGGCGGCGACCATCTCCATCGCCTTGGTGATCTTGCGCGTGTTCTGCACGCTGCGGATCTTGACTCGGATTTCCTTGGTACCGGGCATCGCGGCGTTTTCCTAGAAGCTACCGTTCTTTTTCCAGTCCTTGATCGCGTCGTGCAGCGCCTTCTCGTCCTCGGCGGCGAGGTCCTTCTTTTCCTCCATGCGGCCGACGAGCGCGCCGTACTTGCCCTTGACGTAGTCGCGCATCGACCTCTCGGCGGAAAGCGCCTTCTTCACGTCGATGTCGTCGAAGTAACCGTTGTTGACGGCGAACAGGGTGAGCGCCATCTCCCAGACCTGCAGCGGCTGGTACTGGGGCTGCTTCATGAGCTCGGTCACCATGCGGCCGCGCTCGAGCTGCTTGCGGGTGGACTCGTCGAGGTCGCTCGCGAACTGCGCGAACGCGGCGAGCTCGCGGTATTGCGCGAGCGCGAGGCGTACGCCGCCTCCCGTGTCGCGGCGCTTCATGATCTTGGTCTGCGCCGCGCCACCGACCCGCGACACCGAGATGCCGGCGTTGATGGCGGGCCGGATGCCGGCGTTGAACAGATCGGTCTCGAGGAAGATCTGGCCGTCGGTGATGGAGATCACGTTGGTCGGCACGAACGCGGTCACGTCGCCCGCCTGCGTCTCGATCACCGGCAGCGCGGTGAGCGAGCCGGTCTTGCCCTTGACCGCGCCCTTGGTGAATTTCTCCACGTATTGCGGATTGACGCGCGCCGCGCGCTCGAGCAGCCGCGAATGCAGGTAGAACACGTCACCGGGGTAGGCTTCGCGCCCCGGCGGCCGGCGCAGCAGCAGCGACACCTGGCGGTAGGCCCAGGCCTGCTTGGTCAGGTCGTCGTAGATGATGAGCGCGTCCTGGCCGCGGTCGCGGAAGTACTCGCCCATCGTGCAGCCGGAGTAGGGCGCGATGTACTGCATCGCCGCCGACTCCGAGGCCGAGGCCGCCACCACGATGGTGTAGGCCATGGCGCCGTGCTCCTCGAGCTTGCGCACCACGTTGACGATGGTCGAGGCCTTCTGGCCGATCGCGACGTAGACGCAGAAGAGGTCCTTGCCCTTCTGGTTGATGATCGTGTCCACCGCCACCGCGGTCTTGCCGGTCTGCCGGTCGCCGATGATGAGCTCGCGCTGGCCGCGCCCGATCGGCACCATGGCGTCGATCGCCTTGAGGCCGGTCTGCACCGGCTGCGACACCGACTGGCGCGCGATCACGCCGGGGGCCACCTTCTCGATGACGTCGGTGAGCTTCGCGTTCACCGGCCCCTTGCCGTCGATCGGCTGGCCGAGCGAGTTCACCACGCGCCCGAGCAGCTCCGGGCCGATCGGCACCGACAGGATCTTGCCGGTGGTCTTGACGGTGTCGCCTTCGGTGATGTGCGTGTATTCGCCGAGAATCACCGCGCCCACCGAATCGCGCTCGAGGTTGAGCGCCAGGCCGAAGGTGTTCTTCGGGAACTCGAGCATCTCGCCTTGCATCACGTCGGAGAGGCCGTGGATGCGGCAGATGCCGTCGGTCACCGAGACCACCGTGCCCTGCGTTCGCATCTGCGCGCCGGCGTCGAGGTTCTGGATCCGGCTCTTGATAAGTTCCGAGATTTCGGAGGGGTTCAGTTGCATGGATGCTCCTTAAGCTTTCAGCGCCATCTCCAGCGCGCCGAGCTGGGCGCGCGCGGAGGCGTCGATGACTTTGTCGCCGAGCACGACTTTCACGCCGGCGATGAGATCTTTGTTGACGTGAACCGTGGTTCTGACCTTGCGGCCGGTTTTTTTCTCCAGGCGCTGCACCAGGTCCGCTATCTGCGCCTCGGTAAGCTCGAACGCCGATTCCACTTCGGCCTCCACGACGCCCTCGCGCTCGTTTTTCAGCGCCTCGAACTGCGCGCGGATCTCGGGCAGCAGGCCGATGCGCCCGTTCTCGGCAAGGACGCGCAGCAGGTTTTCCGCTTCCGCGCTGAGCCGGCCGCTGAGAATGGCGATGAACATGCCCGCCACCTGGGCGTCGGACAGGTTCGGGTCCGCGACGGCGCGCTGCACGCGCTCGTCCTGCGACACGAGCGCGAGCGCACCGAGCATGTCGGACCACTTCGCCAGCGCGTTTGCCGCGTCGGCCAGCTTGAACGCGGCCTCGGCGTAGGGACGGGCAACGGTGCTCGGCTCGGCCATCAGAGTTGCCGCTTGATCGCTTCGAGGAGCTCGGCGTGCGCTTTCGCGTCGACCTCGCGGCGCAGGATCTTCTCGGCGCCCGCTACGGCGAGCGAAGCCACGTGATCGCGCAGCTGCTCCCGCGCGCGCGTCACTTCCTGCTCGATCTCGGCCTTGGCGGCCGTTTTCTCCCTGTTGCCCTCTTCCTTGGCCGCGGTGCGTGCCTCGTCCACCAGCTCGGCGGCCCGCTTTTCGGCCTGCGCCAGGATCTCGGCGGCGCGGCGGCGCGCCTGCGTCACCGACTCCTCGGACTGGCGCGCCGAGGTTTCGAGCGAGCGGCGTCCCTGCTCGGCCGCCGCAAGGCCGTCGGCGATGGTCTTCTGGCGCGTCTCTATCGCGCGCAGCATGTACGGCCAAATGAACTTCACGGTGAACCAGATGAACGCCGCGAACACGACGGCCTGCGCGAACAGCGTCAGGTTGATGTTCATGCTGCCCTCTCGCGCGAAATGCGGTTAGCGGAACGCCGTGGCGAGCGGGTTGGCGAAGGCGAAGAACATGGCGATGCCCAGGCCGATGATGAACGAGGCGTCGATCAGGCCGAGCAGCAGGAACACCTTGCCCTGCAGCGAGTTGGTGAGCTCCGGCTGGCGCGCCGCCGCCTCGAGGAAGCGGCTGCACATGATCCCCACGCCGATGCACGCGCCGGCGGCGCCCAGCCCGATCATGAGCCCGACGCCGATCCCGGTGTAGGCCTGGACCATGGCCAGCAACTGAAGTTTTTCCATTGGTGTTTTCCCTTTCTTGAGCGAGAGACGAGGTATGAAATCAGTGGTGCTCGTGCGCCATCGCGATGTACACGACGGTGAGCATCATGAAGATGTAGGCCTGCAGCAGCACGATCAGGATGTGGAAGATCGCCCAGCCCAGGCCGAGAATCGAGCCGAAGATGGTGCCCGCGAGCCCGGTGGCGGCCCACATCCACAGCAGCAGGAACAGGATCTCGCCGGCGTAGATGTTGCCGAAGAGCCGCAGCGAGTGCGACAGCGTCTTCGAGACGTACTCGACCAGGTTGAATAGCAGGTTCGCGGGCCAAAGCAGCGGGTTCGAGCCGAAGGGCGCGCAGAACATGTCGCGGAACCAGCCGCCCAAGCCTTTCACGGTGATCGCGAAATACAGGCTCAGGAACAGGACCGAGATCGACAGCGCGAAGGTGGTATTGACGTCCGCCGTCGGCACCGGCCGCCACTTCTCGAATCCCAGCCACTCGAGCGGACTGACCAGGATGTCGATCGGCAGGAAGTCCATCGCGTTCATCAGCACCACCCAGATGAACACCGTGAGCGCGGCGGGCGCGAGGAAGCGGTTGCGGTCGCCGTGGTGGAAGACGCCCTTCACCTGGTCGTCGACGAATTCGATGAGCAGCTCGACGAAGGCCTGGCGCTTGCCCGGAACGCCGGAGGTCGCGCCGCGCACTATCCACCACAGAGAACCGAGACCGATCACGCCCAGGAGCACCGCGGTCACCACCGAGTCGACGTTGATCGTCCAGAAGCCGCCGTCGCCGATCGGCTTCTCGAAAAAGGTCAGGTGATGCTGGATGTACTCCGAGGGGTTGAGCTCTTTACCTGCGGCCATCGCCGGATTGCGTCAGTATTCGCGGACAAAGAACGCCATCGAGAAAACCAGCATCGTCACGACGAAGGCGCCGAGAAAAACGCCGACCGCCGCCTCCGCATAGTTCGCCAGCACTAGCCACAGCAGGAACAATGCGAGGCCGAGCTTCACCGCTTCCGCCCTCAGCGCCCCAACCAGAACCCCCCCTGCGGAGCTCGCCTTGCCCAACATAGCCACCAGCGCCGACGCCAGGCCGGCCAGGATGCTCACCGCGCCGCCGGCAGCGGCCGATAGCGCGTTGTCCGTATCCGCCAGCAACAACGCCGCCAGCGTCATGGCGGCGGTGACTGCGAGCTGCCACGCGAGGACGGTGCGTATCGGTTTGCTCAAGGCGCGAAGCATGGCGTTCGATTCCTTCGCACCCCGCAAAGCCGCAAAAGTATATCGCATCCCGCCGGCTCAGCGCAGCTTCTTCAGCAGCTCGTCGAGGTGATCGAGGCTCGAGTAGTGGACCACCAGCTTGCCGCTGCCTTTCTTCGACGGACGGATCTCGACCGTCGTCCCCAGGGCGCCCGAGAGCTCCTCTTCCAGGCGGACGAGATCGCGGTCGGCCTTTTTCGTGCGCTGCGTGCCCGGGCGTCCGCGCAACATGCCTTGCACCAGCGCTTCGGTCTCGCGCACCGAAAGCCGCTTGGCGGCGATGCGGTGCGCGGCCTCGATCTGGCGCGCGGCGTCCAGGGCGAGCAGCGCGCGCGCGTGCCCCATCTCGAGCGCGCCCTCCATCACCATCTCCTGCACTTGCTTGGCAAGCTTGAGGAGCCGCAACAGGTTCGTCGTCGCGCTGCGCGAGCGCCCCACCGCGTCGGCCGCCTGCTCGTGCGTCATCTTGAACTCGTCCACCAGCCGCTGCAGCCCGGCGGCCTCCTCCATCGGGTTGAGATCCTCGCGCTGGATGTTCTCGATCAGCGATAGCGCGAGCGCTGCCTCGTCGGGCACTTCGCGCACCAGCGCCGGCACTTCCTCCAGCCCGGCCATCTGCGCAGCGCGCCAGCGCCGCTCGCCGGCGATCAGCTCATAGCGGTCGCGGTCGACCGGCCGCACGAGGAGCGGCTGCATCAGGCCTTGCAGGCGGATAGAGGCGGCGAGCTCGGCCAGCGCCTGCTGGTCCATCCGGGTGCGCGGCTGGTACTTGCCGGGCCGGATACGACCGACCGGCAGAGTGAGCAGCGACTCGCGCGGCGCGGCTTGATCGGCGCCGAGCAGCGCGTCCAGCCCTCGCCCCAGCCCCTTGGGTTTGCTCATGCGGGTTGTCCTTCGCCGAGGATTTCGGCGGCCAGCGCGAGATAGGCCTGCGCGCCCTTTGAGGCCGCGTCCCAGAGCACCGCCGGAACGCCGTAGCTGGGCGCTTCGGCGAGCCGCACGTTGCGCGGCACCAGCGTGCGGTACACCTTGTTGCCGAAGTGCGCCTCGAGCTGTTGCGAGACCTGCTGCGACAGCATGTTGCGAGGGTCGTACATCGTGCGCAGCAGCCCTGCGATCTCGAGTTCCGGGTTGAGGTTCGCGCGCACGCGTTTGATCGTTCCGACAAGGTCGGAGAGCCCCTCCAGCGCGTAGTACTCGCATTGCATCGGGATAAGCACGCGCTGCGCCGCGGTGAGCGCATTCACGGTAAGCAGGCTGAGAGACGGCGGACAATCGATGAGGATGAAGTCGTATTCGTCCGCCACGCGCTCGAGCGCCGCCTTGAGCCGGGTCTCGCGGCCCTGCAGCTCGACGAGCTCGATCTCCGCGCCGGCGAGATCGCGGTTGGCCGGCAAGAGATCGAACCCGCCGCGCTCTGCGCGCACACGAACGCTCGACAGCTCCGCGAGGCCGAGGAGCACTTGGTAAACGGTGCGCGCGACGCCGCGCTTGTCCACGCCGCTGCCCATGGTGGCGTTGCCTTGCGGATCGAGATCGACCAGCAGCACGCGCTTTCCGGCCTGGGCAAGCGCCGCCGCAAGGTTGACGCTCGTGGTGGTCTTGCCGACGCCGCCTTTCTGGTTCACCACCGCCAGCACGCGCGCCATTTCAGTCCCCGAGATGCACGAGCACAAGATGGCGCTCGGCGTCGAGGAACGGCACGTTCAGACGAATCGTTTCCGCGCCGTCGAAAGGCGCCGGAGCGGCGCCTTTCATTGCGGCGAGAACTCCGCCCGGCGCGACAAGGTGGCGGCAGGCGGCGATGAAGTCTGAGAGCTCGGCGAACGCCCGCGAGATGACCGCCGCGAAGCGCTCGGCGGGACGCCAGTCCTGCACACGCCCTTCATGCACGGCGACGTTGGCGAGGCGAAGCTCGATGGCCGCCTGGCGCACGAAGGCGGTCTTCTTGGTGTTCGAATCGTTCAGCGTCACCTGCCAGTCCGGGCGGGCGATCGCGAGCGGAATGCCGGGCAGTCCGGCGCCGGAGCCGACATCGGCGAGCCGCCCGCCCGCAGGCAGGCGCAGGTGCGGCGCTACGACGAGCGAGTCGAGCAGGTGATGGCTCACCATTTCAAGCGGCTCGCGGATGGCGGTGAGATTGAAGGTTCGGTTCCATTTTTCGAGCAGCGCGATGTACTGCAGCAGCTTGTCCCGTGCGCCGGCCGGAAGTGCGAACACCAGCTCGGCGAGCCCCCGGTCGAGCGCCTCGTTCGGCGTCATGCCGTTTTCTTGTCGAGCGGCTGAAAACCCCGCTTCAAATGCACCAGTAGCAGCGATATCGCGGCCGGCGTTACCCCGGAGATGCGGGAAGCCTGCCCGATCGTTTCCGGGCGGTAGCGGTTCAGCTTTTGCTGGACCTCGGCCGAGAGACCAGTAACCTGCCGGTAGTCGAGGTCCGGCGGCAAGGCGCGTGATTCCATGGCGGAGCGCCGGTCGACCTCATCGCGCTGGCGCTCGATGTAACCCGCGTATTTCGCCTGGATCTCGACCTGCTCCGCGACGGCGGCAGCGACCAGCGGCTCGGGGACAAGGTCCGCGTACCGGAGCTCCGGACGGCGAAGCATTTCATAAAGTGAGCGCTTTTCGCGTAAGCCAGCGTTCACATACGTACGCTTTAGGCGCTCGGTTTCGGCGGCAATTGCGTCGCGCTTGCGATTGAAGGCGTCCCAGCGCGCATCGTCCACCACGCCGAGCTTGCGTCCGATCTCGGTAAACCGCAGATCCGCGTTGTCCTCGCGCAGCATGAGTCGATACTCGGCGCGGCTGGTGAACATGCGGTACGGCTCGGACACGCCGCGCGTGATCAGGTCGTCGACCAAAACGCCCAGGTAAGCCTCATCGCGGCGCGGACACCACGGCTCGCGCTGCGTCACCTTGAGCGCGGCGTTGATCCCCGCGAGCAGTCCTTGCGCCGCGGCCTCTTCATAGCCGGTCGTGCCGTTGATCTGGCCGGCGAAAAACAGCCCGTCGATGCTTTTCGTCTCCAGCGACGAGCGCAGGTTGCGCGGATCGAAGTAGTCGTACTCGATGGCGTACCCCGGTCGCACGATGTGCGCCTTTTCGAGCCCGCGAATCGAATGGACCAGCTCGAGCTGCACGTCGAAAGGCAGGCTCGTGGAGATGCCATTCGGGTAGATCTCGCAGGTGGTCAGGCTTTCCGGCTCGAGGAAAATCTGGTGGCTCGTCTTGCCGGCGAAGCGGTGGATCTTGTCCTCGATCGAGGGGCAATAGCGCGGGCCGACACCCTGGATGGCGCCCGTGAACATCGGCGATCGATCCAGACTCCGGCGAATGGTCTCGTGCGTGCGCTCGTTGGTGTGGGTGATCCAGCAGGCCACCTGGCGCGGATGCATCTCGCGGGTACCGAGGAAAGAGAACACCGGCTCCGGGCGATCGCCCGGCTGCTCCTGCATGCTCGAAAAATCGATGCTGCGGGCGTCGAGGCGCGGTGGCGTCCCGGTCTTCAACCGCCCGACCGGCAGCTTCAGCTCCCGCAAGCGCGCGGCCAAGGTCACTGCAGCCGGGTCGCCCGCCCTGCCCGCTTGGTAATTCTCGAGTCCCACATGGATACGGCCCGACAGAAAGGTCCCGGCCGTCAGCACCACCGTCGGGGCGTAAAAGCGCACGCCGAGCTGCGTAGCTATGCCGGCCACCCGGTCCGAGACGACGAGGATGTCATCGACGGCTTGCTGGAACAGGGTGAGGTTCGGCTGAGTTTCGAGGCGGCGCCGGATCGCCTGCTTGTAGAGGACGCGGTCGGCCTGCGCACGAGTGGCGCGCACTGCCGCGCCCTTCGAGGAATTCAACGTGCGGAACTGGATCCCGGCTTCGTCTGCGGCGAGCGCCATTGCGCCGCCCAATGCATCCACTTCCTTGACCAGATGCCCCTTGCCGATGCCGCCGATGGACGGGTTACACGACATCTGGCCGAGCGTGTCGATGCTATGCGTGAGGAGCAGGGTCCGGCAGCCCATGCGGGCTGCGGCTAGCGCGGCTTCGGTGCCAGCGTGGCCGCCTCCGACCACGATGACGTCGAATTGCGCGGGGAATTCCATGGAAGGCGCGATTTTACGCGAGCGTTCCACGTGGAACCAGCCCGATCCGTAAGGCCTTGGTTCCACGTGGAACATACTTCGATGCTGCGATGCAGCAATTACGGCGTGCGACAATCCGGCCCCTTTCCCCGGCTCCGTGATCTCGCTCGAGCGCTACGCTGCGCTGCTTCGGCCGCGCGAACTGCGACAGACCATCGCCGCGTCCCTCTTGGGCCGCTTGCCTATCGGGATGACGGGGCTCGCCATCCTGCTACTCGTGCAGACCGCCACGCAGTCGTTCGCGCGCGGCGGCGCCGCCACGGCCGCATATGTGCTCGGGCTTGCGGCCGTCGCCCCGGCGCTCGGCCGGCTGATCGACCGCAGTGGCCCCCGCTCCACGCTCGCCGTTTGCGCGCTTGCATTCCCTACGGCGCTGATCGCGCTGGTGCTTGCCGTCGACCGGGGATCTACGCCGTGGCTGATTCTCGCGCTCGCCGCAGGCGCAGGCGCCACCTTTCCGCCGATCACGGTGTGCATGCGCACCTACTTCAGGCAGCGTCTGGGCGCCGAGCCGCTGCTCACCGCCGCGTACTCGCTCGAGTCGGTGCTCATCGAGCTGGTGTTCATCGTAGGACCGATGCTGGTTGCGCTCTTCGTGGCGCTCGCCTCGCCTGCCATCGCAGTATTCTTCTCCGCCGCGTGCGGTTGCGCCGGCACTGTGCTTTTTCTGCGTACGCCGGCGCTACGCGCCTGGCGCGTCGAGGCGCGCAGCGCGCGCAGCCTTCTCGGACCGCTCGGCGAGCCCGGCTTCATCGCGCTCGTCGGCGTGATCCTGTGCTATTCGACGGCTTTCGGGCTGCTCGAGATCGGGCTCACCGCGTATGCCACCGAACAAGACATGCCCGCGCTCGCAGGCGTTCTTCTGGGACTCATGAGCGCCGGGAGCGCGCTCGGCGGACTCGCTTACGGCAGCCGCAGCTGGCATGTGCCGCTCGCGCGCCAGTTTGCGCTCATGCTCGCGTTGATGGGCGCAGGGCTCATGGTGCTCGTGCTGCCCTGGAGCCCGTGGCCGTTCGCGCTGTGGTCGGCGTTCGCCGGCGTGGCCATGGCGCCGGCGCTCATCATCCAGTCGATGCTGGTGGCCACCACCACGCGCCAGGAGCACATGACCGAAGCATTCACTTGGTCGGCGAGCGCGCTGCTCTCCGGCGTGGGAATCGGCATGGCGCTGGGCGGCGCGCTGCTCGAATACTTTCGCTCGCCCGCGGTGCTCGCCGCGGGCGCAGCCGCGGCGCTGTTGGCTGCGGCCGGCGCCCTGGCGCTGCGAAACGCTTAAGCGGCGAGTTTCTCGTGCATCCGGCCGCGGCGCGCTTCGAGCGCCGGCGGTAGTCGCTCGCCGAGCTTGCCGAAGAGCTCGTCGTGCGACGCGAGCTCTTCTTTCCAGGCCGCGGCGTCCACGCGCGCAAGCTCCGCGTACTTCGCGGGCGTAACGTTCTTCTCCAAGCCGGTCCAGACGAGATCTTCGAAGCGCGGCATGATGCCGAGCGGCGTCTCCAAGCCCGACGCCCGGCCTTGGCAGCGCTGCGCGATCCATTGCAGCACGCGCATGTTCTCGCCGAAGCCCGGCCATATGAATTTGCCGTTGGCGTCGCGGCGGAACCAGTTCACGCGGTAGATGCGCGGCGGCTGCGCGATGCTGCGCCCCATCTTCAGCCAGTGGTTGAAATAATCGCCCATGTTGTAGCCGCAGAACGCGAGCATCGCCATCGGGTCGCGGCGCACCACGCCCACCTTGCCCGTAATTGCGGCGGTCGTTTCCGAGCCCAGCGTAGCCGCCATGTAGACGCCGTCTTCCCAGGTCGGCGCCTCCACCACCAGCGGGATCGTGCTCGAGCGCCGGCCACCGAACAGAAACGCCGAAATGGGGACGCCGGCGGGGTCTTCCCAGTTCGGGTCCATCGAGGGGCAGTGCGACGCCGACACCGTGAAGCGCGCGTTCGCGTGCGCCGCGAGCCGGCCGTCCTTGCCGTCTTCCGGCGTCCAGTCCTTTCCCTGCCAGTCGATCAGGCGCGCCGGCGGCTGCTCGGTCATGCCTTCCCACCACACATCGCCGTCCGGCGTCATCGCCACGTTGGTGAAGATGACGTCGCTTTCCAGCATCTTCATGGCATTCGGGTTGGTCTGCTCGGAAGTCCCGGGAGCGACGCCGAAAAGGCCGGACTCCGGATTGATGGCGTGCAGGCGCCCATCCGCTCCTGGCTTGATCCAGGCGATGTCCTCGCCGATGGTCGTCACCTTCCAGCCCGAGAACGCCGCCGGCGGGATGAGCATCGCGAGATTGGTCTTGCCGCATGCGGACGGAAAAGCGGCCGCAATATAGGTTTTCTCGCCCGAAGGCGCCTGCATGCCCAGGATCAGCATGTGCTCCGCGAGCCAACCCTCGTCGCGCGCCATGACCGAGGCGATGCGCAGCGCCAGGCACTTCTTGCCGAGCAGCGCATTGCCGCCGTACCCGGAGCCGAAGGACCAGATCTCGCGCGTTTCCGGAAAATGCACGATCCACTTGTCTTTCTCGTTGCAGGGCCAGGGCACGTCCTTCTGGCCCGGCGCGAGCGGCGCGCCGGCCGAGTGCACGCACGGCACGAAATCGCGCTCCTCGCCGAGCCACTCGGCGACGGCGCGGCCCATGCGCGTCATGAGGCGCATATTGACCACGACGTAAGCTGAGTCGGAGATCTCCACGCCGATTTGCGCGATGTGCGAGCCGATCGGCCCCATGGAAAACGGCATCACGTACATCGTGCGCCCGCGCATGCAGCCGTCGAACAGTCGGTTCAGCGTCTGGCGCATTTCGAGCGGATCGACCCAGTTGTTCGTCGGGCCGGCGTCCTCCTTCTTCGCGCTGCAGATGAAGGTTCGGTCCTCCATGCGCGCCACGTCCGTCGGGTGCGAGCGCGCGAGATAGGAATTCGGACGGCGTTTCTCGCTCAGGCGGGTGAACGTGCCTGAAGCGACGAGCTCGGCACAGAGCCGGTCGTATTCGGCCTGCGAACCGTCGCACCAGAGCACGCGGTCGGGTTTCGCGAGCCGGGCAACCTCGGAAACCCACTGGCGCAGGCGGCGATGGCGCACCCAGGCGGGCGCGTTCGACTGGTCGGGGGCGGCGGCGGGAGCATTCATTCGGTGTGACTCCAAAAAGGCAAACGGCCCAGCGCGAGGCTGGGCCGGCTTGATCGTCGGGAACTCCTCCTGCGGCGATTTTAGCATCGCGCCTCCGGAAGCCAATGCGCATGTCACTTGGCCCAACGGACCAAAGGGGAATGGATACAGGGGCTTAAATGCCGCGAAGCCGCTTGAGCAGAACGCCTGCAGCCCGGAACCCGGGCCCGGTGGCGAGGATGAGCACGATCACGCGCGTGACATGCGCGGCGGTCACCAGCGGCACGCCGAGCTGGAGCACCTGCGCGGTGATGCACATTTCGGCGATGCCGCCCGGCGCCATCGCGAGGACCAGGCTGGCAATGGGAAGCCCCGCCGCGACGGCGATCGCGGCCGCCAGCGCCGCTGCAACCGTAATCGCGACGAGCACGCTCGCCAGCACGGCCCACACGTAGCGCGGCGCGCTCTCCAGTGAGCGGCGCTCGAAGCGCGCGCCTAACGCACAACCAATGAGCACTTGGGCCGCGTTGCCGAGCCCGGTGGGCAGCGACGAGAAGCGCGCCTCGGTCACCGTGAGGGCGATGACCACCGCGAGCGGGCCGAACATGAAGGCGTTCGGCATGCGCAGGAGGTTGAGCAACAGCGCGACAGCTGCTGCGATGGCGAGAAGGAACCCGAGCCGCCCCCAGTCGAGCGGCAGCACCGCCGGCAAGTAAGAGTCGCTGCCGTGCGCCCCGGAATAGGTAAGGGCAAACGGCACGACGATGACGACGACCAGGATGCGCAGTGACTGCGCGAGCGCCACCCGGTCGGCGCGCGCACGGAAACGCTCGCCGAGGATCGTCATTTCGGCCGCGCCCCCGGGTACGCTGGCGAAGAACGCGGTGGTACCGTCCACCCCGCCCGCACGCCGGAGAATCAGCCCGCCGAGCACGCCAAGCAAGATGGCGACCACCGCAGCAACGACAAGTAGCGGCCAGTAGGCGATCACTTCGCGACCGACCGAAGGCGTGAAATACAGTCCCAGCGCGGTGCCGATGACCACTTGGCCCGCCGCCCGCCCGCCGGACGGGGCGCGCAGCTGGGCGCCCGCGAAGTTGCACGCGGCCATGGCCACCAGCGGCCCGATCATCCACGGCAGCGGAAGCCTGAGCCAAGCGCACAGCGCGCCCGCAGCAGCGCACAGCATTAGCGCCGCCGCCGGATTCACCCAGGTATCGCGCGCCGGCCTCACTTGCCGATGCAGAAGCGGCTGAAGATCTCGCCCAGCAGGTCGTCCGCCGTGAACTCGCCGGTGATCGCGCCGAGCGCCACGTGCGCTTGGCGCAGCTCCTCGGCGAAAAATTCCCAGCGCGGCAACTGCGCCCGCGCGGTCTCGAGGTGCGCGCGCGCGCGCTCGAGCGCCAGCAAGTGCCGTTCACGGGCGAGAAACACGGACTCGCCGGTCGATGTCCATCCCGCCGCCGCGAGAATAGCGCGGCGCAGGAGGTCGAGTCCTTGTCCCGTCTTCGCGGATACCGCGATTGCGCCGGCCGGCGCGCGAAAGCCGGGCGCGAGGTCGGCCTTGTTGTAGACATCGATGCGTTGCGCCTGCGCCGGAAGATGCTCGAGCGGCAAGTCGGGCACGCCTGCTTCGCGGACGGCGAGAACCAGGTCCGCGCGCTCGAGCTCGCGCTGCGTGCGCTCGATTCCCAGCTGCTCGACGATGTCGGAGGCCGCGCGCAGCCCGGCGGTGTCCACCACGACAAGCGGCACGCCTTCGATCTGGATCGGTTCGCGCAGGGCGTCACGCGTCGTGCCGGCGATCGGCGTGACGATCGCACGCTCCTCGCCCGCCAGGCGGTTGAGCAGGCTCGACTTGCCGACGTTTGGACGTCCGGCGATGACCACGTGGATGCCGCTGCGCAGAAGGCTTCCTTGGCGACTCTTCGCGAGCACCTCCTCGAGCTGCGCCTGCACGCCGGTAAGACGCGAGGCGGCATCGTCGCGGTGAACCGTATCGACGTCCTCTTCCGGGAAGTCGAGCATGGCTTCGGTGAGCGCGCGCAGCTCGATGAGCTCGGTCTTGAGGGCGTCGATGGCGGCCGAGAACTCTCCGGAGAGCGAGCGCAGCGCCGAACGCGCCGCCTCGCGGCTTGCCGCGTCGATGAGATCCGCGACCGCCTCCGCCTGCGCGAGATCGAGCTTGCCCTCGAGAAAGGCGCGACAAGTGAATTCACCGGGCTCGGCGAGCCGCGCGCCCGCCCCGACGCAGGCGGCGAGCAGCTGCTGCATCACGACCGGGCCGCCGTGGCCATGCAGCTCGAGCACCGGCTCTCCCGTATAGGAGTGCGGTGCCGGAAAGTAAAGCGCGAGCCCCTCGTCGATGCGCTCCCCGCGCGCATCGCGGAACACGGCGACGGTGGCGTGCCGCGGCGCAGGCAGCCGGCCGAGAAGCTTCTGCGAGATTTCGGGCACCGCGGCGCCGGACAGGCGAACCACCCCGATTCCTCCGCGGCCCGCGGGCGTTGCGATTGCGGCGATCGTCTCCCGGCTTACCTCATCGCTTGGCATGCGCAGGCTTGTCGCGCTCGAACATGCGCTGGATCTGCCATTGCTGGGCGATCGAAAGGATGTTGTTGACCAGCCAGTACAGCACCAGCCCGGCCGGGAAGAAGAAGAAGAAGATGCTGAACACGAACGGCATGAATTTCATGACCTGGGCCTGCACCGGGTCGGGCGGCACCGGGTTCAGCTTGGTCTGTATCCACATGGTGGCGGTCATCAGAATCGGCAGCACGTAATACGGATCGAGCGCGGACAGGTCTTTGATCCACAGCATGAACGGCGCGTGGCGCAACTCGATGGCGGCGAGCAGCACCCAGTACAGCGCGATGAACACCGGAATCTGCACCAGGATCGGGAAGCAGCCGCCGAGCGGGTTGATCTTCTCGGTCTTGTAGAGCTCCATCATCGCTTGGTTCATTTTCTGGCGATCGTGCGCGTACGTCTCGCGGATCTTGGTGAGCCGCGGCGTGACCAGCTTCATCTTCGCCATCGAGCGGTAGCTCGCCGCCGACAGCGGGAAGAACACCAGCTTTATCGTCACCGTGAGCAGGATGATGGCGACCCCCCAGTTGCCGGACAGGGCGTAGAACTTTTCCAGCAGCCAGAACAGCGGCCAGGCGATGATGGCGAGAAAGCCGTAATCGACTACCAGGTCGAGTCCCGGCGCAGCCGCCTCCAGCCGCCGCTTCTCCTGCGGGCCCGCGTACAGGGGCGCGGCGACGCGCACGCTCGCGCCCGGCGCCACGCTGGCCGGAATCATGACGCGGCCCGCATAGCTGCCGTCCGGGCGCTTCTCGGTGACGAAGTCGCGCAGCACGCCTTCGGCGGGCAGCCACGCCGAGACGAAGTAATGCTGCACGAAGGCAAGCCAGCCGTCCTTCGCCTGCTTCACATGCTCGGCCTTGCCGCTGTCGAGGTCGGAAGGGGGCACCTTTTCGAACTTGCGCTCGTTGGTGTACACCGCGTAGCCGGAAAAGCTCTGCGCACCGAACGAAGAGGCGAGTCCGGTAGTGGTGGTTTCCGGCCGGCCGTCGTGCGTCAACTGGAAGTACGCGTAGGTCGACAACGGAGCGCTGCCGCCGTTGCGTATTTCCAGGACGACGTCCGCGACGTAGCTGTTGCGCCGGAACGTATAGATCTTCTGCACCTCCACGCCGTCCTTGCCGGCGGCGCTCAAGCGCAGCTCGACGGCGTCCTTGCCCGGCGCAAGCGAGCGCTCGCCCGGCTGCGCGCGCCACAGGGTGCGGTGATTCGGTCCTGCCTCGCCGGAGAGGCCGCTTTGCGCCTCGTAGCGGTGATCGGGCCCGAGCAGCACGAGATTCATGGTCGGATCATTGGAGCGCTTGTGACGCAGCAGCTCTAGTCGCTTCAATGTGCCGCCGAGCGTGTCGATGTCGGCCACCAGCAGATCCGTGGTAATGCGCACGGTCTCGCCTTTGGCGGCAGCGTCGGCCGCCGGCACCTCGCCGGCGGCGGGCTTGAGGGGTGCCGTAGCGGGTTTCGCCGGTGCCGGCACGCCCTGCTGCGCAGCGGGCGCCGTCGGGGCGGGCTTCGGCCGGCTCTGCCGATCCCAGGCTTCCCACAACATCAGCAGGGAGAAGCTGAAGATGAAAAGCAGGATGAGTCTTTGGGTGTCCATGTATTAAGGCCGCGCGCTCAGGGCACCGGGTCGAAGCCGCCGCGATTCCAGGGACCGCAGCGGCACACGCGGCGCGCCGCGAGCCAGCCGCCACGCAAGACGCCGTGGCGTGCGAGCGCTTCTTCCGCGTACTCCGAGCAGCTCGGATGGAAGCGGCACGAAGGTGGGAACAAAGGGCTGATGAACCACCGGTAGGCGCGCACCGCTGCCCGCAGTACTGCGGTGATCATGGCGTGTTCAGGCGCTTGAGAAGCTGTCGCAGTCGCCAAACCGTGTGCGCCGAAGCCTCGACACCGTAGGGCGGCCGTATCAGCAGGTCCATCGGGCCTAGTGTTTCTTGCTCCAACCTGAAAGCCTCGCGAATGCAGCGTTTGATGCGGTTACGGTCGGTCGACAGGGCAGCATGCTTTCGGGAGATCACGATCCCGAGCCGCGCGCCGCCCGCCGCGCGCCGCTCGAGGAAGAAGGTGAAACCCTCCAGGGTGCAGCGCCTACCCTGGCGCAGCAGGCGCTCGAAATGCGCTTTCTCGCGCAGTCTTCGGACCGCATCCAGCCCGAAGCGCTTGCCGCCCGCGGTTACAGCCCGAGGCGCTTGCGGCCTCGCGCACGACGATTGCGCAATACGGCGCGCCCGCCGGTGGTGCGGCTGCGCACCAGGAAACCATGGCGCCGTGCCCGCCGCGTCTTGGAAGGTTGATACGTCCGCTTCGTCGCCATCGCTGCGAAGTCCCCGAAAAAGGGCGGTATTAGAGCGCGCGCGTCGATGCATTGTCAATGTTGCTCGTTTAGCTGCGCGCAGCCGATGCGCGCGCGAAGAACCTGCTCGAAGCTGTGGATAACCCATAGCGAAGAAGGTAAAATTGCAGCTCGTCTAGGCCCAATCACAAGATGCAAAATCTCTGGGAATCCTGCCTGCGTCGGCTCGAGCAGGAGCTTCCCGCGCAACAATTCAATACCTGGATTCGGCCGCTCTCGCCGGAAGCCGGCGCCGGAGCCGACACGCTGGTCCTCGCGGCACCCAACCGCTTCGTGCTGGAGCTCGTGCGCGAGCGCTTTGCCGCGCGCATCGAGCGCCTCGCCGCGGAGGCGAGCGGCCGCGAGCTCGGTCTGCGCCTTGTGCTCGCACGGGGCGCGGAAGGGTCCACGCGCGCTTCCCAGCCGCAGCCCAGGGCAGGCGCCGAAGCCCCGGCCCCGGCGGCCGCAGAGCGCGGCCGTCTCAACCGGGCCTTCACCTTCGAGAGCTTCGTTACCGGCAAGGCGAACCAGCTGGCGCGCGCCGCTGCCATCCAGGTCTCCGAGAACCCGGGAATTTCCTACAACCCGCTGTTCATCTACGGCGGCGTCGGTCTGGGCAAGACGCACTTGCTGCAGGCGATCGGAAACCATCTGGCGGACGTAAGGCCCCAGGCTCGCATCCGCTACAGCCACGCGGAGCAGTACGTCACCGACGTGGTGCGCGCCTATCAGCAGAAATCCTTTGACGAGTTCAAGCGCTACTACCACTCGCTCGACCTGCTGCTCATCGACGACATCCAGTTCTTCTCGAACAAGGGCCGCACGCAGGAGGAGTTCTTCTACGCCTTCAACGCGCTGGTCGAGGCGCACAAGCAGATTGTCATCACCTGCGACACCTACCCGAAGGAGATCGCGGGCATGGAAGAGCGGCTGATTTCGCGCTTCGGTTGGGGCCTCACCGTGGCGATCGAGCCGCCGGAGCTCGAAATGCGCGTCGCCATTGTGCTGAAGAAGGCCGAGGCCGACTCGATCGAGCTGTCGGAGGAGATCGCCTTCTTCATCGCCAAGCACATCCGCTCCAACGTGCGCGAGCTCGAGGGCGCGCTGAAGAAGGTGCTCGCGTTTTCCCGGTTCAATGGGCGCGATCTCTCGCTCGACCTCGCCAAGGAGGCGCTGCGCGACATCCTCAACGTCGCCAGCCGCCAGGTGAGCGTTGAGGGCATCCAGAAGACGGTGGCGGAATACTTCAAGATCAAGGTCTCGGACATGCACTCCAAGAAGCGCAGCCGCAACCTTGCCCGGCCGCGACAGGTCGCGATGGCGCTCGCCAAGGATCTCACCCAGATGAGCCTGCCCGAGATCGGCGAAGCTTTCGGCAACCGCGACCACACCACCGTGCTGCACGCCTGCCGGACCATCGCCAGCCTGCGCAAGCAGGACACAGGGCTCAACCGCGACTACCTGATTCTCGAGCAGGTGTTGAAGGGATGAACAAGCTGTGCGCCGCGACGGAACAAGTTGTGGGTAATCCGGCGTCCGCTCCGCAGCCGGGTTCCTGTCCACAGCCATCCACAGCGGCTCCACAGCTTTCCCCGCGGCGAATACGCGCCGCAAGCGCCTGCGGGAGAACGCGTTTGGCGAGTTATACCGCTTTTCGATCTGCCCTATTAGCTGTTACTAACTATATAAAGGGGTAAAGAACAAATGGTTCTGGTCAAAGCAAAGCGCGACGAGATCCTGGGCCCCCTCTCGGCGGTGAGCGGGATCATTGAGCGCCGCCACACTCTGCCCATCCTTTCAAACGTACTGCTCGACCGCGCAGAGGACGCGCTCGCGTTTGTCGCGACCGACATCGAGATCCAGATCACCGCGAAGAGCGGCCTGGAAGCTGCAGCCGAGGCGCGCTCGCTCACCGTGGGCGCGCGCAAGCTCCTCGACATCCTGCGTGCGCTGCCTGAGGCGGCCGAAGTTACGCTGCAGCAGCAGGACAAGAGGCTGGTGGTGAAGGCGGGGAAAAGCCGTTTCACGCTGCAGACGCTGCCGGCGGAGGATTTCCCGCGCCTGGCGAAGCCCGCGGGCGAAGCGGCGCGCTTCGCCCTCCCGCAGAAGGCGCTGCGCCGCCTGCTTGGTTTGGTGCAGTACGCCATGGCGCAGCAGGACATCCGTTATTACCTGAACGGGCTGCTCATGGTGGTCGAGGACCGGACCATGAAGCTCGTCGCCACCGACGGTCACCGGCTCGCTTACGCCTCGCTCAAGCTGCCGGCCGACCTGCCGCGGCAGGAAGTCATCGTGCCGCGCAAGACGGTGCTCGAGCTCTCGAAGCTGCTGGCGGAGAGCGACGACGAAGTGCGCATCGAGCTCTCGGCGGCGCAGGCGGCGTTCAGCTTCGGCGCGGTGGAGCTCGTCTCCAAGCTCGTCGACGGCAAGTTCCCGGATTACACGCGTGTCGTTCCGACCCAGCACAAGAACAAGATGCAGGTCGAGCGCGAGCCGCTGCGCCAGGCGCTGCTGCGCGCGGCGATCCTGTCGAACGAGAAATTCCGCGGCGTGCGCTGGGTGCTCGGCGAAGGCAGCCTTAAGATCGTGTCCTCCAACGCCGAGCAGGAAGAGGCGCACGAGGAGCTCGAGGTGAAGTATTCGGGCGACGCCCTCGACATCGGCTTCAACGTCAATTACCTGCTCGATGTCCTGAACAACGTCTCGGGCAACGAGATCGAGTGCGCCTTCGGCGATTCGTCTTCCAGCGCGCTCATCAGCTACGCGGCGGAAAAGGATTTCAAGTATGTCGTCATGCCCATGAGGATCTGAGGTGTCGGAAGAAGAAAAACCCGGGATTCACGATTACGGCTCGGACGCCATCAAGGTCCTGAAGGGCCTGGATGCGGTGCGCAAGCGGCCGGGCATGTACATCGGCGACACCTCCGACGGCACCGGCCTGCATCACATGGTGTTCGAGGTGGTGGACAACGCGGTCGACGAGGCGCTGGCCGGTTTCTGCGACGAGATCGTGGTCACCATCCACACCGACAACTCCATCTCGGTGATCGACAACGGACGCGGTATCCCGACCGGCATCAAGGAGGACGACGAGCTCAAGCGCTCGGCCGCCGAGATCGTCATGACCGAGCTGCACGCAGGCGGCAAGTTCGACTCGAATACGTACAAGGTGTCCGGTGGCCTGCACGGGGTCGGGGTTTCGGTCGTGAACGCGCTTTCCGAATGGCTGCGCCTCACGGTCTGGCGCGAAGGCCGCGTGCACCAGATCGAGTTCCGTCACGGCGTAGCGGCGGCTCCGCTGAAGATGACCGGCGCTACCGAGCGGCGCGGTACCGAGGTGCATTTCCTGGCGGCGCGCGAGACCTTCGGCACCATCGATTACCACTACGACATCCTGGCGCGGCGACTGCGCGAGCTTTCCTTCCTCAACAACGGCGTGAAGATCGTGCTCATCGACCAGCGCGCCGCCAAGGAGGAGAACTTCGCCTTCTCGGGAGGGGTGCGCGGGTTCGTGGAGTACATGAACCGCGCGAAGAACGTGCTGCACCCCAACATCTTCCATGGCGTGGGCGAGAAGGACGGCATCAGCGTCGAAGTCTCGATGCAGTGGAACGACTCCTACCAGGAGAGCGTTCTGTGCTTCACCAACAACATCCCGCAGAAGGACGGCGGCACGCACCTCACCGGCTTGCGCGCGGCGATGACGCGGGTGCTGAACAAGTACATCGAGGAAATCGAGCTCGCGAAGAAGGCCAAGGTCGAAACGACCGGCGACGACATGCGCGAGGGGCTCGCCTGCGTGCTCTCGGTCAAGGTGCCCGAGCCCAAGTTCTCCTCGCAGACCAAGGAGAAGCTGGTGTCCTCGGAGGTTCGCCCGGTGGTCGAGGAGATCGTCGCCGAGCGGCTGCGCGAATACCTCGCCGAGCGCCCCGCCGACGCGCGCATCATCACCTCGAAGATCGTCGACGCCGCGCGCGCGCGCGAAGCCGCGCGCAAGGCACGCGAGATGACGCGCCGCAAGGGCGTGCTCGACGGCATGGGCCTTCCCGGCAAGCTCGCGGACTGCCAGGAGCGCGATCCAGCGCTGTGCGAGCTCTACCTTGTCGAGGGCGACTCGGCGGGCGGCTCGGCCAAGCAGGGGCGCGACCGCAAGTTCCAGGCGATCCTGCCGCTCAAAGGAAAGATCCTCAACGTCGAGCGCGCGCGCTTCGACAAGCTGCTCTCCTCCGCTGAAATCGCCACCCTCATCACCGCGCTGGGTTGCGGCATCGGCAAGGAGGAGTACAACGCCGACAAGCTTCGCTACCACCGTATCATCATCATGACCGACGCGGACGTGGACGGCTCGCACATCCGCACGCTGCTGCTCACGTTCTTCTACCGCCAGATGCCCGAGCTGGTCGAGCGCGGCCACATCTACATCGCCCAGCCTCCGCTCTACCGCGCGAAGCTCGGCAAGGAGGAGCGCTACCTCAAGGACGAGCACGAGCTGAACGAGTTCATGCTCAGGCAGGCGCTGGTCGACGCGGTGCTGCATCCGGGACCCGGGCGCGAGGCGATCACCGGCGACGCGCTCGCCCAGCTCGCCAAGTCCTACCTCCTGGCCGAGGCGGTGATCGATCGCGTGTCGCGCCTCATCGACCGCAAGGTGCTACAAGCGCTGCTGGGCGGGGTACAGATCGACCTCGCGCGCCGCGAGACCGCCGAGGCCTCGGCCGAGGCGCTCGAGGCGGCGGTCGGCGCCGACGGCGTGGCGGTGGCGCCGCACTTCGACCAGAAAACCGAGCGTTACCAGGTGCGCGTCGAGCGCACACGCCACGGCAACGTGCGCATGAGCACGATCGACACCGAGTTCGTGCATTCCGGCGACTACGCGCAGATCCGGCAGACCGCGGAGATGCTGCGCGGCTTGCTCGGCGAGGGCGCCGAGGTGCAGCGCGGCGAGAAGAAGCAGCCGGTGCAGGACTTCGGCGAAGCCATGAAATGGCTGCTCGGCGAAGTCGAGAAGTCGACCACGCTGCAGCGCTACAAGGGCCTGGGCGAGATGAACCCAGAGCAGCTGTGGGAAACGACCATGGATCCGGGCATGCGGCGCCTGCTCAGGGTGCAGATCGAGGACAGCATCGCCGCGGACGAGATTTTCACCAAGCTGATGGGCGACGAGGTCGAGCCGCGGCGCGCGTTCATCGAGTTGAACGCGCTCGGCGTGAGAAACCTCGACGTCTAGTCGCCTAGGCTGCGCGCTTCTTCTTCTTGGCGGGCTTCGCCTCTTCGGCGGCCTTGGGTGCGCGCGCCTGGAACTCGAAGCCGATCTTTCCGCCCGGCGTCTTCACCAGGAAGGCCTTGAAGCGCCGGCCCTTCTTCGACACGAAGGCGGTGAGCAGGTCGGTGCGCCCGGTCTCGAGCAGCTTCTTCATCTGCGCGCGCTCGATCGGCTGCTGCAGGATCATGCGGCCGGAGCGGAAGTCGCAGCTGCGCTGGGGGCCGACGGCCTTCTCGCACACGTACGCGACCCCGTGCTCGAACACCCGGGCGCCGCACTTGGGACACGCGCCCAGCGGTTGCTGGCCGCTGAAATCGGGCGCCTCGCCCTCCGTCCCGTCGGACTGGCCGAAGTCGAACTCGATGCGCAGGTCGTCGGTGAAACGCAGCCCGGCCGAGAACGGCCGGCCCCGCTTGCTGCGAAATCCGGTAAGCGGCCCGATAAAGCGCTTGCCAATGAGCTCGGCGACCTCCTCGGGGGACCACTCGCGCCCGAGGAGCACCGGCCAGATGTAGAAGTCGCAAGACTGGCACTGGAACTTGCGGTAGCTCTCCTGGATCACGCCGCCGCATTTCGGGCAGGGCACCGGCACGGTGGCGAAGGCCTCGTCCGGGATGTTGCCCATCTTCACCCGCTGCACCAGGTCGCGCGTCACCTGCTCGATGTGGTCCATGAACTGCGCGCGCTTGAGCTTCGCCTGCTCCATCTGCTTCAGCTTGAATTCCCAGTCGCCGGTGAGCTCCGGCGACGTGATCTCGTCGACGCCGAAATGCTTGAGCGCGAAAAGCAGCCGGAAGGCCTTCCAGGTCGGCTTCAGCTCGCGGCCGAGGCGCTCGACGTATTTCTCGCTGATCAGCCCTTCGATGATGGCCGCGCGCGTGGCTGGCGTGCCAAGGCCCTTGGCTTCCATCGCAGCGCGCAACTCGTCGTCTTCGACGAGCTTGCCCGCGCCTTCCATCGCCGAGAGCAGCGTTGCCTCGGTGTAGCGCGGCGGCGGCTTCGTCTGGTTGGCCTGCGCCTCCACGTCGACGACCGGCACTTTCTCGTCGGGCTTGATGGCCGGCAGGTTTTCGTTTTCTTCGCCGCCCGCGCGCCCATAGACGGCGAGCCAGCCCGGCGTCTGCAGCACGCGGCCTTCGGTCTTGAAATGGTGCTCGCCCACGCGCGTGATGCGCGTGGTCTGGAGGTACTCCGCGGGCGGAAAGAACACCGCGAGGAAGCGCCGCACCACCAGGTCGTAGAGCTTCTGCTCGGCCTCGTTCAAGTGTTTCGGCGTCTGCAGTGTCGGGATGATGGCGAAGTGGTCCGAGATCTTGCTGTTGTCGAACACGCGCTTGTTCGGCTTGACCCAACCCTGCTTCAGCACCTGCTTGGCGAACGGCGCGTACTCGCGCACCCCGCCGAGCGCGTCGAGTGTCTTCTTCACCGTGTTCAGGTAATCCTCGGGCAGCGCGCGCGAGTCAGTGCGCGGATAGGTCAATACCTTGTGCTTCTCGTACAGCGCCTGCGCGAGCGAGAGCGTCATGCGCGCGGGAAAGCCGAAGCGTCCGTTCGCTTCGCGCTGCAGGCCGGTGAGGTCATAGAGCAGCGGCGACAGCTGGGTGGAGGGCTTGGTTTCCTCGCTCGCAATGCCCGCCTTGCCGCGGCAGGCGTCGGCGATGGCATTGGCGCGCGCGGCATCCCATAGGCGCTCGGACCTGCGCTCGGCGTCGTCGTCCTTCTTGAACTCCGGATCAAACCAGCGGCCGCCGTATTCGCCCGCCTTGGCGGCAAAGCGCGCACGCACCTCCCGGAAATCGCGCGGCACGAAGCCGCGGATGCGCTCTTCGCGCTCGACGAGGATCGTGAGCGTGGGGGTCTGCACGCGGCCCACGGTCGTCAGGTAGAAGCCGCCTTCCTTGGAGTTGAAGGCGGTCATCGCCCGCGTGCCGTTGATCCCGACCAGCCAGTCGGCCTCCGAGCGCGACTTGGCGGCGTCGGCAAGCGGGAGCAGCTCCTTGTCGGCACGCAGCTTCTCGAACCCTTCGCGGATCGACTGCGGCGTCATCGACTGCAGCCACAGCCGCTCGATCGGCTTCTTCGTGCGCGCGTGCTGCACGATGTGGCGGAAGATGAGCTCGCCCTCGCGCCCGGCGTCGCAGGCGTTGATGAGCCCGGTGACGTCCTTGCGCTTCATCAGCTTCAGCAGAACGTTCAGGCGCTGCGCGCTGCGCTCGATCGGGGCGAGCGCGAAGTGCGGCGGTATGACGGGCAGGTGGGTGAACGACCACTTGCCCTTCTTCACGTCGTATTCTTCCGGAAGCGTCAGCTCGAGCAGATGGCCGACGGCGGACGAGAGCACGTACTCGCCGCTCTCGAAGTAATCCCCCTTTCGCGCGAAGCCGCCAAGCGCGCGCGCAATGTCGGCCGCGACCGACGGTTTTTCAGCAATGATGAGTTTTTTGCCCATGCGGCGAAAGGCCGCAGATGATAAGTGCAAACGAGCGCCCGGTACAACCACCGCGCGCTCGCGGAAAAAAGGCTAGCTCGGCAGGCGGCCTTGCGGCACGCTGAACAAATCCTCGGCGACCAGCCGGCTGGTGGGCATCTGCTGGTTCCACAGCACCATGAGCACGATCAGCTTGAGCTGCTCGAGGCTCAGAGAATCGCCGGAGGCGGCAAGCGAGCGCTCCAGCACCAGCTCGCGCGTCACCGGATTCAAAATCCCCGAGTGCTCGAGCGTGAGCAGGAAGCCGCGGCATTCCGCATCGAGCTTTGCGAGCTCGCGCGGCGCGAAGGCGCGGAACGAGCGCTGCGCGCTGGGCAGCTCGACGACGCCGGCTTGCGGCGCGCGCAGCACACCCGCGAGCCAGTGCAGCGCCTCGCTGATGTCCGCGTCTTCGAAGCCGGCAGCCGACAGCTTTTTCGCGACGCGCTCGCTGTCGTGCGCCAGCTCGGCCTGCTGGCAGTTCTCGAACACGTAAACCAGGACGTCGTACATAAGCGCTCCCTTCTTATTAACGCTGCATTGGGGATTGGGTTTACCGGCTCTCCCCCTTCTCGAGGCGCTGGTATAGCCCGCCGGGCAGTGAGGTTATGCGTCCATCGAGTTCCAGCCGCAACAACTCGGATGACACCTGCTCGGCCGACAATCCCGCGCGCGAGCAGAGCGAGTCCACGTCGACCGGGTCGTGGCCCATGTGTCGAAGCAAGCCGTCCTCTCTGGGCTCGGAGCGCGTGGCCGTCGTGGACGCGAAGCCGCTCGGCCGGAAACCGCTCAGCTCGGCGAGCACGTCGTCGGCCGACTCTACGAGCTTGGCTCCCGATTTGATGAGCGTGTGGCAGCCCCTTGAGAGCGGCGAATGGATGGAACCCGGTATGGCGAATACTTCGCGGCCTTGGTCCGCCGCCGAGCGCGCGGTGATGAGCGATCCCGAGGCCACTGCGGCTTCCACGACCAGGCAGCCCTGGGCAAGGCCGCTGATCAAGCGATTGCGCCGCGGAAAATTCTGCGCGAGAGGCGCGGTGCCGAGCGCGAACTCGGAAAGCAGCAGGCCGCGCGCAATGATCTGCGTCGCAAGCTCGGCATTGCGGCGCGGGTACACGACGTCGATTCCCGTGCCGAGCACGGCAATGGTCGATCCGGGGCCGGCCAGGCCGCCGCGATGCGCGGCCGCGTCGATGCCTAGCGCGAGGCCCGAGACGATGGTGAGTCCGGCCTCGCTCAGCGCCTTCGCAAAGCTTTCGGCGTTGCGCTCGCCCTGGGCGGTGGCGTTGCGGCTGCCGACGATGGCGAGCGCGGGGCCGCGCACCAACTCGACGCGCCCGACGGCGTATAGAACCGCGGGCGGGTCCGCCGTCTCGAGCAGCGCGCGCGGATAGATGTCGTCGGCCAGCGTGATGATCGCGTGCCCTGGAGCAGCCGCCCACTCCAGAGCGCGCGCCACCGCGTCGTGCACTTCCTGGGAGTCGAGCGCGGCGAGCGCCTCGCCGGTCGCATAGGCGACGAGCTCGCCGCGCTTTCTCTTGAGGATTTCCTGCGGCAGGCCGTACTGACGCAGCATGGCGCGCAGCGCGGCGGCGCCGATCCCGGGCGAGAGCGTCAGTTGCAGCCAGCTCGCCAACCCGGGATCCGGGGTCATGCGTTAAGGCGTGCGCACCACATCCAGGGGACGGACCGGCGTCGTGATGTGCATGATGAGCGCGTAGGATACGCGCTCGAAGACGCGAAACACAAACGCCAGACCGGCACGCTCGTCGGGGAGCTGGATCTGCGCCTCCGGATCGTTGCGCGCCTTGGTGGTATCGCGCACCGTCCCACCAAGGTTGTACAGCGCGAAGACATGGCCGATCTCGACGCCGTCGGCGCGGCCGCGGTTGAGGCTCAAGATCTGCAGCGGGCCGGCTTCGCCGACTTTTCCGAGCCCGCCGTAGATCGCCATCACGCGGCCGGCGATATGCACATCGGGCGCATGTGGCGCGTAGTTGATGGCTCGCGCCGGGCCCGCGGCGACGAGTTTGTCGCCGGCGTTCACCTCTTGCATGGTCGCCGTCAACACGACGGTGGTCGGATCGCCCGGCCGAGTCACTTGCGCGGTGCCGAGATAGATCGCCTCGTAGCCGAGCACCCTGTCGCTATCCGGGTCGACCAGCGGCTTGCCGGGACGGTAGACGTACCAGGTTTGCTCTTTGGAATCGCCGATGCCGCGCACGTACGCCCTGTCACCGGCCGACAGGATTACGCGATCCTGCTGCGTCGCGACGATGGTCGGCGCCTTTTCCAGGCCGTCCGGCTCGATCACCAGAGGGCGGGTAAGGAAGGGCTCGATCACCGAGGCCGGGATGCTCGGGATCTGCTCTTTGGCGAGCGATTCGGCGCGGATGCGCGGCGAGAGTTTTCCCGTCCCGGGCGCGCCAGCGATGGAAAGCGTACCGCGCGCGCGGTCGAGAAGCAGGACCATGCCCGGATAGATCAGATGCGGGTTGTGGATCTGCTCCCGGTTCATCCCCCACAATTCCGGCCAGCGCCAGGGCGCATCGGTATACCGCGTGGAGATTCCCCAAAGCGTATCGCCTGGGACCACGACATAGCGGTCCGGCGCGTCGGGCTTGAGCACCAGCGGCCCGCGGGGCACTTGGGCCCAAGCCATGCTGAAGGCAAGGAAGAAAACGAGCGTTGTGATAGACTTAGTGAACTGCTGGACCATGGCTACCCCGTCCCTTTCGCGGCTTCCTGGACCGGCTGGATATCGTTGTTTTCGACCCAAATGTAGGTGCATTCAAGGCCGAATAGCTTATATGTAGCGTTAGATTGTCCATATAATCTATTCAATTTGCAAGCGAAATTGTCCTCAGATGGCCCTTTTGAGCATACTCCGCTACCCCGACGCCCGGCTCCATAAGGTGGCCGCCCCGGTCACCGTATTCGACGACAACCTGAAGAAGCTGGTCGCGGACATCGCTGAAACCATGTACGCGGCCCCCGGCATCGGGCTCGCCGCGACCCAGGTCGACGTGCACAAGCAGGTGATCGTCGTCGACGTGTCCGAGCGCCGCGACACCCTGGTCGTGCTCGTCAATCCCGAGATCGTCGAAGCGACCGGGGTGTCGGACATCGAAGAGGGCTGCCTCTCGGTGCCCACGATCTACGAGCTGGTCGAGCGTGCCGAGCGGGTGAAGGTGCGCGCCTATGACCAGAACGGCAACGCGTTCACGCTCGAAGCGCAGGGGCTGCTCTCGGTCTGCATCCAGCACGAGATCGATCATCTGAAGGGCAAGGTCTTCATCGAGTACTTGTCGCAGCTCAAGCAGCAGCGCATTCGCGCCAAGCTGGCCAAGCAGCTGCGCAAGACGGCCTGATCCCCGTTTCCTGCGCCTAGTCTTCGCCGGCACCCCGGAATTCGCCGAGCGAGCTTTGGCGGGTCTCGTGGCCGCGGGCCACGACATCGTGCTGGTTCTGACCCAGCCGGACCGTCCGTCCGGCCGTGGCATGCGCGCGGCTCCGAGCCCGGTCAAGCGCTTCGCGAGCGCCCATGGCATCGAGGTTTTCCAGCCCTCCGGCCTCAAAGCCCCTGAGCAAGTGGAGCGCGTGCGCGCCGCGCGCGCCGACGCTCTCGTCGTGGCGGCCTACGGATTGATCGTGCCGCCGGCGCTGCTCAGCGCCGGCCGCTTTGGCGCGATCAATATTCATGCTTCGCTCCTGCCGCGCTGGCGGGGCGCGGCGCCGATTCAGCGCGCGCTGCTCGCTGGCGACGCGCGCACCGGCATCTCGATCATGCAAATGGATCCCGGCCTGGACACCGGCCCGGTGCTTGCGCAGCGCGCCGTGGAGATCGATCGGGACGACGACGCGGGTACGCTGCACGACCGGCTGGCCGAACTCGGCGCCACCATGATCGTCGAAGCGCTCGCAGCGCTCGCGGCCGGAGGCCTGCGTGCGGTGCCCCAGTCCGAGGAGGGCGTCACGTACGCGCGCAAGATCGAAAAGGCCGAAACGCGGCTCGATTGGTCGCGCTCGGCGCTGGAGCTCGAGCGCGCCGTGCGCGCCTTCCGGCCGGCGCCGGGCGCGTGGTGCACGCTCGAGGGCGAGCCGATCAAGATATGGCGCGCGCGCCCCGTCGAGGCCGTCGGTGCGCCGGGCGCGCTCGTGCAGCAGGAAGGCCGCCTCGTCGTCGGTTGCGGCGCCGGCGCGCTTGCCATCGAGGAGCTGCAGCGCGCCGGAGGAAAGCGCCTCGCGGTCTCCGAATTTCTGCGCGGCCGAGCACTCGCGCCCGGCGCCCGCTTCACGTGAAGTCCACGGCGGCGCTGGCGCCGGCGCTGCGCGATGCGGCCCGGATGGTCGCACGCGTCGCCGCAGGCCGCAGCCTCGCCGAGGAGCTCAACCGCGCGGCCGAAGAAGGGCTCGAGACGCCGCGGGCCGCGCTGCTCGATCTCACGCACGGCACCCTGCGCCGCTACGGGCGCGTGCAGTTCATCGTGCGCGAGCTTTCGCGCCGCGGTGCTCCGGAGCCGCTCGCCGAGGCGCTCCTGTGGTGCTCGCTTTACGCGCTCGAATCCGGTCGCTATGCCGAGTACACCGTCGTGGATCAGGCGGTACGCGCGTGCGGGCTCCTCGAGCGCTGGACGGCGAAAGGCTACGTGAACGGGGTATTGCGCAGCTTTCTGCGCGAGCGCGCGCCGCTTGAGAGCCGCATCCTCGCGAGCGAGGAGGCGCGCTTTCAGCACCCCCAATGGTGGATCGATATCGTGCGCTCGGCCTACCCGCAAGAGTGGCAGGAGGTGCTCGCCGCCGGCAACTCGCATCCCCCGATGACCTTGCGCGTGAACACGCGGCGAGTGAGCGTGCCGGACTATGCGGTGCGACTGGCAGCGGCCGGCATCGCGGCGCGGCCGCTGGGCGGCGCCGCGCTGCTCCTCGAGCGCCCGGTCGCCGCGGAGCGGCTCCCCGGTTTCGCGGGCGGCGAGGTCTCAGTGCAGGACGCCGGCGCGCAGCGTGCCGCATGCTGCCTCGATCTCGCGGCCGGCCAGCGAGTGCTCGACGCCTGCGCCGCGCCCGGCGGCAAGACGGCGCACATCCTCGAGAGCGCGGAAGTTTCGCTCACCGCGCTGGACGCCGACGCTGCGCGCTGTGCGCGCATCGAGCGCAATCTCGAGCGCCTGGGGCTTGGAGCCACGATCCGCACCGCCGACTGCACGCGGCTCGACGCGTGGTGGAACGGAGCGCCCTTCGACCGCATCCTTGCCGACGTGCCGTGCTCGGCTTCCGGCGTCGTGCGGCGCCATCCGGATGTGAAATGGCTGCGGCGTGCGGGCGACCTGCCCGCGTTCGCGGCGCGCCAGGGGGCAATCCTGGACGCGCTTTGGCAGGCGCTCGCGGCGGGTGGTAAATTGCTGTATGTCACCTGCTCGCTGTTTCCGCAGGAAAACGAACAACTGGTCGAGGCGTTCGTCGCGCGAGCCATGGGCGCGCGGCGCCTGCCATTGCCCGACGGCGCGCCGGCGCAATGGCTGCCCGGAGCCGAGCACGACGGGTTCTTTTACGCGCTGATCCAAAAACAAGCCTGAAGCGACGCGCGATGCGCCGCATCGCCTTCCTCACGAGATTGATCCTGGTGCTCGCGTCCTGCAGCGCGTTCGCGGCGCGCGCCGACACCATCGAGGTGCGCGAGGCCGCCGTGCGCGCCACCGAGGAAGGTCTGGTGCTCGACGCCGATTTCGCCTTCGAGCTCACGCCGCGCCTTGCCGACGTGGTGGCGAACGGCGTGCCGCTGTATTTCCGGGTGGATTTCGAGCTGACGCGGCGGCGCTGGTACTGGTTCGACGAGAGCACCGCCAACCGCCGCCTGCAGCTACGCCTGTCCTATCATGCGCTGTCGCGGCAGTACCGGCTTTCGACCGGGCTGCTGCAGCAGAATTTCCCCACGCTGGAGGAAGCGCTCAACGTGCTGAAGCGGGTCCGCAACTGGCTGGTGGTCGAGCGTACCGTGCCGCTTTCGGGGGACTACGAAGCGGCGGTGCGCATGCGCCACGACACCTCGCTGCTGCCCAAGCCCTTTCAGCTGAGCGCGCTGACCGGGCGCGAGCTGCATCTGGAGTCGGGGTGGTTCCGCTTCGCGCTGCATTCGCTCGAGCAGGCGCCGGCGCCGGTGGAGACCCGGGAGCCGCGCGGAGCGCCCGAGCGATGAAGCTGGTTCTGATCGTCGGCGGCTCGGTCGCAGCCCTGGGGCTTTTCCTGCTCGCCACGGCGAGCGGGGACACGGGACTGCTCGAGCGCCACTATCCCCTGCTCGTGGCGCTCAACGCGGCGCTCGCGGCGTTGCTTGCCGGGCTGGTTGCCTACCAGCTCGTCGCCTTCGCGCGCCGCTACCGGGCGCGCGTGTTCGGCGCGCGCCTGACGCTTCGGTTGCTGACGCGCTTCGCCGCGCTCGCCGTTCTCCCCGGGCTGCTCGTGTATGCGGTGTCGGTGCAGTTCCTGACGCGCTCGATCGAATCCTGGTTCGACGTCAAGGTCGACGCCGCGCTCGAGGGCGGCATCAACCTCGGCCAGCAGGCAATCGACCAGATGATGCTGGAGCTCCACGGCAAGGCGCGCACGCTGGCGCTCGACGTGCCCGAGGTCCCGCTCGGGCAGCTTCCGGCGCGCCTGGAGCGGCTGCGCGCGCAGGTGAGTGTGGAAGAAGTGGTCGTGGTGAGCGCCAACGGGCGGCTGATCGCGAGCGCGAGCCACGACGTGAGCAAGCTCGTACCCGAGCTCCCCGGCCGGGATCAGTTGCGTCAGGCGCGCGCCAATCGGGGGCACAACACGATCGATCTTGCCGGCGGCCGGCCGGTCGCGCTGCGCGTCATCGTGCCGCTCGACTCGCAGGGCCTGGCGGAGGAAGCCCGCTTTCTGCAGCTGCGAAACAGCGTGCCGTCGTCCTTCGCGCGCAGCGCGGAGGCGGTGGAGGCGGCCTACCGCGACTACCGCGAGCTCGCGATCTCGCGCGACGGCTTGAAACGCATCTACGTGGTGACGCTCACCTTTGCGCTGCTCATGGCGCTTTTCGTCGCCGTTGCGGTCGCCGTGACGCAGTCCAATCTGCTCGCCGAGCCGCTCGCGAATCTGGCGCATGCGACCCAGGCGGTGGCGCGCGGCGACTTCTCGCGTGAGACGCCGGTCACCAGCCGCGACGAGCTCGGCGTGCTGACCGAGTCGTTCAATTCCATGACGCGCCAGCTCGCCGAGGCGCGGCGTGTCGTCGAGTCCAACCGGGCGGCGCTCGAGGCGGCCAAGGCGCACCTGGAGAACATCCTCGCCAACCTTTCGGCCGGCGTGCTGGTGTTCGACCACGAGCGCAGGCTGACGATCTCGAACCACGGCGCCACGGCGATTCTCAGCGACGAGCTCGAGAGCTTTGCCGAGCGCATGCGCGAGAACTTCGCCGAGCACGGCGACCGGGACTGGCAGCTCGACCTCGCCCTGAAGGACGGCAAGACGGTGCACGCGCGCGGCGCGCGCCTGCCGCAGCCCAGCGGTGGCGGGTTCGTCGTGGTCTTCGACGACATCACGCAGCTCATCCAGGCGCAGCGCGCGACGGCCTGGGCCGAGGTGGCGCGCAGGCTTGCCCATGAGATCAAGAACCCGCTTACGCCGATCCAGCTCTCCGCCGAGCGTCTGGAGATGAAGCTTGCAGAGCGGCTCTCGCGCGAGGACGCCGAGACGCTCAGGCGCGCCACCGGGACCATCGTGAACCAGGTGTCGGCGCTCAAGGCGATGGTGGACGATTTCCGCGATTACGCCCGCCTGCCCGCGCCGGCGCCGACGCGCCTGGACCTGAACGCGCTGGTGCGCGACGTGCTCGCGCTGTACGAGAATTCGAGCGTGCCGATCGCCAAGCGCCTGTGCGAGGACTTGCCCCCGGTGTGGGCCGACGCCGCGCAAATCCGCCAGGTGATCCACAACCTGGTGCAGAACGCGCAGGACTCCCTCGAGAACGCGAGGCAGAGCGGCGCCGGCGCGGCGATCGAGGTGCGCACCGAGCTCGCCGGCGACAAGGTGCGCCTCGCCGTCTCGGACAATGGCGGCGGCTTTCCGGAAGAGTTGATGGCGCGGATTTTCGAGCCCTACGTCACCAGCAAGCCGCGCGGCACGGGGCTCGGCCTCGCCATCGTGAAGAAGATCGTCGACGAGCATCAGGGCAGCGTTGCGATCGAGAACCGACCGAGCCGCGGCGCGTCGGTGAGCGTGTTCCTGCCCCTGGCGAAGGCGGCGTAAGGCGATGGCGCAGATCCTGGTTGTGGACGACGAAATCGGCATCCGCGAGCTCCTTTCGGAGATCCTGGCCGACGAGGGGCACCAAGTGCTGCTCGCCGAGAGTGCCGGCGAGGCGCGCCGCCTGCGCGAGCGGGCACGGCCGGATCTCGTGCTGCTCGATATCTGGATGCCCGACACCGATGGCATCACCCTGCTCAAGGAGTGGGCGGCGAGCGGCCTGCTCACCATGCCGGTGGTGATGATGTCGGGGCACGGCACCATAGAGACGGCGGTGGAGGCGACGCGCATCGGCGCGCTCGAGTTTCTCGAGAAGCCGATCGCCCTGCAGCGCCTCCTCGGCACGGTGAAGCGCGCGCTGCGCAGCCCGGAGGCGGCGGCCGCGCCGCAGCTTTCCCTCGCCGCCCTCGGCCGCTCGCCGGCGCTTGCCGACGCGAAAAAGCGCCTGGCGCAGCTCGCGCAGTCCGGCGCGCCGCTGCTGATGCGCGGAGAACGCGGCATGCGCCCCGAGCTCTTTGCCCGGCTGCTCGCCGCGCCCGCCGCGCCGTTCCTGGCGGGCGCGGAGCTGCTCGCCGAAGCCCCCTCCGAGCTTCTTGCCAAGGCGGCGGGCGGGGTGCTCTTTTTCCCGGACCTCACGCGCCTGGGACGCGCCGAGCAGCGCAACCTCGAGTTCCTGCTCGCGCGCGCGGAGAAGCACAAGGCGCGGCTGGTGTCGTTTTCGCCCCTCGATACCCGCACCCTCGTCGAGAAGCACGAGTTCGACGCGGAGCTCGCGGCGCGCCTAGGGGAGCTCACGCTGCGCCTGCCGCCGCTGCGCGAGTTCGCCGAGGACGTCCCCGACCTGGCGTCGCTGATGCTTGCGCAGATGGTCGAAAACCGCGCCTGCCCGCCGCGGCGCCTCGGCATCGCCGCGCTCAACGCGCTGCGCCACCATGCCTGGCCCGGAAATCTCGCCGAGCTCGAGGGCGTGGTGAAGGACCTCGCGCTCGGCGCCTTCGAGGAGGAAGTGCAGCTCGACGACGTAGAGCGCGCGCTCGCGGCGCGCGCCGCGCCGGCCGCCCTGCCGGAGGTGCTCCTCGACCGGCCGTACCGCGAGGCGCGCGAAGCGTTCGAGCGGGTCTACTTCGAGCACCTGCTTGTCCGCGAGCACGGCAGCATGTCGCGCGTAGCCGACCGCTCGGGTCTCGAGCGCACGCATCTCTATCGCAAGCTCAAGGCGCTCGGGCTCCCCGTGGGACGGCGCGAAGAATGAAGATCGTCATCCTCGGCGCGGGCCAAGTGGGCAGCTCGGTGGCCGAAAGCCTGGTTTCGGAGCAAAACGACATCACCGTCGTCGACATTGAGCCGCAGCGCCTGCGCACGCTGCAGGATCGCCTGGACCTGCGCACCGTGGTCGGCAGCGCCGCGCATCCTTCGGTGCTCGTCGAGGCGGGCATCGAGGATGCGGACTTGCTCGTGGCGGTGACCCAGTCCGACGAGACCAACCTGGTCGCCTGCCGCATCGCCGCGCGCATGTTCAACGTGCCGCGGCGCATCGCGCGCATCCGCGCCACCGACTACCTGGCGAACGAAAGGGTGCTCGGCGAGGAGGGTTTCGACGTCGACCTCGCCATTTGCCCGGAGCAGGTGCTCACGGACTACATCGTCAAGCTGGTCGAGTTCCCGGAGGCGCTGCAGGTCCTCGACTTCGCCGACCGCCGCGTGAGCCTGGTGGCGGTGCGCGCTTTTGGCGGCGGCCCGCTGGTCGGACACCCGCTGCGCGAGATGCGCAAGCACATCCCCAACATCGACACGCGCATCGTGGCCATTTTCCGCGGCGACGGCTCCATCGTGCCCGACGGCGACACCGTCATCGAGGCGGGCGACGAGGTGTTCTGTCTTGCGGCCTCGGGCCACATCCGCGAGGTGATGCGCGAGCTGCGCCGCATGGACCGGCCGGTGAAGCGGGTGATGATCGCCGGCGGCGGCAACATCGGCCTGCGGCTCGCCAGCGCGCTCGAGGCGCAGTACTCGGTGCGCGTGATCGAGCACAACAAGCGCCGCTGCGAGCTGCTCGCCGCGCGCCTCGGGGGAGCGCTGGTGCTCAACGGCGACACCACCGACGAGGAGCTGCTGCAGGACGAGGCGATCGCCGACATGGATCTCTTCGTCGCGGTGACGAACGACGACGAGAACAACATCATGAGCTCGCTGCTCGCCAAGCGCATGGGCGCGCGGCGCGTGGTCGCGCTCATCAACCGCCGCTCGTACGTCGATCTCCTGCAGTCGGGGCAGATCGACATCGCCATCTCGCCGGCGCAGGCGACGATCGGCACGCTGCTCGCGCACGTGCGCCGCGGCGACGTGGTGTCGGTCCACAGCCTGCGCCGCGGCGCTGCCGAGGCGCTCGAAGCCGTGGTGCACGGCGACCGCGAATCGTGCAAGGTGACCGACCGGCGCGTGGAGGAAATCGACCTGCCGCCGGGCACCAGCATCGGCGCGGTGGTGCGCGGCAACCAGGTCATCATGGCGCATCACGACACGGTCATCCGCGCCGAGGATCACGTCATCGTCTTCGTCACGGACAAGAAGATCCTTCCGCGGGTCGAAAAGCTGTTCCAGGTGAGCGCCGGCTTCCTTTGAGGGCGCGCGCCGCATGATCCGCGTCGCGGTGGTGACGAACCTGCTCGCGGTGGTGATGATGATCTTCGCCGCCTCGATGCTGCTGCCGCTCGGGGTTTCGCTGGTGCTGGTGGACCGCGCCGAGCTGGTGCACGCCGAGGCGCTGTTCTTTACCGGGCTCACCGGCGCGCTGCTGTGGATCCTGACACGCCGCGCGCGCTCACAGCTGCAGACGCGCGACGGCTTCATGTTCGTATTCCTCGTCTGGACCGTGCTGCCCGCCTTCGCGACCATACCGCTGATCGGCTACTTGCCCGGCATCAGCTTTACCGACGCCTACTTCGAGGCGATGTCGGGCCTCACCGCCACCGGCGCGACGGTGCTTTCGCAGCTCGACGCCTTGCCCACCTCGCTCCACGTCTGGCGCGCCGAGCTTCAGTGGTTCGGCGGCATGGGGGTCATCGTGCTCGCGGTGGCGGTACTGCCGCTGCTCGGCGTCGGCGGCCGCCAGATCCTGCGCGCCGAGACGCCCGGGCCGATGAAGGAGCGCCAGCTGACGCCGCGCATCGCGCAGACCGCGAAGGGCTTGTGGTTCATTTATGCGCTGCTCACCGCGCTCGCCGGCATCGGCTACTACCTCGCGGGAATGGAGGCCGCCGACTCGCTGATCCACGCCTTTTCCACCGTCAGCCTCGGCGGGTTTTCCAGCCACGATGCGAGCTTCGCCCACTTCCAGTCGCTGGCGGTCGAGGCGGTGGCCATCGCGTTCATGCTTGCCGCCGGCATCAACTTTGGCACGCACTTTCTCGCGCTCACGCGGTTCACGGCCCTGCCTTACGGCGCGGACCCGGAGTTGCGCGCTTTTCTGGGCGTCATCGTGGTCAGCGTAGTGCTGGTGAGCGGCTATCTTTTCCTGCACGGCGCCTACGACGATTACTGGGTCGCGCTGCGCTACACCGCGTTCAACGTCGTGTCGGCCGCCACCACGACCGGCTATGCGACCGCCGACTACAACGCCTGGCCGCTGTTCGCGCCGCTTTTCATGCTGCTGCTTTCCGCCTTCTGCACCTGCTCGCTGTCCGCAGGCGGCGGCATCAAGATGATGCGCGCGCTGCTACTTTTCCAGCAGGCGTTCCGGGAGCTGGCGCGCATGGTGCACCCGCGCGCGCTGATGCCGGTCAAGCTCGGCGGCCAGGTGGTGGAGAACAACATCATCTTCGCGGTGCTCGCCTACATGCTGGTCTATGGGGCGACCCTCACCGCGATCACCATGCTGCTCGTCGCGACCGGCCTCGATTTCCTTACCGCGTTCTCCGCGGCGGCGGCGTCCATCAACAACCTCGGCCCGGGCCTCGGCGCGGTCGGCCCGGCGGGCAGCTACGCGCTCTTGAACGACTTCCAGACCTGGATCACCACGGTCGCGATGCTGCTCGGCCGCCTGGAGCTCATTACCGTGTTCGTGCTGTTTACGCCGGCGTTCTGGCGTAGATGACGCCGACAGCAAACGCGAGCCAGCCGAGGATGAACGCCAGGCCGCCGAACGGCGTCACCGCGCCGAAAAAGCGCGGTGCGCCCAGCGCGAGCGCGTAAAGGCTCCCCGAGAACAGCACGATTCCGGCGGCGAGCAACCCGCCCGCAACCTTCGACCATATCGAGGGCGAGAGAAAGCCGACGGCCAGAAGGCCGAGGGCGTGCCAGGCGTGGTACTGCACGGCCGTCTGCCAGACGGCGAGCATCTCGGAGGACAGCCTCGCCTTGAGGCCGTGCGCGCCGAAAGCGCCCAGCGCGACGGCCAGCGCCGCGCCCAAGGCCCCCAGGACCAGGAACAGTTTCAGGCCGGCTTCTTGGTCTTCTTGTCGGGTCGGCCCGGCCGCTTCTTGCCGTAGCTGCCCTTATAGATCTTGCCGCGCCGCGTGCGTTTGTCGCCTTTACCCATGCGCGGATTATAGCGGCGCCGCCTCGAGCTCGTAGGCGAGATAGGGCGCGAGCCATTTCTCGGTCTCGGCCACGCTGGTGCCGGTGCGGCGCGCGTAGTCCTCGACCTGATCGCGGCCGATCTTGCCGACGGCGAAGTAGCTCGCTTCCGGGTGCGAAAGGTAGAAACCGGCCACGGCGGCCGTCGGCAGCATCGCGAACGACTCGGTGAGGCGCATATCGGCGTTGTGCTCCGCGTCGAGCAGGCGGAAAAGCGGCCCCTTCGCCCTGTGGTCGGGGCAGGCGGGATAGCCGGGCGCGGGACGGATGCCGCGGTAGGCTTCCGCGAGGAGCTCGGCGCCCGAAAGCCGCTCGTCGGGCGCATAGCCCCAGAACTCGCGCCGCACGCGCTCGTGCAGCCGCTCGGCGAAGGCCTCGGCAAGGCGGTCGGCGAGCACTTTGAGCATGATCGCGGAGTAGTCGTCGTGCGCGGCCTCGAAGCGTGCAACGCGCTCCTCGATGCCTCCGGCGCTGACCGCGAACGCGCCGACCCAATCGCGCACGCCGCTCGCCTTGGGCGCGACGAAGTCTGCGAGGCACAGGTTCGCCCGGCCGGCCGGCTTGTGATTCTGCTGGCGCAGGTTATGCCAGGTCATAAGCCGGTCGCCGCGACCCTCGTCGCGGTAGATCTCGATGTCGTCGCCATCCACCCGGGCGGCGGGATACAAGGCGAGCACGCCGTTCGCCACGACCCAGCTCTCGCGCACCACGCGCGCGAGCATCTCGTTCGCCTCGGCGAAGAGCTTGCGCGCCGCCTCGCCGACCACGGGATCCTCGAGGATTTTCGGATACGGGCCGGAAAGCTCCCAGGCCTGGAAGAACGGCGACCAGTCGATATGGTCGACGAGCTCGCCGAGCGGATAATCGCGCAGCGCGAGGACGCCGGTCTTGCGCGGCTGCGGCGGCGCATAGTCGGCCCACTCGGTCTTGTGGCCGAGCCGGCGCGCCTCCGCGATCGGGTGCAGCGGGCCGGGCCCCTTCTTTTCGCGGTGCTGCGCGCGGATCTTTTCGTAGTCCGCCCTGATGTCCAGCATGTAATTTTCCCGGGCCTCGGAGAGCAGCGACTGCACCACCGGCACGCTGCGCGAGGCGTCCGGCACGTAGACCACCGGTCCGGAATAATTCGGCGCGATCTTCACCGCGGTGTGCGCGCGCGAGGTCGTGGCGCCGCCAATCAGCAGCGGAAGCTTCAGGCCGGCGCGCTCCATCTCGCGCGCCACGTGCGTCATTTCCTCCAGCGATGGCGTGATGAGGCCCGACAGCCCCACGGCGTCGGCCTTTTCGCGCACCGCGCTCTCGAGGATGGTCTGGGCGGGAACCATCACGCCCAGGTTCACCACGTCGTAGTTGTTGCACTGGAGCACGACGGCGACGATGTTCTTGCCGATGTCGTGCACGTCGCCCTTGACGGTGGCGATCACCACGCGGCCCTTGGGACGGCCGGCTTCGCCGCTTTTCGCCTTCTCGGCCTCGATATAGGGCACGAGGTGGGCGACCGCCTGCTTCATCACCCGGGCGGACTTGACCACCTGCGGCAGGAACATCTTCCCGGCGCCGAAGAGATCGCCGACGATGTTCATGCCGTCCATGAGCGGGCCTTCGATGACGTGGATCGGATGCGCGCACTTGAGGCGCGCTTCCTCGGTGTCCGCGACGATGTGGGCCGAGATGCCGTTGACCAGCGCGTGCGCGAGGCGCTCCTCGACGCTCGCGGCGCGCCAGGCTTCGTCCTTGGCGCTTTCCTTGGATCCGCTCTTCACGCGGCCGGCAAGCTCGACCAGGCGCTCGGTGGCGTCGGGCCGGCGGTTGAAGAGCACGTCCTCGACCCGCTCGCGCAGCTCCGGATCGAGCTTTTCGTATACGCCGAGCTGGCCGGCGTTGACGATGCCCATCGACAGTCCGGCGCGGATGGCGTGATAGAGAAAGGCGGTATGCATCGCCTCGCGCACCGCGTCGTTGCCGCGAAACGAGAACGAGAGGTTCGATACGCCGCCCGAGACCCTGGCGTGCGGCAGGTGGGCGCGGATCCAGCGCACCGCCTCGATGAAATCGAGGCCGTAGCGCGCGTGCTCCTCGAGGCCGGTGGCGACGGCGAAGATGTTGGGGTCGAAGACGATGTCTTCCGCGGCCAGGCCGGCGCGCTCGGTAAGCAGCCGGTAGGCGCGCGCGCACACCTCGGTGCGCCGCTCAAGCGTGTCTGCCTGCCCCTTTTCGTCGAACGCCATGACGACGACGGCGGCACCGTACTTGCGCGCAAGCGATGCCTGGCGCAGGAATTCGCCCTCGCCTTCCTTCATCGAAATGGAATTCACGATCGGCTTGCCTTGCACGCACTTCAGCCCCGCCTCGATGACGCTCCATTTCGAGCTGTCGATCATCACCGGCACGCGCGCGATGTCGGGCTCGGCGGCCACCAGGCTGAGGAACGTGCTCATGGCCTTCTCCGAGTCGAGCATCGCCTCGTCCATGTTGACGTCGATCACCTGCGCGCCGTTTTCCACCTGCTGGCGCGCCACCGCGAGCGCACCCGCATAGTCGCCGGCAAGGATCAGCCGCGCGAACGCCTTGGAACCGGTCACGTTGGTGCGCTCGCCGACGTTGACGAAGAGCGACTGGTCATCGACGTTGAGCGGCTCGAGGCCCGCGAGCCGCAGCGCGCGCGGGCGCTCGACGCGCGCGCGCGGCGCAACGCCGCGCAGCGCCTCTCCCATGGCCCGGATGTGCTCGGGCGTGGTGCCGCAGCAGCCGCCCGCAAGATTGAGCCAGCCGGCGCGCGCCCACTCGCCGATCTCGCGCGCCATCGCTTCGGGCGTGTCCTCGTACTCGCCGAACGCGTTCGGCAGCCCGGCGTTCGGATGGCACGAGACCGGCATCTCGGCGATGTGCGCCATCTCCTCGACGTAGGGCCGCAGCTCCTTGGCGCCGAGCGCGCAGTTCAGGCCCACGGCGAGCGGCCTCGCGTGCCGCACCGAGTTGTAGAAGGCTTCGGCCGTCTGGCCCGAGAGCGTGCGCCCGGAGGCGTCGGTGATGGTGCCCGACACCACGACCGGCAGGCGCAGCCCGCGCGCCTCGAAGAGCGTCTCGATCGCGAACAGCGCCGCCTTGGCGTTCAGCGTGTCGAATACCGTCTCGACGAGCAGCAGGTCGACCCCGCCGTCGAGCAAGCCCTCGGCCGCTTCCGTGTAGGCCGCGACCAGCTGATCGAAGCTGATCGCGCGGTAACCCGGGTCATTCACGTCCGGCGAGATCGAGGCCGTCTTGTTCGTCGGGCCGAGGACGCCGGCGACGAACCGCCGCTCGCCCGGGTGCCGCGACTCCCATTCGCGCGCCGCCTCCTTGGCGAGCCGCCCCGCCGCCTGGTTGAACTCCCGCGCCAGCCCCTCCATGCCGTAATCGGCGAGCGCGACCGAGGTGGAGTTGAAGGTGTTGGTTTCGAGGATGTCGGCGCCGGCCTGCAGGTACTGCCAATGGATGTCGCGCACCAGGCGCGGCTGGGTGAGGGACAGCAGGTCGTTGTTGCCGCGCAGCTCGCGCTCCCAGCCACGAAAGCGCGCGCCGCGGTAATCCTCCTCGGCAAGACGCGCGCGCTGGATCATGGTGCCCATGGCGCCGTCGAGCAGCAGGATGCGGTCGGCGAGCAGTTGGTCTAGCAGCATCGGTCCCTGAAACGAAAAAGCCCGTTCAGCTTGCGCGGAAGCGGGCTTTGGCGGCTGATCGAGCAAGTGGGATTCTGCCCATCAAGGTGCAGGGCGTCAATTGCCGCGGCTATAATCGCGTCCCTCGTTGGATCATCTCATATGCGCGACGCCGCAATTGCCCTGAAGCCGCTGGTTGCAAGCATCGTCCGGGACGTGACCTGGGGCGACTGCGATCCCGCGGGCATCATCTACTACCCGAACTACTTCCGGTGGATCGATGCAGGGACCTGGAACCTGTTCTTCACCGTGGGCCTCACGCCCGAGCGCATGCGCGCGGAATATCCGCGGATGGACATGCCGATCGTCTCTGCGCAGCTCGACTTCGCCAACCCGGCGCCGTTCGGCGCGCGCGCCGAGGTGCGCAGCTTCGTCGACCACTGGGGCGGCAAATCGTTCCGCGTGCGGCACGAGATCGCGCGTGCCGACGGCGTGCGGCTCGGCGCAGGCAGCGAGACGCGCGCCTGGGTGCGCGCTGCGCCGGGCGGCGAGTTCCGTGCAGAAAACATTCCGCAGAGCCTCAGAAGCCGGTTCTCCGTAACGGCCTAAGTGAAGCTTGGGATCAAGGCCCGCGTCGAGGATGCGGCGCTGGTCGAGCGCCGCCGCAGGCAGATCGTCGCGGCGGCGATCGCGCTATTCGGCAAGCGCGGCTATCACGCGAGCACCATCCGCGACATCGCTGCGCAGGCCGGAGTGAGCGTCGGGCTCATCTATCAGTATTTCGGCGACAAGGAAGACGTGCTGTTCCTCGCGATCGTCGATGTGCTCGACTCCTACCGCAAGCGCATTCCGCTGGTGACGGCGGACATCGACGACCCGCTCGAGCGGCTGCGCGCCGCGGTGCACGCCTACTGCAGCGTGATCGACGCCAACGTCGACGCGACGGTGCTCGCTTACAGGGAGACCAAGTCGCTGCGCAAGGCCCGGCGCAATGTCATCAAGCAGAAGGAAGCCGACACCAACGCGCTACTGGCGCGCTACGTCGAGGACTGCATCGCCGCGGGGCTCTTCGACAAGCGGCTCGACGTGGCGCTGTTCGTCTACCAGATCGTGATGTTCACGCACGCCTGGGCGCTCAAGGCATGGCACTTCCGGCCGCGCATGAGCGTCGACGAGTATGTCGCGCGCGGCCTGGACCTGATGCTGAACCCTGTACTAGCCGTTAGTCGCCCTCGAAGACCGGTTTCTGCTTGGCGACGAACGCGCGGTAAGCGCGCCCGTAGTCCTTAGTCTGCATGCAGATCGCCTGCGCCTGGGCCTCGGCCTCGATCGCCTCGTCGATGCCCATGTTCCACTCCTGGTGGATGCAGCGCTTGGTCATCGCGTGCGCGAAGGTCGGCCCCGCGGCGATCGACTTGGCAAGCTCCTGCGCTTCGGCGAGCACTTTCTCGGGCGCGCATACCTTGTTGTAGAAGCCCCAGCTCAAGGCCTCGTTACCGTCCATCGCGCGGCCGGTGTAGAGGAGCTCGGCGGCGCGCCCGGCGCCGACGATGCGTGGCAGCATGTTGCAGGCGCCCATGTCGGCGCCGGCGAGACCCACGCGCACGAAGAGGAACGCGACCTTGCTCGCCGCGGTGCCGTAACGGATGTCGGACGCCATCGCGAGAATCGCGCCTGCGCCGGCGCATATGCCGTCAACCGCGGCGATGATCGGCTGCGGGCAGGCGCGCATCGCCTTCACCAGGTCGCCGGTCATGCGGCAAAAGGCGAGCAGCCCGCCCATGTCGTCGGCTTCCTGCATGCGCACCAGCGGTCCGATGATTTCGTGCACGTCGCCGCCGGAGCAGAAATTGCCGCCCGCGCCGGTGATCACCACCGTCTTCACCGCATCGGCATAGGGCAGGCTGCGGAAGAGATCGCGCATCTCCGCGTACGATTCCAGCGTGAGCGGGTTCTTGCGCTCCGGGCGGTTGAGCGTGATGGTCGCCACCTTGCCGTCGAGCTGCCAGCCGAAATGCTTCGGCTGGAGATTCGGCTGCTGCGCGGGCTTGAAGCGCTCGGAGGTGCGTTCGGGGGATTCGGGTTTGTTCATCGGTGGATTTTCCTTTCAGCCGACCATGGTAAGGCCGCCGCTCACGCTGAGCACCTGTCCGGTGATGTAATCGGAGGTATCGGCGGCGAAAAAAAGAATCGCGTCGGCCACTTCCTTTGGCTTGCCGATGCGGCGCAGCGGCGTGGCCTTCACGAAGGCCTCGCGGTGCTTTTCCGGCACCGCCGCGAGCAGCGGCGTGTCGGTCGGCCCGGGGCAGACGCAGTTGACGTTGACGTTGAAGCGGGCCGCCTCGCGCGCCAGCGACTTGCTGAAGGCGATCAAGCCGCCCTTCGCGGCGGAATAGACGGTCTCGCCCAGGCTGCCGACGCGGCCGGCGTCGCTCGCCACGTTGATGATCTTGCCGCTGCGCGCCTCGAACATCGGTGGCAGCAGCCGCTGGGTAAGGCGGATCGGGCCCATGAGGTTGATCGCCATTATGCGGTCCCAGAAATCGCTCTGGTTCTGCACGAAGGGCTCGATACGCCCCCAGCCCGCGGTGTTGACGAGGATATCGACGCGCCCGGCGCGCTCGAGCGCCTGGTCGCCGAAGCGGTCGACCGACGCCGGATCGGTGAGGTCGACGTGCATGAATTCCACCTGCAGTCCTCGCGCGCGCGCCTCGGCGGCGACTTCGGCGCCTTTGGCCTCGTCGATGTCGGCAAGGAGCACACGCGCGCCCGCGCGCGCGAGCTCCAGGGTCGTCGCCTTGCCGATCCCCGAGGCGCCGCCCGTCACCACCGCGGTCTTGCCACTTAGATTCAACTCGATCATGTAGAGCTCCTCTTCGCCAGAAACGCGCTTACGCGCTGGCGTGTCGCTTCATTGCGGTACAACCGGCGCGATTGCGCCAGCTCTTCCGCGTAACCGTCGCGTCCCGGATCGCCCGCGGCAGCGATACAGGACTTGCACGCGCTCAGCGCTTCGGCCGGCAGCGCCGCCATCTGTGCGGCGATCGCCTCGGCGCGCTCCGCGAGCCCGGCGCGCGGCACCGCCCACTGCACCAGGCCCAGCGCCTGCGCTGCGGCGCCGTCCAGCACCTCGCCGCCGAGAATCAGCCGCGCCGCGAGCGCAGGGCCGACGATGCGCGTCATGCGCTGCGTGCCGCCCGCGCCCGGCACCAGCCCAAGGCGCGCTTCGGGCAGTCCGATACGCGCCTCCGCAGCGGCGATGCGCAGATCGCAGGCGAGCGCGAGCTCGAAGCCGCCGCCGAGCGCGGCGCCGCCGATCTCGACGAGCGTCACCTGCGGCAGGGCCTCCAGCCTCGCGAACAGGCGCTGCATCGCCGCGGCGCTGGCGACCATCTCGTCGACGCCCTCCGGCGCGTTCCAGCGCGCGCGCATTTCCGCGAGATCCGCGCCCGCGCAGAAAATGTTGAGCAGGCTGCGCACGTGCAAAACCTGCCAGTCGTCGCGCGCCGCGAGCGACTCCAGCACCCGATCCCACGCGGCGAGCCACTCGCTACCTATCGCGTTGGCCGGCGGATGCTCGAGCAGCACCTGGGCCACCCGGGCACGCACCGACAGGCGCACACCACCAAATGAATGGGCGTTCATTTCGGGGCCTAGTCTGCCGTGGCCAGCGGGCCGATTTCTTAATGCAGATCAACCTTTGTGCATAGCGCGCGGTGTATCAAAGGCACTCTCATGACGCCGCGCTTTGCGCATCTGGATTGGCCGTTCTTTGAGGGCCATGGCAAGCTCGCGCTCGACGCCGACGCCTGGGCGCGCGACTCGCTGGGCGACTGGGTGCACGACCCCGACGCGGACGCGGTATGCCGGCGGCTCGTAGGCGCCATGGGCTCGGCCGGATGGCTGCGCTACGCGGTCGGCAACGGCGAGGGCGGCGACCTGCGCGCGCTGTGCCTGTTGCGCGAAGTGTTTGCCTACCACGGCGGGCTGCCCGACTTCGCCTTCGCCATGCAGGGGCTCGGGACGCGCTCGATCGCGCTCTGCGGAAGCGAGGCGCTCAAGGCGCGCTACCTGCCGGAGGCGGCCGCCGGCCGCAGCATCGCGGCGTTCGCGCTTTCCGAGCCGGATGCCGGCTCCGACGTCGGCGCGCTTTCGGCGCGCGCGCGCCGCGACGGCGAGCACTACGTGCTCGACGGCGTCAAGACGTGGATCTCGAACGGCGGCATCGCGGATTTTTACGTCGTGTTCGCACGCACCGACGAGGCGATCTCCGCCTTCGTCGTCGAGGCGCCGAGCGACGGCTTGGACGCCTCGCAGCGCATCGACATCGTCGCGCCGCATCCGATGGCCACCCTGCGCTTCACGCAATGTCGCGTGCCTGCGACAAACGTGCTCGGCGCGCCCGGCGAAGGGTTCAAGGTGGCGATGCGCACGCTCGATGTCTTCCGTACGACCGTCGCCGCGGCGGCACTGGGACTTGCGCGCCGCGCGCTCGACGAAGCGCTCGCGCGCGCGACCTCGCGGCGCATGTTCGGGCAGCGCCTCGCGGATTTCCAGCTCACGCAGGCGCGCCTTGCCGACATGGCGACTGCCATCGACGCGGCCGCGCTGCTCACCTACCGCGCGGCCTGGGCGCGCGACTCGGGCGTGCAACGCGTCACCACCGAGGCCTCGATGGCGAAGATGTTCGCGACCGAGGCGGCGCAGCAAGTGGTGGACAGCGCCGTGCAGCTGCTCGGCGGCCTCGGCGTGGTGCACGGGCATCCGGTGGAGCGGCTCTACCGCGAGGTGCGCTCGCTGCGCATCTACGAGGGCGCGACCGAGGTGCAGAAGCTCATCATCGCGCGCCAGATGCTGCGCGGAGCCGCCGCGTGAGCGCGCCCATGAAGGCCGCAAGCGGCCACCACGATTCCTTCGCGCGCGAGAACCTGCCGCCGCGCAAGCTTTGGCCGGAGCTGCTGTTCGAGCTGCCCGAGCTGCAGTTTCCCCAGCGCCTGAATTGTGGCGCGGCGCTGCTCGATCGCGCCGCCGAGCGCTACGGCAGCCGGCCCGCGGTGCGCGCGCCGGGGCTGCTCTGGACCTACGCCGAATTCCTGGCGCGCGCGAACCGCATCGCGCGCGTGCTGACCGAGGATATGGGCCTGGTGCCCGGAAACCGCGTGCTGCTGCACGGGCCGAACACCCCGCAGCTCGCCGCTTGCTGGTTCGCCGCGCTGAAGGCCGGCGCGGTGCCGGTTCCGACCATGCCGCTGCTGCGGGCAAAAGAGCTTGCGGTGGCCATCGACAAGGCGCGCATCAGCCACGCGCTCTCCGACGGCCGGCTCGCCGCCGAGATGCAGGCCGCGCGCGCCTCCTCGCCGACGCTGCGCGAGGTGTGCTACTTCCACAGTGACGACGCTAACGGGCTCGAGCGCCGCGCGCAGCGCAAGCCCGAGCATTTCGACAACGTCGATACCGCCGCGGAAGACGTCGCGCTGATCGCGTTCACCTCCGGGACGAGCGGCGTGCCCAAGGGCACGATGCACCTGCACCGCGACGTGATGGCGACCTGCGAGTGCTTCCCGCGCCATCTGCTCGATCAACGCGAGACCGACGTGGTCGCTGGTACCCCGCCGCTCGCCTTTACCTACGGCCTGGGCGGCCTGGTGAATTTTCCGGTGCGCTACGGCGCCTGCGCGCTGCTCATCGAGCAATACACGCCGCAGGCGTTGCTCGAGGCGCTCGCCCGCTACGGCGTGACGGTGCTCTACACCGCGCCCACCATGTACCGCGCGATGACCGCCGCAGCCCGCGGGCACGACCTGTCCAGCCTGCGCGCCTGCGTGTCCGCCGGCGAGTGGCTGCCCGCGGAAACGCGCGCCGCCTGGGAAGCCGTGAGCGGCGGGCGCATGATCGACGGCATCGGCGCGAGCGAGATCCTCTACATCTTCATCGGTGCGGCGGGCGACGACGTGCGGCCCGGGGCGACCGGAAAGGTGCTTCCCGGCTACCGCGCTACGGTGCTCGATGCGCAGGGCCAGCCCTGCCCGCCCGGCGTGGTGGGCCGCCTCGCGGTGAAAGGCCCGACGGGCTGTCGCTACCTCGCGGACGAGCGCCAGGCCGAATACGTGCAGAACGGCTGGAACGTCACCGGCGACGCCTACAAGATGGATGAAGACGGCTACTTCTGGTACCAGGCGCGCGCCGACGACATGATCATCTCGGCGGGCTACAACATCGCCGCCCCGGAGGTCGAGACCGCGCTCGGCGCGCATCCTGCGGTCGCCGAGTGCGCCGTGGTCGGCGCACCCGATGAGCGCCGCGGACAGATTGTGATGGCTTACGTGGTGCTCAATGCCGGCTATACCGGCGACGAGGCCATGGTTACGGAGCTGCAGGAACACGTGAAGAGCACCATTGCACCTTACAAGTATCCGCGCGCCATCGAATTCCTGGCCGCGCTGCCGCGCACTGCGACCGGCAAGATCCAGCGCTTCAAGCTGCGCCAGCTGGCGGCGACGTGAAGCGGCTGCTCAGTCTCCTGGTGAACGGGCGCCGGCGCGAGGACGCGATCGGCGAAACGATGCTGCTGCTGGATTACTTGCGCGAGACGCTGGGCTTGAGCGGAGCCAAGCGCGGCTGCGACGGCGGCGAGTGCGGCGCCTGCACCGTGCTGATCGACGGCGAGCCGGCGCTCGCCTGCCTCACGCTCGCCGCACGCTGCGAGGGCCGCAAGATCGAGACCATCGAAGGCATGGCGAGCGCCGGGCGGCTGTCGCCCCTGCAGCAGGCGTTCCACGAGAAGCTCGGCGCGCAATGCGGTTACTGCATGCCCGGCATGATCATGTAGGCAGTCCAGGCGGCCGCGGCCAAGCCATGAAGACCGCGGGCACCGCGCAGCCGCTCATCGACGGCATCGAGAAAGTCACCGGGCGCGCGCGCTATACCGCCGATCTGCCCTCGAGTCACGCGCTGGTCGGAGAAGTCCTGCGCAGCCCGATCGCGCACGGCGAGATCGTGCGCGTCGATACCACGCGCGCACGCGCCCTTAAGCTCGGACTCAAGAAGAGCGGCGAGATCTGCGCCGCGGACGCCGAGGTGGTGCAGCGCGGCGGCGCTTACGCCGGCTACGGCATCGTCACCATCCTCTACGCCGGGGCGCTCGCGCAGGCGCTCTACCGCTTGCCGGCGGTGCGCTATCGCGGTTTCCGCGTCTATGCCAACACGCCGCCCTGCGGCCCGATGCGCGGGCACGGCTCGGTCGACATGCGGCACGCGTTCGAGACGCTCCTCGACACCATGGCCGAAGAGCTCGGCCTCGACCCGTTCGCGGTGCGCCGCGCGAATCTTCTGGAAGCGCCGCACCGCACGCTGAACGAGCTGCAGGTGAACTCCTATGGCCTGCCGGCGTGCCTCGACTGGGTCGAGCAAGCCTCCGGCTGGAAGGAGCGCCGTAAAGCCCTGCCGCGCGGGCGCGGTCTCGGCATGGCGTGCTCGCACTACGCTTCGGGCGCGGCGAAGCCTGTGCGCATCGCCCTCACCGGAACAAATCCCCGGCCGCTGCTCGTTTCGGGAACCGAGGAGCTGGTGGGCAAGCAGATCGATGAGTCGCTGCTCGCGCGCCTCTCGAAGCTGGTGCAAAAGCAGGCAGGACCGGTACGCACCACGCTCGCGCAGGCGAATTACCGCCGGCAGGTTGCCGCCGTGACCGCGCAACGCCTGGTGAAGGAGCTGGCCGCGCTTTAGGCGCGCGTGGCCTGCCAGTCGGAGAGCACGCGTTCGATCATCGCAGCCGCCGAGCCGAAGCTCTTCTCTGCGTCGAACATCGCTTCAAGATCGGCGGCACTCATGTGAGCGCATACTTCGGCGTCCTGCCTCATTATGTCGCGCAAATGCTTTTTCTCGCGCACTGCCTGCTCGCACAATCGGTCGGCCGCGGCACGCGACAGCCGTAGCGCCACCGCCTCGGAGAACACGAGCCCCTGGCTGCGCTCGAGGTTCACGCGCATCGCGGCGGCATCGATCTGCACGCCCCTCAGCACTTCGGCCATCGCCGCGAGCGCGCTCGAAGCGCCGAGCGCGAGCGCACGCAGCGTGAACCACTGGCTTTGCCACTGGCCGATGCCGCGCTCATGCTCGGGCGCGAGTTGCGCGAGGAGTGTCGCGGCGAGCCCTGGGGCGCGCTGCGCCGCCTCGAGCGCGAGCAGCGAACCGGAGGGATTGCGCTTGTGCGGCATGCTGGAGGAGCCGCCGCGCCCGGCGCCGGCCGGTTCCGCGACCTCGCCGACTTCGGGCTGCATGAGCAGCGCCACATCGCGCGCACTCTTGGCGGCGATACCGGTAAGGATCGCGGCCTCGCTCCCGAGCCTCGCGAACCCATCTCTTGCGCTATGCCAAGTCACGGATTTGGCCAGATCGAGTTGCCTGGAAAGCGCCTCCGCGACGATGTCGGCTTTCCCTTGAAACGCGGAAAGCGTGCCGGCGGCGCCGCCGAACTGCAGTACGCAGGCGCCATCGACCGCCGCGCGCCAGTGCGGCAGCGCGCGCGCCAGCGGCGCCAGCCACATCGCGGCCTTCCACCCGAACGGCACCGGCGCCGCTGGCTGCAGCAGCGTGCGCGCGACCGTCGGCGTGGCTGCATGCCCGCGCGCGAGCGCTGCGGCCGCATCGCCGAGCTCCAGCGCAAGCGCTGTAATCCGCGCGGCCGCCTGCTTCATGCAAAGGGCGACCGCGGTGTCCATGACATCCTGGCTGGTGGCGCCGAAATGCACGTAGCGCGCCGCTTCGGCGGGGACCTGGGCGCGTAACGCGGCTACAAAGGGGATCGCGAGCGTGCCGGCCGTTCTGGCTTCCCGCGCCAATGCCGTGACATCGAAGGAGGCTTTAGCCGAAGCCTCGTGAATGACTCGCGCGTGCGCCTCGGAAAAAACCCCGGCGCGGGCGCCTGCCAAGGCGAGCGCGCCTTCAAAGCGCGCCATCGCGGCGAGCAGTTTTTCGTCGGTGAGCGCCGCGGCACAGCGCTCGTCCGAAAAGATGAGCTCGAGGCTCAGAAGTCGAAGAACACCGTCTCGTTGCGGCCCTGCAGGATCACGTTCCACTCGAGCAGGCCGTCGCCTTTCTTCCTGGCGACCAGAGTCGCGCGGCGCTCGGCCGGGACGAGCGCGAGCACCGGGTCGTCCGCATTGGCGGGCTCGTCGGGAAAGTAAACGCGCGTGACGAGCTGCTTCAGCAACCCGCGCATGAAGATCGTGACCGTGAGATGCGGTGCCTGGAACTTGCCGTCGGGACCGGGCACGCGGCCCGGCTTGATGGTGCGGAAGCGGAAGTTGCCGTTGTTGTCGGTGAGCGAGCGCCCGTAGCCGCGAAAACGCGGATCGAGCGGCTTGTCCTGCGGGTCTTCGGGGCTCGCGTACTTGCCGTGGCTGTTTGCCTGCCAGATCTCGACCGCGGCGTCGTTCACCGGCTTGCCGTCCGTGTCGAGCACGCGGCCCTCGATGCGCACGCGCTCGCCGGCCACGCCCTGCGGCGCAAGGTCCTCGATCACCATCCACTCGAGACCGATGCGCAGATACGGCCCGATGGTTTGTGAAGTGCTCGCACGCAGGCTCATCGGCGGTTCTCCAGGGGCGTCGCTTCACGCCCGCGCAGCACGATGTCGAAACGATAAGCGAGCGCGTACTCCGGAATAGTGTTTTCCCAGTCGAATATCGAGACCAGGCGCTTGCGCGCCTTTTCGTCGGCCACGCAGGTGTACATCGGGTCGTAGTCGAGCAACGGGTCGCCCGGGAAGTACATCTGGGTGATGAGGCGGGTGACCACGGCCGGGCCGAACAGCGAGAAATGAATATGCGCCGGACGCCAGGCGTTGTAGTGGTTGCGCCAGGGGTATTCGCCCGGACGGATGGTGAGGAAGCGGTAGTTGCCGTTGGCGTCGGTGAGGCAGCGCCCGGCGCCGGTGAAGTTCGGGTCGATGGGCGCGTCGTGCTGGTCGACGACGTGGTTGTAGCGCCCGGCGGCGTTTGCCTGCCAGATCTCGATCAGCATGCTCGGAATCGGCTTGCCGTTCTCGTCGAGGGCCCGGCCGCTCACCACGATGCGCTCGCCCTGCGGCTCGCCCGGGTGCTGCTTGGTGAGGTCGCTGTCGGTCGGCTTGATGTCGCCGTAGCCGAAGACCGGCGCGGTCACCTCGGACAGCGTGTGCGGCAGCACGACGAGGGGCTCCTTCGGCGCGCGCTTCACCGTCGAGGCGTACTTCGGATAGAGGTACTCCGGCTGCGTGTCGAAATAGGGGCGCCGGTAGGGCGCGGGATTCTTCATGGGCACTACTCCGCGTCGGGCTGCTTCGAGGGCTGCGCGCGGTCGAACGCCTCGAGCTTCATGCATTCGGCGTAGACGCGCATCAGCGTGGGATAGGGCGTAAGGTCGCAGTTGAAGCGCTGCGCGTTGAAAATTTGCGGCACCAGGCAGCAATCGGCCATGGTCGGCGCATCGCCGTGGCTGAACTTGCCGACGCCCGGGCCGCGGGTCATCTCGGCTTCGAGCTTCGCCAGACCGTCCGCGACCCAATGGCGGTACCAGGTGTTGACCTGCTCTTCGTTCAGCCCGAGCTGCTTGCGCAGGTAGGCAAGCGTGCGCGCATTGTTGAGCGGGTGGATCTCGCACGCGACCAGCAGCGACAGGCTGCGCACCCGCGCCCGCGCTTTGGGCTCTTTCGGAATTAGCGGTGGATTCGGATGCAGCTCGTCCAGGTATTCGATGATGGCGAGGGACTGGTTCAGGACATGGCCGTCGTCGAGCACCAGCGCGGGAAGAAGCTGCTGGGGATTGACGGCGCCGAACTCCGGCTTGCGGTGCTCTCCCTTGCCGAGATGCACCGGGATCGCCTCGTACGGCAGGCCCTTCAGGTTTAGCGCAATGCGCAGCCTGAAGGGCGAAGAGCCGCGGAAGAACGTGTAGAGCTTCACAACGCGGGGACGATTCTCACCTTCAGCTCCCCGACGGCATCGATGCCGGCGAGCAGCTCGTCGCCCGGCTTGACCGGCCCCACGCCGGCGGGCGTGCCGGTGAAGATGAGGTCGCCCGGCTCCAGCGTGTAGTGCTCCGAGAGGTAGGCGATCTGCTCGGGCACCGACCAGATCATGTCGGAGAGATCCGCCTTCTGGCGCTGCTTGCCGTTGACGTTGAGCCAGATCGCGCCGTTCGCCGGATGGCCGATTTTCGAAGCCGGCACGAGCTCGCTGCAGGGTGCCGACTCGTCGAAGTTCTTGCCGAAGTCCCACGGGCGGCCGTGGTCCTTGCCCCATTGCTGCAGGTCGCGGCGCGTCATGTCGAGGCCGACCGCATAGCCGTACACAAGGTCGTTCGCGCGCTTGGCGTCGATGCGGCGCCCGCCCTTGTGCAGCGCTACGACGAGCTCGGTCTCGTAGTGGTAGTTGGAGGTTTTTGCCGGGTAGTGGACATCACCGCCGCGCGGAACGAGCGCGAACTCGGTCTTGATGAAGAAGAACGGCTGCTCGCGGCCGTCGCCGCCCATCTCCTTCTGGTGCTCGGCGTAGTTGCGCCCGACGCAGAAGATGCGCCGCACTGGGAAGCTGTCGGAGGAGCCCGCGACCGGCAGCGCCGGCGGGGTCCACAGGGAAATCACGTAACCCATCGCATCCTCGAAAAAAGCGGGATTTTAGTCCCTGCCGGCGAGCTCGCGCTCCAAAATTTCGCGCAGCTTGAAGCGCTGGATCTTGCCGGTGGCAGTGCGCGGCAGCTCCTCCACCGCGCGCACCCACTTCGGCCTCTTGTGGCGGGGCAGCATCCGCTCGCAGGCGTCCGCGGCGGCGCGCTGTGCTGCGGCGGAATCGCCGTTCGCCGTGACGAAGAGCGCGAGGCGCTCCAGCCCGTCGACGTCGGGAACCGGCACGCAGGCGGCCTCGGCAACCGCCGCCTCGCCCGCGGCCACCTCCTCGAGCTCGCCGGGCTGCACGAATTGCCCGGCGACCTTGACGAGCTCGTCGGCGCGCCCATGGTGAACGAAGTAGCCCTCGGCGTCGCGCACGAAGATGTCGCGGGTGCAGAACCAGCCGTCCTGGAACAGCGCGCGCGTCTGCTCGGGCAGATTGGTGTAGCCGGTCGCCTGCGCGGGATGACGCACCCACAGCACGCCCGGCTCCTGCGGCGCCGGCTTGGCGCCGTGGTCGTCGCGCAGCCGGACCTCCACGCCTTCGAGCGGCTGCCCTGTGCGCGGGCCGTTCGATGTTCCGGGCGCCGTCAGCATGCAGGCGCAGAACGTCTCCGACATGCCATAAAGACTGAGGATCTCGCCCCCGACCGCCTCGTGCCATTGCTCGATGAGCTGGTGCGACATGCGCTCGCCGCCGGCGACGAAGCGGCGCACGCGACGCAAGGGCGCAAGGCGCGCGCGCGGCTCGGCGAGCAGGCGCCGATACACGGTCGGCACGCTGAACAGCGCCTTGGGCGCATGCCGGTTCACGAGGTCGATGACGACCTCGGCATCGGGCCAGTCCGGGTACTGGATCGAGGTCACGCCGTGCGCAAGCGGCGCAAGCAGGCCGTGCTCCAGGCCGTAGGCGAAGAAGGACTTGGAAGTGGTGAAGACGCGGTCGCCGGCCTCCAGGCCGATGACGCGAAACGCCAGCCCGAGCGCACGGAAACTGCGGTGCACATGGATGATGCCCTTGGGCCGTCCGGTGGTTCCCGACGAGTAGAGCAGAAAAGCAGGCGTCTCGGCGTCGGCGGCGAAGGCCGCAGGCTGCGGCGCGGAGCGCAAGCGCTCGCGCCACGAAGGCAGGCCGGTGGATTCGCCGGCGATGGCGATACGCCCTTCGCGCGCGAGCTCGGCCGTGAGATCGGGCCGCGCGCGGGCAAACACGTCCTCGACGATCGCAAACCGCGCGCCGCTATCGGTGAGGATGTGCCGGTATTCGCCCTCGGTGAGCTTGTTGTTGAGCGCGACCGCCACGGCGCCCGCATGCACCGCGCCCAGCCAGGCGGCGGCGAACTCGGGGGTGTCGCGCATGAGCAGAAGCACCCGGTCGCCTTGGCGCACGCCGAGGCTTGCGAGCGCGCCGGCGGCGCGCCGCACCCGCTCAGCAAGATCCGAGAACGAAACTTCCTCGTTGCCGCAGATGAACGCGATGCGGCTGCCGTGGCGCGCTAGCGCTTCGGCTCCAAGAAGCAGGCCGGCACCGTTCATCTCAGACGATCGCGAGGTTGATTTGCATGGCGCCTTCGGGAGGGCTAGCATGGTAGCAATTGTTTGGTCCCCGAACAAACATGACGATCAACGGCGCCGCATTGAAGCCGGGCATGCTGCCCGCGCTGCTCGGCTACCGGCTGCGGCTCGCGCAGCAGGCCGTGTTCCGCGATTTCTCCGCCAGCGTCGCCGAGATCTCGCCGGGTCGGGTCGGGATCCTTCTGCTCGTCGACGCGAATCCCGGCGTGACGCAGAGCCGGCTCGCCCAGGCCGTGTCGCTCGAGCGCTCCACCATGGTCGGCGTGCTGCACACCCTGGAAGGCCGCGGGCTCATCGAGCGGCGGCGCGGCGCCGACCGGCGCACCAACGGCCTGTGGCTCACGGCCGCGGGGCGCGCCCTCGTCGCGCGGCTCAAGCGCCGCATCCAGGTGCACGAGCGGCGCGTCGCTGCGCGGCTGAGTCCCGCCGAGCGCCAGCAGCTCATCGGGCTGCTCGAGAAGCTGACCGGCTAGAAATAGAAAGAGGCGCCGCAGCGCCCCTTTCCAGTACCCAGTCGCGGCAAATTACATGCGGTAAGCCGCCTCTCCATGCGCAGTGGTGTCGAGGCCTTCGCGCTCCTCCTCTTCGCTCACGCGCAGGCCGATCGTGAGATCCACCAGCTTGAACGCGATGAACGCGACGATCCCCGACCAGAGCACCGTGACGCCGACCGCCTTCGCCTGGATCCACACCTGCGCGGCGATGCTCTCGAAGCCGGGCTTCATCTCGAACCAGTTGTTCACGAAGCCCGGGCCGCCGAGCGACGGCGCGTTGAACACGCCGGTCAGCAGCGCGCCGAGGATGCCGCCGACTGCGTGCACGCCGAAGACGTCGAGCGAGTCGTCCGCGCCGAGCAGGCGCTTGAGCCCGCTCACGCCCCAGAGGCACACCAGGCCCGCGGCCAGGCCGATGACGAAGGCGCCGGCGATGCCGACGTTGCCGGCGGCCGGGGTGATCGCCACCAGGCCGGCGACCGCGCCGGAAGCGCCGCCGAGCATCGTGGGCTTGCCCTTGAAGATGGCTTCGCCGAGGCTCCATGAGAGCACCGCGCACGCCGTCGCGAGGTAGGTATTGAGGAACGCGAGGGCGGCGGAGCTGCCCGCCTCGAGCGCGGAGCCGGCATTGAAGCCGAACCAGCCCACCCACAGCAGCGAGGCGCCGATCATCGTGAGCGGGAGGTTATGCGCGGGCATCGCCTCCTTGCCGTAGCCGATGCGCTTGCCGACCAGGTAGGCGCCGACCAGGCCGGCGACGCCGGCGTTGATGTGCACCACCGTGCCGCCCGCGAAATCGAGCGCGCCCATCTGCCAGAGCCATCCCGCCTTCGCGTTGAGCTCGTCGACCACCTGGGCGCTGGTGTAGGCATCGGGCCCCATCCAGAACCACACCATGTGCGCGACCGGCGTGTAGGCGAAGGTGAACCAGAGCACGATGAACGCGAGCACCGCGCCGAACTTGGCGCGCTCGGCGAAAGCGCCGAGGATCAGGCAGGCGGTGATCGCGGCGAACGTCGCCTGGAACGCGATGAACACGAGCTCCGGAATCACCACGCCTTTCGAAAACGTCGCCGCCATGGCGTCGGTGGCGCCCTTGAGGAACAGGCGGTCGAAACCCCCGAAGAAGGCGTTGCCCTCGGTGAATGCCAGGCTGTAGCCGTAGATGCACCACAGTACCGTCACCAGGGAGAACACCACGAACACCTGCATCAGCACCGAGAGCGCGTTCTTCGTCCGCACCATGCCGCCGTAGAACATCGCCAGCGCCGGAACGCTCATCATGATGACGAGCGCGGTGCTGACCAGCATCCAGCTCACGTCGCCCTTGTTCGGCGTCGGCGCGGGCTTCGCCTCTTCCTTCTTCACCTCGGCGGTGGGCGCCGGCTTGTCGGGCGCCGGTGCGGGTTTGTCATGCGCCAGCACCGCGCCCGCGAAGGCGAGGCACACCGTGACGGCGACCCATGCAAACAGTCTCTTCATTGCCATGTCTCCTTAGAGGGCGGCCGCATCGGTTTCGCCGGTGCGGATGCGGATGACTTTCTCGAGGTCGAAGACGAAGATCTTGCCGTCGCCGATCTTGCCGGTGTTCGCCGAGCGCTCGATCGCCTCGAGCACCTGCTCGAGCAGATCGGTCTTCACCGCGGCTTCGACCTTCACCTTGGGCAGGAAATCGACGACATACTCGGCGCCGCGGTAGAGCTCGGTATGGCCTTTCTGGCGGCCGAAGCCCTTGACCTCGGTGACGGTGATCCCCTGCACGCCGATCGCGGAGAGCGCTTCGCGCACCTCGTCGAGCTTGAACGGCTTGATGATTGCGGTAACGAGTTTCATAGGGCTTCCATGGTTAGAAGGTCTTGCTGACAGAGAGCACCACGCCCGACTTGCCGATGTTCATGGTCTTGCGCGCATCCGCATACGTCCAGGCGACGTCCTTCGCGTTGGTGTCCACCAAGGCGGCGCCGAATACGAAGCCGGAGATGTCCTTGGTCACGCCGAGCTTGTAGTCGGTGTAGCTCGCGTCGTTCCAGCTCTTCACTTTCTGCCGGCCGACATGCCCGAGGACGCCCCAGCCGCTGCCGAGGTCGAACGTCGCGGTGCCGTCGAGGTACCAGGAGTTCTTGGTGTCGGGCGTGGCGAAGAAATCGTCGATCGAATGGAAATACTTCAGGCTGAGCCACTTCCATGAGCCGCCGACGTAGAACTCCTTGTTGTCGATCTTGATGTCGGTCGCGGTTCTGCCGGTCTGGGGATTGGTCAATGTCGCCTTCGAGCCCGGGTAGGCGTAATAGAGGAATCCGACGTCGAGCCCAAGATCGCCGAAGGCGCGCTTGTAACCGCCGTAAAAGTCCATCTCGAGGTTGGCGTTGGGATAAATCGTCGAAGAGACGTTCGAGTTCCAGTTACCGAGGTAGACCCCGCTCGAATGCGCGTAGTCGAAGCCGCCCTGCAGTGCCGGACGTTTCATCGTCTGCGTGAGGCCGCGGAACCGGTAATCGCTGACGATCGACAGATTCCCGGTGACGGGCGAGGGCGCCTGCGCGGCAGCGATGGCCGGAAGGGCCGCTGCAACTGCCAGAGCGATTGGAAGGACGGATTTACGCATCGGGGCTCCCTTTTAGGATTGGTGGTGGATTGGCGGATGCTCTTTAGCACCTCGTGTGCCAGCTCGAATCCTCATGTGTTCTCAATTGGTTATATTTGAAGGGGCGGGCTAATGCACCAATATGGGGCGAGCATGCGGCCGGCTCGCCCGTGATCAGTGCGCCCGCGTGCGTTACCTTGGCGGGATGAGCGACAAGCGCTTTTTCGACAACCTCAACGAACGCATCAGCGCCGCGTTCCGCGATTCCCCGGCGCAGGACATCGAGAAAAACCTGAAGGCGATGCTGGCCTCCGGATTCGCGCGCCTCGACCTGGTGCTGCGCGAGGACTTCGAGGTGCAGCAGAAGCTCCTCGAGCGCGCGCAGGCCAAGCTCGCCGAGCTCGAGGCGCGCATCGCCGAGCTCGAAGCGCGCGGCGGACCCGGAAAGCCGGAGTAAACCCCGAAGCCCGCCCGCGCGTTCCTCGCAGCAAAGGGGAACGCATGAGCGTCGCTTTAGTGGCGAGCCGCGCGCTCGCGGGTATCGATGCGCCCGAGGTCACGGTCGAGGTGCATCTCGGCCCCGGGCTGCCGGCGTTTCATATCGTCGGCCTGCCCGATGCCGAGGTGCGCGAAGCGCGCGACCGCGTGCGCGCCGCGCTGAACCACGCGCGCTTCGAGTTTCCCGCGCGGCGCATCACCGTCAACCTCGCGCCGGCGGAGCTGCCGAAAGACTCGAGCCGCTTCGATCTTCCGATTGCGCTCGGCATCCTCGCCGCGAGCGGCCAACTCGCGGTCGAGCCGCTGCAGGGCCTGGAGTTCGCCGGGGAGCTGTCGCTCACCGGCGAGCTGCGCCCGGTGCGCGGCGCGCTCGCCATGGCGCTTTCGGCGCGCGATCGCAGCCGCGCATTCGTGCTTCCCGAAGCCAACGCGCCGCAGGCGGCCCTCGCCGAAGGCGCGCGCATTTTCCCCGCGCGCACCCTTCTGGAGGTCGTGGCGCATCTCGCGGGCGACGGTTTGCTTGCCGAATTCGTGCCGGGGGCGCGCACCGCGCGCGTCGAATATCCGGATTTCAGCGACGTGAAAGGCCAGCAGCAGGTGAAGCGCGCGCTGGAAGTGGCCGCGGCCGGGGCGCATAGCGTGCTGATGCTCGGGCCGCCGGGCACGGGGAAATCGATGCTGGCCGCGCGCTTTCCGGGGATCCTGCCGCCGCTCTCGGAAGGTGAAGCGCTGGAGGTGGCGGCCATTCACTCCGTGTCGAGCGCCGGCTTCGAGGTGGCGCGCTGGGGCGAGCGGCCGTTCCGCGCGCCGCACCACAGCGCCTCCACCGCCGCGCTTGTCGGCGGCGGCAACCTGCCCCGGCCCGGAGAAATCTCGCTCGCGCATCACGGGGTGCTGTTTCTGGACGAGCTGCCCGAGTTCGACCGCGACGTGCTCGAGGCGCTGCGCGAGCCCCTCGAGTCGGGGCGCGTGTCGATCGCGCGCGCGGCGCGCCAGGCGCAGTTTCCGGCGCGCTTCCAGCTCGTCGCCGCCATGAACCCATGCCCCTGCGGCCATTGCGGCGACCGCAGCGGCCGCTGCCGCTGCACGCCCGAGCGCATCGCGCGCTACCGCGGGCGCATCTCCGGCCCGCTCGCCGACCGCATCGACATCAAGCTCGAGGTGCCGGCGCCGCGCGAGGCCGAGCTCCTCGTGCCCGTGGCGGGCGAGTCCTCCAACTCGATCCGCGGGCGAGTCGAGCGCGCGCGCGAGATCCAGATGGCGAGGCAAGGCAAACCGAACTCTCTTCTAGGCACGCGGGAGATCGACCGGCATTGCGCCACCGACCGCGACGGCGACCAGCTCCTGCGCCATGCGCTCGCGCGGCTGCTCCTCTCGGCACGCGCCTATCACCGCGTGCTGCGCGTGGCGCGTACCATCGCGGATCTTTCGGAAAAGGCCTCCATTACCGCCGAGCACATCGCCGAAGCGATCCAATATCGGCGGCTCGACGCGAGCTTCTGAGTCCGCTCGCTAAGGCGCTCCTAATGACTCCCTCACCCGGCGCAACGCCTCGGGCGCGACGGGTTTGATCGTGGATGTCTCGGATGATGCTTGCCACGTTTGGCACAGGAATGTGCTCGGCTGGCAACGTTGACCATGGCACCGGCGAACATGACGGGCAGCATCCGAAGCGCTCGATGAGGGCTCCCGCGAGGAAGGACGGCGCGAACATGCCGATGACGTGCCACGACAAAGAGACAAACGGATAAAACGCGGCAGACAGCGCGATTCAGTGTTGCACTGCGAAGAAGGATCAGTGGATCCACGACGTGCCGGTAGCGTCTCAATCAGGTAAGTTCTACGCTCGTCGTCAAAATAACTTGGGAAGACTATAGGAGGGGGAAACAGCGCCCGAAGTTCGCGCCGCTCAAGGCACTTCCGCTTGACTATGTCAAGATCGACGGCGCTATCGTGCGCAACATTCTCACGAGTGAGGCAGCGCGCACGAAATTGCACGCCATGCTGCGCGTAGCCGAAGCCTTGAACATAGGGCTCGTGGCAGAGTGCGTTGAGGAAGAAGCAGTCCTCGCCCATTTGAAGACACTGAACGTGAGCCACGCGCAGGGCTTCGGCGTCCACCAGCCCGAACCGCTTGATTCCATCGCCGGCGAGGCGCCGGGCTAGGCGCTCGGCTTCACGATCGGCCACCCCCGAATTGTAGAGAAGCGGCTACGGCGTATCGCTGGACTTCGCGGCATCAAAAAAATGGCGCTGTCCCTTGAAGCGCCGCCTGAAGTTGACCCTCGAGCAATCGTGGCGGCTCACGAGACGCGAATCCAGATTCTCTCCCACGGTTCATGTATGGGCCGTTCAGATCAGTTGATCCGCGATGCGCCAAGTTAATTCCGTAGTGCTTGCGGCGCATTATGCATCCACGTCACAAGTGGGAAAAGGCACATGCTCGCCCAACAAATAAGTCCTCCGAAGGAAGTGATCATTCTTCGTCACACGCCTGCGCACTGGCTGGCGGAGTTCGTCGGGCCGGCTGCCGACCAGATGCGATCCGTATATGGCTCCGCCGAAGTGCCCACGGGGTTCAACGGTTGCGTACCCGCGCAGGTGGTACATCAGGCGATGGCTACGCTCAACCCGAACGCGGAGCTCGTCATTGAGGAACGTGCATCCGGCGAGAAGCAGGCCGCCGCGCCCTTGAGCTTGGACTTCACCATGCCTCCCGGTATCGCACCGGGCTCGCCAGCCGAGAAGCAGCCTGCCGCGCCTTCGAACCCGCACGATAGCCGTGCTTCGGCGCTCGATCGCGCAGCGCAAGTGGTGGGCCAACACAGTCGCGAAGCAGCGGCCAGTGCAGCGCAAGTGCAGCCGCCACGTTGCGATCAGAGCCTGGACTTCACGATCCCCCCTGTTAACGCACCGACCCCGCCAGTCGAGAAGCAGCGTGCCGCGCCCCCGAACGTGCGCGATAGCCGTAGTTCGGCGCTCGATCTCGCCGCACAAGTAGTGGGTCAACGCGGCCGTGAAGCAGCAGCCGGTCCGGCGCAGGTCCGGTCGCTTGGCACTGCAGCGCGGGCTGCAGCCAATGTCGCCCCCGCCGCAACCAACGTCGCCCCCGCCATAACGCCAAACCTTCACGATGAGAAGCAGCGCTTGGCCCACGCCGCGCTTAAGCGGGCAGCGACCCTGAGGAAGGAACTTGGCATGCTCGTCGCGTGCAGCTACCTGAAAGAACAAGGCTGGACCGTCGAGGCGGCGCACCAGGCTTTAAACCAGTTTTGCGCGGTGAAACGCGAAACGGCTCGAGTGCTTGTCGTCGACGATAACCTGGATACAGTGCATACGACGGCCTTGCTGCTCCGCGATCGCGGGCATGACGTGGAGTTCGCAATCAACGGCATTGCGGCACTCTTCATTGCTCAGCGCTTTCGCCCCAAAGTCGTGTTGCTCGATCTGAGTTTGCCGGATTCGGACGGCGTCGATATCGCCCGCCAGTTGAGGCATCACCCGGACCTGAAAAATGTCCGCATCATCGCGATTACCGGTCGTGGGGGAGAAGAAAACCGGGCCCGAGCGATGAGCGCGGGCTGCGATGAGTACTTGATGAAACCGGTTGGCCCATCCTTGCTGGTCGCCATGATTGAAGGGTCGAAGGCGGAAGGTAAGCAAGAAGCTTCCCGCTGAATCACAGCTAGTGGCAGGTCTGCGCCAGGACCCGCGGTACATCGTGAACGAAGATCCCGGGCGCCGCGTACTGGTGTTTCCCCTAAGTTGACGTGGCGTACGTAAGAAAGGAAATTCTCCGGGACGGCATAAAAAATGCGGCGCCGGTGTGTGATCCGGACTGGCGCATCGACGCAATGCCACCGAAGAGGCGCTTTCTGGTTGTCGATGATGTTCGCGATGCAGCGGAGACGCTCGCGCAGGTACTCAAGGCCATAGGCCACGAGGCTGAGTGGCTGACCGATCCGCGTGAGGTCATTCCCGCAGCCCGCCGACTTCGTCCGGATCTCATTTTCCTGGACCTCGGAATGCCGGAGATCGACGGCTACCAGCTCGCGCGGATGCTCAGAGCGGAGTTCTTCGGCTTCGAGTCGCTGCGTCTCGTTGCTGTGACAGGCCATGGGCAGCGCGAGCACCGCGTCGCGAGCCGGCAGGCCGGTTTCGACGCTCACGTCACCAAGCCTGCAGATCCCGAAATGATCCAGAGCACCCTGGAGACCATCTTCCAAGGCGAACGCCCGCGATCCGGATAGGCGTCGAAACGCTACGAGTCTCGGCAGCGCCGGTTGGAGCACTGCACAGAACTCCGGGCAGATTTCTTGCTCGGCCCATAGGAAGGAAAGACGACCGGGTTTCACGTCCATGTTCGAGCCGCGCAAAAAAGCCGCCCTGCGTAGGTTGAGGATCGAACAACTCATCACGAAGATGGAGCAGATCGAGCGGCAGGCCGCTCTTACGCTTGATGAACATCCGAATGGACACCCAGTCGAGCGTCAACGCCTGATCATGGCAATCGCCCGACAGGTGCACTTCCATCTGATCGATCAGCTAGAGGCCGGCGAGCGAGAGCCTCAGCCGCAGGGTCCTAAGGGAACGTCACACCTTCGCGTCATAAAAAACCGTCGGTAGCCATGAGGGCGGCGTTCATGCCTTCGCGCGCGTCAGCCGCAGGATTGTCGCTCCAGCCATACCCGACAACTCCGGCGCTCACTTGCGCGAGCCAGGCATGCCCTTCCGCCAGATCAGGATCAAGATGGCACGCTTCCCGGAGCAGCTCGCGCGCGCGCAGACGCGTCGCCTGCGTCACCTGGTGTAGATACCAGATGCCTTGGCGCACCAGGTCCCAGGCGTTCATGTTGCCGCCTCGCCGCAATGTCGCGGCAAGTTTGGACTCGCTCTTCAGAACTTCTGGCTCGGTGGCTCCGGCAACTTGTTCCGCAATCTCGTCCTGAACGGACAGAATGTCGACGAGATCGAAGTCGTGTCGGTTGGCCAGAATCTGATTGCCGCCCCCTGCATCTACGAGCTGAGCCGAAATGCGGACGCGCTTGACGGACTTCCGGACACTGCCTTCAATCACGTAGCGCACGCCGAGCTCGCGCGCCACTTGCTTCACATTGATCGGCCTTCCCTTGTAGATGAAACTGGAGTTGCGTGCGAGCACGAAAAACCAGCGAAACCGCGACAGGGCGGTGATGATGTCTTCGGCGATTCCGTCGGCGAAAAACTCCAGCTCCGGATCACCGCTCAAGTTCGTGAAGGGAAGCACGGCGAGGGATGGCTTGCGCGCGAGGTCGGTCGCCTCATCGCTGGCGGGAGTTTCAGGCTCGTCATTGTGGACCAGCACCGGGCCAGCGAAGCGATACCCGATGCGCGGCACGGTTGCGATCCATTCTGCGCCTTCGGATAATGGTCCGAACAGTTTACGAAGCGACGCCATCTGGACCGATAGATTGCTTTCTTCTACTACCGCATTCGGCCACGCCGAATGCATGAGGTCGACCTTCCTCACAACTTGGCCCTGGGCTCTAAGCAGAGCATGCAGGAGCAGCAAGCCTCGGCGTCCGATAACGACCGGCGACCCGTCCTGGAAGAGCATTTCCCGGTCGGGGTCGAGCAAGAACGAACCGAACAAGAAGGTCTGCCGGGGCATGCTGCCAATCTAGAAGAATTAATTCGGAAGATTTTGCAGTTTTTTGGGCTCCGCTTCATGGATTCCGGGGCGGCGGCGGGCGATGCTGCCGAGCGTTGCGTCAGCTGCCCGGGTGAAAGAGGTGTCGCCATGGAAACGACAGTTAACGAAGACGGATCCAAGTTCACATCGAGAGTAAGCAAGATCGGCTCCGCAACAGGCGAAGCGCCGTGATGGAGGGGCCAATGTCATATTCGGATCTGGATGACGCGCGCAAGCAACACGCGGCCTTGCTTGAAATCATCATCCACAATGCCGGCGGCTGGTCGGATAGGGCGTCGCTGGGCAGGATTGTCGAGTTATGCCGGGCGGCAAGAAGCGCCATCGACGATTTGGAATGCAGGGAGACCGTCAGGCTTATCGCGGAATACGCTGCGGATCTCTTCTCGGAGCAGGCGCATCGAAAATGGGACCGTGGCAGCATGAGCGGCGCCGATTTCCTGAGGCTGGAGATCGTGAGAGCGCTCCATTCCTTTAACCATCGGCTGACCGAGATAGAGGCGGCGCGTAAGGGAGGCGAGCAGCCTGACCCCAGCCTGAAAGGCCCTGGTTCGTCCGTGCCGAAGGCTTGATGCGGGAACGGGCCTGGTGGTGGTCAGCCTGCGCGTATTGCGCCCGCATTTCTTGGTCCGCTTCTCGTAGCCCAAGAACCGCGCCGGCTCGAGGCGAGCTTTTGACCTTCAGCCGACCATCGTCAGCCCGCCGCTGACGCTCAGCACCTGGCCGGTCACGTAGTCGCTCTGCGGGCCGGCGAAGTAAATGATCGCGCCCGCGACGTCGCTCGGCTTGCCGAAGCGGCGCATCGGGATCGCCTTGACGAACGCGTCGCGGAACTTCTGGTCGACCTCGGCGAGCAACGGCGTGTCGGTCGGGCCGGGACAGACGCAGTTGACGCTTACGTTGTGTCGCGCGCCTTCGCGCGCCAGGCTCTTGGTGAAGCCGATGATGCCGGCTTTGGCGCCCGAGTACACGGTCTCGCCGAGGCTGCCCACGCGGCCGGCGTCCGAGGAGACGTTGACGATCTTGCCGTAGCCGCGCTCGATCATTTGCGGCAGCAGCAGCTTGGTGAGCCGCATGTGACCGACGAAATTCAGATTGATCACCTTGTCCCAGAAATCGTCGTCGGTCTGCAGGAACGGCTGCGTCCTGCTCCAGCCGGCGCCGTTCACCAGCACGTCGACGCGTCCGAAGCGCTTGAGGACCTCGGCCGCGAACTCCTTGATCGAGGGATAGCTCGTGAGATCGAGCGGCAGGCAGTGTGCCTTCTGCCCCTTCGCGCGGATCGCCGAAGCCACCGCCTCGCCCTTCTCGCGCGCGATATCACCGATGCAGACCGTGGCGCCGGCGGCGGCAAAGCCTTCCGCGGTGGCCATGCCGATGCCCGATGCGCCACCGGTGACGACGACCACTTTGTTCTCGAATGTCATTGCTTGGTCTCCATTTATATGTTGAGCACACGTAACTTGTAACGCTGCACTTTGCCGGTCGCCGTCTTGGGAAGCTCGTCGACGAACTGGATCCAGCGCGGATACTTGTAGGGCGCGAGCTCCTGCTTGCACAGCGCGCGGATCTCCTCGGCGATCCGGCCGCGCGCCGCGCCGCGAGCCGAGAGCACCACCCACGCTTCGGGCTTGATCAGGCCGGCATCGTCCGCGCGGCCGATCACAGCCGCCTCGAGCACATCGGGGTGCCGCACGATCGCCGACTCGATCTCGAACGGCGATACCCAGCGCGCGCCGACTTTCAGCATGTCGTCGCTGCGGCCGCAGTAGACGTAGTAGCCGTCGGCGTCGCGGATGAAGACGTCGCCCGTGTCGAACCAGCCGTCGACGAGAGTCGAGGCGGTTTTCTCGGGATTGTTCCAATAGCGCTTCATCACCGACTGGCCGCTCACCAGCAGGTGCCCCGGCGTCTGGTCCGGCACGTCGCGACCGGCGCTGTCGACGATGCGGATGCCGTAGCCGGGGACCGGCTTGCCGGTCGTGCCGGGGCGCACGTCGTCGGGTCGCGTAGCGATGTAGATGAACCCGGCCTCGGTCGAGCCGATCACGTCGAGAATCGGCAAGCCGGCAAGCGCCTGCCAGCGGCGCAGCAGCTCGGCAGGCGTCGCCTCGCCGCCCGACAGGCAAAGACGCAACGCGGATAGCTCGGCCCGGCTGAGATCACCGGCGGCGAGCAGCCTGACGTAGGCGGTCGGCACGGCCGCGAACACCGTCGGGGCGAAGCGCCGGAAGAGCTCCTTCAGCGTCTGCGGCGTCGGCCGCCTGCGATCGAGGACGGCCGAGGCGCCGAGCCAGAGCGGCGTCGCCATTGCGATGCCGAGGCCGTAGGAGAACGACAGGCGCGGCACCGACAGGAAGATGTCGTCGGCACGCCCGCCAAGCACGCGCTCGGAGAATAGGTGGCAGATTGCCGGCAGGCTTGCGTGCGCGTGGACCACCCCTTTAGGCTCGCCCGTGGTGCCGGATGAATACAGCCAAAAGCAGTCGTCGTCGGCGCTTGCCGGTACCGATGCGAGCTGCGGCGAGGCTTCTCGCGCCTGCTTCGCCAGCTCGTCGACGGCGAGCGCTGTGACTGTCGGGCATGCGGCCTGCGCGAGTCCGGCAAGCACCTCAGCGGCAAATTCGCTCGAGTACAGGACGGCGGCGCATTCCGAGTTGCGGATCACCGCGGCGAAATCGCGGGCGCGCAGCAACGCGTTGAGGGGTACCGGCACAATGCCCGCCTTTACCGCTCCCCAGAACGCATAGAAGAACTCGGGACAGTCGGCGAGGATCATCAGCAGCCGCTCGCCGCGTCCCAATCCGAGCGCGCGCAGCGCATTGCCGAAGCGGTTGGCGCCGTCGGCGAGCGCCGCATAGGTCACGCTGCCGGCAAGGCAGTGGATCGCCACACGGTCGCCGCGGCCCTCGGCGAGATGGCGATCGATAAAGACGTCGGCCGCGTTGAAGCGCTCGGGAAACGCCAGCCCCGGCGTCCCGCCTGCGCGGTCCCCGACCACGATTCCCATGCGCAGCTCGTCGCCCATGTCCGGGCCATCCTGACCAGCCCGGGATGCGGGCGTCAAGCCGGCACGACGAGAACGTTGACCATGCGAGTTTCTAGGGCCGGGTGGTCGTCAGCCTGCGGTATTGCGCCATGTGCCGGATGGCTTCCTTCGGCTTGTCGAGATCCTCGCACAGGAGCGCGAGGTTGTAGTGGCAGTCCGCCAGGCGTGGATTGCCGCGCAAGGCGGCCTCGTACGCGTCCATCGCCTCGGTCTTGCGTTCCATGTCGCCGAGCAGAACGCCCAGGTTGAAGAGCAGCAGCGCGTCGCTACCGCAGGCTTGGATGGCTTCGCGGTAGACGCGCTCCGCGTCCGCCAAACGCCCGGCCTGGTGCAGGAGCGATCCCATGTTGATGCGGGCATCGAGCAGCGTCGGGTCCTCGGCAACGGCGCGCTCGTAGGCCTGCAGCGCCGCTTCGGTATCCGCACTCTCGAGGGTGATTGCCCGGTCGAGCCACTCCAGCGCGCTCGCTGGCCGGCGCGCGGGAGCGCGCTCGATCACCCTCAGCGAACCCTCGGAAGGATCGCCCTCGAACGCGAGCAGGTATTGCCCGGACTCCGCCTGCCAGCGGCTGCCGCCTTCCTTGACCACCACGCGGTCGGCGACGGCGCAGATGCTCAGCCCGGACAGCGGCATGGCGTCGGGCAGATGGCGTCGCAGCTCCTTGATGGAGCGCGTGATCCGTTTGCGCGGTACGTTGGCCGCCACCAGCGCCTGGGCGGTGCGCAGGACGATCAAGTCCTGGAACGAGAAGCGCCAGGCGTTGCGCGGCCCGCGCGCGGGCGACACGAACCCCGCCTCGATCAAGACCCGGATGGTGCTCCTCGGCAGGCGAAGCAGCTTTTCTACTTCGCGCATGCCGAACTCTTGCATGGCGCCTTACTTCTTGGCGGCCTTGCGCGCGGCGGGCGCTGGCTGCGCGGCGGCGCGCTTCGGCGGCTTGCGCGGCTCGGGCTTCTTCTCGAGGCTCGCGCGCAGCGCTTCCATGAGGTCGATGACCTGCGCGCCGCCTTCGGGCGCCTCGGCCATGGTGATCTCCTGGCCTTCCACCTTCTTCTGCACCGCGGCCTCGATGCGCGCGCGCACTTCGTCGGTGTAGGCGCTCGGATCGAAGCTGTCGGAAGCCTGCTGCGCGATCAGCTGCTGCGCGAGCTTCAGCTCGGCGTCCTTGACCTCGGTCTGCGGGATGTCGATCTCCTTGATCGAGCGCACCTCGTTGCCGTACAGAAGTTGCTGCATCACCAGCCCGCCCGCATTTTCGTCCCCCACGGGGCGCACCATGACGATGTACTGCTTGCCGCGCGCCGCCCAGCGGCCGAGCGCGCAGCGCTTGGAGTCGCGCAGCGCTCTCGCGAGCAGCGCGTAAGGCTTGGCGCCGCCTTTGTCCGGGGCGAGGTAATAGGCCTTGTCGAAGAACACCGGGTCGATCGACTCGATCGGCACGAACTCGGTGATCTCGGCGCTGTGCGTGCCCGCCTCCTCAAGCGCCTTCAGCTCCTCGGGCGTGAACATCACGTACTGGTCCTTGGCGAACTCGTAGCCCTTCACCATGTCTTCGCGGGCGACCGGAACTTCCTCCTTCACGCACAGGTACTGCTGCTTGAGCCGCGATCCGCAGCCCTTGTGCAGGAGGTTGAACGAGATCGCCCGGCTCGCCTCGGTGGCGGAGTAGAGCTTCACCGGAATGGACACGAGCCCAAACGAAACCGTCAGCGACGCAATCGATCGTGCAGCCATGCCTGCCTCCTCCTCAAGCTTTTGCGCGCTCCAGCGCGCGCTCGAGATTCTGTTTGCGCGTCAAGGCGTCGCGCCAGCGATCGCCCGTCTCGGCCAGGCGCTGCGCGACGTTGGTGATCCTGAAGTCGAGCGGGTGCGCGCCTGCGAGCTCTTCCCACGTGAGCGGCATGGACACCGGCGCGCCGAAGGCGCCTCTCGGCGAATAGGCCACGTTCAGCGTCTTGCCGCGGACGTTCATATTGTAGTCCATGAAGATTTTCCCGGTTCGCTTGGGCACGCTCCATTCCAGGGTGATGTCCTTCGGATGCCGGCGCATCAGGTGCCGGCCGACGGCCTCGGATACCCGCCGCGCGGCGTCGAAGTCGAGCGTGCGCCGGATCGGCACGAAGACGTGCAGGCCGGTCTTGCCCGAGGTCTTGACGATGGACTCGAGCGACATGCCCTGCAGCAGCTCGCGCAAGCGGAACGCCACCTCCTTGCCCTTCTCGAACGCCACCGTGTTCAGCTCCGGCTCGTCGCCCGGCGCCTCTTTCCCGGAATAGATGTAGGGATCGATGTCGAACACGACGTAGTCCGGATAGTTGAGCACCGAGGCCTCCAGCCCGTCCAGCGACCCCGCGTAGTCCGTGCTCCTGCTGGTCGCGTCCGGGCCGACCTTCGCCCGGGAATGCCACACGTGGAACTCGAGGGTTCCGGACTGCGCGAGCCACAGGAGCGTCGGCAGGTTGTTGCACAGCAGGTAATCGTGCTTCTCGTCCTTGTGCTCGGAGAACACGGTGATGGTTTCCACGAACGAGGGCCGCTCCCGCCCCCAGTGCTTCTGGAAGAACCGTTGCCCGCGGATGCCGTCGGGCATGCGGATCATGGTCAGCGGGCGGTCCGCAAGGTGCGGCAGCATGTAGGACGATACCTGGGCGAAATAACGCAGCAGGTCGCGCTTGGTCAGTGCCGGTTGCTTGAGCGCCGCATCGGCCGGCCAGTACACGCGGTCGAGATGCGTGAGGCGGATCTGATGCGCGCAGACCGCGAGCGCGAACGCGGTCTTCTGGTTCTCCAGTTGCCGCACGATGTCGTCCACCTCGGTGTGCGCCGCGCGTACCGGCCGGGATGCGGTGCGCCGTACCGCCTTCGGGTCGATGTCGTCGCGCAAGCGGAGAAACACCGGCGCCCGCAGATAGCCGTCGTCGGTCCAGCTGTGAAATTTGACTTCGGCGACGAGCTTGGGGGCCACCCAGGTCGTCGGGCTGTGCAGCTCCGGCTTGTCGGCGAACGGGCATGCGCTGCGCTTCAGAGGCGCGAGTTTTTCTTCGACCAGAGAAATGCTGTCGGCGTCGAAGCCCGATCCGACGTGCGATGCGTAGCGCAGTTTGCCGGCGTCCCAATAGCCGACGAGCAGCGCCCCGAGCGGCGCGCGCGATCCCTTTCCGGCGGTGTAGCCGCCAACGACGAATTCCGCGCTCCGGGTGGATTTGATCTTCAGCCACGACGTGGAGCGCCGCCCCGCTTCGTATCGGCTGTCCTTGCGCTTGCCGACGATGCCCTCCAGGCCGCTCGCCAGCGCGGCCTTGATCAAAGCCTCGCCGTCCTTGGAGGCGTGCACCAGCTGCACGAGCGGCGAAGGCAGCAGGCACTGCGCGAGATAGCGCCGCCGGTCGCTGTACGGCGCCTTGCGCAGGTCGATGCCGGCAAAATGCAGGAGATCGAAGCAGTAGAACACCACGGTTTGAACGCCGTTTTGCAGGGCGTTGAACGACGGCTTGCCGCTAGCGTCGAACGCCACGAGCTCGCCGTCGAGGATCATGCCGGCCACCGCCTGCTTGGCGAGCTCGGCGGTCAACTTCGGGTACGCGGCCGCGAGGTCAAGCCCGCGCCGCGAGCGCAGCTGGACGCGGTCCTTCCTGATGAATGCGAGCACGCGATAGCCATCGAGCTTCGGTTCCCACATCCAGTCGGCATCGTTGAACGGCGCATCTGCGGGCTCTGCATGCATCGGGGCGAGCGTGGCCGGCATCGCCTCGACCTCGCCCGAGGGCACCAGCCGAGACGCGGGCATGCGCCGCACCGGCAGCGCCTGGACCTCGTCGACCGTCAGCCCGGAAAGCGCCGAGCGGCTCTGCGCGGTGACATCGAGCGCCGCGGCATAGCGGTCCTTGTGCTTGATCAGCAACCAGTTCTTCTGGTCCGAGCCGCGAACGAGCGCAAAGGAGCCCTTCACCTTCTCTCCGCGCAGCAGGAAGCTGAGCTTGCCCTTCTCGAGGCCTGCCGCCACCCGCCGCTCCGCTTCTTGCCGGTCGTGGAACCAGTGTTCGTTGCCTTCGTCCGGAGAGTAGAGGCCGCAGTCCCACACGATCACCTCGCCGGCGCCGTATTGCCCCGGCGGAATCACGCCCTCGAAGGACGCGTAGTCGTAGGGGTGATCTTCGGTCTGCACGGCGAGGCGCTTTTCGCTAGGATCGAGCGACGGCCCTTTGGGTATGGCCCAGGACTTCAGCACGCCGTCGCACTCGAGCCGCAGGTCGTAGTGCAGCCGGCGCGCGGCGTGCTGCTGGATGACGAACAGCAGCGGCCCGCCGCGCGCCTGCCGCACCGCCGGGGCGGGCTCGGGCGTGGCTTCGAATTTTCGCTTGGCGGAGTATTCGCCGAGCTGGTCTGTCGCCATGGAGAAATTCTAGGAGAAAGGCGATGAAGCTGTTGGCGGGCGCGAGCGGCTATTCGTTCAAGGCGTGGAAGGGCGATTTCTACCCGCAGACCATCAAGCCGGAAGCGATGCTCGCCTGGTACGCCGAGCGCCTGCCGAGCGTCGAGATCAACAACACCTTCTATCAGATGCCCAAGGCGACGGTGCTGGAAAACTGGGCCCGGTCGACGCCGGAGAGCTTCCGCTTCGCGATCAAGGCGTCGCGCCGCATCACGCATCTGGCGCGGCTCAAGGCCGACACGGCCGCCGATTCGGTCCATTTCCTCTACCGCAACCTCGCGGCGCTCGGCGCCAAGCGCGGCCCGGTGCTTTTCCAGCTGCCGCCGTTCCTGAAGAAGGATTTGCCGCGCCTGACCGAGTTTCTCGGCGTGCTGCCCGAAGCGCATCTCGCCGCTTTCGAGTTCCGCAACGACACCTGGTTTGCCGACGACGTTTACGACGCGCTCAGGGCGGCCGGTGCGGCGCTGTGCCTTTCCGAGCGCGAGGACAGCGCCCCGCCGCCTATGGTGGAAACCGCTTCCTGGGGCTATGTCCGGCTTCGGCTCGAAACCTACTCAGACGATGACCTTCGCCAGTGGGCGGCCCGGCTCGCCGGCACCGGCTGGCGCGAGATCTACGTGTACTTCATGCACGAGCCCACCGCGCCGGCATACGCCCAGGCCCTGATGCGGCTCGGGTCGGCGTAGGATCACGTTTTTTGGAGGTGCGCTATGAAGACGGCCGCGCAACTGCTGAAGCTGAAGCCGACCGGCGTGGTCGCCATTGCACCGGAAGCCACCGTACTCGACGCGCTGAAGCTGCTTGCGGAAAAGAACGTCGGCGCAGTGCTCGTCATGGAGGGCCCGCGCCTGGTGGGACTTTTCTCGGAAAGGGACTACGCGAGGAAAGTCGCCCTGAGAGGAAAGTCGTCAACCACTACGCCGGTCAGCGAGGTGATGACGCGCGAAGTCCTTTTTGTCACCCCGCGCCACACCAACGAAGAGTGCATGGCGCTGATGACGGACAAGCGCATCCGCCATTTGCCGGTGGTGGCCGATGATCAGGTCGTCGGAGTCCTGTCTATCGGCGATCTCGTCAAAGACACTATTTCGGAGCAGCAGCTCACCATCAGTCAGCTCGAGAGCTACATTCACCGCTAGACGCGCCTGCTATATTTCCCGCCGATGGCGACCTACGCGATCGGCGATGTGCAGGGCTGCTTCGATGAATTGCGGCGGCTGCTGCGCGAGGTCGGCTTTGATCTAGAAAAAGACCGGCTGTGGTTCGTCGGCGACCTCGTCAACCGCGGCCCGAAGTCGCTCGAGGTCCTGCGCTTCGTGCGCGGGCTTGGCGAGCGCGCCGTCGTGGTGCTCGGCAACCATGACCTGCACCTCGTCACGCAGCACGAGGGCTTCGAGCGGCCGCGCAAGGACGATACGTTCCAGGACGTGTTGCGGGCGCCGGATCGCAAGGCGCTCGTAGACTGGCTGCGCACGCGGCCGATGATGCACGTCGAGGGCGGCTACGCCATGGTGCACGCGGGGCTGCTGCCGCAGTGGAGCATTGAAGAAGCGCTTGCGCTAGGCAAGGAAGTCGAGCGAGCGCTTGCAGCGCGGGACTACAGAGAATTCCTGAGGAACATGTATGGCAGCCAGCCCGACGCATGGTCTGACTCGCTTGCGGGATGGGACCGGCTGCGCGTGATCGTGAACGCGATGACGCGGCTGCGCTTCTGTACGCCCGGAGGCAAGATGGAGTTCCGCGCCAAGGCCGCGAAACCGCCGCCCGGATTTGCAGCCTGGTTCGAGTACCGAAAGGAAAAAGAAACGATCGTCTGCGGCCATTGGTCGGCGCTGGGCCTGAAGATGACCGCGAAGCTCGCGGCGCTCGACAGCGGCTGCGTATGGGGCGGCAGCCTCAGCGCGCTGCGGCTGGAGGACCGGGCGCTCTATCAAGTACCATGCGCCGGCCACCAGCCGATCGGAGGAGAAGCATGAGCGACTGCGTGTTCTGCAAGATCGTCGCAAAGGAGATTCCCGCCACCGTGGTGCACGAGGACGAGCACACCCTGGCGTTCATGGACATCGGCCAGGTGAATCCCGGCCATGTGCTCGTCGCGGTGAAGAAGCACGCGGACAATATCTTCGCGCTGGACGATACGCAGGCGGCGGCGGTGTTCCGCGCGGCGGCGCGCGTGGCGCGCGCGATCCGCGCGGCGTTTTCGCCCGGGGGACTGTCGGTCTACCAGGCGAATGGCAAGCCGGCCGGGCAGACGGTGTTCCATTTCCACCTCCACCTGCTGCCGCGCCACGAAGGCGACGGCATGGAGCTCACCTGGCCGGTGAAGAATCCTCCGCGCGAGAAGCTCGCCGAGTACGCCGGGAAAATTAAGGCGAAACTCGCGTAACGCCGCCGGAGGTGAGCAGCCGCACGCGCTGCCCGGCGACGAACTTGTCGGTCTCTTCCTGCACGATGGCGCGCAGCTCGCCGTTGTCCAGGCGCACGGTGATCTCGACGCCGTTCTTGCGCGTCGCGCCCTCCTCGATCGCCTGCCCCGCCACGCCGCCGCCCACCGCGCCGAGAACCCCGACGATGGTCGAGCCCCTGCCGTGCCCGACGCCGCTGCCCGCGACGCCGCCGACGACCGCGCCCGAAGCCGCGCCGATTCCCGAGCGCGTGCCCTGGATCGTGACCGGGCGCACCGATTCCACGGTGGCCAGGCGCACGGTCTGCTCGCGCAGCGCCTCGTCGCGCGAATAGACGTCGCCCGACTTCGAAGTGGCGCAGCCGGCAAGCGTCGCGGCCGCGGCCAGCGCCAGGACGAGGGTGATTCTCATGAGCTTATCCTTTCCACGGTGAATACCCGAAGGCGCGCTTGAAGCGCGCCTCGATTTCTTCGCGCGCCGGCGCATGGTTCTGCGCCCCCCGGTGCGCGACCTTGATCGCGCCCATCAACGACCCGAGTTTACCCGTGCTGGGCCAGTCCCAGCCGTGCGCTATTCCATAAAGCAGCCCGGCGCGGTAAGCGTCGCCGCAACCCGTCGGATCGACCACCTTTTCCGCTGGAACGCACGGAATCTCGTGGCGTTGACCGCCGGCGAGGATCACCGAGCCGCGCGCGCCCAGCGTGTAGACGAGCGCCTTCACCTCGCGCGCCAGGTCCTCGAGGCCGCGGCCGGTTTTTTCCTCCAGGAGCTTGCCTTCGTAGTCGTTGACCGCCACGTAGTCGGCGAGGCGCAGGAGCTCCCCGATCTCCTCGCCGGAGAACATCGGCAGCCCCTGCCCCGGGTCAAAGAGCAGCGGAACGCCGTGCGCCGCGCACTCGCGCGCGTGCTGCACCATCCCCTGCTTGCCGTCCGGGCCGATGATCGCGATGCTCGCCCGCAGGCCCCCGTCGATGCGGTTCTCATGCGAGTGGTTCATCGCGCCCGGGTGGAACGCGGTGATCTGGTTGTCGTCGAGGTCGGTGGTGATGAACGCCTGGGCGGTGAACTGTCCCGCAATGCGCTTGAAGAGCCGGGTGTCGATCTTCAGGCGCGCAAAGCGGTCCAGATAAGGCTGGATGTCCTCGCCCACGGTCGCCATGACGAGCGGGTCCTCGCCCAGAAGCCGCAGGTTGTAGCCGATGTTGCCGGCGGTGCCGCCGTACTCGCGGCGCATTTCCGGGGTCAGGAAGCACACGTTCAGGATGTGCAGCTGATCGGCGAGCAGGTGGTTCTTGAAGCGGTCGGGAAACACCATGATGGTGTCGTAGGCGATCGATCCGGTGACGAGAATGCTCATGAGGGATAAAAAAGCTCCAGGTGGTATCCGGTGGCGCGCACGCGGCTCGCATCGAGATAAACGGTCAACGACGCTCCTCCGCCGGCCTCGATGCCGCGGCCGATAAGCTGCGCCGCCCGCTCGCGGTCGAGGTACTCGCCGGGCGTGAGAACGCGGCTCGTCAGCGGGCGGCTCGATTCATCCGTGAGCGCGAAGTGCAGCGCAGGGTAGTCCTGCGCAAACAAGGCGCGGTTCCTGATGACCGCGTTCAGCACGATGATGCCCTCGCGCCGCGGGTCGGCGCGCACCTCGTACGAGTCGATGCTGAGGAGCTTCAGCTGCCGCGGCAGCGTCACGCGGCAGCCGAGCAGCCGGCACGCGGACTCGAGCGACGGGCGCGCCGCCGGCACGGCGGCCGCCAGCTCGGCGCGGTACTGATACGCGGCCTGCGCGACGAGCGCGAGCGCCGCGAGCGCCGACAGCGTCCACCACAGCGCGCGGCGCGGCGCCGGCTCCTCCGCCATGAAGGCCGGGAGCGGCTCTTCGTCGTCGGCGGCCGCCGGCTGCGGCTGCGGCCGGCGCGGGTCGAACAGCCCGAGCTGCGGCGAGGGCTCGAGCAGCAGCGGCTCCGGGCCCTGCTCCACCAGCGCCGCGATGCCGTCGAACACCGCGCCGCATTTGCCGCAGCGCACGCGCCCTGCGCGCGCCGAAAGCTGGCCCGCCAGCACGCGGAAAGCGGTCCCGCAGGTGGGGCAACGGGTGACGAGGCTCACTTGCATTTCCCGGCGAGGAGCGCCCAGCCTTCCAGCGCGTCTTCGCATTGCATCTCGAACCACGGGCGGTACGCAGCGATCACTTCGGGCGCCTGCGGCTCGAGGATGCCGGCAAGGGCGATGCGTCCATGCGCCGCCGTGCGCGCCGCGAGCAGCGGCGCGAGAGCGATGAGCGGTTGGGCGAGGATGTTGGAAACCACGATGTCGTACTGAGCGGCGGGTAGCGCCTCCGGAAGCGCCGCCCGCAACGCGGCGCCGTTGGCGCGCGCGTTGGCGGCGGCGGTCTCGACCGCCTGCGGATCGACGTCGACTGCGTCGACGCACGCCGCGCCGAGCTTCGACGCGGCGATTGCCAATATACCGGAGCCGCAGCCGTAGTCGAGAACGCGCTCCCCGCCCGTCACGTGGCGTTCCAGGAACCGGAGCACGAGCTTGGTCGTGGGATGCGTTCCGGTGCCGAAGGCGAGCCCCGGATCCACGCGCACCGCGAGACGCCGGAGCGGCGGCTCTTGCCACGTGGGACCGATCCACAGGCGCGTGCCGATCTCGGTCGGCAGGAACTGAGCCTGGCTGCGACGCACCCAGTCCTCGTCGGCGACCTCGCCCAGCGTGAACGCCGGCGCGGCCGCGAGTCCCGCCGCCGCGGCCGCTGCGCGCACCAGGCCTTGCGCATCGGTGCCCAGGTCGATCAGGGCGACGAGCGTCTGGCGGCTGCGCTCCAGGTTCTCCAGCGCGACCGATTGCGCGCCCGACTCGAGCAGCGCCTCGCTCAACGCCTCCGCCGCCGCGGCGTCGACTTCCAGCTCGAGCGCGTGCCAGGGCATTACTTCTTTTTCTTCTCGTCCTGCGCGAGCTTCTGTTCGAGGTAGTGGATCGACACGGCGCCGCGCATGAATCGCGTGTCGGTCAGCAACTCCCGGTGCAGCGGGATGTTGGTGTGGATTCCCTCCACCACCATCTCCGAGAGCGCGATGCGCATGCGCGCCATCGCCTGCTCGCGGCTCGCGCCGTAGGCGATCACCTTGCCGAGCATCGAGTCGTAGTACGGCGGCACGGTGTAGCCCTGGTAGATATGCGAGTCGACGCGGATCCCCGGGCCGCCCGGCGGATGATAGGAGGTGATCTTGCCCGGCGAGGGGGTGAAGCGGTACGGATCCTCGGCGTTGATGCGGCATTCGATCGCGTGGCCGCGCAGCTGGATGTCGCGTTGCCGGAAGCGCAGTTTTTCGCCGGCGGCAACGCGGATCTGCTCCTGCACGATGTCGATGCCGGTGATCATCTCGGTGACCGGGTGCTCGACCTGCACCCGCGTGTTCATCTCGATGAAGTAGAACTCGCCCTCCTCGTAGAGGAACTCGAAGGTGCCGGCGCCGCGGTAGGCGATCTTGCGGCAGGCGTCGACGCAGCGCTCGCCGATGCGGTCGCGCAGCTTCGCAGGCAGATCGGGCGCCGGGGCTTCCTCGACCACCTTCTGATGGCGCCGCTGCAGGGAGCAGTCGCGCTCGCCGAGGTACACGGCGTTCTTGTGCGCGTCGGCGAGGACCTGGATCTCGATATGGCGCGGCTGCTCGAGATAGCGCTCGAGGTAGACCACGGGGTTGGCGAAGGCGGCCTGCGCCTCCGCGCGCGTCATGCTGACCGCGTTGAGCAGCGCCGCCTCGGTATGCACGACGCGCATGCCGCGCCCGCCGCCGCCGCCCGCCGCCTTGATGATCACCGGATAGCCCACCTTGCGCGCGATGCGCACGATCTCCTTGGGGTCGTCCGGGAGCGCGCCTTCCGAGCCGGGCACCGTCGGCACGCCCGCCTTGGCCATCGCCTGCTTCGCGCTCACCTTGTCGCCCATCAGGCGGATGTTCTCGGGCCGCGGGCCGATGAACACGAATCCCGAGCGTTCCACTTTCTCGGCGAAGTCGGCGTTCTCGGAAAGAAAGCCGTAGCCCGGATGGATGGCCTCGGCGTCGGTGACCTCGGCGGCGCTGATGATCGCCGGAATGTTGAGGTAGCTCGCCGCCGCCGGCGGCGGGCCGATGCATACCGATTCGTCGGCGAGCTTCACGTATTTCGCCTCGGTGTCGGCTTCCGAGTGGACCACCACCGTGCGGATGCCCATCTCGCGGCAGGCGCGCTGGATGCGCAGCGCGATCTCGCCGCGGTTGGCGATCAGGATCTTCTCGAACATCTAGCCGAGGATGAACAGCGGCTGGCCGTACTCCACGGGCTGGCCGTTTTCCACCAGGATCGCCTTCACCACGCCGGAGGCGTCGGCCTCGATCTCGTTCATGAGCTTCATCGCCTCGATGATGCAGATCGTGTCGCCTTCCTTGATCGCTTGCCCGACCTCGACGAAGGGCTTGGCGTCGGGCGACGGCGAGCGGTAGAAGGTGCCGACCATCGGCGCCTTGACGACATGGCCTTCCTGGCCGGCGGGCGGCTCTGCGGCCGCTGCGGCGGCGGGCGACGCGGCGGGCCTTGGCTCCGACGCGGGCGCCGCCAAGGCGGGAACCGCCGCAACGCTGACCGAGCCGCCCTTCACGATCTTCACCTTCTCCTCGCCCTCGGTGATCTCGAGCTCGGCGATGCCGGATTCCTGCACCAGGTCGATGAGCTTCCTCAGCTTGCGCAGGTCCATCATTTCCCCGCTTTCCGCGCGTACTGCAGGCCGAACTGGAGCGCGAAGTCGTAGCCGGCGGCTCCCAGGCCGACGATGGTCCCGACCGCGAGGTCGGAAAAATAGGACCGGTGCCGGAACGGCTCGCGCGCGTGGACGTTCGACAAGTGCACCTCGATGAACGGGATCGCCACCCCGGCAAGCGCGTCTCGCAGGGCGACGCTGGTGTGGGTGTAGGCGGCCGGATTGAAGAGGATGAAGCCCACGCCCTCGCGCCGCGCCTGCTGGATGCGGTCGATGAGCTCGCCTTCGAGGTTGCTCTGGAAGCACTCCACTTCGGCACCGGCCGCGCGACCCGAGGCGATCAGCCGGCGGTTAATCTGGTCGAGCGTCTCCCGGCCATAGACCTTCGGCTCCCGGGTACCCAGGAGGTTGAGGTTGGGGCCATGGAGCACTAGAAGGCGCTTTTTTGCGGCTTTGGACGTTTTTGGCATTTTTCGCCGAAGAACGCCGCATTTTAGCGTAACAAGGCAGCCAGGGCCGATTGGAGCTCAGTCGAGGAGTACGCGCCGAGCTTGCGCCCCCCAAACCGGCCTTGGCGGTCCAGGAGCACATTGAAGGGCAGGCCGCCCTGCCGGTTGCCGAGCTCGCGCATCAGTTCGATGCCGCCCGCATCCGCTACGAGTACTGGATACCTGATCGGTACTTTTCTCATGAATTCGCGGATATTCGCGGTGGTATCTAGACCAATTCCCAGAACTTGCAAGCCGGAAGACATGTATTGCTGCTGCGCAGCATTGAGTAACGGAATCTCTTCCCGGCAGGGAGCGCACCAAGTCGCCCAGAAGTTGACGAGGAGCGCCTTGCCGCGCCACTCGGTGAGGCGACGGGTTTGGCCGGAAAGGTCGGGGAAGCTGGCGCCCAGAAGCTCGGCTGCCCCGCTTCGCGATTGCAGCACCAGCGCGCCGGTGACGCCCCCGATGACCGCGGCGGCGGCGGCAACGCCGCCGAGGATCAGCGCATCACGCCGGCCGGGCGTCATTGCGCACCAGGGCCCCCACCTCGGCTATGCCGGCCCGGTCCATGACCCGGCCGGCCTGCGAGGTTTTGAGGGCGATGCGCTCGTCGCGCGGGTCGAAGATCGACAGCTTGAGCGGCGCGCCCCGCCAGTGCAGCGACAGCACGCTCACGGCGTGCGCGCGGTCGCCCGCGTAGTGGCGGCCTTCCTGCGTCTCGTACGCCAGGTTGCGGTCGAGCAGGAAGATCTCCACTTCCTTCACGCTGTCCGGAAAGAGCTGCAGCTCGATCTGCGCGTAGGGGCCGGCGATGCCTTTGAGCACCGGCCCGGTCAGGTAGGGATTGAATTGCTCGAGCGACTGCATGGCGTCGAGCGCGATCTCGCGCAGCTCGGCGATGCGCTGCGGATGCTCTTCAGCCTGGTAGAGCTCCAGATAAGCGCGCAACTGCTCCTCGATCTCGTCGTTGCCGGGCAGCGATTGCGCTTCGGTGACGCCGAGCTGCTTCGCCGCCTTGCGCTTGGCGAGCGCGAAATCGTCGATGCCGTCCTCGGCCATGAGGCGCGCCGCTGCCGCTGCGATGCGCGCTCGGGTTCCTGTTTGACGGTTGGTCTTGCGGCTCATGGGAAGTACCTCGAGCCCCGAATATAGCCCAGCGGGGTCGCATAGAATCCCGCCCTTACCCGATGAGCGCGCACCTTCACATCCTCGGCATCTGCGGCACCTTCATGGGCGGCATCGCGGCGATCGCCAAAGCGGCCGGCTATCGCGTCACGGGCTGCGACGCCAACGTGTATCCGCCCATGAGCGACCAGCTGCGCGCGCTCGGTATCGAGCTCACCGAGGGCTTCGGCGAGCAGCAGCTTGTGCTCAGGCCCGACGTCTGGGTGGTGGGCAACGTGGTCACGCGCGGCAATCCGCTCATGGAAGCCATCCTCGACCACGGCGAGCGCTACGTCTCGGGCCCGCAATGGCTCGCCGAGCATGTGCTCGCCGGGAAGCATGTGCTTGCCGCCGCCGGTACGCACGGCAAGACGACCGTTTCAGCGATGCTCGCTTGGATCCTCGAGCGCGCCGGGCGCTCCCCGGGCTTCCTGATCGGCGGGGTGCCGATCGATTTCCCTGTTTCCGCCCGTCACACGGGCTCGCCGCTCTTCGTGATCGAGGCGGACGAATACGACACCGCCTTCTTCGACAAGCGCTCCAAGTTCGTCCATTACCGTCCGCGCACCGCGATCTTGAATAATTTGGAGTTCGATCATGCCGACATCTTCGACGATCTTGCAGCGATCGAGCGGCAATTTCATCACTTCGTGCGTACTGTGCCGAGAACCGGCCGGATCGTCGTCAATGGCGCGGATGAGGCATTGAAGCGAGTGCTCACCCAAGGGGTCTGGTCGCCGGTGGAAAGCTTCGGCGTACCGGGCGCTTGGGAGGCGGGGACTTCGGACCCTCAGGGCGGCTTCGAAATCGCGTGGCAAGGCAAGCCGGTCGGTCGCGTGCGCTGGCAGCTCCTTGGCGCCCACAACCGCCAGAACGCGCTCGCCGCGGTGGCGGCGGCGCGCAATGCGGGCGTCGAGCCGCAGGCCGCGATCGAAGCTCTGGGGAGTTTCTCGGGCGTGCGGCGCCGGATGCAGGTGCGCGGGCGCGCGCGCGGCGTGACCGTGTACGACGATTTCGCCCATCACCCGACCGCGATCCGCACCACGGTCGAGGGCCTGCGCCAGCGCGTCGGCCGCGAGCGCATCCTCGCCGTGCTGGAGCCGCGCTCCAACACCATGAAGCGCGGCGTCATGAAAGACGAATTGCCGCCCAGCTTGAGCCAGGCCGACCGCATCTATGTCTACAGCGCCGGGCTGGGTTGGGACGCGCGCGCCGTGTTCGCGCCGCTCGGCGCGCGGGCGCGCTGCGACGAGAACCTGGAGGCGCTGGTCGCCGCGCTCGCCGCGGAGGCAAAGGCGGGAGACCACGTCCTCGTCATGTCGAACGGCGGCTTCGGCGGCGTGCACGAAAAGCTGCTCGCGCGCCTGGCGCAGGAGCGGGCGGCGTGATCCTTTACCTGCACGGCTTCAATTCGTCGCCGCAGTCGCATAAGGCGCAGGTCATGCAGCGCTACATGGAGGAACGCGACCTCGGCAAACAGTTCGCGTGTCCAGCGCTGCCGCCGCTCGCGCCGCAGGCGCTCGAGGAAATCGAGAAATTCGATTTGCAGCGCGGCGTCTGCCTCGTCGGCTCGTCGCTCGGCGGCTTCTATGCGACCTATCTCGCCGAGAAGCACGGCCTGCGTGCCGTGCTCATCAATCCCGCCATCGAGCCGCATGTCGGCTTGCGCGCCTATCTCGGCCCGCAGAAGAATCTGCATACCGGCGAGCCCTACGAGCTTACCGAGGCGCACCTGCGCGAATGGCAAAAGCTCACCGTGCCGCGCATCACGCCGCAGCGCTATCTGCTCCTCGTGGAGACCGGCGACGAGGTGCTGGACTACCGCAGCGCCGTCGCGCGCTATGCCGGCGCCGAGCAGGTGGTGGTCCAGGGCGGCGACCACAGCCTGCAGAGCTTCCCGCAGCACTTGCCGCGCATTCTCGAGTTCTGCCGTGCAGCTGCTGTATGAGGAAGACGGCGCGCTGAAGGTCGGGACGGTTCTCGGCCAGGCGCCCGCGTCGTTCCAGGTCGAAAGCCAGCACGGACGGCGCACCAAGGTGAAGGCGGCCAACGTGCTGCTCGAGTTCGAGCGCCCCTCGGGAGCCGAGCTGCTTGCCGCGGCGGAAAAGTTCGCCGACGAGCTCGACGTCGACTTCCTGTGGCAATGCAGCGGGTCGCGCGAATTCGGCTTCCGCGAGCTCGCCTCGGAGTACGTCGGGCGCGAGCCGACCCCGGTCGAGGCGGCGGGAGTGCTGATGAAGCTGCATTCGGCGCCGATGTACTTCTACCGCCGGGGCAAGGGCCGTTTCCAGGCGGCGCCGGAGGAAACGCTCAGGCTGGCGCTCGCCGGCATCGAGAAGAAAAAGCGCGTGCAGCAGGCGATCGAAGCCTGGGCCGAGCGCCTGTCGCATTTCGATTGTCCGGCGGAGATCGCGGCCCTCAGGGACGAGCTGCTTTACGGCACGGACCGCAACAAGCCCGAGGCCAGGGCACTCGACCAGGCGTGCCGCAGCCTCGGGCTTACGCCGGCGCGCCTTTTCGAGCGCTGCGGGCTGCTGCCCGACGCGCACGAATACCACCTGCAGCGCTTCCTGCACGAGTTCTTTCCGCAAGGCACCGCCTTTCCGGTCCACCAAGTGCCCGCGGTGGGCGCCGATTTGCCGCTCGCCAGCGCGGCGGCGTTCAGCCTCGACGACGTCGGCACCACCGAGATCGACGACGCGTTCTCGGTGCGCCGGCTCGCCGACGGCAAGCTGCGCATCGGGGTGCATATCGCGGCGCCGGGGCTCGGCTTCGGCCCCGGCTCGCCACTCGACGCGATCGCGCGCGAGCGGCTTTCCACCGCCTACATGCCGGGCGCCAAGGTCACCATGCTGCCGGACGATGTGGTCGAGCGCTTCTCGCTCGACCACGGCGGCGAGCGCCCGGCGGTGTCCCTGTACCTCGACGTCACGGAGGAGGGCGCGCTGCTCGCCCGGCATACGCGGCTCGAACGGGTGCCGATCGTCGCGAACCTCCGCCATGCGCAATACGACGCGCTGAACGAGGTGTTCGAGGCCGGCG